>OUNM011248446.1_pt1 | contig 20397 bp, 17 predicted proteins | sample 1769961 | NCBI WGS metagenome assembly OUNM01 (sample SAMEA3914820, study PRJEB12502) | metagenome | biome: forest; material: soil | place: USA | collected 2012-03-12 | depth 0.3 m
CCACGCCAGGAAAATCAAACCCCATGAATGCCGTGGTGCGGCTCGAGGCTGAGATCATGCAGGTACGTCGCGTGCAGGCGGGCGATACGGTTGGCTACAACACGAAATGGACGGCGAAACGCGATACGACCATCGCCACCATTTCGCTCGGCTATGCCGATGGCTGGTTCCGGTCACATTCATGTACGGATGAGAAGCCCGGCGGAATCGCTCTGATCCATGGACAGCCGTGCCCCATCGCCGGCCGCGTTTCCATGGACCTGATAACGCTCGACGTCACCGACCTGTCGAATGGTACGGTCAAGCGTGGCGACAAGGCGGTGCTGATCGGCGACGGTCTTGGCTGCGATGAGGTAGCAGCCCGCGCAGGCACCAACGGTTATGAAGTGCTGACCGACCTTGGTCGGCGTTACAACCGCTCCTATATCGGTAGCTAGAATGGCAAAACCTCGCATTCATTTCGTCTGCCAGAATTGCGGCGCGATCTCGCAACGCTGGCAGGGCAAGTGCGAGGCTTGCGGCGAATGGAACACCATCGTCGAGGAAGCTGATGGTGCGGCGGCTCCGCTGCCGGGCGGCGGGCGCGTCAAGAAAGGCCGCGCCTTCAAACTGGAAGGCCTCGTCGGAGAAACCAACGATGCACCGCGCCTGCCCGTCGGTATCGGCGAACTCGATCGCGTTACCGGCGGCGGTTTCGTGCGTGGCTCGGTGCTTTTGCTTGGTGGAGAACCGGGCATCGGCAAGTCCACCTTGCTAATTCAGGCCGCTGCGGCCCTCGCCAGCCAAGGCCACCGCGTAGCCTATATTTCCGGTGAGGAAGCGACAGCCCAGGTGCGGCTGCGCGCTGGACGGCTTGGGCTGGCGGGCTCTCCGGTGGAACTCGCGGCCGAGACGAGCGTCGAGGATATTCTCGCGACGCTATCGATCGGGCCCGTGCCGAAACTCGTCATCATCGATTCGATCCAGACAATGTGGACCGAAGCGGTCGAATCCGCGCCTGGTACGGTTACGCAGGTGCGGGGCTCCGCGCAGGCGCTGATCCGCTTCGCGAAGACGGCGGGTGCCTGCGTTATCCTCGTCGGCCATGTCACGAAGGATGGCCAGATCGCCGGCCCTCGCGTGGTCGAGCATATGGTCGATGCCGTGATTTCATTCGAGGGCGAAGGCGGTCATCATTTTCGTATCCTGCGCGCCCTGAAGAACCGCTTTGGGCCGACAGACGAAATCGGTGTCTTCGAAATGACGGGCGGCGGCCTTTCCGAAGTCGCGAACCCCTCGGCGCTCTTCCTCTCAGGCCGCGATATCGGCGCGCCAGGCACCGCCGTTTTCGCCGGCATGGAGGGCACTCGTCCCGTTCTTGTGGAAATTCAGGCGCTCGTGACGCCGACCTCGCTCGGCACGCCGCGCCGTTCGGTGGTTGGCTGGGAACAGAGCCGGCTCGCCATGGTGCTGGCTGTGCTTGAAGCCCATGGCGGACTGCGCTTCGGACAGCACGATGTTTATCTCAACGTGGCGGGCGGATTGCGCATCAACGAGCCTGCAGCCGATCTGGCAGTTGCCGCCGCCCTCGTCTCTTCGCTTTCAGGCGCGAAGCTGCCCTCCGATTGCATCTATTTCGGCGAGATCAGCTTATCCGGCGCAGTCCGCCCGGTCTCGCAGGCCGCAAGCCGCATGAAGGAAGCCGCCAAGCTCGGCTTCGGCTACGCGGTCGCTCCGGCAGGTCAGGCCGATGGCGGGGTGATCGATACTATGGCGCTTGATCGCATCGCCGCGCTCGTTGCTGACATCGCCGGCCGATCGGTCGAAACACAGCGCCGGCAGGCGGCGATGACGCGCGGTGAACCGGACTGGGAGCCGGCCGGGCGTTAAAATCTGCGCTCGATTTGCAACAAATCTGTCGATCACTACATCCGGTGCGCTTTCAGCGGCACCCTGCCACGTGACGGAATGAAAACGCTCGTCTATAGAGAGCCCGAACGCCTCCGGCGATACATGGCGCCGGTACATGCGGATGAATGGCTTTCGAGGCCAATCGCGACCCTGGAGCAAAGATGCCGGTAACTTATCTCGATCTTTTCGTCATCGGCATCGTTCTGGTTTCCGCTTTGCTCGCCATGTTGCGGGGCTTTACGCGCGAAGTTCTTGCGATTGCTTCCTGGGCCGTCGCCGCAGTCGCGGCCTATGCCTTCTACCCGATGGCATTGCCTTACGCGCAACAATATATTCCCAATAAAACCGTGGCTCTGGCCGCCGCCGCCGGCGGCATTTTTCTGGTCACGCTGATCATCGCCTATTTTATCACCGCCAAGCTTTCCGACGTGATCCTCGACTCGCGCGTCGGCGCGCTCGATCGCACGCTTGGCTTCCTGTTCGGAGCCTTGCGCGGCTTCCTGATCAGCGTCATTCTCTTCCTGTTCTTCCAATGGCTTGTAGCCGACAAGATGCAACCTATATGGGTGAAGGAAGCGAAGACTCGCAGCCTGCTCGAATCCTCGGGCAACTGGATCAAGTCGCTGCTTCCCGATGACCCTGAAGGCTTGCTACAGCAGTTGAAGGTGCCGAAGGGCGACAACTCGACCCCGCCGGAGCCCGTGCCGCCGACACAACCGGCACAGCCTGAGCAGAAGAAGACGGAAGTGACGCCGCAAAGGTCACAAAGCGCACAGAATACAGAAGCGCGCGTTGTATACGGGAGCAACGACAAGCAGGACATGCAACGCCTGCTGACCGGGACGTCCGGCCAGAAACGTCCTTAAACCCTCAAGGTGAGATCAGCCATGCAAACGCACCAGCATGATCGCTATTCGTTCAATGAAGCGGATCTGACAGACCCGGATGGCGATGGCGACGTTCTGCGCGAGAAGTGTGGCGTTTTCGGCATTTATGGGCATCCCGATGCTGCGGCGATTACGGCGCTCGGTCTCCATGCTCTGCAACATCGCGGTCAGGAAGCGGCCGGCATCGTAACCTTCGACGGAAGCCGCTTTCATTCGGAACGACGGCTCGGGCTGGTCGGCGATCATTTCTCCAGCGCGGAGACGATCGCGCAGTTGCCAGGCTCGTCGGCCATCGGCCATACGCGTTACGCGACGACCGGCGGCAGCATTTTGCGCAACGTTCAGCCCCTGTTCTCGGAACTCGATGGCGGCGGTCTTGCCGTCGCCCATAACGGCAATCTCACCAACGGGCTGACGTTACGGCGCAACCTGATCCGCGATGGCGCGATCTGCCAATCGACCAACGACACCGAAGTCGTGCTGCATCTGGTCGCGCGCAGCCGCCGCAACCGGTTCATCGACCGGTTCATCGATGCCCTCAAGCAGATCGAGGGTGCCTACGCCTTTGTTGGCCTAACCAACAAGAAGCTCGTCGGCGCGCGTGATCCCCTCGGCATCCGCCCACTCGTCCTTGGCGAGCTCGGCGGCAAGTACATTCTCGCTTCTGAAACTTGTGCCCTCGACATCATCGGCGCGCGTTTCGTGCGCGATATCGAGAACGGCGAAATCGTCATCATCAACGAGGACGGCATCGAATCGATCAAGCCGTTTCCGCCGGTAGCCGCGCGTCCCTGCATCTTCGAATATATCTATTTTGCCCGGCCCGACTCCATCGTGCACGGCCGCAATGTCTATTCGGTGCGAAAGGCAATGGGCACGCAGCTCGCGGAAGAATCGGGCATCGAAGCGGATGTCGTCGTACCGGTGCCGGATTCCGGCGTGCCGGCCGCCCTTGGTTATGCGCAAGCCTCCGGCATCCCTTATGAACTCGGCATTATCCGCAACCATTATGTCGGCCGCACCTTCATCCAGCCGACGCAAGCCGCGCGCGATCTTGGCGTCCGCATGAAGCACAGCGCCAACCGCGCAGTGATCGCCGGCAAGCGGATCGTCCTGATCGACGATTCGATCGTGCGCGGCACGACGTCGGTCAAGATCGTGCGCATGATGCGTGAAGCCGGCGCGAAGGAAGTGCATTTCCGTATCGCCTCGCCGCCGATCCGCTTCCCAGACTATTACGGCATCGATACCCCTGAGCGTGAAAACCTGCTCGCCGCGACCCATACGATCGAGGAAATGCGCGAATATGTCGGGGCCGACAGCCTCGCCTTCCTTTCGGTCGAAGGCGTCTACAGGGCAACCGGTCATGAAGCTCGCAATCCTCTTCGACCGCAATTCACTGATCATTGCTTCACCGGTGACTATCCGACACCGCTGACCGACCAGATCGGCGAGAGCGCCAAGCAGCAGCTTTCAATGCTGGCCGAAGCGAGCTGATCAAAAGCATGAGTGAAGAGTTCAAGGGACGCATCGCCGTCGTCACCGGCGCTTCGCGCGGCATCGGCCGTGCGGTCGCGCTTTCGCTCGCCAAGGCCGGCGCGCATGTTATCGCGGTTGCCCGTACCGTCGGCGCGCTCGAGGAACTGGATGACGAGGTCAAGGCGGCAGGCGGCACCGCTACCCTCGTTCCGCTCGACCTCAAGGATTATGCCGGCATCGACCGGCTTGGCGCGGCAATCCACGAGCGCTGGGGCAAGCTCGACATATTGGTTGGCAATGCCGGTGTGCTCGGGCCGATCTCCCCCCTTGGCCATATTGACGAGAAGCCCTTCGACGAAGTCTTTGCCGTCAATGTCACTGCCAACTGGCGGCTGATCCGGTCGTTCGATCCATTGCTGCGGGCGTCGGATGCCGGCAGGGCCGTGTTTGTTTCTTCCGGAGCCGCGCGAAAGGGTTTGGCCTATTGGGGTCTCTACGGCGCGTCGAAAGCCGCTCTGGAAGCTTTGGTGCGCGCCTATTCGGCTGAAACCGTCAACATCACGCCTATCCGCGCAATGCTTTTAAACCCTGGCCCGCTCCGCACCGGGATGCGCGCGGCCGCTATGCCGGGCGAGGATCCGCTGACGTTGAAGACGCCGGACGATCTAGCGCCGCACATCCTGCGCTTCCTGTCGCCGAATTCGCAGGAATCCGGGCAGCTCTACGACTTCCCGACCGACAGCATCATCCGCTTCAGCTAGGTCTGTACCGTGAGAGATCGCGCCTGCGATTGAATCAGGTGCGCGTTGATGATGGCTGGAATCAGCCCAGGGAAACGCGTCTCGATCTCATGGCAACGGGATATATTGCGCATCTCCACGCCAACACGTTCCGATTGAATCAGGCCAGCCTCGCGCAGCACGCGAAAATGCTGAGATAGCGTCGATTTCGGCACCGTTCTCGCGCTGATATTGAGAAAATTCGAGCAGTTACGCGAGCAGCCGGCTCCTGCGATGTCGACGAAAATCGCGACACGAACGGGATCAGACAGAGCGTGCAGGATGCCTTCCAGGGAGACATCCTCGACCGAAGGATGAGAAAGAGGCCTCATAAAAATTCATATAGCCACCCTTGAAGCCTGGTTCAATAGTTCATAATTCCCGAACTATTGAACCGAAGCGTGAGAGCCGCCCGGTTCATTCATCAAGCCGCTCTCAGGGAATACGGATATGAGCAAGCTCACAGGCAAGGTAGCCGTCGTCACCGGCGCATCGAAGGGCATAGGCGCCGGCATTGCAAAGGCGCTCGCGGCCGAAGGAGCGGCTGTCGTCGTCAACTACGCGGCCAGCAAATCAGGCGCGGATGCAGTCGTCGCCGCAATCACTTCGGCAGGCGGCAAGGCTGTGGCAATCCAGGGTGACGTCTCGAAGGCCAAGGATGCACAGGCCATCATCGATACGGCCGTGAAGACTTATGGCCGCCTCGACATTCTGGTCAACAATTCCGGCATCTACGCCTTCAGTCCGCTGGAGGAGATTACGGAAGAGCAATTCCACCAAATGTTCGACATCAATGTCCTCGGCATCCTGTTGACGACACAGGCGGCTGCCAAGCACCTCGGCGAAGGCGGCAGCGTCATCAATATCAGCTCGGGTGTCACCACGATCTTCCCACCGCACTCGGCCATCTATACCGGCACCAAGGGAGCGGTTGACGCCATCACCGGTGTTCTGGCGAAAGAGCTCGGCGCGCGGAAGATTCGGGTCAATGCCATCAATCCTGGCATCGTTGAGACCGAAGGCACGCATACCGCCGGCTTTATCGGCTCAGACTTCGAGTCGGCTTTCGTGGCTCAGACGCCGCTTGGGCGTGTCGGCAAGCCGAAGGATATCGCCGACATCGCGGTCTTCCTCGCCTCCGACGACTCGGCTTGGCTGACAGGCGAGCATCTTCTCGCGAGCGGCGGCCTCCGCTAAACAGCAAAGGCTTCCGCGCCAAGCCTCAGACGAGGCGCGGGAGCCTATAATCACCACTTCTTCTTGTAAGGATTGTCGCTGGTCTTCAGGCTCAGCCGGATCGGAACGCCTGGAAGATCAAAGCTTTCGCGGATATTGTTCACAAGATAACGGGTATAAGCAGCAGGCAGCTTGTCGAGCTGGTTGCCGAATAGTGTGAAATGCGGCGGCCTTGTCTTCGGCTGCGTTGCGTAGCGAATCTTGATCCGCCGTCCCGAGACAGCCGGCGGCGGATGATTCGCCAGGACGCCCTCGATCCAGCGATTGAGCTGGCCGGTGGAGACGCGGCGGTTCCAGACTTCATAGGCGCCGAACACGGCCTGCATCAGCCTGTCGAGCCCCTGCCCTGTTTCTGCAGAAACGGCGATCACCGGAGCGCCTTTGACCTGCGGCAGCAGGCGCAATGCCTCCTCGCGCATAACGCCAAGCGGATTGCCAGTCTGCGGCACCAGGTCCCATTTGTTGAGCGCCACGACGATGGCGCGGCCTTCGCTCTCGACCAGATCGGCGATCGCGAGATCCTGCTTTTCGAATGGAATGGTCGCATCGAGCAGCAGAATGACGACCTCCGCGAAGCGCACAGCGCGCAGCCCGTCCGAATTGGCGAGTTTCTCGAGCTTGTCCTGAACGTTGGCGCGTTTACGTAGGCCAGCGGTGTCGAACATTTTGACAGGCCGACCACCGTAGCTCCAATCGATGCCGATCGAGTCACGCGTGATGCCTGCCTCCGGCCCCGTCAGCAGGCGATCTTCGCCGAGCAATTGATTGATCAGCGTGGACTTGCCGGCATTCGGCCGCCCCACCACCGCCACCCGCAATGGCCGCTCGACGCCATCCCCCGATGGCTCTTCGTCATCGTCGAACTCGACGGGTTCGGGAGCATAGACAGCCAGTTGCTCGAAGAGCTCCGAAAATCCGTCGCCGTGCTCGGCTGAAAGCGGAACGGGATCGCCGAAGCCGAGATCATAGGCCTCATAGGCGCCGGCGAGCCCATCACGCCCTTCGGATTTATTGGCCGCGAGAATGACCGGTTTGCCCGAACGCCGCACCAACTCGGCGAAATGCCGGTCCGAAGGCGTGACGCCCGCGCGCGCATCCATCAGGAACAGAACGACATCGGCGTCCGCGATGGCTGCTTCAGTCTGTTGACGCATGCGGCCTGCGAGCGTTTCGTCGCCTGCTTCTTCCAATCCCGCAGTATCGATGATCTTGAAATCGAGATCGCCGAGATGCGCTTCGCCTTCCCGCCGGTCGCGGGTCACGCCCGGCTGGTCGTCGACGAGCGCAAGCTTCTTTCCGACGAGGCGGTTGAAGAGGGTCGATTTGCCGACATTCGGCCGACCGACGATGGCGACCGTGAAGGTCATATCATCAACTCTTCGGCGCAGGGCCGCTGCGCACCAGTTCCAGCATCAATTCGGCCCGCTGGCGCTGCGAGGGCGCCGCCTTCGGATCGACGATGACCTGGTCGAACCAGCGGCCGGCCTTATCGGTATCGCCTGCTTTCAGGCTGGAGAGCCCCAGCAATTCCCGAGCGGAGTTGCGCCAGGCATTGCCCGGCATGGCGAGACCTTCGACACGCGCCGAGATTTCCTGATAGGCAGCGGTATCGACGAGCAAAGTCGCCGCGCGAATCCGCGCCAGATCCTGAAGCACCGGATCGAGCGACGCGTCGCCCGCAAGTGCGTCGAACGCCTTCACACCGGCCGGCGCATCATTCTTCGCCAGCGCGCTTGCGGCACGAAAGCGCGCCAGCATGCGATAGCCGCCCGAATTCTCGTTTGCAATCTTGCTGAACGCCGCTTCCGCCTCGGCGTCCTTGCCGCCCTTGGCAAGCTTCGCCGCATCCTCGAAGCTCGCGCCGATGACCTGCGCGGCCTGGACCTGCCGATCCCTGTAAAAGCGCCAGCCGCCGATCCCCGCAATCACCAGCGCCAGCAGCACGATGACCAGCGTACCGTATTTCTGCCAGAGCTTGGCGATCTGGTCGCGGCGGACCTCTTCGTCGATCTCGCGAAAAAAATCACTCATCCCATAACTCTCGCCGGAGAAAGCACGGCGCCTGTTGTCTTGCCTGAAATAGAATGCGTGCGGCTAACACACTCGGGCGGCGAATGCGAGCCGTAAGCTTCAAAACCACGGATTTCGCAGTTCGTCGCGCGTCATCTGCCGTCAGAGCGGTCCTGATCGACCGCCGGCCTATTCAGCCGGCGTCGCCGCGACAGTTGGAGTGGGATGCGTAGCTGATGATTTCCGCAGCACGAACTGGCGTATGGCGACGTAGAACACAGGCGTCAGGAACAGGCCGAAGAAGGTAACGCCCAGCATTCCGAAGAACACCGCTGTGCCGAGAGCCTGACGCATCTCGGCGCCGGGTCCGGTCGCGATCAGCAACGGCACCACGCCGAGGATGAAGGCGAAAGCCGTCATCAGGATCGGCCGCAGGCGCAAGCGACAGGCTTCGACCACAGCCGCGATCGGGTCCTTGCCGTCTCGAGCTTCCGCCTCTCGGGCGAACTCGACGATCAGGATCGCGTTCTTCGCCGCAAGCGCCACCAGCACGACGAGGCCGATCTGCGTCAGGATATTGTTATCCTGCCCGCGCGCCATAACGCCGAGCAATGCCGAGAGCACCGCCATCGGCACGATCAGGATAATCGCAAGCGGTAGCGACCAGCTTTCATATTGCGCGGCGAGCACCAGGAAGACGAACAGGACCGAGAGCGCGAAAATGAAAACCGCCGAATTGCCGGTCGCGCGTTGCTGGAGGGCAAGCTCTGTCCATTGCGTCGCGATACCCTCCGGCAGCGTTTCCTTGGCAAGCTGCTCCATCGTGCTGAGCGCCTCGCCGGTCGAGACTCCGGCGGCGGGCGTGCCCTGCAGCGGCACGGAAGTGTACATGTTGTAGCGCTGGATTAGGTCCGGCCCCGCGACTTCCCTGATATCGACCAGCGTGCCGAGCGGAACCAGAGCGCCATTGGCCGATCGCGCCCTGAGCTTGCCGATGCGGTCAATATCGTCGCGAAACTGCTGGTCTGCCTGCGCACGTACCTGATAGACGCGGCCGAAGGCGTTGAAATCGTTCACATAGGCCGTGCCGAGATTTTGCTGCAGAGCGTCGAAGATCGCGCTGATCGGCACATTGAGCAGTTCAGCTTTCTGCCGGTCGATATCGAGGAAAATCTGCGGCGAGTTGGCAGTGAAGGTCGTGAAGACGCCCGAGAGTTTCGGGTTGGCTCGCGCCTTCCCCATTAGATCATAGGTCGAAGCCAGAACGCGCTGCACTTCCGGCCCCAGTCGTTCCTGCACCTGTAGGCGGAAACCGCCGGAGTTGCCGATACCACGCACTGGCGGCGGCGGGATCGCGATGATGAACGCCTCCTGGATGACGCTCATGCGCTGGAAGATATCCTTGATGATCTTGTCTGCGGTCAGCCCTTCCTTGATGCGATCCTCAAAAGGCGTGAACGGCAGGAAGACGGTCGCGGCGTTGGTCGCGTTGGTGAAGGTTGCGCCGGAGAAGCCGGCAAACGCAACGGTATTGCGAACGCCCGGCGTCTTTAGCGCGATTTCCTGCACACGCCGCGTGACCGCGTCACTGCGCGACAGCGAGGAGCCAGAAGGCAATTGCACGACGACGATGGCATAACCCTGATCGAGCGTCGGGATGAAGCCCTGCGGCACAGTATTGGCCGCCCAGACGGTCCCGACCAGCAATCCGGCATAGATCGGCAGCACGATTATCTTGCGCCGGACCATCTTGTTGACGCCGCCCGCATAGCCGCCAGCCATCCGGTCGAAGCCGTTATTGAAGCCGTTCGCTAACTTGGAGCCGAAGCGTGAGACGGCGTTGCCACCGCCATGCGCGCCATGAGGTTTAAGCAGGAGCGCCGAGAGCGCCGGCGACAGGGTCAGCGACAGGAACGCCGAAATGAAGGTCGAGACCGCGATCGTCAGTGCGAACTGGCGGTAGAACTGTCCCGAAATACCCGGGATGAAAGCCGTCGGGATGAAAACCGCGCCGAGAACCAGTGCGATCGCGATGAGCGCCGTGCCAACCTCATCCATCGTTTCGTGCGAGGCGTCGCGCGGCGACATGCCGAGACTGATATTGCGCTCGACATTCTCGACTACGACGATCGCATCATCGACCACGATACCGATGGCGAGCACCATGCCGAACAGCGTCAGCGTGTTCAGCGAAAAGCCGAAGGCCGCCATGACAGCACAGGTGCCGATCAGCGAGACTGGGATCGCGACGATCGGAATGATCGCCGTTCGCCAGCTTTGCAGGAAGACCAGGATGACGAGTACGACGAGCACAACCGCTTCGCCGAGCGTGTGATAGACGGCATTCACGGACTCGCCGATGAACTCGGTCGGGTTATAGACGATCGAATAGGTGATGCCCGGCGGGAAAGAGCGTTTCAGCTCCTCCATCTTCTTGATAATGTCGCCCGCCGACTGAAGGGCATTGGTGTTCGGGCGCTGGAAGATCACCATCGCCACAGCCGCCTTACCACCGAGATATGAGTTGGTGACATAGTCCTGCGCGCCAAGTTCGACGCGCGCGATGTCCTGCACGCGGATCAGCCGACCCTCGGGCGTCGAACGCACGATGACCCGGCGGAACTGGGCGACATTCTCAAAGCGCCCTTGCGTATTGACTGTGATCTGAAAGGCCGAGCCCTTCTCGATCGGCTCCTGGCCGATGGCGCCGCTCGAAACCTGAACGTTCTGCTGCTGGATCGCCTTGACCACGTCATCGGATGTCAGGCCGAAGGTCGCGAGTTTGTCGGGATCGAGCCAGACGCGCAGGCTGTACTGCCGTTCGCCGAAGATGGTCAGGTCGCCGACGCCATCGAGCCGCAAAAGCTCGTCGCGAACGTTGTTGCGGGCATAGTTCGAGATGAAAAGCTGGTCGTAGCGATCATCCGGGGACAGCATATGGATGACCATCATCAGGTCGGGTGACGATTTCAGCGTCGTGACGCCGAGCCGCTTCACGTCATCCGGCAGACGCGGCGTCGCGATCGAGACACGGTTCTGGACAAGCACCTGCGCCTTGTCGAGATCGGTCCCGAGCTTGAAGGTGATCGTCAGGTTCAGATTGCCGTCGTTCGTCGAGTAGGAGGACATGTAGAGCATGTCCTCGACGCCGTTGATCTGCTCCTCGAGCGGCGTCGCGACGGTTGCTGCCACCGTCTCGGCATTCGCGCCGGGATAAGAGGCGCGCACCACAATGGTCGGCGGCGCAATCTCTGGATATTGGGAAACCGGCAGGCTGGTATAGGCGATGCTACCGACCAGCGAGATCACGATCGCGATGACGACGGCAAAAATCGGCCGGTCGATAAAGAAATGCGAAAAGCGCATCGACCGATCCTCAGTTGCTCGCCGCGACGACGGGAAGTTCGGTCATTTTTGGATCGACCTTGATGCCTGGCCTGACGCGCACCAAGCCATTGACGACGATCGTCTCGTCACCCTTGAGGCCTGATCGGATGACCCTGTAGCCATCGATCTTCGGTCCGACCCGGACAGGCGCCAGCCCCACGACATTGTCCGGCCCGACGACATAGACGACACGGCGGTCCTGGTTGGCGCCGATCGCCTCTTCCGGCACCAGGACGCCGTTATAGCGGTCCGAGCCAAGGATACGGATGCGCCCGAAAAGGCCCGGCACCAGGGAAAGGTCCTTGTTGTCGATGACAGCGCGGGCCCGCATCGTACCGCTCGCCTGATCGACTCGGTTATCGGTGAAATCGAGATGACCCTTGTGGATCGGCTCCTTCTCGTTCGAGGTTGCAACTGCGACATCGTTCTTCGTCTCGCCATTCGAGACATTCAGGCCACCGGCCGACAGTTTGGCGTACGAGAAGAACGACCTCTCATCGACATCGAAGTAGAAATGGATCGGATCGGTCGAGACGATATTAGCGAGGATCGTTTCGTTGGCGTTGACGAGATTGCCGAGCGAGACGAGGCGGCGTGACATACGGCCCGGAATCGGCGCCCTCACCTCAGTGAACTGCATGTCGAGCTTGGCACGGTTGAGGGTGGCTTGTGCCCGATTCACATCCGCCTTGGCCGTCGCGAGCGATTGGACGCGCTGATCGAAAAGCTGGATCGCGATGTTGCCGCTCTTGCGCAGGTCTTCGGCACGCTGGAGATCAACCGTCGCGAAGTCGAGGCGCGCCTGCGCCGATTCGAGCGAGGCTTGCGCCTCTTCCAGCGTGGCCTTGTAGGGCCGTTGGTCGATGGTGAAGAGCAGGTCGCCTGCCTTCACCGTGACCCCGTCTTGGAAGTTAATCGTATCGACGTAACCCGAAACACGCGCTCGGATATCGACCTGATCGACCGCCTCGAAACGGCCAATGAAATCGTCAAATTCGGCGATCTGCTTCACGACCGGTTTTGCGACGGTGACGGGCGGCGCCGGTGGAGACTGCGCAAAGCTGCCTGAAGAGGCCGTTGCCGCACCAAAGACGACTGCGCTTAAGAGTACGCGTCTTGACGATCGGAAATTTGAGACGGCCATCACTATCCCCCAGCAATCAACTCAAGAAATTCAATACCCTGTCGGCCGTCAAGGGCCGATGCGTTGGCCTAGCTCATGACGGCCAGGCCGCTTGATCGGCAACCATGACAGGTTTTGATACGCTGTGACAATTTCATGATTTCCCGCCGGTGTTGGTGCGGGCAATACGGCCTGCTCACGACGGTAAGATGTAATTTCCAGCACATAACGTAGCGCCTTGTTACGAGCGCTGCGAAACGGGCAAGAAGCATCTGGCCGGTGGAGGGCCGCTACTTAGTTTTCGGATTGAGGCCTGAGTCGGAGACAGGCCTTATCGATGGATCAGGATACTTGGAGCGGGTACCGGGAATCGAACCCGGATATTCAGCTTGGAAGGCTGCTGCTCTACCATTGAGCTACACCCGCGCGCCAAAGCGCTGGAAGCATCTTAACCACGGGTGGCATGGTGGGGGAAGTAGGACTCGAACCTACGAAGGCATAGCCAGCGGATTTACAGTCCGCCCCCTTTGCCGCTCGGGACATTCCCCCGTGCCACTGCCGTCTGGCCGCGTGGCCAAGCAAGGCGCGCTTTATGCAAATGCTGTTCGCGCCTGTCAACCGGCAGAATGCGTTGTTCCGAAGCTTTCTCGGCCAGTCGGGTCGAACGGTGGTTGCTAAATGATCTCGAGATCGGTCTGCGAACAGACGCGGTTCCGTCCGCGATCCTTCGCCAGATAGAGCGCCCGGTCAGACCTTTCCATCAACGAATGCGTAGTATCGCCGTCCGCATAGGTCGCGATCCCGATGGACACGGTGATCTTGCCGACACGCTCCTTGGTTGATTTTTTCACCAGGTATTTCGTCATCACGCTCTGCCGCAACGCCTCGGCGACCGTGATCGCGCCAAGCCCCGTCGTGTTCGGCAGGATGACGGCAAACTCCTCGCCACCGTAACGCGCGCCGAGATCAGCGCCACGGATGCCTTGCTTCAGAGCCTGAGCGACAAGCCGGAGAACCTGATCGCCGGTCTGATGTCCGTGGACATCGTTGAACAGCTTGAAATGGTCGATATCGATCATCAGCAGCGAAAGCGGCTCTTGCGAATTTTGGGTCTTTGCCAGTTGCCTTTTCAGCTCGGCGTCAAGCGCCTTCCGATTCATCAGCGAGGTCAGGGCGTCAGTAAATGCTTCAGCCTGAGCAACCGCGAGCTGTGCGCGCAAGTCATCGACTTCGCGGCTGGTATCCGCCAACCGCGCCTCAAGGCTTCGGCTGGACTGTTCCATCGTGCGGGTCGCCGTGACCAGCTTGTGGACAAGTTCGGCGAGTTCGCCTGGGCTTCCAGCGCCTTCCAACTCGTTTACAGCCCCGCTCAGGACGGTTGAAAAGCTCTCGGAATGGTCAAGATTTGCCTGAAGCATGGCCAAAACCTGCTGCGCCTCGTCGGCAAGCTGCACACCCATTCGATTGATTTGATCGCTGAGCTTCGTCGGCGACAGGTGCTCGTCATAGACGGCGTCCAGTTCCTCATCGGTGATGCCGCCATTGCCTAGCCGTGCGTCGACCGCCGATTTCAGCGCGACATCATAGCCTGCCGAATAGCTGAACCAGACCTCGTATCCCCTGGGCGAGGCCGATGTCTTGTAGGTCTTGATCTTGCGAAAAGCGTCTTCGCCTGTAGAAATCGTCCGATGGAAGCTGTCGGTCCGCTCGGTCTTCATGTCCTGCCTCCACAGCTTTGGGGTATCGGCGATCAAGCGCCGATGTCAAATCCATTCGGGTGGCAAACCCGATTGTCCCAAGGAACGTGGGCCCAATTTCGGATTGCCGTGTGTCACTGATGAGTCAAGGCGAGATGTCGACGGGACTGACTTGGGAATCGGAGGCCATTCTGATCGTCGACGATCAGGCCATGATGCGCGATCTCGTGGCCACGATCTGCAACCGGCTCGGTTATTCTGAAGTCTATTCCGCCGATACGGGAGAGAGGGCGCTAAGGTTCATGCGCGACACCAAAATCTGGCTGGTGTTGTGTGACTGGAACATGACGCCAATGACTGGTGTCGATCTGCTGCGCGCTATCCGCTCGGATGAGTCGTTGAGCGACACCAAATTCATCATGATGACCACGCAAAGCCATATCAGTGCGGTAGTTGCCGCCAAGCGGGCCGGCGTCGACGGCTACATCCTCAAGCCGTTCTCACCTCACGCGCTGGCAGATGCGATCGGCAGCATCCGCTGATTTTCAAGACTCGATGTGATTTCGGCGAACGCTCCGTCGATGAAAAATACTTCAAACATAAAACTATTGCTTTTCATATATCCTCTGATTGATAGTGTCTCAGCCTTCATTGGAATGGGATGACCCGATGAACGATCCTGTGTCCGCTGTGACGAAAGACGGCCGCTACGGATATGAAGCGGCTGGCGATCCATCACTGCCGCCACTGGTCTTTCTGCATGGTGTCGGTGGCGCAGCGAGGGCCTGGCGCGACCAGTTGCGTGTCTTTGGTCATTCCTATCGAGCAATCGCCTGGGACATGCCCGGGTACGGCGCCTCGGCGCCTTTCAAGTCCGTCAGCATTACAACGCTTGCCGAAGCCTTCGCCGAATTCCTTCAAGCGCTGGAGATAACAAAGCCAGCGCTGGTCGGGCATTCCGTCGGTGGCATGGTCGTGCAGCAGGCGCTTGCCAAAAACCCCACTATTGCCGGCGCAATAGTTCTGGCACAGACGAGCCCGGCCTTCGGTCGTCCGGATGGCGAGTGGCAAAAAGCCTTTATCGATACACGTCTCGGGCCGCTCGATCGAGGCGAGACGCTTGCGTCGCTAGCCGACGGTCTTGTCACGGAATTGGTTGGTGATGATCCCGATCCTGCCGGCATGGCGCTGGCCCGCGATTGTATGGCCTCCGTTCCAGAACCCACCTATCGCGCCACGATGCGCGCCCTTATCGGCTTCGATCTGCGTGAAAGGCTTCCCGAAATAGGCGCACCGACGATGATCCTGTCAGGCTCGAAGGACCAAAATGCGCCCGCGCCAATGATGGCAAAAATGGCAGCCCGTATTCCTGGCGCAACCTATGTCGAGCTACCGGGATGCGGCCATCTCGCCAATCTCGAACAACCTGCGAACTTCAACCGAGCCCTTGAAGAATTCTTGCGCCATCATTTTCCTCATGCCGGGGAGCAAAACTCATGACCGCCAGTCCGCCGACCAAAAGCTTGGAAATCACGCCCGATGCCCCGATCTTCGATCCGAAAGCTTTCGGGCTTTCGTCCGAGCAGGCGGAGATCATGAGCAGGGCGCGAGAACTCGGCCAATCCGTTTTCGCTGGCCGGGCTGCTTTCTACGATCGCGAGGCGCGTTTTCCGATCGAGAATTATCGTGACCTGCATAACGCCGGCCTGCTCGGCATAGCGATCCCGAAACGACTCGGAGGCCTCGGCGCGGATTATCAAACCTATGCGCTGACCGCCGCCGAGATCGGCCGCTACTGTGGCGCGACCGCGCTAAGCTGGAATATGCATGTCTGCTCGACGCTCTGGTCTGGCCCGCTCGTCGATGATCTGGATGTGGGCGTTGCGACCCGGGCCGCCCATGAAGCGCGGCGCGACATGCACTACAGGCGCATCGTTGAACAGGGCGCGATCTACTCGCAGCCCTTCTCCGAGGGCGGCGCTGCGGCGGCTGGCAGCGCGGCATTCGGCACCGAAGCGAAACCTGTCAACGGCGGCTGGCTTGTCAACGGCAAGAAGATTTTTGCCTCGCTCTCCGGTCATGCCGATTATTACGGCGTGCTTTGTACTGAGGTTGGCGAAGGCGAGAAGGCCTCGCGCCGCAACACACTATATCTCGCCATCCCTGCCAAGTCGGAAGGCGTCAGCGTCGTCGGCGATTGGGACCCGCTCGGTATGCGCGGCACCGTTTCACGGACGCTGCTGTTCAAGGATGTCTTCGTTCCGGACGATGCCGCGCTGATGCCGCGCGGGGTTTATTTCCAGGCGGCGACACGCTGGCCGCATATGTTCCTGACACTCTCACCGACCTATATCGGCCTTGCGCAGGCAGCTTATGATTTCACGGTGAAATACTTGCGCGGCGAAGTTCCGGGAACGCCACCGGTCAAGCGCAGGATGTACCCGACCAAACAGATCGCCGTCGCCCAGATGCGCATAAAGCTGGAACAGGCCAAAGCGATCTGGTTTCAGGCCGTCAGCGAAGCTGGCCCGAACCCGAGCAAGGAGCAGATATTGCGCGCCTATGCGGCCCAGTATTCGGCGATGGAGGGTGCGAATGAAATCGCGACACTAGCGATCCGTACTTGTGGCGGCCAGGCCATGCTGAAATCATTGCCGCTCGAGCGCATCTATCGGGATAGCCGCTGCGGCTCGTTGATGCTGCCCTGGACAGCCGAACTCTGCCTCGACCGCATGGGTCGCGACACACTTTACGAAGCCGGCGAAACGGACGAATAGGCGTGGACCTCTCACGCCTTATCCAGCGAAACGCCGCCTTCACGCCAGACAAGCCGGCCCTGCGCTTCGAGGGCGAGATCTGGTCTTATGCGGCGTTCGAGGCGCGTATCGAAAACCTGAGCCACGCCCTGGAAAACCAGCTTGGCGTCGGGCGAGGGGATCGCGTCGGAATTCTCAGTCTTAACCGGCCGGATTATCTTGCACTTCTCTACGCCTGCGCAAGAATCGGCGCGGTTCTTGTGCCGCTCAACTGGCGTCTAGCCATTGCTGAGCAGCTTTTCATCCTGGCCGATGCCGGCGTGGAGGTGCTGGCGCTCGAAGAGGCCTTCGCAGCACTCCTGCCGGAATTGCCCGCGCAACAATCGATCGCAGTCATCGGATTGGATTTCGCGCCGGCTAATGGCACCCCAATAGAAAACCTGTTGGCGGAAGTGGAGCAATACAGGCCCTCGTCACCGCATATCGATCTCTCCTGCCCGCTGCTGATCGTCTATACTTCCGGCACGACCGGGAGGCCAAAAGGCGCAGTGCTCCGTCAGGAAGCGCTGCTCTGGAACGGCGTCATGAGCCAGCATATGCACGGGCTGACCTCCGCCGATCATGTGCTGACGGTGCTGCCCTTCTTCCATGTCGGCGGCTTGAACATCCAGACTACGCCAGCCTTGCATCACGGCGCGATGGTGACGATCCAGCGCAAGTTCTCACTCGGCGAAACACTTGCCGCTATTGCCCGTGACCGCCCAAGCCTGACCGTACTGGTTCCGGCGACCATCCATGCCTTGCTCGATCACCCCGACTTCCACGCAACCGATCTGTCCTCGCTTCGCGCTGTCGCAACCGGATCGCAAATCGTTCCGCAAATGCTCATCGACGGCATCACGGCGAAAGGAATTCCGGTCCTGCAAGTCTATGGTTCGACGGAGACTTGCCCTATCGCAATCTACACCCGCCTGGGTGGCGACTTATCGAGGCGCGGCTCCACGGGCTTGCCCGGCCTTTGTAGCGAGGCAATGGTGGTTGACGACGCCGGCATCGAAGTCCCGCCCGGCGCCGCAGGTGAAATCATCGTGCGGGGTCGGAATGTCTTCTTTGAATATTGGGGCAACGAGGCAGCAACTCGCGAAAGCTTACGAGATGGTTGGTTCCGCACCGGAGACATCGGCACAAGAGATGCGGATGGCTATTTCTGGGTCCATGATCGCAAGAAGAATATGATCATCTCGGGCGGCGAGAACATCTACCCTGCCGAGATCGAACGGGTGCTGCTGGAACATCCCGATATTTTGGACGTCGGCGTTGTTGGCAAGCCTGACCCCAAATGGCAGGAGGTGCCGGTCGCCTATATCGTGGCGAAACCGGGCAGTGCTCCGGATGAGGATGAGCTCAAGGCGCATGTCCTCTCGCAGCTTGCCCGTTTCAAGGTGCCGCGCGAGATCGTTTTCGTCGTGGAATTGCCGCGCACCGCGCTCGGAAAAGTTCAACATTTCAAATTGAAGCAGGATAGCCGGCAATCATAACTGGGTGGCGGAGGTGACGGCGTGAAGATCACTGTTCTCGGGGGCGGCAACGGCTCCTTCGCCGCAACGGGAGACTTTGCCCTGCAGGGCCATGACGTACGGCTGTGGAGGCGCGATGCCGAGGCGGTGGCTGCGCACCGCGATAATGGCTCAAAGCTGGTGGTCAAGGACTCGCGCGGCCGACATGAGGTCGAGCTAGCTCTCGTCACCACCGACATAGCCGAAGGAATCGCTGGGGCGGAACTGATCCTTTGCCCCGCTCCGGCCTTCTCGCAACCCGATATCGCTCGGCAGATCGCCCCGCACTTGCGCGACGGCCAGGTTGTCTTCCTGCCGCCAGCGACCTTCGGCTCGCTGATCTTCGCCAAGGCGGCGCATGAGGCCGGCAACCGTGCAAAAGTCAGCTATGCGGAGACAGGCACCCTGCCCTGGCTTGCCCGCAAGCACGGAGTTTTCGAGGTCGCGATCACCATTCGCGCCAAGCGGCTGCCCGTCGGCGTCTTCCCGCTCGCACACGCAGATCACGCACTCACCATCATCGCGAAAGCCTTTCCTGGCGTGATCGAACCTTGTGGCGATGCACTCTCCGGCGCACTCATGAATGCCGGGCCGATCATCCATCCACCGCTTATCGTGATGAATGCCGGCCCAATCGAGCATTTCGAGCGTTGGGACATTCATAAGGAAGGGACACAAGCGGCCATCCGCCGCGTGACCGACGCGCTCGATGCCGAACGGATCGCCATCCGCGAGACGCTCGGTTATGGCGCTCCACATTTTCCCCTCGCCGATCACTATGCCAAGGAAGGTCCGGAGTGGATGTATGGCCGCGGCTCGCATGACCGGCTCACCGATTCCGGCGATTGGCGCGAGCAGCTCGTCCTGACAGAACATCGCTATATGCGCGAGGACCTGCGTATCGGCCTGTCCTTCTTCGTCTCTGTCGGCCGCCTTGCCGGCGTTCGCATGCCGCTTGCGGAGGCATTCCTCGCCATTGGCGGCGCCATCTGCGGCGAAGATTTTCTGAGCGGAGGTCGGACGCTTGCCTCGCTCGGTTTTGGTGATTTGGACCGCCCTACCCTGTCGGCGTTGCTTCGGAAAGGTTTCCGCCAATGACCTCGATGCTCCCGACGCCAATCGCCTGCCTTGGAGCCGGCCGCATGGGGCGTGGCATAGCGGTGGCTTTCGCCTATGCCGGGCATTCCGTCTCGATCGTCGATTTCAAACCACGGGCTGACGAAGATTTTGCAACGCTTGCCGGCCAGGCGCTCGGCGAAATTCGCGCAACCCTGACAAGTCTCGCGCGCTTCGGACTGATGCAGAACGCGGATGTCGAGCAGATCATGAAACGGGTCACGATCGTTCCGATGGCGCAGGCGGCACAAGCATTGCGGAACGCCTCCGTAATCTTCGAAGGCGTTCCGGAGGTCGTCGATCTGAAGCATCAAGCTTTGGCTGAAGCCTCGCGCCTCGCTGGACCGGAGCCCATCATCGCATCGACGACTTCGACGATCCTCGTCGACGATCTTTCAAGCGCCGTTGAACATCCCGCCCGATTTCTGAACGCGCATTGGCTCAATCCGGCATATCTCGTGCCACTGGTCGAGCTATCGCC
>OUNM010421129.1_pt1 | contig 20374 bp, 14 predicted proteins | sample 1769961 | NCBI WGS metagenome assembly OUNM01 (sample SAMEA3914820, study PRJEB12502) | metagenome | biome: forest; material: soil | place: USA | collected 2012-03-12 | depth 0.3 m
CATTTTAGGGCCTTAAGGGCAAATTTGGCCTTCGTCTTAGACTCTTCCAAGAAAGGACAGACCATCCTCCTTACTTCCAGCATGATGGGGGAGGGAAAAACCTTTACTTCTATCAATTTGGGGATCGTATTGGCGTTGTCGGGTAAAAAAGTATTGCTCATAGACTTAGATCTCCGGAAAGCTAGTTTGACAGAGCGGCTCAAGATGAAGGCAAATAAAGGCTTTACAAACTTTGTTATTTCCCAAGGAAATGACGTAGATGGCCTCGTCTTCCCTACTGAATTCAATGAAAATCTCTTCTTGTTGCCCTCCGGTCCATTCCCTCCCAACCCTGCCGAGATACTTATGCACGCTAGGGTGGAAGAATTGATCAACACGTTAAAAACTGAATTTGACTACATCATTCTCGACTCTCCTCCCGTGGGGATCGTGGCAGATGCTCAGCTCCTAAATAAATATGCGGATATCACCCTTTTCATGATACGCCAAAGCTACACATACAAAGCACAGCTTAGTATCCCGGAAGAACTTTACAAAACGCATAAGATGGAGAAAATAGGAATCATCTTAAATGATATCAAAACCTTGGGACTACGTTCCTACAGTTATGGAAACTATGGGAATACGGCAAAAGAAGAGAGTTGGCTACAAAAAATAACCAAACGGTTCAGGCCCAAGGTCTAGCCGACAGGATAGGGGCAACTATTTCTTCAAAGTAGCTATGGTGACCTACAAACGTATGCAGATACCCCCGTCCCTTTCATTGCGTATAAGGAGGTACAACAGTTTGTTGACTCTTCAAATAGCGAATTTCTTATGGCCTTTGGAGTAGCCTTCTTTCTCTTACTCGCTCTGCTATTTTCGTATAAAATCATACGAAATGAAGGATACCTGAAATTGCCTTGGTTTTTTGCGGGGATCCTTTTTTTCCCTACCCAAGTAGTCCTCTTCAATAAGCCCCTCATCATGTCTTTCCCAAGGCTGATGATCTTTGTCTTGTTTTTTACCTTATTGTTTCAGAAAAAATACAAATGGAAACTCCGTTTTGCCGAATTTCCTATCAGGGGTGGACTGTTCTTTATTACCCTCATGCTTTTCCTCATCGGTTTTTTTGATATCCGGATCGAGTTGGCTCAACGGTTTATCCGTCCATTTATCTATTTCTTGGAAAATTTCGCCCCTCTTTTCCTTACTTACCTATGTGTTCGTAGGATAGAAGAATTTGAATACCTCACCAAATTCCTGCTATACACTTTTGTGGTCTTCTGTGTATACGGAATGCTAAATTATTTTACACAAGTGAATGAATTTCACCAATTTATTTCTCAAACGTACAATTCTACCGATATGGCAAACTTGAACATGGCAGCAGGTATCGAACGCTCCCGGGTATCTTCGTTTGCGTTCCATGCCATTTACTACGGCTTTTTGCTCACCATTATCTTCTTGTTGCACCTTTTTTCCACCCTGACCTTTTCTTTTACTAAAAAAAGAAAACTTTTTTCCGGATCGTTGATCGCCTTGATTTTGATCAATTTGATCTTGGTCAATTCGAGAACTCCTTTATTTTCGCTGGGATTGGGCCTCCTCATCTTTTTCATCTGGGGATTGAAGCCCAAACAAAAACTGCGTGTCGCTATTGTATCTTTGGTTGCCTTGACCATTGTAGGGACAGTGATGCCCAATTCATCCAAACTTGTTTCTGCCACTCTCGAGACTTTTTCATCGGATGGGGCCAGCGGATCGGAATATGAAACAGGAAGCTCTTCCTTTGAAATGAGAGAAATGCAAATGGCTGCTTCCTTCCTTATTTTTAACAATAGCCCCATTTTAGGAAATGGCTTTAACTACATCGTGGAAGGGCTTGGATATTCCAGCGATCGCGACAAAAGAAGGAGCGATCCCATATTGGGAGGATTCGAAAGTTACTCGTACAAGCTCCTTATCGAACAAGGCCTATGCGGCATTCTAGGCAATTTGGTTTTGTTTGCCAGCCTTTTCTCTTATTTTATAAAAAATGCCAGGGCCGGCTATAACCAAGCAAACGGCAATAAATTGGCCATCATCAGCACTTCCATGCTGGTTGTCTTCATTACTTTCATTTTTGGGACTGGCGACATGGGATCCTTTCTTTTTTTTATGTCGGTCATGGGAATCAATATAAAAACGATTGCTCTTTATAGAGAACAGCTGCGGGCACTATCGCCCCCTGTCGAACAATCCAGCTAAACCATCCAGCAGCTATTATCCGTGCGGAAAATCCTCTCTACTCTGTTTTTTTAATTAAAAATTCAAAAACCATCCTTTATTTCATAGAATTAAAATATAATAAAAACAAGAATTGATTCTTACATCTCTCCTGCTCTACAAATCGCATCTTAGGCTTTGATATTAATAACGAAATTTTTATAATTGCACTTGGCGTATTCAATCTAACGAACAATTTGTACAAAACGTATACTTTCCTTTCATTTAAGCAGATTTCCAAAATCCTATTGGAATGCGCCTTTTCGATGCGTTATGTTGTCTTCAAAAGTTTAATCCTCATTTCCTAATGAAAAACAAAACCTATCAGATAGGGATCATTTGGGCAAATCCTTATAACAAAAATCTAGGGGTCGCCGCATTAGCCTATTCTTCTTTGGCCATTTTCCATGACATCATCAAAGAAAATAATTTGAATGCCACACTCACTTTGGTGGGAAGCAACGAAAGCTATAAAGGGGAATTGGATATCAACAACAATAAAATAACGTTCAAAAATGTAAAAGGCAGGGATTTGTTGAAATGGATCTCGATCATCAAATTGATCGCCCTACCGTTTAAATACCATACGAGACACTTAATGAGTTTTGATGTGGTCTTTGATATCGCCGAAGGAGACAGTTTTACTGACATTTACGGCATCCCAAGATTCAAGAGGATCCTTAATTCTAAGCGTTTCTTTACTTTATTTGGCATACGGCAAATACTCCTCCCCCAAACCATTGGTCCTTTCAAAGACTCAGAAGTGGAAAAGCAGGCATTCGATGCCATGAAAAAGCTTTACAAGGTGATTTCAAGGGACAAAAAGAGTTTCGACTATACGCAAAAATTTTTGTCGCCAGACAAGATCATGGAATCGATCGACGTGGCCTTTTATCTTCCTTTCCAAAGAACGAGCTATTCGAGCGACAAAATCCATGTAGGATTAAATGTCTCCGGATTGTTATGGAACGGAGGATACACAAAAAATAACCAGTTCGACCTAAAATCCGACTATCCAAAAATCATTACGGAAATCATGGAATTCTTCTTGGCCCAGCCCAACGTGCTGGTACACCTTATTCCGCACGTAGTCCCGTTGGACCATCCTGTGGAAGACGATTTTGTGGCCTCTGAAGATTTGCACGCAAAATACCCTTCTACGGTACTTGCCCCGCGATTCACTTCTCCCATTGAAGCCAAAAGCTACATAAGCGGGCTGGATTTCTTTACAGGGGCGCGTATGCATGCCTGCATTGCAGCCTTCTCTTCCGGAGTGCCGGTTGTGCCCATGGCATACAGCCGTAAATTCAATGGCCTGTTTGTAGAAACTTTGCAATATCCTTGGTTGGCCGATTGTGTCAACGAGACCGATGCCATGATTCTGGAAAACATCACAAAAGCATTCCACGCCCGAAGTGAGCTGAAAGAAGTGATCAAGACCTCCAACGAACAAATCGTGGCACCTCGCCTTAAAAAGTTGAAAGTCGAACTCCTAGATGCCATCACCCATGACTGAGTCATTGATTGCAAAAATTGATCAAAACCAACTCTGTTTGGGATGTGGGCTCTGTGAAACCGTGTGCGGAAAAGAATCCGTAGAAATGAAACTCGGCACAGATGGCTTTTTTCATCCTCATATTAAGTCTATAAACGCGAAAGGCGAAAAAATCATCGACCAGATTTGCCCTGGAAAAAACGTGGTAAGCGAACGGAAGCTTGGAAAAGACGAGCGTATTTGGGGGCATATCGAAGCGTTGTGGGAAGGCTTCTCGACCGACAATGAAGTAAGGACAAAGGGCTCTTCGGGCGGAATCGTGAGCGGGCTGGCTATCTATCTCTTGGAAACAAAGAAAGTGGATGCCATCATGCAGGTAGGAGGCGTTCCCGACAACTATGAAAATAACTACCTCAAGCTTTCCAAAACAAGGCAAGATGTACTCAGCAATAGCTCATCCCGCTATGCACCGGCCCTTGTTTTTGACGACTTTATAGGTATTCTCGACAGGTCTAATGAAACATATGGATTCGTGGGCAAACCTTGCGACATCGCGGCACTGCAAAATTTCCTTTCTGTCTATCCCCAATACAAACATCGGATCAAAGTGACCATGGCCATCGTGTGCGCCGGGATGCCAAGTTTCACAGGGACAAAGAAACTGATAGAAGGATTTAAGGCTGAGCTTCCCGTGAAAGACCTTGTCTATCGGGGAAACGGTTGGCCCGGTTATTTCTCTTTTGAAGATAAAACAGGTGCCGTATACCGCACATCCTACAACGATTCTTGGGGAAAAGTATTGAACCGCCATTTGCGTTTTCGCTGTAAAGTCTGCCCAGACGGGATCGGGATGCTTGCCGACATCGCAGTAGGGGACGCTTGGGAAACCGTGGACGGCTACCCTGATTTTGCGGAAAAAGAAGGCATTAGCCTCATTATAGCACGCAGTGAAATCGGGAAAGGCCTTCTATCGGAAGCCATGGGCAGCCAAGCCATAACATGCCAACCGCTCCCCATGGAAAAATTAAAAATCATGCAACCCTATCAGTTCCTGAGAAGGAACAACGTAGGCATTCGCATGTTGGCCTTTAAGGTAATCAAGCACATCCAGTTCAATTTCAAAAACCTACGTGTCTATTCGAATCTCCTCCATGTCCCTCCCAAAGTATTGGCGAAAGAGTTCTATGGAACATTTACACGGGTGTGGAAATTTAATTGACGAATAGATTTGATTCGGTTAGGATACAACAATAAAATGGATTGATTCAAGCCAAATGCTAGCAGGATGCATGTCAACAGTTTTCTTTTAACACTCTATTTTGTCCTCCCATTTCCCCGATTGAAGAAGCTAGTAAAGCGGATGATCCTCAAATCGGAAGGCGGTGAAATGTATTCCGGTACGCTCAGGGCGATTTATGAGAAGCAATACAATATAAAAATCGGGTACGGTTCCTATGGCGGATGTTTTTCTCCCCTCAATGTCCCACCCAATGTGACCTTCGGAAATTATTGCTCCATCGCACCCCACATCAAGATCTTTAGGGCCAATCACCCTAAAGACACTTTTACCTCTCATCCCTTGCTGTATAATCCCGCCCTTGGTTTTGTGAAAAAAGACCAGTTGGACAGGCGCCCACTGTACATTGGCCATGACGTTTGGATAGGCGAAGGAGCCATTATTTTGCCTGGTGTGAGCACCATCGGCAATGGCGCCATGATTGGGGCCGGAAGCATCGTCACGAAAGATGTGCCTCCTTACACCGTCGTGGCCGGCAATCCGGCAAAAGTGATCGGACGACGGTTCAATGAGGAAATTATCCGTCAATTGGAAGAACTTCAATGGTGGCTTTTGCCAAAAAGCGAATTGCTTAAAAAAATTGACCTATTTCAAGGCATCGTAACCTCTTCCCATGAGTAACCCTTCTCTAAAAAAAGTATTTTCCGGCTCGTTTTGGGGGATTGTCGCAAAGGTATTTGATGCATTGGCAAAATTTGTCACGATTCCGATGCTCATTGGCTACTTCGGCAAAGGGGATTATGGCTTGTTCGTTCTCGCATTTTCCTTAAATGCTTATTTGCGTTTGATGGACATGGGGCTGAACATCGGAAGCATCCGCTATTTTTCTATCTGGCTGGCCGAAGGGAATACAGAAAAAATTACGAAAGTCAGCCAATCCAGCGTCGTATTTTATGGGACGATCGGAATCTTGAATGCGCTCATCTTTGCGGTCATGGGCCACTTTGCCCAAGAATTGTTTCACGTGAGCCCAGATCAAGCAGAAATCTTCACTTGGATGATGTACATCCTCTCAGTAAGTACGGTGCTAAATTGGACTTCGTATGTGGTGAACCAACTTCTTACCGCCTATGACCAACTTGCCTGGATCAACCAGATGACCATGGTAAGCAGCTTTTTCAATTTCTTTACCGCCTTTTTGGCTGTCCAGCTCCATCTTTCGCTCCCTGTTTATTTTCTCCTGTACATCCTTTCGACTTTGCTCCCAATTCCACTCAATGTATTCCGACTACGTGTCACTAAGTTGGGCTTAGGGACTTTATTATTTCCAAATTGGAACTTCCCTGCCTTTAAAGAGATCTTGAGCTATAGCCTTTCTATTTTTGCGATGGGCTTATTCCAGTTTACGGCAGATAATATCCGGCCGATCTTATTGGCATCATTTGCTTCTCATGGAGTAGAGGCTCTCTCCGAATACAGGGTCATCCAAACCATTTGCATGTTGGTCATTTCGTTCGGTTCTACGTTCTTGCAAGTGTTGCTCCCTTTTTCTTCTAAGAGCATTTCTCAGAAAGACGACAAAAAAATCCATTTCCTAGTGTACAGCGGAACTAAGTACATCAGTGCATTCCTCTCCTTCATTATCTTTCTTCTTATTGTCAATGCCAAAGTGATCCTGATCCTTTATGTGGGAGAAGATTTTGCGGATCTTTCTCCTTGGCTCACCATTTGGTTGTTAAGTGTTCTCATTCAAATGCATACAAGCCCAGTGGCCAGTTTGATTTTGTCCATGGGAAAAACAAAACCCATGGTCTGGTCTTCTGCTCTAAGTTGCCTTGTTTCAATTGCAGTGACCGTGAGTCTCGCCCCTTCTTATGGCGTCGGAGCGGCAGTGGTCGCTTACTTTTTGTACATCGTAATCCAAATCTCCTTTTCTTATTTTTATTATGTGCCTTACATTCTTCACTTTGACGCAAAAAAGATCTTTTTCAGTTCCTTTCTCCCTTCTGCACTTATTGGAAGCACCTTAGCCGGCGTGGTACACTATTTCAACCTACTTTACCCTTTCCAATCACACTATGTGACGCTTTTTACCAATACGAGCTTCTATACGATCGTCTTCGGCATCGTCATCCTAGCAGTTGTAGTGAAACCCTCTGAACTAAAAAATATACGAAAACAATTAAGCAGCTGAACAATTCATACGATCGACCTTCGAAATAAAAAGATGGCTGCCACTATGTTGTCTAAACTTATAACTATATTTAAGGTTAAGGTGCTTTATGATATTGAACACACGATCTAAACGATTCTTTCTATGTTCTCTGTACTGATCCCTGCTTTCAAAGTAAAATATCTTTCTCAAGCCATAGAAAGCATATTGAAACAGACATTTACAGACTTTGAATTGATCATCGTGAATGATAAATCCAAAGAAAACATCGCGGAGGTAGTAGGTGCTTTCCGTGACGAACGGATCCAGTATTATGAAAATGAGAAGAATCTAGGAGGCGAGAACTTGGTGAACAGCTGGAACAAATGCATGACCTATGCTACCCGGGAATATGGCATCATGTTTTCGGATGACGATTGCCTTCATTCTGACTTTTTAATGGAAATTTCAAAGCTCATCGCCAAGTATCCTACTGTCGATGTTTTTTATAGCAGGGTGGCGATCATCCATGCCGACAATTCTATCAAGAGGCTCTCTTCTTCAGCACCCGAACATGAACATGTATTGGACTTTATCTGGCATCGGGTAAATGCAGTACGCGACATTTACGCCCCAAATTTCGTGTTTCGAAATAGCGCACTTCGTGAAATGGGCGGCTTTGTCAACTTCCCCCTTGCATGGGGGAGCGACGATGCAACATGGTTTTCGTTGGCCAAAACAAAAGGCATCGTGGCAAGCAGCAGGACCTTATGCTATTGGAGATGGTCAGAGCTTAATATCTCCAATGTAGGGAATTTTGAAAAAAGGATCGGGGCCATAAAAGAGTATTTCAAATGGTTGCATGCTTTTGTTGCTTCCTATCCTGTGGTGACGGATGACGAAAAAATACTCAAAGAAGCTTGTCTTTCCTTGCTTCCCACATACCAGATCAAAACCGAATCTTTCTTAATAGACCGATTGGTATTCAACAATTCGATCTTCAATTCCTTCAGGCAATTCAACAAAATCAGGAAGACGTATCGTCTAAAATTTATGTATTTAATAAAATCTATCTTAAAGAAATTGCTTCAAAAATATAGCACATAAGTTGCGATATCCTCCTGAAAAAGATATCTTACAACTTATTTTAAATCAAAATCAACGACAATTGGGTTTGTTTGAAATTACTAACTAGCGATGAAAAAACTGATCTACATCTCGGGAGAGGACTTTTTTGACGTGGATTTTCCTATCTTAAAAGAACTCACGAAGCAGTACGATCTGACTTGGATTCCCATTCTTCGTAAAAATGGGTGGTATTCAAATGAGGATATCACATCGTTCTGTGAAACACACCATATAAAAGTCCTTCCTATTTTACAGAAATATAAATACAAGCATCCGATGATGGTCTTGTTTTATATCCGACTCCTATCCACCATACGAAAATTGAATTCCGACATTATCTATTTTGAATACTTTGGGGTTCCCTACCTCCATTTTTTCTCTCCGTTTTTCCTGGATAAAAAGAAGTTGGTTTTCGCGATCCACGATGTGGAGCAACATTATAAAATGAGTTATGGAAATCTAAAATCTTTCTATTTTAATCACATCTGTCAACACTTTGTAAATTTTCACGTATTCTCGGAAGTCCAGGCGGAAATTTTCAGAAAGAAATATCCGGGCAAAAACGTCTTCGTAGCAAAATTATATTTGAAAGATTTTGGTGCCCCTACCATTAGGAAAGCCAACGACGGGAAAGTACATTTTCTATTCTTTGGAATCATCCGAAAAAACAAAGGCTTGGATCTTATCATAAAAGCATTCAATGAGGTGGCGAAAAAAAGGACAGATTTTATCGTGACGATTGCCGGGAACACAAAAGATTGGGCCGAGTACGACGCATTGATCGATGACAAGCGTTTCTATCATCTGATGATCCGGAAAATCAAGAACGAAGAAATTCCGAACCTTTTCATCGAGGCTGATTATTCGTTGTTACTGTACATCGATGTCACACAAAGTGGTGTGCTACTCACTTCTTATAATTATAATGTTCCAGTAATTGCCTCCGATCTACCAGGCTTTCATGAATATGTCACTGATGGCTACAACGGCTTCCTTGTCACCCCGAATGTGGAAGCTATCGCAAAAAAAATAGAAAAAATAATAGAGGAACACAGCAATATTCACAATATTATGAGTTCAAATCTGAAAGGATATATAGAAGAACACATCAACTTAAACAAAATCATTCAAAACTATTGCGACTTCTTTAATTCTCTGTAGTATTTCTAACCTTTATACCCAAAACAATGAAAAATATTGGAGTCTTTACTTCTGTCTATTTCAACAATATTGGAAACGCCTTCATCGATTTTGGAGCCATCGCCACTGTCGAAGCTGCTTTGCCACAAGATGCACAGCTTGTAAAACTGAGCCAATTCCCAAATTTTGCCTCTTCCATGGCACGGGGCATGGTCCTCAAGGAATCTCCTCTTTTCAGGGCTGCGTGGTCGTTTGGGAAAAAAATATTCGGTAGCAATCTTCACGACAAGTCGTACAAGCTCCTTACGGACCGGAATGTGTTCAACTTAGTGGAAATGGCAAAGTTGGATGCTTTGGTCGTCCCAGGGTGTGTACTTACCGTCCCTTTCTTCAGCCTCTATTTCAATGTACTTAAACGTATTTCGGACAAAGGGACCAAAATCATTTTCTTAGGTTCCAGTGGCAATTATTATTCCGAAAATGAAGTGGCCATGGTCACCAAGTTTATCACAGACTTAAAACCTGCCGCCCTATTGTTCAGAGACCCAAAAGCACACGAGCTATATAAACACCTTGCTCCCATTAGCTATAACGGGATCGACAACGCTTTCTTCGTCAATAGACTCAAATTGCCAAAAGTGGAGACCCATATGGATCCTTTTGTGGTGCTAAACTTTGACGATCCTCGAAACTTCCATCTAAACGCCAAACTGGCCAAAGAATACAAAAATGTGATCTATACCAATCACAAACCATTCCCTTTAAAGTATGTGAAAAATCTGATCGACAAAGGAGTAATGGTGTCAGATACTCCATTGGATTATCTCTTCTTATATTCCAATGCCTCGGAAGTGCATTCGGATAGGGTACATGCTTGTATCCCTACTCTATCGTATGGCAACAAATGCAAAATTTATTCAGACAGCCCCCGTATCAAGCTTTTTGAAAACGCCGGTGTTTCGGATACCATCTCAAAGGAACTTACGAAAATCGTCGGGCTGGAAACAAAACAAGAAAGCCAAATACAAAAGCTAGCTTCAGTGTTGAGCTCGCTGTAATGAATAAACGATGAGCTGTTGATGGGTACGTTGGACACAAAAAACATTGCCTTGATTATTCCCGACTTTGATTTTGGCGGGGAAGAGAAAAGAGTGGTTTTTTTTGCGAACAACTATACCCATTATTTCAATAAAGTGGTTTTATTGAGTCCATCAGGCAAAAGTTTGCCATACCTGGATCCAAAAGTAAAGCACATAGAGATAAATATCCGGAAGATTTCCACCATCCGGAAGGTGTTGAATGTATTGAAAGAAGAGAAGATTTCGTTCTTTCAAGGCCATAAAAGGGCTACCATGCCTTTTTTATTGCTCGCAGAAAAGTTTCTTCCTTTAGTAAGCGTATTCAACTTTGACAATATCTATCTCAAGCATAATTATGCATGCTCTTTCGTTACGCCAAAACATGTCGTTTACCTTTCTGATGTGGTAAAAGATTTCTATGTGCCCTATTACAAAAACCGTCGTAATACCACCATCAACATGGGAGGGGATTTTTATTCCATTCTCCCAGAACAAGAGATACAACAAACAAAAGCGCAACTAGGGATCAAGGATGAATTTGTCCTTCTGAGTTTGGGACGGCTCTCTGAACAAAAAAACCAACCGCTTCTGATTGATGCCTTGCACACATTAAAAGACAAAAATTTTGTGTGCCTTATAGCAGGAAGTGGCCCTTTAGAAGAACCATTGCGCCAAATGGTGGCACATTATGGACTAGAGGAGAAAATTAAATTTCTTGGCCACCGCTCTGATATTCCAAATTTGTTAAACGTGGCACACGTTTTGATCCAGTCTTCTGTCTTTGAAGGTTTCCCCAACGTCTTTATCGAGGCAGCCTCAGTAGGTTTGCCTATCATTTCGACAAATGTCGGATCGTCTAAGACGTTGGTGCGTGAAAATGGTCTGCTCGTCACCTCCAACAAGGTAGACGAAATGGCTCTAGCCATTTCAAAGATGCAAGACGAGTATCCAAAATTTAAGGAAAACGCCTTGCTTTTAAGAGAAAGTGATTACTTAAAACAGTTTCACAAAACAAAAATGCTCGAGAATTATATCGCGTATTATCGTTCACTCTAAAAGTAAAAAGGAAATGAAAAATGTGTTAGTCATCTTCACCGCTATGTCATGCGTGCTCTTGTTCAGCGGCTTGACCCCAAGAAAATCAACTGGACGCACGTTGGTGTGGTCCGAGGAATTCAATTACACAGGGACACCGGACAGTACCAAATGGAATTTTGAGGAAGGGCCCAAACGGGGAATACAAAAACAATATTATACCAAAAACCGTTTAGAAAATGCTTCTGTCGAAAACGGGATTCTGACCATTACGGCAAGAAAGGAAGAGTACCCTAACCCAAATTATTACAAGGTGAAAGAAAAACTTGGCCTGCAAAGTCTACCGGCAGAATATAAAAATATGAAAGCAGACAGCTTGCCTGCTTGGGTCCGGTTCAGGTACGATTCAGTCTTCCACTATACTTCCGCTTCGATGACCACCTTAGGGAAATTATCTTGGAAATACGGCAGGATCGAAGCACGCGCGAAAGTCCCACAAGGAAAAGGAGTAAGTTCTGCCATATGGATGTTAGGATCAGACCTGCCCAAAGCAGGATGGCCGAAATGCGGTGAGATCGACATTATGGAATTTGTTGGACAACACCCAAACGAAATCCATGGAAACGTGCATTATGGAGATTCGATCCCGACCGCGCACTTCCAAAAACCTGGCAAACAAAAAGTAGAAAAAGCTTTTGACGATTTCCACGTATATGCCATAGAATGGAACAAGGAAGAAATAAAATTCTTTTGTGATGACATCCTCTATAATACCTTTCTTTTTAGAAGTGCCGCCACAAAAAATCTGAACCCCTTTCATCAACCATTTTACTTGATCGTGAACTTAGCGATCGGAAGCGGCAACAGTTGGTCCGGGCCGGTAGAAGATCGCGTGTTGCCACAAAAATTTGCCATCGACTATATCCGCGTTTATCAATAGCCTGCATGGATTATTCAGCTTGGAAAACTATACTACAAAAAACAAAAAGCCTTCGGCTCGAGAAGGGACTCACCTCGTTTATCAACCCCTTTTCTATGCTGCTCCTAAGAGACTATCCTGACATCGCCACACACATCGATTATTGGTATGTGGACGGGATTTCTCTGGTGAAACAAATCAACCAATACCGCCAAGCAAAAATAGAACGACACAGTTTTGACGATACTTCTTTGGCGCCTGTCGTGTTTGATTTCGTCAAACAAAACGGATACACGTTGGCCATCATAGGAACGAAAGAAGAGTTTATTCACGATGCAGTATCTACTATTGAAAATAAATTCGGGATCAAAGTCCAATACTTCCGAAACGGATATTTCTTAGATAAAGCAGATCGGGCCAATTGCATTGAGTTCGTCAAAAATCAGCATTTCGATGTGGTAGTATGTGGCATGGGGACACCCTACCAAGAATTGTTTCTGATCGATCTTAAAAAAGCAGGTTGGGAAGGCTTTGGGTTCACATGCGGAGGATACTTGCATCAAATTTCCAAGAAGGAAAATTATTACCCTGCATTTTTTGACAAATTGGACATTCGTTGGATCTATCGCATCTTGGACGAACCCAAATTGTTGCGTAGATACATTGTAGAATACCCTAAATTTTTCTTCTACTTTAATTTGAACAGAAGCGTCCTGTTTTCAAAAAAGGACTAAAATGTCTTACCGGCTTTTGCAATAAAACCAACCGAATTGTAAAGCAGTCCACCCACGTCAAATGCTCCGACGCAACCGACGTAAAAACCATGTCTTAATTGTTTCGTCCCTTCTACATACGCAGAAAACTGGTCCAACTCCCCAAAATAACCACGCGGCACGCTAAACTTCTTTCCCAAAGAGTGTCCATAGGGGCTTGTGCCAAAGGTTCCATAATTTTTTGAATACGATAATTTTGCCACGACATGTATCTTCTTCACCGTTAGGTCTGTTCCAAAATGGAACGCCATCACTCTATTGTTGATGAAATAATCGCTAAACGACTGATTGGGAAGTCCGGCTCTTGCATCTACGCGTGTGGTAATAAATGGATTCCCCAACGCGATGCCGTTATATGACCAACCTTGCGCATAAAAATAGTTGTTGTAATAATCATCATCCCCAGATGGTGTTGCTTTCGACCATGGGTATCCTGCCTGATCCTTGGTAAAAAAGAATTCGAAGACAAACTTGTTCCACCGGAAATTTGACTTCGTATTAGGGCGTTTGTTTGCAATACTCAATCCGTACAAACCATCCCTCACGTTGGCTAAGTGAAACAAAGCACCTACGTCATAGAAAAACAGTCGGTAGAGGTTTATCCTCGTATTCGTAAAATCATATTGGATCCCCAGGTCTATGGATCCCAAAGCATTTCCTACTTTCGATTTTTCGACTTTGTTCAACTTGGTTGTTTTTCCCAGCACCACGTTTTCAAAGGTTTGAAATTCTGACAATGTCCATCTTTTGCCATAAATCTCCTTTTCACTCCCCCAAAAAACCTGATGGTTGAAACCTCCTAATAATTTCAATCTCCAGTTTGGCTTTCCAAACCGTCCATAAAAAGATTTTTGATGGAAATAGGTGACAATGCTTTTATGACCCGGGAAATTGATATCGTTGTCCCCTAACCAGCCATGAGAAAAAGTGCCTTTTATAGCAAAGAGCTTTCCAGAATATGGCAATGTCCAAAATTCCGGGATGGCTAGTTGTACCTTGGGTATTCCGAGCGCATTTCCTGAAACAGCAAAGGCTCCGCTAGAGAGGGTGGAATCCACAAGACCCATAAACTCTTTGGACCTGCCTGCTTTTAGTTCAAAAATACTGAGACGTGCCTTCGCATAGCCTTCCACTAGAATAAATTCGGATGTGTTGCCTACATTTACCCTTCCCTGAAAAGAGAAGCCATAATCTACCAAACGCTTCTTGGATTGATCGTATGTTTTATTGACACCACCAAGCAGTCCCAACGAAGGGCCAGAAAGTGGAATGCTTCCATATTGGTTGGCTCTCATCCAAAAAGGCACTGTTCCTTTGGACGTAATAATCCCTTGTGCTTCCAAATTGGCATGAAAGTTGCCTCTCTGAGCTCCTGCATGATGTTCTAAGGCAGAAGAAATGATGCTCTGATCGTGTGTGGTGTGTTTACGTCGTTTATCCCGCTGTGCAAACACGAGACTTTGCAGGACGCACAGCAAAATACACGTAAATAATTTCTTCATACTATTTGCTCTGAGGTGTACATGCATCAAACAGTCTCTTACAATTTACAAAGATGCTGTCTATAAGCATGATTTCTATCCATTTGTCATTATTTTATTCCTAATAAAGTCATTTTAGACGAAAAGAAAAACAACAGGCCCTTTGTTTTTGCAAACGCTCGCCAAGATTCCATTCTCCTATTTTAGGCATATAAAATAAAACATTGCAAAAGTCTTGCAAAAAATTCGGCTATTAGTAAAATCCAATATTGTATTTTGTTTATCTTTTTAAGCTGGCCATTCCACTACTGCTTTGTTTCATAAAAGACCATGTCTCCTATTTCGTCCCAACCGTCTGCTCTTTCTATTTTGAGATAGCGGGTGGCCACATGCAATGCCACACATTTCCACCGCTTGTAATAGTTCATTTTGGCATTGCCTACCAATACCCAATCATTGCCTTGTTTCGCATAAATTTTAATCGCTCCTTGGCCTGCCCCATGAAAAATATACACAGAATGAAGATGTTTCTGCTTTCCAAAGTCAAACGTCCGAGATTCGGTCACATTGTTCTGATAGCCCTTTTTCCAAAACGTCGCGATCTCTTGTTTGTCGATTCCAAATGCAGGGTCGAGATTTGCCCCCCTTTCGTCTAGCAATGTTTTGTCTTCTTTCCCATGTTCATCCACACATGTGATGCTATCATTTCGAACTGTCTGAAGTATCGCGTCTGCAGAAAAGACACCCTGTCCTTGTTCTTGGACGATGATCGGCGTCTCAGTAATCGTTATCTTGTCTCCTCGCTTGAAGGCGGAAATTTTTCCAAGTCCATTGTGAGAATCAAACTGGACGATCCTTGCCTTTCCTTGGCTTAGGGAAAATTGGAATCCGGTCGTCATTTTGCCTTCTTGCGTGCCATGCCAGATGAGCGTGGTTTTCAATGAAGCATCTTTTGTGTTCTTGTATGTAATAGTCCAAATTTTAGTGGCACTGTCCACTCGCAAGGCTTCAAAAGTAGAATTGTAAAGCACATTGCGCAACGTATTGATGTAATACCAGGCTGCTTTGCGATAGGGTTCTGGTTTTAAGGTACTGGAGAAAACACCGCTGGTCGCATAATACCCTTCCTTGCCGAAATCCCTGATCATGTATTGAAATGCCTTTTCCACGCCTGTAGCGGACAGTAACAGGTAGGACCGTATCAGCCAATCTGCCTGGACAAGCTCTGAGCTCTTTTCTTTGATCGCCTTGCTTTGTTGGGGTGATTTTTCCGTATCAAAACCAAATTCTGTATTCCATACCGGAATAGCGGGAAGATACTTGTTCCTGAAATCAATGACTTCCTTCGTCCTTTCATAGATTCTGGACTGTTCGGGGCAAACTCCCGTCATCTCTTCCATCTTTTGATCGCCAGGTAAAATGGACGTATTGGAATATTGGTGATAATTGATCACATCCCATGGGAAATCGCCTTTTCGATTTCTATCGCACCAGTATTTCATGGCATGTAGGTAATCGAGCTTCAAATGGGCAAGGCCGGCCATGACCATTTTAGGGCCATTAGCTCCCTCTTTAAAGCCAAATTTAGGATCCATTTTGTGCAGGTCACCATCGGCATCGGCACTTGAAAGGGCTGCATATTGGCCCGGAGTGAAATAACATTCAGGTCCATCCCACCATCGATCCGGTTCATTCCAATTTTCAAAAAAAGAGATTCCACCATTTTCCTCCTTTTTAAAATTTTGAACATATTTTGTCATGAAAAGACTGTGTTCGGCGTATGAAGCAGGAATGTCTGCATTTAACCCATCTTTCACAGGTCTTTTCTGTTCTACCCAAGAAATCCAGTTGGGCGTCTTTTGGATAACGGGGATTGTCTGTTTCCCTAAGCGGTGCAAGTTGGTGTAAAAAGAGGCAGCATCAAATCCGTTGCACGTCGTGTTTAAACAGGTGGTATCCCCCTTTGGTTGGTTCCATACCCAATCATGATATTCCCGTATGCTTCCAAATGGCTCCAATACCCCCAAAGGAACATCTACGAAGGCATTTGTACCGATAAAGTCTTGCATGAGCGGTTTTGGGCGCACACTTTCTACTGTTCGACTGACAGGATAGTCCTGATCGGCCTCCACCAATAGTTCTCCTATTGCCTGGATCTCCCCAAACTCTAACTCTAATAAATCTACAGAATTTGTAAACGCAATGGGATTCCAGCCACTTACGAGGTCAATGCTTGTTTTTCCCTTGCTGACCCCTTTGGCATACGAAATGATGGTCATCTTTGCACCTTGCTGGGAATACACATGTAGTTTGACAATGTTGATTTGCTTTCCCAAATCGATCGCCAGCATCGCCTTTGTGCCTTTGCAATAGGCTTCCTTGTAAGGCTCCCAAAATGTTCGGGGCGACTTTCCATCTTGCTCGTCCACTACTTGGGTTCCGAATCCACACCCTGAACTATTGATGACCATGTCGGGTGCTAAGATAAATTGATGTGTAATTGACTTGTTCTCGTTGCTACAGCGCGAGAAGGTAAAAAGAGCGAGTAAAAGGGAAAAAAGCATAGTACGCTGAATTATTCGCAGGAAATTATTTTTTTTAAAAAAATTTGCATTAGTGTTGCCGAAAAGACTCATTCACCTAGGGGCTATTTGTATTGGATGTTAAGATTCAATTGTGCATTTAAATGCTGACCTCCCGGGTGTGTGTTGCTTTTCAGCATTTCATAACCCGCTAATTTTCATTCGTATAGTCCTTACTGAGGCTGTTCTTTTTTTTAAAAAGGGGCAAGGTCCCTTTCTCTTTCACATGGTATGCCAACATTCCCAAACCCAATCCCATGACAACCAAGGTACATAACCCTTTTGTGCTTTGGACGCCTACCTCTACTTCCACGCAACAATCAGGATTTGTACAATCAGTCGGAGAACAAATATTCTCATATCCTTCTTCGCATTCACACACATCGGGAAGCTCATCCGGATCGGCATACAATTCTCCATGAAAAACAAGAAAAAACAACAAGGAAGCGACTGCTATTTTTACAAATTTGATCGACATTTTCAGTTTACAATTATCTTCCCGTCATATACAGCGGATCCAACACTTATCTTATAGAAATAGATGCCTTTTTCCACTTTTTCTTTCTCCATGTCCCAAGTAATGGAATTTATGCCAGAATACTGAATAGTTTGGGAATTAAATACCTCTCTCCCATTTACATTATAAATCTCCAACTTGACTTCCTGGCTCTGATTAAGGTTTATCTCAAAAGCGGTCCGGTGGGATGCTGGGTTTGGAAACACGTGTACCGTTTGATTTGGTAGTATATTGCCTTGGTATTCTAATACCTGATCGACGGGTAGATTATGGAACATCAGTTCAAATCTATTTTTGTCATCAAAAGAATTGGCGTAGGTAAATGTGTAAACTGTGGCGGCATCTGTTATTTCAGCCAAGGAATCGAGGAGTTTATCATGGAGATATAGCGTAACCTCATCTGGGAAGGTTTCTTTCCCTGAAAACTGAAAACTATACGACCCCTTTTTATTTCCTTGAACATGGACAGGTACCGTCACGTCTTTGTCGCTAAAAGGCAATGAGTTAATAGCAAGATCACTTGATCCAGCCAATGTGGAGACATTCTCGATCGAACCAGCCACCTTCAATGCATCTTTTGTATCATAAGACGTAGATGCTTCGCTTAAGAAACGTACAATCGCCTCGTCCGTCACGGAATCCGGATTTATCATAGCCATTTTCAAAAGAGGAACCGATTCGTCTAGCCTATAGAATTTAGTCGAGGTAGCTTGCTGTACTTTTACATCTTCGGTCATCGAAATAGTAGCGGTGGATTGTGCTTTTACCAGAAAACCTTGTCCTGCACTGATAATGGAAGTAAGCCCTCCTGTTCCTATGCCTGAAACTCCGCCAGAAGCTCCGTTATAGGTAAGATAGCCGCTATTCTTGGAATCCCACACATAGAACGTATTGTCTACATGGCTCTTATCCCAACCGGTGGACGCATCCCAATCTATTTCACAAGGATATGGATTTCCGATTAGGTTCCATCCCAACCCATGTTTGGTAATAGGAATAACAAAGGAACCGGCATTGTTTCCGTTTCCATCCCCAATTGCAGGAGTGCCCAAGAATTGGTAAAAGGCAGAATTATTTCCAAATACTAAATCAGAAGTCCTGATAAATACACGGTATCCAAGGCCTGGTTGCATAATGGTGTTTGAATCTTTTATGCCTGTCCAGCCATTGGTCGTTTCGTTCAAAAGGGCAACGCTAGGATATCCTCCATTGTTCAATCCATTAATAGAAGCAATCGTGCTTTTGAGGCCTCCTATCTTCTTATCTTTCATAGGACTAGCCAATACAAAATAGGTTTGGATCTTATTCGGTCCCACCAAACGTTGCCACAGTACCTTTCCATTTAAACTGGCGCCACTTTCTACTTTGGTAATTCGGGCAGTACCTGACAAATTGGAAACCAACGTGATTAAATCATTGGTTTTAAACGTGCCGAAACCAAGTTTCAAAGTTCCCGTCAACGCCATGGGGTCTTCTAGGATTAAATTAGCTCCTCCTAGATTAAAATGCACAAGATCTTTGATTGTATGTGCAGTATCTGCCAATCGTAGATACGAGTCGGAAGTCGTCGACGAATTGATGCGAATAGTACCGGATTGAATGGCCAATTTCCCCGTTTTATTTAAGGGGTTTAATGTTCCTTTCCCTGTCAGGTAAATACTTCCAGATCCTAGGCTCAATATAGATGCCTGTCCGGGAAACAAGCCACCGCCGCTTGAGTTACCTAAATTTAGCTTTGTGGAATTCAAGACGTTGATTTTGGCATTGTCGTTGTATTGCACTATTCCAAATGCCATAGTTCCCCCCTTTCCGTCCAAAGAATGACTTTGCTTTTTGAGCAAAAGAGACGTGTTGGTAAACGTCGGGAATGAATCGAGGAAGGTAAGGCTTCCAAACAATTTGATAGTGGACGGATGCCCATTTACTATAATGGAAGTTTTGAGACTTAAGTTGCCTCTCACAACCAATGTATCTGTCGCGATTAATTTTGTACCAGTCGAATCCAACTGCAAATTTCCATACGAAATAGCGGGCAAGGTGCTTGCATTGCTAAAAATAAGGGTAGATGTACTATCCACAGAAGAAATAGTGGGGATGGACGTCGACTTGAACCTTACAATAGCGTTTTGCTTCACTTCCATCGTACCAGAAAGCACCACACCCGTCGCCACCGTAATCGTATTATTTGGGTTCACGACGATTTTGGAATTGCTTCCGTTTACCGACCAAGCATTTGTCAAAATCGTCGTACCTGGTCTATTGGCCACGATAAAGGTTTGATTATTGCTGGAAAAATCAGAAGGGTTGGGTCCGCTTCCATCCGAATTGTTGCCCCATGTGGTTAAATCCTGAAGATTCCCTGTCGATTTTGAATAAAAGATAGGATTGGTGATTATGGTGCTGTCAATATTGCAATAGCTAGAGAAACCACCCTGATTATACGCCCTAATTTTATAGTAATATTGGGTATTGGCCAAAGCCGAACTATCATTAAACGTCGTCACATTGGCAGGAAGAAGGTTTACAAGCGTGTAAGTTCCATTTTTTGTCAAGCTTTTCCACACTTCAAAACCACTCTCTTTGATGGAA
>OUNM010933760.1_pt1 | contig 20371 bp, 31 predicted proteins | sample 1769961 | NCBI WGS metagenome assembly OUNM01 (sample SAMEA3914820, study PRJEB12502) | metagenome | biome: forest; material: soil | place: USA | collected 2012-03-12 | depth 0.3 m
GTCAGGTTGACTCTGTCAGGTTGACTCTGTCAGGTTGACTCTGTCAGGTTGACTCTGTCAGGTTGACTCTGTCAGGTTGACTCTGTCTAGTGATGATAGCATGTATCTGTTGATGATGGCATGGTTTCACAACCGCTAACCGGGCGCCGAAGCAGGCCGCCAATAGAAACTGGGTCTCATTGCTCTGCAACAAGGGCCCGGCAAAGAGAGGGTGTGTGCGTGTGGTTTGTTTCGCTGATAGCTTGAGGATTGGCGGAGAGCGTCATGGCGGACAGCGATGGTTCCACAAGCAGGTCTCACTCAGAGTTCTGAAGCTCTCTCTGGATGTCCCAGGTTGCCGCGCTCAAGGTTGCCACGAGGGTAGAGCGGAGACGACGGCCGGGCATGTTGAAGATGAGTTGTAGACCAGTCCAAGTCTTGACAAATGGAATAAAGAATGAGCATGAAGTGAGGGAAGGCGCAAGGAGGGGATGGTGCTGTGTTGGACGAGGTGACAAGAGAAAGAGGTTGAGAGTGTGCATCGAAGGCTACCAGAACAACTACGAGGAGAGAGGGTGAGCCTGTCCAATATTCATAGACGTGACTAGGCTCCCACATTCCCCGTATGCTTGTTCCTTGCAGTAGCTTGTGGACTTTAAGCGTCAACAAATTGTCCAGAATCCAAGGCGGCTTCAAGGACGACTCGGGAGTCCGAGAACCGGCTGAGGACAGTCGGCAGAGTAGATGTTTCCCGAAAGGTTAGCCACATCCATGGGCATCCGACACAATGGATGATGAGAGGAGTGTGCTGGTTCAGAAGCGAAATACCATCTTTTAGTCTTCATTGCCTTGGGATATCTCAAGATACTAATACTAGGACGCCCAACCTTCACGACCAAGGAACCCCGGGTTTGTCACATACACCCTTCCGCCCTCCCTATATTCTTTACAACACCCTACCTCCATCCCCATGCCACAACCACCGCCTCCCTCACTTCTTCACAAGCCTATACTTCCCCCCTACAACCTCCATCTCCCCTGCAGCAACCTTCTCCCCCAGAAAATCCTGCAGCTCCTCGTTGCTCCAGGGAAACCCGTCCGCAATCAGCATCTTCATCATCATGGCCATCTGCGCGAGCGGCATGCTCGCGCTGGCGTTGGTCAGCATGCCCTGGATGTAGCGCCAGTACACGTCCCTGCGCTCGCGCTCCTTGGCGCTCATGCCCGGGCGGGCGGCCGCCGCAGCGGGCTCCGCGTCCTGCTCGTCGGTTGCGGCCGCTGCGGCTCCGGTGGCGGCAGCATCGGTGGCAGTGGAGGTTGAGGAGGTGGTCTCGGTGGGTTGGTCGAGGGTCTCGGCGACGATGTAGGTGTTGTTGGCCGCGCGGCGGAGGACGCCCTTCGCAACCCAGAAGTGCAGCGCGGCGGCGATCAGGTCCTCATCCAGCTGCAGCAGTTCGTACAGCTCGTCGACGGATTTCTGCACGGGGGCTGCATCTGCTTCGCCCCCCTGGAAGGCATACACGACGGTGGCCTCCACCGTGGAGCAGTCGACCGTGACGGTGCGATCGGCCAGCTCCAGCTCAACCCTCGCCTGGCCCATCTGGTTCAGCCACGTCAGCTTCCGCCGCGACTTGAGCCCCTCGTAGCCTTCTTCGTAGCGCTTCTGCTGCTCCACCACCACCTGCGGCAGCAGGAAATGCTCTCGCTCCAAGCCAGGCCAAAACAGCCGCGACAAGATCCGCGCGTGATACTCCATCCCCTCCTCCGCCGCCTCGGCCCTCCCCTTGGCCCCACGCCTGATAACCCCATCAACCCTCCTCGACTCAACCACATCACGTATCATGACATCGCACCCCTGCAACGCCGCCTCTCCAAACCGCCGTTTCAGCAGATCCAGCACCTTCAGCTCCTGCTCAAATACGCGCGAGGAAGAGGAAGAAGAAGAAGACGACGACACCTCGCCATGGCCGAGCAGCCGCTCCGCGACGCAGGCGGCAAACTCCTTGATGAAGACGTCGGCGCTGCCGAGGGCCGAGATGAGGGTGCCGATGACGTCTTCGCTGCGGGGCCGTTTGTAGTTGACGCCGGCGTCGATCGGGTCCGGCAGCCAGGCCGGATCGTTCCAGTCGAGGTCTGGGTCGGAAGAGAAAGGGGTCTGGGAGGCGGAGGCGCCTTGGGGGTTGTTGAGGAGGAGGGCGAGCTCGACGAGTTTGGTTGGGTGGCGGTGATGGGTGTCTTTGGAGGGTGTCGGTGTTTGGTCTGGTTCAGGGGTGGTGGGCTGGCGGGATTTGGTGAGAGGGGTGCGGGAGGAGGATGGGCCACTGGAAGGGGTGAAGGGTGCGGTGTCTCTCGCGCGCCGTTTGCTCTGGCCTTCGTCACGCTGGCGCTTCCACACGTCCTTGACCTTTCTCGCGGCGCGCATCTCCTCGGGGCTGGCTAGCAGGCCCGAGACCACGACGCGGACAGCGTCCTCGCGCTGGCATAGATACAGCCGCAGGCCCGGCTCGACATGGCTCAGCAGGACCTTGCTAGGGTCGAGAGCGTGGAGGGCGCGGATGATGGAGATGTACGTCTGCAATATCTCGAGTGTGCTACAGCCCGGATGGAGCAGGCGCCGCTGCAGAGCGAGCGAGAAGCCGTCAGTAAGCTGCTTCCGGCGCGCCGCGGTGGTGATGGTGGCACGCAGGTCCTCGAGCGCGGGGCGCGAAGCCGGCCATGCTAGGACGATGTCGAACAGCTCGTGGATGCGGAGGGCCGCCAAACGGCCGAGGGCAAGGGACTGGTACGTCTTGAGGTCGGCCAGGGACACGGGCAGCGGCCCCTGGGGGGCGGCGGAGATGCAAGCCAGGACCTCACAGCTCAGGCGCGCAAAGTGGTTCTCGACCCAGCCATCGAGGGACACGATGCATGGCGACGCGGCCGCTGAAGGGCTCCGCGATACCGTGTCCATGACGGTCGCGAACGACCTGGTGTCGGGCGGCGACCAGACACCGGCATACGCCCCGGTGACAAAGGCAGACATCATGGCGTCCATGACCTCGGCGAACAAGACCTGAAAACGCTCGCCAGCCAAGCCCACGTTGTGCAGCTGCTGCACCAGCTCAAGCAGACGCTCCCTGGCGGCCTGGACTTTGAGGTCATCCGGCCCTGGGGGCGCCGGCCGAACTTCTCGCCCTCCAGACTCTTCCTGAGAAGGGATGCCCAGCACCGTACCCGCAAGGCGAACCAAGACAACTTTTACAGATCTCACCAGCCCCTCCGACACCGAACTACTAACAAGAGCATGGAGATCCCGGCGGAAACGGGCATTCAGCACCTCGGCATTCTGGGCCGCCTCCGGCAGGACGTCAGCCAGGCGGGCAAACCCCGCCAGCAGCTGGTTGAGTCCGTAAAAGTAGAGCCTCAAGGCGGCCTCGAGGGTCCGGATGCTGCTCATGACAGTCACCATATGCCTCTCGTAGTAGTTGCCCTTCCTCTCCCTCGCTCGCCAGCGCTGGCGCTGATCCCCTTCCGAGTCATCCCCTGAGTCCTCGGCGTGGTCAACAACGCAGCCGGCCAAAAGGGGGATCACGTGCTGGGTGAAGTGCGCCCTGACCTGGCGGACGTGCCAGGCGAGGATGTCGTTGGTGCGGGTGGCGCGGGGCAGCAGGGAGCGGGCGTTGGCAAGGAGAGCGAAGGCGTCATGGAAGGCGGACGATGTTTGCTGCTGCTGCTGCGAGTCGGTGGCAAGGGTGCTTCCGAACGAGTCGTCGGCAGTGGCGGACGCGGGCAGGGCGATGTGGGCGGTTACAGTGTGCCATGCATGGTCATAGGTCGCCTGTTCGTCCCCCGCCGGCAGTGGCGCGGAAGAGGGGAGGGGCTGTGCTGTCGTTTGAGGGTTGCCAGGGGTCGTGAGGGTGTGCCCGCGACCATGTCCGTGGTGCGTCTGCTGCTGTCGTTGGTGGGCGAGCAGTGACGCTGCAGGGCCGCTGAGTGGTTGCCCGGTGTCTGGGAAGAGGGTTCCTGGCGTCGACTGAGGGGAGGAGTCGGTCTGGAAGACGGACTGGAACACGCGCTGTTGGCGGTCCCTCCACCGAGAAGATACAGCAGCCGGCATGATGGACGATAGGGTTCTCGATCCCTCGACAGGATTCGACAGGGGACGTGGTAGGCTGGGCTCAGCGGGTGCTGAAGCAAGCTGCCTTGCTGTCGCGGCGAGACCCGTCACCAACTAAGTGCCTGTGCCTGTGCCTGAACCGTACGACCCCCGGGAGGCTTGGATCTCGAGTCCTGCCAACGATAGACCGCCTTTTCCTACACTCCTCCCGTCTCTTCCTGGCAGGCCAGAAAACCAGGCCACCTCGATCTAGCAGTCTAGGTTTCCTACACCTCTCACTCTCTCCCTGGCGGCCAGAAAACGAGGCCTTCCCGATCTAACAATCTGGCAGCCTAAGCAGTGGCCGTGCGCCTTGCGGACACGGCAGGCCGCGTTGGATCGGGCCCAAGGGCAAGCGGGCGGCTGGGACGGCGGCCACAAACGGAGGCCCCAGGTATCCACGGACAGATCACACGTGGTGGCGGTGGTGGTGTGGTGGGTGTGGTTGTTGTTTGTGTAGCGTCGCTTGGAGGGTCGCTTGTGGTCGCTTGCGTCGTTTGTATCGCTTGTGTCGCTTGCGTCGCTTGTGGCGCGGCCGGGAGTTGTCGGGCCTCAGGGAGTGATCCACTCAGAGATTCCAGAGACCGGCAGAGATGGCGTGCAGCCGACCGCGGTCGGATTGGTGAGGTTGGGGGTTGGGGGGTGGAGAGCTGTGGGCACCGCGAGCTGGGACTGCGAGTTGGGGAGTCTCGGGCCCGAGCACGCGCTGCTGCTTCCGGATCCTTCGATGCCAAGAAGACGCGGACTTGCAGTGTTTCTGCAGGGCAAGGCTGCAAGCAGGTGCAAGCCAGGTGCATCCAGGCTGCTGCTGGCCGAGTCAATCCAAGTCGGGACTGGGTCGCAGGTGCTGGGGAGGGCGGACTGGGGGCAGCTACCACACCAACCACTGCCCTGGGCCGCGCTTGCCCTTGCACGGTCGACGATTTAGGCGCCCGCAGGATCAGACATGCACGTGGAAGCGGCCAATGGGGCCGGCCTGCCCTCCCACTTTCCGTCGTCGAGGGGGGGTGGGTGCGCTGTGTCGTTTGGCTGTGGACGTGTGGTTGCGTGTGGTTGCGTGCGTCTTGCATCGCGCTTGTCCGCGAAATGAAGTGCCCAGCTCAGCAATCAAGCAATCAAACCAAACAAAAAACAGACCCCAAAACGGTCAGCTTAGCCGCGGAGACGCGCGCTAGCGGCGTGTGGGAGATTAGCGTAAATCCTGCCGCGACCCTGAGCAGCCACGCCGGCCAGGGTCCGTCGGGTCCCCAGGCCCAAAACCCGGAAACACGGTAATGCAGCAATCGGGGCGCCAGGTCGGCGCTTCGAGTTGTGCATGTCATGAAATTGGGAATTTGAAACTTGAGCATTTGCTCCGCCCAAAAGCCACACCACATGGCCTCGAAGCGAAATGCGGCACATGAGGCGGAGGACATTGCTTTTCTGGCCCTCCACCGGCATCCCCCTGCCAGACCCCTCAACCAGCGCACACCCAGCAGGGCTCGAGCAGGGCCCGCAGGGCACGCAGGGCCAGCACGGCACCGAGTCGCGTTGCTTGCAGTAACTAACGTACTCCGTATTTCCGAATTAATTCCCGCCCACCACCACAGTGCCGCAGCGCTCCAAGGCCGACGTGGATGTTGATCCGGGTCCCGGCATCTCCGTATCCAGCTTGCCGTCGACCACCTGCCTCGAGCCTACCAATACTTGTCTTCGTCATGAATCATGCGGGATGAATCAGCTCGCCCGACAAGGCGCTAGCCACGGCCGATCCTCGGTGTTTATCCACCCCTCCCCCGGTCCCCAACCCGGCATCCGGCGCGGGTGTGGGCGGGTTGTGGGCGTGGGCGTGGGCGTGGGCATGGGCGTTGATGGACCAAGGCCAGGGTGCTTGCGAGCCACGAGTGCCACGGAAGTCTGTTCATCCTCTTTCTCCGCCAGACTGTGCATCCCACCCCTGCGGCTCCGTCACGAGAGACTCGGGACAGTCGAGACGACCTCGTTCTCTCTGGTGATACTCCCAGAAGGGCAAGTGCTCTCCCGCACACATCCCTCCCTGTCCATGTAAGATGACTTGCTCAACCAGCCTCCCCCCCCCCTTCCTTCATCAACAAACGCGCCAGAACATCAAACAACCCCATCTGCCGAACCCGAGCGAACCCTCCCACACGTGCCATGCGTGGACAAGTAACCCTCCGTCATCCCAGATCCCTCCTAGATCAGCGGAGCGCGCGGGGGTCAATCAGGCGATTCTGCTGGGTCGAGAGCTCGCAACTCCACCCCGATACCACCCTCTCCACGAGAGTACGCATGCCCTCAACGTTCATCAGCCTGGGCCACAGGGAAATCCACTCCTTGGCCCTCTTCCGCCTGCCCTTCCGGAACAAGGCCTCCTGCACGGTTCTGCTTGGCGCACACATCCCCAAAACCTTGACCGGGGGACCCAAGCAGCAACTGCAACATCAGTGGCTAGCATCACCGTCGCACCCACAGTGGGACATTGGGTCTTTTGAGTATTTGGAATAGTAGTATTGTTCGTCCATCCGACATGTCTCAGTGTCCCGAACCAGCTTTGGCCCTCCCATGGTTCGCCAGGCCCGAGAACACTCTGGGCTTCGTTGAGAGCCTGCCCTGGTCAAGAAACCCCAGCTGAGATTAAATAATCGGTCACCACTTTGGTAACCGGCACCGCGTGTGTGTCGTGCCGTATCCTCCGTGAGAGTTCGGTGCCAGATGCCCCGGCAGAGCCCCCCCGGGCAGGGCATGCGTCACTCGCCCCGGCCGCCGTCAACGTTACATCCCTAGTGTCGGTATCGGTTACCGCGTGTTCTTGCCCAAAGAGAAAACCCATCAACGAGAATGCTCCCTTTTGCATCATGTCGCATCGGAGATCCGACAAGTCCGACTCGGTAAATAGCAACCACATACTGCGGTAATCTGATGAAAACAAAAAAAATCATAAAACAAATGAGAAACCCGCCCCACCCCCCTGTCTCAAGACATGTCGTCGCACTACCGCGCCCGCGTGCGTGCATGGATGAGGCCATATGGCATGGCATGGCCGACCCGACAGACGGCACAGCACATTGCAATCCCTTCCTCCACACGTGGTCGTGCGGCACACAAACCGGAAAACACGACCGCGCAACGCGACACCAGCCCGCCAGCCGGCCTGTCCGGGCGGCGGCGGGCAGACTTGGGAAATGCAACATCAATCACGGCGGCCATGCTGCGGATGCGCCCCTGCGGCGTGGTGGTACATACACCGGAGGGGAGGGAAGGCTTCTAGAAGGAAAGAGAGTGCTGTGCTTGTGCTGTACCCGCTTCGCTTGGTTGCCGTGCGGGGTGGCGGGTGTGACGGTTTTGTCTGTCTGGGGTTGAGGCGTGTCGGTTGTCCGACCTTGCCGCCGTGCGTGTTTCATGTTTTTGGCTTGCCCCGGTCGACGTCTGGGATTCGCTGGAATCCGAGGCTGGACTGGGCTGTGCTGTGCTGTTCATTTCGGCATCGTCGTTGTCGTCGTGCTGGTCTGTGTTTCGGATCATCCGCGACAGCGACCGGATCGTGGCTGAGTGGACTCATTTCCTGTTGCCTGCTGCCTGCTGCCTGCTGCCAGGCCCTTTCCCCGGGTTTCTCGGTGCCCACCCCGGCCATTGTCTCTCGTGCCGCGTCGTTGTCGTGCTACACCGCCGGTCCGCGGTGGAGTCGGTCGGGGCTGCTTGCGGCTCCTCCGGGAAAGGGGGAAGCGGGATTTTTTCGCCGGGGCGCGTCCGGCCTCACCGGACGGGCTTGACACGACATGCGCCGCAAAATACCATGCACATCATTTTCTGGGGGGAATACTAGTATTGCTGCCACATCCCGACATATGCGCTACTGTATCCGTACGGAGTATCTGTGTGTAATAACGTTGCGTTAGTGATGACAGCAAACAAAGCTTGGTTGCAACCGTCTTTCACCGCCCCGCGTCGGTGGTCGTTCCTTGTCTCCGAGCAAGTTTCTGTAGTGCTGTGGTGCTGTAGTAGTTAGTGGTGACCGCCCCGGCCCTCTCCGATGGGACAAGCCCCGATCCCCGGACTACCGGATCTCTCGCAAGGGACTTTTAGCAGACGCTACTGTGCACGATTCTTCCGCCAACCGCAAACGCAAACGCGCTATGGGTACAAGGTACGACGGCTTCGACGTCTGCCGAACGCTTGGGACTGGTGGATGGTTTACCAGAAACGGCAATGCCCCAGTTGTGGGTCTGCTGCGTGGTGCATCTTTCGGGACATGCGCCGTTGGGCCCTCCATCGCTTGCTGACTTGGTGCATGCTGTGTAGCACAAGGACATGTCACAGAGTAGCATTCTGTACTGTGGCAGTAAGTGATATCGTTTGTGGCCCCCACCCGCCCCCGGCAGCGATCCGAGGCGTGTCGGAGGTTGTCTCGAGCTTGCTGCAGCAGGCCAGCTGGGACACGGCTTGGTGTTCCTTTCTCTTCTCTCTTGCTCTCCATTGTCAACGACCAAAAGTAAGCATCAGGAGAAATTGGACCCAGCGAGAGGGGCTTCATGATTTGCGGGACCGTGCGTGGAGAGGGATCGCCCCCCTGCATGGGTGCATCGATCTAGCAATCCGAGTCCTTGTCCTTGGTACACAGTCACACAGTAACGAGGCGGTTGGGCCAGAGTCGCGACCAGGGAGGGGTGGTCGCAGCAGCCGACGGCCGCCGGGGACCAACCACGACGCTCGCCCTGGGGAAACGGCTGAAGAACCCCAAAAGCCCAAACAGTTATCCCGCGGAGACAGCGCCATCTCAACGCTAGCTACCCTTCTATCGGGGCGGGGTCCTCCATTGTCCTCCCATGCCCCTTGCGCCCGGTGGAGATTGGGACTTGGAAACTGGCGCCATTTCCCCCCCCCTCGGGCCCTTGTTCGATGTGCAAGATTGATTGATCGAAGCCCAACGTCAGCCAGCATTTGCCTGGCAAGGAAGCCCTCGAGTGCGCGGTCCCCACGTGGACCCGGGTCCGATCGAGCCCCGAGCAGCGGTCGCCCCTGTTTCCTCGATGGCGCCAGACGAATGGGATCGGCGGCTGAATGCCGGGGCAAGCCGCGCACGGCCCGGCGGGATGACCTCCGCAAGATCGCCCGAGCTTGCCCGATGGCCTTGCGAGCCTTGGACTCGCTCGAGACTCGTCATGAACTCGCGCCCGGGGGCCGCCAAGAGGCCGTCGACGGCATCTTCTCAATAGTTGGAGGCTCGAGGGTCTAGTCATGAAGAAGCCAATATTGATCTCAGCTCTGGACCCTGAGCGGCCTGAGCCTCGCGGTCTTCACGCTCTTTTTTTCCCCTTCCAGGTTTGCCGGAAGGGTCCCGGCGTTGGGAAGTTGGGACGACCCTGTGGCGCCGAGACTTGCCGGCAGGGTCTGGCCTACCATTGGTAGGCTAGTGCTACAGTTAACAGTCAGGGCCCCGCTGCAGAGTGCAGCCCCATCCCGGCTTTTCTGTGCAAAGTGGCGGCGGGGGGAGGGGGCTCGACTGCAGGCCCCATCCCCCCAGGCCAAGCCTTGCTATTTCGAGGGAGGCTGTGTCGTCGGCACAACCAACCCTGAGCGACACTCCCAGTTTCAGACGCTGCGCTGCGCTGCGCAACGGGTCGAGACTGGGGAAATTGAAGGCCAAGAATGTTTCGAAACAAATCTTCCGAGCATTTTGACATGCTGGATTTCAGTCAACAGCATTCTCTCGGCCGCCATTGGATCGATGCGACGCGCCGGGGCCCAGCAAGACTCGCCGTGACACGATGAGCCTCGCTCGCCAAGGCGTTTTTCGACGTCCATCACCAACTCGCCCGCTTCAGAACATGCGACGACGGCATCGTCTTGGGCTCCGCTATCTGCGCAGCCTCCAGGTTGGATGCCCCGGGCATCCATAGCGCGTGTTGGTGATGCCGTCGCCGCATGCAGTGATGGGCTATGCCACGGGTCTCGAAATAGCTGGTGACGACAGGCTGCTGTCTCTCTCTTTCGCTGGACATCCCATCCATGTGGTGTTGTGCTGGCTGGCGCCGGGCTGCTCCTTGCCCGTGGAGTCGTCGCGGCTTCGGTCACCGCCCTCCCTGTTGGTGCCGCGCCGTCCAGACCGGGCCATCCGCGAGGTAGGTTGCTGTCTGCGCAGGCTGTGTACATAGTAGTTTTACTTATTTGATTTGGAGGATGCAGGCGAGATGGTATCCCGGAGGCCGGCCCGGAGGAGGATTGCGGGTGCGGGTCCGCAGAGACGATGGCGTACTACAGTATCCATCGACCGTCGAGGAAGGGGAGAGAAAGGGGGGGCGCCACATCGAGAATTGGCAACCCAGCTCACAAACGATCCAATTGTGACCTTTGCTCTCGATTGGAACTGGCCTGTGGCCGCCCCCGTTGGCCAGACCTGCGTCATAAGCGCCTGGCTCCTGTCCAGCACACGCTCTGCATGGAGGCCACCGCCAATAGATAACGTTACCTGAAAAGCAAGGCGTCACACTCGCACCACGGCCAGGCACTTGCAGAGGGGATGCAGATGTCGTGCCCGTGTGTGTGGTGAGTAGTCTAGGACCGCAAGAGCGCGCGCCGCGCCAACGGCCAGCAGCAGCCATCCTCCCGCGCCGGTGTCGAGAAGGAGGGGGACCACGCCTGGCCATTGGGCGACTTGGCCCCGAAGGTGTGTTCGACGGTGTGTCCAAGGTCTGCCCGTTGGCCTGCTTGCCGGTAGGATCGGCCCCCTTGCTCGGGCTTGGTGCTGTCTCTGGCAAGGTCTACGCAGGCAAGTGCAGATGCCGGGTGAGGAGGAGGGCGGGGGACTCGGCCTATTGGTAAGCCTGCCTCTCCTCCCTCTCCTCTCTCTGACGCAGAGATGTCCTGCTCTCAGTTGCCATCAACGTCAGAGCGGGAAGGACGCGTGTGGAGAGTGGGATACAGCAGGGAAGGGGTCTCAGGGTCTGGCTCCTCCCGCACGCTCCCGGCTCGGAGATATGAGCTCTGGCCGTTGGGAAACGGGAAGGAAGGTAGCAAAGGAGCGGAGGGCATATGCAGAGTGGAAGTCGAACACGGAAAAGTTGATCATGACTTTGTCTGGCAAATTCTGAGCATGAGCCCACGAAAATGTTGATTCATGTTGTGGTTTCCCGCCGTCTGGGGCGTCAATAAATGTGGTTGATACTAGCAGATTTATCCCATCCTGATTTCCCAATGCCCCAGTCGTGACAAGATGGTGGTATAAGCGACGAACAGTAAAACGAACGGCGGTCTTCGCCCATTTCTCCCTGGTATTTCCCTTTCCGTTCCTTTCATGATGTTAAGCCCCGTGGTGCACCGCGTCGAAAAATCTAATTACAGAACCCCAACCATACCCAAGTAAATACAACCCCGGGTGAAGCAAGAAAACGCCAGCCATGCGGCGAGCGCAACTTCCATGCAATTTGTACATGCGTCAGAAGAAAAAAGTGTAAAAAAGAAAAGAGTGTATGTAGAAGGAGGCGCCAAAGGGCGCTCGGAGCAGTCGGATCTGCCGTCGGATCGGCTCGATGGGATTGTTCGTTTTTGATGGACAAATATCGTCGAGGAGGTCTCCAAAGCGGACACCATCTTCCCAATGGCGCGTCGGTCGCACCCGAATCTCTAGGCGGAGCCCTTCTTCTTGCACTTGTCGTGCAACAGGTGGCCGTTCCTGGCCGTCGTCCGCGTGAATTCGGCGCCGCAGTTGGGGCAGCTCGCTTTGGTGGCTTGCCCGGACTTCTCTCGCTGGTGCCTGAGGAGGTTGCTGAATGTCGAAAACTGTCGGCCGTTGCACCCGTGCTCCCAGCACTGCGGCTTCGGCCGGCTGTGCACCACCCTGACTTGCCCGTTCGCGTCCGGCGGTCCCGGGGGCATGAGCCCGGGGACCGGGTACATGCCGAGGTTTGGGTCTTGAACGAGTGGCCTGCTGCTCGGTCAGGGATCAGTCTCCAGGTTCTGCTTTTGTGGTTTCTGGCCTGCGGAGGCTTGCTTACGCGTAGTGTGACGGTAGGCTCGGGGCCGTCGCTGGCGGGTAGCCGTAGTCGGGCATGTAGGATTGCGGAGGGTACGGGCTCGTAAACATGTTTGCCTGGTGTTGATGGTGGTGATCCGATAGGGGTGGCGAAAAGGGGGGCAGGTACTGCGGCGCTGAGGGCTCGGCGAGCAGCGAGATCTGGGGTGGTGCCGTCGTGTACACGGGCATGCTCGAAACGCCGCTTGCCATGTCGGCCAGCGTGACGGGCGGCGAGTAGACCGAAGAGGAAGCGCTGTCGGTCCTCCGGCCGCGTGCGTGCACCTTGGAGCTGTGGCGTGCCTGGTCTCGTTGGCGTTTGAGCTCCCGCTGTTCCGGCGTAAGGTTCCTGGGCGGGCTTGCCGTCACCGATCGTGATCCGCTAGGCGGGGTAAGGCTGGCGTCCGACCCGTAGGGGCCCAGTTCCGGAGGCATGAGTCCACTCCCTGATTCCATCACTGCCATCCAGTCAGTCAGCTTTCGAACTCGTGAGTGCCGAGGGGCCGAAAGGCGAGGAACGCGGGGTGGCGTACCTGGCCAGGTGAAAGATGATCGGGTACCCATGTTGAATGACGGGTCGTACGCTACAGCGACAACACTGTTCCGGGAGTCAGCGGATTGCGAGGTGGGCAGAGACCCAGCCGGGCGCGGCCAGGCGAGGAGGATGTTACCTCATAGCGTCTGTTTCGACAGAGGCGAGCGGAGGCGACGACGGTGCCGCTCCGAGCTGGTCGTGTGCTGGCTCTAACCGGAGCAGGGGCGCACCTTGGGCTCGTGAATGCTCGGCGTCGAACCACTGCGCGTCTTCCGAAGGCAGAGAGGGGAAAGGCTGTTGGAGTTGCGAGAGAGGGGCGGTGACCAGGTAGTTTGGCGACTGGGACAGGCTCTGGCTTAAGTAGGCGGGTGAGGCCAGCCCCCGCGACGAGGGAGGTCGGCTGCTGCTGTAGGACCCTGTCTCGAAGACGGTCGTCTCGGCAAGCTGCAAGCTCCGTAGCAGCCCTTCTGTCGTGGAAACTCCGCTGCCGGCTCTCGACCTGGGGGTGCGTGAGTAAGTGTCGTCGAAGGCCTGGGTTGAGTATGCCGAGTCCATCTTCGACTGCTTCGGGGATGGTGCGTATGGATGTAGGACGGACTGGGAAGACTGAACGGGTACATACGTTGGCTGCCAAGCTAGGGTCGAGTGTGTCGCTAACGAAGGCGCGCGCGAGGACTTATATGAAGTGGGGAGCAGGGTCGGCGACGGGTGGTGTTGTAGTAGAGGCGGAAGCGACCAGGTAGCAAGATTTCCACGACGCCGTAGATCTATCTTTGGGGTAGCTCGAAATTCAAAATGCACCTCAGCCTCAAAGGTCGTGGAGAAGGGCCCGGACGAGCTAAGCTTATAAGTTGAGAGAGGCAGTACATCCCCACATTACCATGGTGGTGCCGTGGTGCACGGGGGAAGGGGGGGGCCGGTCAGGGCGATTGCACCGTTAGCCGGGGTGAATTAGAGTGTGTCTGGCCGGCAAGGAACATGCATGTAAATGGACAACAAGAGAGAGAAGGCCCGTGGCAGGGGTGGTACGGACCAGGACGGCGGACAGGGCATGCAATGAGAATGATGAGGGTGCGCCCACCACCCGAGCCCAGGGGGGTGGGAACTTGACCCAGCACCCACCCCCTCCCTCCCTCTCCACCCCTTGTCTCATGGACCCCCCCTCCCTTCAAGCCTTCAAGGCAGTGGAGGGGCATGGATTGCTTGGGTGCTGTCAACGGCCTTACCGGGAAGAGAGGGTAGCGTTGGAGACGGAGCTGGTGCGCCATCCCTGGACGGCAGCAATGTTGGTCCTGGACTGTTGGGAGCTGGTGCATCGGGACATGCAGCGGGCTCGCCCTCCCTCTGCTGAACCTACACGGTACCACCACAGCACATCATACACAGCAATGGCCGGATTTGGGACTTGGCTCGAGCAGGAGGAATCATGAGCAGGGCCGGCGGAGCGGCGGGGGCGAAACGGCCGTGGCTGGTTCTTAGGCTCCAGCATTTCTCAGGCTCGCCTGTGGACAGCTGCGCCGCACGCGGTGCCCTGGAGCTGGTGAAGCCAAATGTGCCGCTGTGGCCGAACAGGGCTGCCGGGGATAGGCTGGGTGGCAGAAGCGGTAAAGAGGACCTGAGTGACCCTTTGACCCACCGCTGGCCCCCCCCGTGTGGCATCTTGCCTGCACATGGCGGCGCGGCTCACGGCCGTTCTTCCGAGAAGGCCCATCGGCGGCCACGGTGGGATGGTGGGCATGGTGGCATGGCGGCATGGCATGGCATGGCATGGCCCCCGTTGATAGACGCGCAAACCGGACCTGTCACGGGGCGTCGGTCGCCTGCTCGCGGCTGCTTGCTCGCTTTGCGCGGCTGGCGTTTGTCGACGCCATGGCTCTTGTTGCTCCTTGCTTGTTGGGCCACGGCGGCGCGATCCTCTCCGTCCAGCGCCTGCAGAAGAACTTGCTGGAACAGGGGTGACCACAGTGCACCTCTGTCCTGGGGAAGGGAACTGAGTCGGATAACGGGGCAGGATCAGAAGACAGCAGGGGGGCGGGTGGGTGTGAGCAGCAGTTTGCGAGAGCGAAGGTTGAGGGCAGACGGGCGAGCGAGCCTGGGATTCCCGGCTTGGTCAGGCACAGACAGGCATCGGTATCTCCAGGCTGGACCCGCTGAGATTTGCAGACTTGGAATTGGAATCAAGGCAGTGTTGCTCTGGATCTTCCGAGGCTGCTGCCGCAGTGCGGCCCAGGCGCCTCTTGTTTACTGTGTTGAGTGCTGTGTGCCTTTCCACAGTCCGTTGCATGATGTTTGGGGCATTTTGGCCGAGCCCCGGTGGTTTTGGGGGGAGCCTCTGCCTGGAGAGGCTGAAAAGGCCTGGAGAGGTCTGGAGAGGACTGGACTGGAGACTGGCTCGACTGGCAACCTGCAAGAAAGAGCGGGCGGGCGGGGGGCAAACAATTGGAGGGCAATGCGTTTTGGCAAGATGAAGGGAACGAAAGCTCCAGATTGACGCAGTCGAAGGATGCGGAACCCTGTCGTCGGCTTGCGCTTTCCTGCTAACTGCATAACGGATCTCGTGGTATCGGCCAATCGCATCGCGCAACCTCGCGCAACCTCACGCAACCTCGCGCGGGAGGGTGCACGGACCCGCCCCGCGGCAAGCTCGAAGCGCAGGGCAGCGGGCAGCGGCCGGGGCAACCTCACAAACGAGGCCCGCGCGTGTGTGCGGGCAGGCGCAGCGGCCAGGCGGGCCAGGCAGGGCCAGGCAGGCCATTTCTGCAAGGCTCTTCAGGGCCGCCCCGGGTCGCCTTCCAGAGTGGCTTTTGCTTTCCCACGCGTTCCCAGGCTTTCCCGGTTGAGCGATGCCTGCTTGCCGATCAAGCGATCAAGCAACCCACGAGTCCACGAGTCCGCGAGCCCACGAGCCCACCCAACAGCGCTCGCTGCAGCCGTGTTCCGGGTACGAGATCGTCGTCCTTACTGCCGGCCGGGTCCGGGCACGCACGCAAATCTCGACACGCTGGGCCATACCTGTCCCATGCCTTACCTTGATGGGTAAGTTCGCTGCCAAGGGGGGTCGTCCTCCTGCGACAATGCAACGCTGCAACGCTGCGACGCTGGCTCCTTGGGGAAAGGCTGCTGTCCCGGCGTCGTCAGCACTCTTGCTTCTCTGGTTTGTTCTGGAAGCCAGCGCCGTCTGTTGGGGTCGGGCACAGCGTGCCAGGCCCTGCCCATGTGCGGCACTTTCCACCACCACCGCCTGTCTCGGACATCGCCCATTCGTCCCTCGTCCCCTGATGAGCGGCTGCGAGCATCCTTCGCTTCGCAAGCTCCATGGGTCGTGTCCGTACGGCGCCGTGCGGCAGACCTGACAAGACGCCCGCCACGACGAAGCCATCGCATCGCGCACCCGCGAGCAAAGAGAGTCCCGGGCACCCCAGGCCCCAGGGCCCCAGGGCCCAGGCGGCGTTTGGCCCGCCGCGGAGCGTGGTCCGGGATCTCCAGCGCTGCTTGACGGCACTCCTCTCTGATGGGGTCTGCTAGCCTCTAGGTCGGCGGGGTCCGCAGATCCCACACGATCTCCACGCCCTTCCCGCTAAATTTGGCGAAAGAACACCAACGCTTCACCTGCCCGACTCGGACGCCCTGAGATTGCTGCCAACCCGGATGGAGCTCTGTGGTTTGCGACCTTGATTCACTCACGCTCGTCACGCTGAGTTGTCCGCGAACCCCCATCTCCATCGCCTACTCGCCGCCGAAGCCGCGAGGATGGGAAGGGGGGCCAATGACCAGACGAGATCCGTCTGACATGCTTCCCGTAGCGCCGGCGCTTGTCATGGTGGTCTATTGCTCCTCCCGGGACCAGGCTACTCATATGCGCGTGATGGGGGCCGACCATCTCCCGCACATGCAGCCTAGGCTCGAGGTTTGAATGGGAATCACATTCAAGCCGGAATCCGGAGGCGATGGGTGGAACTGGCAAAGCATGTGAGGACCGAGTATGATGAGTCGATCTCCAGTACCGAGCCCAGAATACTGGAGATCCAGCTCCGTTGGACACCATTGTAACCTTGGCTGATCCCCAGACATCCACTAGCTGCATCACGTTAGCGACGATCAATGGTGTATCGAACGATGGCAAATGTTAGCGGATTTCCCAATCGCATTGCTCTTCGCCGGGCCCGAAACATGTCGCCGCCAGTCCACCTTTCCAGCCGCAATCGACGTCGAGGCCGGCACAATCGTTTCGCCCGACGCCATTCATCGGAAGAGGCTTCAAGACTGCGCTATGTGCATGTGGCGTCTCAAACCGCACTCCCGGGTACCACAGGCTGCACTAGCGTTCCCAGGAAATGCGCACCCTTGATACCTCAAACTGCACAAATCCTTGGCCACGATTGGCCTGTCGCTTTCGAAAACAAGCCACAACGCCCACCAACCCCAGCTCCTAACACTGTTCTGGAAGTACTTGTGTGCCAAGTACTTCTGAATATTCAGCAACCCCGCCTGTTCTTTGCCTTGCCCCGGCCACCCAGTCCCATCACAGAAGACTTGCTTTTCAACAATCACTGTTCAGTCCCTCGGGTGACGCACCGCATCGCGTACTATTGACAGCGTTGCTACAAATATCGCGTCGGCTGCTGATCTACGGGGCGTGGCCTCAACGAGGCACGGTGCGCCCTGATGAGCCTCAGCCCGCGGCGGGCATGGGGTTTAGCGGCGTTTTATCCTGCTGCCTGACACCACTCTCTCTGAGCCATGATCCGTCATCCCATCGGAGGCAGATCTGAGAAATCGGATTTACCGTGCGCCAGTGAGAACCCAAATCTCAAAGTCGCGGTGGCACAGCGCCAGCGGCCTGTATCAACCTGTCTCAGAAACAGCACCCACGCCGTCGACTCGACGGCTGTGTCGCGGGATGGAGCATCGCTGATGCCGAACACGCACATGCCGAGATTCCCATCCAAATCTCCTCTCTCTTGCCGACTCGAGCTCCCGCAGCGCCTTGTCCTCCCGCACGCCCCCTATCCCGTTGTCCCTCGTCCCTGCGTGGCGTCTGCAGAGCTGATCGGGATGGTGGGTGCACGGTGTGCGCTGGCGTCCCAGGGCCCCGTCTGCACCTTGTGGTGGCTGCATTCTGGCGGCTAGCAGTCCAATGGCAAGAGCTGCGAGCCAGATTCGACTCCCTTTGCACGGGGCATCACACACCATCAGACGCCAACCGCGCATATTGACGCATGGCGCTAACCGGAGACGTTAGTCCCTCAAACGACGCCAACGCCGCCAACGCCCGAATCAAGCGCGACTCCGATGGCACGCCCACACTGCACTATCGACCCCCTGACTCTCTTCCATCATGAAATCATAAGTCCCACGCACGCGTGCGTGGCTGCCCCAAAAGGGGTGAGTCCTGATGACACTCCCCAGCCAACAGCAAACACCCCTCCCGGCCAGCAACGATCTGGCTAGTCTAGCTGGCGTGTGCCTGACCTGCCGAGCAAGGTGTGTGCCTGTGCTAGTGAGTCCAGCGACCTCCGAAAATCCCGCCGCCAAGGTAAGCATGCTGTGGGGCCACCAGTGGCTTGAGGTCTAATTCTTCCGATTGGGCCCGATCGCGGCCCTGATTGCTGGACTGGGGAAAACATGGCCCTCCCGGAGCACTCATGGCGATCAGCTCGCATTGTGCGGTTCCGAGCTGGCCTCGGTCGCGGGACGGACGCCACACCCATTTCTCGGCCGCGAAACACAGTCTATTCGGGGCGCAGGATCCACTCGGCAAGGACAGACAGATCGATCGGGGGCAGAAGGGAAGACAGCTGTGCCCTTTTCGGTTTCTTTTTATTTAAATTTTTTATTTTTGTTTGTCAAGTCGGCCACCACCGCGTGGCCATCCAACGTCAGCGCACCTGTGCGGATGGCGTCGTCCCCTGACACAAGCGCGGCGCCGGGTTTACACACAACAGTATTCATTGGGCATCTCGAGGTCGGCTCGGATCAATCGCCCTTCCTGTTTCAGACATGCTGTCTTTTGTTGGTGCGAATTCCCAACTTGTCGCCTTGCATCTGTCGCTCGGGGGCCCCCTGATCAGCCACCGTTCAGGCTTGCTGCTCGCTCTGTCAACGACCTGCGGACTATCGGCCGGCTTTGGAATCATCTCCACCAGTGCCTCTCATCAAGATCGAACGCCCAATCTTGGTTAACGTTAGTCGAGCGGCGCAGGGCAATCGTGGCAGTCCGTCATTTCTCCGCACGCTCGGCGCCGCAGACCTGCATCCAGGGCGCATCAACTGACAAACACAAGGACACAGGGACTGCGCTGAGAAACGCCCCCCACTGTCCTGCCGTTGGTCAGGTTCGTGGAGCGAGCCAGTCTTCTCGTATCAGGTGGACTCCGTCCGGCGGCCCATCTGCGCTTGGTTGCCATTCGCCCACTGCCGCTGCACCCGTCAGCTTCACCGACACTCCTCTGCACAGTCCTTGCATTTGTGTTGGCGGGGGTGGGAACGGAGTGGGAACGGCGTGGGAAACTCGTTGAGGGAAACTGGCGAGAGAACCCTCGAGCATGAGCATGACGGCATCTTCGCTTCTCCCCTCGCCAATTAGAGAGAGTCCAACACAGGAGATCACCTGTCGAAGCCAGTCTCCACGGTGGGATAGTACATGATCTTCGAGTCTCCGCCCGCCCACATCCCTATGAGGTGGGGTGCAGCGATGCAGCTTTCCAGAACACAACGACGTCCCCTGTCCCTTGACTACAAGGACACAGTAACAGGCCAACCCTGGATCGGTGCGAATTGCCCGAGTCTCGTGAACACCAACAGAATACACAAACTTGGCAAAAGTTCCCGACACTCCAAAAGGGTTCCAACTCTATAGGACGTGCCGAACTATACCGTCAGCCCGTCCTCGAACCCTTTGTCCGATGATCTGTCCTGCCAACGTCAGAAGTCTAACGTCATTAACGTTATTTCGCATTGACAACACCAAGCCCCGGGGTTTCGAGTCTATCAAGTTTGTCAGCAGCACTCCTGCCTGGACGATCACCCGGAGTTAACATGGAACTCGGCCGGGATCCGTTCAGGCAAGACGACAACGTTACACAGTCCCCCAGTCCTCAAGAGTTTAATGTTAGTTCTCCATACAGTGCGTTCTCTGCTTCCACGGCCTACGAGCATTGGCACCCTCGTACAACGGCCACTCACGACGCTCCTTCAATGGAACGGGACGGAGACGGGACAAGCCCGATCTGTCCAGATCCCAACGTCCGTACGTACTGTGGTAACACGCGGCGAGACCAATCTGTCTGGCAGCGAGTCTCTCCGATGTTCCAGCACCCTTCCCGTGGCTTCGAAACAAGCTCAACTTTGTTCAACACCAGCCCTACGACCCTCCCGCCACACCCCTGCCTGCATGGCTGCAGCCCCGTGTACCACATCACAACTTCGAACACACATACTATGTACACATCGTGCCAGTCTCGTCAAAGCTTGGATGCGGAAACATGAAGACTGGACTAGTAAGAGAGCTCCTGCCTCACGAGCCGGTCATTCTGCTTGGAGAGCCGGATCCTCCGCAATGCTGGGCTGATCATCGAGTCCGAGGCCGCCTCCACCCGAGAACCTGAGTCTCTGGTCGGCTGGCTGGCCGAAACCTTGGCCTCGCTTCTCAATGCTTGATAATACACACCGAGAGATGAATGGCTCTGGAACGCTGCCGGCGCTAGCCACGCGA
>OUNM010021984.1_pt1 | contig 20352 bp, 22 predicted proteins | sample 1769961 | NCBI WGS metagenome assembly OUNM01 (sample SAMEA3914820, study PRJEB12502) | metagenome | biome: forest; material: soil | place: USA | collected 2012-03-12 | depth 0.3 m
AGAATGCGTTCGCGAATGTCGATCGAGAGAGTCTTTCGAGGCATGTCCGAGTGTGCCAAAACCACTCGCAAGTGGCCAGCCTAAATCAGACATATTATTCTTTAAATCGCTCTAATGTTGCAGCTTCGATCTGAGCCCAAGTGTCACAATCCCCGCTTGACCAATGCGTCATCGTGACACAGTCCAAGTGAGGCCACAAACGCACTCGAGCAAGCACCGGGGTTCGAAATACTCCTCCGGAACGGTCAGTTGAAATAGACCGCTTCGTTCGCCATCAGCAGCGCGTGCGTGTACTTCTCCCATGGCGTAAGGGCCTTCCGTTCGACCTTCTCGCCTTCGTTCTGGAGGGTAAAACCACCGCCCTTGCGCAAGTCCTGCAGCTTGTCTTTCTTCTGCGCCTGAAGAGCCAGCAGCCGGGCCATTTTCCCGGTCGGGGCATTGGCTGCGGTGGCGGCGGCTGGCGCTGGCGGGGCCTCGGTCGATGTCGACATCTCCTGCTCCTTGACGAATCCCAGGCCGAGCTCGATCTCTTCGGGCTTCGGCGGGCGCTGGTAGATCATCCAATAGAGCGCGTGGACTTTTTGTGCGTCGGTCTTCGCCTGCGTCATTTCCGGCCGAGCCAACAAGCAGCGCGCGACTTCGATCATCAGCGGACTGTTCATCATGATCAGGGCCTGCTGCGGAACGGTCGTCTCGTGCCGCTTCCCGAGCGGCATGCTCGGATTGGCAAAGTCGAAGTGATTCATCATCTCCGGCAGATTTGCCCGGTCGATGAACCCATAGACTGAACGCCGCGTGGAATACGGCTCGGATAGAATATTGACCGGATGACCGCCCACGCTCAGGTCGAGCTTTCCGGCGATGTAGAGAAGCGAATCGCGCAGCGGCTCGAAATCCAGGCGCCGGATGTTGTAACGCCAGAGCAGGCGATTGTTCGGATCGGCGTTGGCGTACGTCGGATTCGTGTCGCTCTTCTGCTGATAGACCGCCGAGAGCATGATCAATTTGTGGATCGTCTTCATCGACCACCCGCTCTGCATGAAACGCATCGCGAGATAATCGAGCAATTCCTGATGGCTAGGCGGCGCGGACTGCGTCCCGAAATCATCGGGAGTCGTAACAAATCCGTCCCCAAAGTGATGTTCCCAGATTCGGTTGACCATCACCCGCGCAGTGAGCGGATTGCTGCGGGAAGCAATCGCTTCGGCCAAGTCCAAACGTCCGCTGCCATCCTTGAAATCCGGACGAGTCGGACCTGAAAGGATCTCGAGGAAACGGCGAGGAACGACTTCGCCTTTGCTCGCCGCTTCGCCTCGAATGAAGACCGGGGAATTCACGACCTTTGGCGAATCCTCGACCACCATGGCGCGCTTCGGAGCGCCGGGATCGGTCAACTCGATTTTCGCGAGCGCGTTCAGCTTTTGTTGAAATTGTGCCGCAGCCCGCTGTGGAAGCCGCTGCATGACTTCCTTGTCGTCAAAATCCTTCGCAGGATCGAACTTGAACGGCACCTGCCGAAGTTCTTCGAAATTGGCATCCGCGGTCTGACCGGGCCGCGCCGTCACAGCACTAGCAGGAAGCATCGACGACGCCGGAGCCATCGAGGAACTCGGAGCAGCAGACGCGAGCGTGATCACCGGCTTCATCGTAGCCGGCCCCGCATTCATCGTTGCCATCGGAGCCACCGCAGGCGTGGAAGGCGCGGCAGGCACAGGAGCGGTCTCCTTCATCTTCTTGTCCACTTCCTGGAACAACGTCGCATAACGCGAGGCAACCTCATCGATGCTGGCCGGTGCAGGCTTGTCCTTGAATAGCGCAACTACCATCGGATTCATCGGAAAACGTGCATCGGCACCCGACGAAATCTCCGCTACGACCCCGGCCGCTTTTGCGGAAAAGGTATCAGCGGGCAACTCGGCAAACTTTGCCCATGGCGCAAAAACGGGATCCCGCCGCGCGAAACCGGTCTTTCGGGAGACCACCTGGAGCAGTTCCTGAGCAATTTTGGGCTGAAGTCCGGAGTCCCTCAGCGATTTGGCACGATCCTGGCCGGTGAGGCGGGAAGCCAGCAGCAGGGTGCCCGCGTGCTCACGGAACTGGCTGCGGATCTGTTCGATTTCCTTGACCGCGAATTGCTTGGCCTCGTTCAACGCCGCATCGCGATCCTTGAGATAATCCTGATACTGCTTCGCGTTGCCTTCGGCAGCGATAATCGGGTTATCCTTCGGCTCGAGGGTCGAAGCAAAGACGCCGTGTAGTGAGTAATAATCCTTCTGCGGAATCGGATCGAATTTGTGATCGTGGCAACGCGCGCAGGTCACCGTCAGCCCGAGGAATCCCTTCGTCACGGCATCGATCTGATCGTTGATCATGTCGTTGCGATTCCCGTTAAAGCGATCGCCCACCGTCAGGAATCCGAGCCCGGCCAGCGGCCGCTTGTCCTGGCCGAGATTCAGCTTATCAGCAGCGAGTTGCTCAAGAATAAAGCGGTCGTAAGGTTTGTCCTGATTGAATGAATCGATGACGTAGTCGCGATAAGTCCAGGCATCGACAAACACCGGGGTATCCTTCTTCCCCGGATCGCCCTTGGTGTCGGAGTAACGCGCCACGTCGAGCCAGTAACGCCCCCAGCGTTCGCCGTAATGCGGCGACGAAAGCAGGCGGTCCACGACCTTCTCCCAAGCGTTCGGCGATTTATCGTCGACGAATGTCTTTACTTCCCAAGGCATCGGCGGCAGGCCAATGAGATCGTAATAAGCGCGCCGGATCAGTGTCTCGCGATCCGCAGGTTCAGACGGTCCCATCTGATGCTGCTCCAGCTTGGCCTCGATGAAGTTATCCACCGGTGTCTTGCACCAGGTTGCATTGCGCACCGCCGGAACCGGCTGCAATCGCAATGGCTGCCAGGCCCAATGCGCCTTCGCCTTCTCCGCGTAGTAGCCAGGCTGCACACCCGGCGAAACCCGAGGATCGGGGGCGCCCATCTTGATCCAGGTGGCGAGATCCGCAACCTGCTGCGGCGTCAGGTTTGCATCCTTCGGCGGCATCTTTTCATCGGGATCCTTCGAGGTCACCCGCTGGTAGAGCATGCTATCGGCCGGATGCCCCAGCACGATGATCTTTCCGTCATCGCCACCTTTGAGAACTCCCTCGTGCGAATCGAGCGCCAGCCCGCCCTTCACCTTCTCCGCAGTGCTGTGGCACTTGTAACAACTGTCCGAAAGAATCGGAGCAATTCTCTGCTCAAAGAAAGCCTTCTGCTCCTTTGTCAATTCCACGGCCTGCAGGGACCCCGTGCTTGCTAGCGCGACTCCCAGCACTCCCAAGGCAGGAGCCGCGTGCCGCCAAAGTTGGCGAGGTGCGGTCGAAATTTTCATACCAGTCGGAGGGAAACGAGCCAGCGCTCTTCAGTTAGGCAATGATATCGCGAACCACGTTTCCGGAGACGTCCGTGAGACGGAAATCACGTCCATTGACGCGGTAAGTCAGCTTCGTGTGATCGAAGCCCAGCAGCGCGAGAATCGTCGCATGCAGGTCATGGACATGGACCTTGTTTTCGACAGACTTGGAACCGAATTCATCGGTCGCGCCATAGGCCATTCCACCCTTCACACCGCCGCCGGCCATCCACGTGCAGAAAGCCTTGTTATTGTGGTCGCGCCCCGGCTTGTCGTTTCCGTTCCGGTCGTAAGTCACCGTGCGGCCGAATTCGCCCCCCCAGATAATGAGCGTCGATTCGAGCAATCCGCGCTGCTTGAGATCCGCAATCAGAGCAGCCACCGGCCCATCGATTTCGCCCGCGCGTTTCGGAAGATTGCCTTCGATATCGGCATGAGTATCCCAGCCGCCTGCCCAGACTTGGACAAAGCGGACGCCACGCTCCACGAGGCGCCGGGCGATGAGTAACTGATTCCCCTGCCCCGTCGCGCCGTACATCTCGCGGACGGCCAAAGGTTCCTTGGAAATATCAAAGGCATCGCTGGCTTCCGTCTGCATCTTGTAAGCCATCTCGAATGCCTGCAGCCGGGCTTCCAGTTGCGCATCCTTCTCCATCTTGGCCGCGTGGATTTCGTTGAGCTTGCGCACGAAATCGAGCTGCTCCCGCTGGTCGGAGAGCCCCATGAACTGGTTGTGAATGTTCTCCAGGATCTCGTCAGGGCGGATCTTGGCAGTGCTGACCATCGTGCCCTGGAAAACGCCCGGAAGGAATGCCGACTGGCAGGAAGCCGTCATCGACGACTTCGAACCGCCCTGCCGCAGGACCACGAAGCCGGGCATGTTTTGATTTTCCGAACCCAGCCCGTAAGTGACCCACGAACCAAGGCTCGGCCGTGGCAGCCGGAGCGAGCCGGTATTCATGAAAATCTGCGCGACCTCGTGCGCCGGGATGTCCGTATACATCGAGCGGATGACCGCCATTTCATCCGCATGCTCGCTCAGCTTCGGAAAGATCTCACTGATTTCGAGTCCAGACTTTCCGCATTTGTTGAACTTGAACGGCGAAGGAAAGGCCGACCCGCGGAGGCCCGGCAATTCCTTGCCCGCCCATTTCACGAGTTCCGGCTTCGGATCGAAGGTATCGACGTGCGATGGTGCCCCTTCCGCAAAGATGTGGATCACATGCTTGGCCTTGGCCGGGAGGGGCGGCGCTTTCGGAGCCAGCGGATTCAGCGAATCCTGCGCGCCGTAAGCCGATGATGCCAAAAATTCAGGCCCGAGCAGCGTGGCGAGGCTGAGTGCTCCGACTCCCATGCCTGTTCGCCGGAGAAAATCGCGACGGGTGACAATGGGATCGTCCAGGCGGGGCATGTGTTCGAGGGGATTCATAAGCGTCGATATGAAACGTTACGAGTATAACGCCGAACTCCGGAAAATGTTGTGTCAAAAGTGCATGGGACACCCAGTCCCCGCCCCTACTCCGCCGCGCGACTTTCGCTCTCGACCGGCTGCCGCTTGAACTGCAACTGGATCACGCGGCGATTATCCGCCTTGGTGACCGTCACGGCATAATCTTCGATCTGAAGATGTTCGCCGGGCTTGGGCAGATGCCCGAGCAAATGCGTCACGTAACCACCGATCGTGCTCACGTCTTCGCTCTCCAACTCCAGCGAGGCCAGGTCCTTCAGTTCGTATAGGCCGAGCGTGCCTTCCACGACAAATTCGTCGGGATTCACACGTTTGAACTCCGGCGTCTCGATGTCGAATTCGTCATGAATCTCGCCGACGAGCTCAGCCAGCACGTTGTCGAGGGTCACGATGCCGACCGTGCCACCGAACTCATCCACGACCAGCGCCAGATGCGCATGCCGGGTCAGGAAGAAATTCAGGAGTCTTTCCAGCGGCATCATCTCCGGCACCGGAAAAATCTCCCGCTTGATCTTCTGCAGGTTGGGATTGGGATCCTGAATCATCGTCAGGAGATCCTTGATGTGAACGAGACCGATCGTGTTATCGAGATGCCCCTCACACAGCGGAAAACGGGTATGACGCGAAGTCGCGGCGGTCTGGCGGTTCTCCTCAAACGAGTCCTCGGTATTCAGAAAGACCACGTTCTTGCGCGGCGTTGTAATATCCCGCACGACCCGTCTCCGCAGGTCGAGCGCATTGATAAGGATCTCCTTACCGATCGAAGTGACTTCCTGAAACTTGGCGCTCTCGGCAAGAATGACGCGCAGCTCCTCCTCGCTGTGGGCGAGTTCGTGATCGCCAACCGGGCTGACCTTCAGCCAGCGCTTCAGGATCAGATTGGCGGCGACATTCAGCAGCCAGATGGCGGGCTTAAAGACGCTGTAGAAAATGTTCAGCGGGCGCACCAGAAAGAGCGCCATCGGCATCGGATCGCGGATCGAAAGATACTTCGGCGCCAGCTCTCCGAAGATGATGTGGATGAAGGTAATCGCGGCAAACCCGAGCCCCACCGAAAGCCCTGAAACCACTCGAGGCGCGTGGATTCCCATCAGCCCAAAAAGCGGCTGAAGCATGTGAGAAAAATAAGGCTCGCCGATCCAGCCCAATGCCAGGCTCGCCAAGGTCACACCGAATTGCGTGGCCGATAAATACGAATCGAGATGCGAGAGGATGTACCGCGCCTGTTTTGCCCTGGCATCTCCTTCCTCAATCAGCAAATCCAGCTGGCTGCTCCGCATCTTGACCAGCGAAAACTCGGCAGCGACAAAGAAACCATTGAGCAGAACCAGGAAAGCGATCGCCACCAGATTGAGCGTGATGACCCCGGTATCATCCCACTTCGTTGCAATCTCGTCGGACGTTGCAAGGACGAAAGGAACGCTCATAGTCTACCCACCAAAAAATGCAAACGAGTCGCGGACACCAGGCCCGCGACTCGCAGAAAAACTGGGGTAAAGCCGGTTACCAGCTCGACTTCGTGACGCCGGGAATCAAGCCGTGCGACGCGAGTTCGCGGAAAGCGATACGGGAGAGCTTGAAACGGCCGATGAAGGCGCGCTTACGACCGCTCTGCAAACAGCGGCGGGACTGGCGCGTCGGGCTGGCATTGCGGGGAAGAAGCGAGAGGCCGACGTAGTCGCCCTTCTGCTTGAGCTCAGCACGCAGCGCGGCATACTTGGCTGCCGTTGCAGCCTTGCGCTTTTCACGTTCGATCCAACAAGTTTTTGCCATAAAATTTGAGGGGCGGAAACTAATAGTCTCTCACCGAATTTCAACACTTTTTTTCAAAATTCGAACCCTGAGTCGTGCCAGGATCCTGAATGAGGCTTCCTCCTGTCGAGGTTGAGCGATTTTGAAGGGATGCCACTCAACAAACACGAAACCCGCCCTAAGTGCAAGCCGCTCCAAGGGTTCCTTCCGCTTGACCGGCGAGGCCGTGCGCTCTAGATCCGCAATGTTTCACCGGCATTATTCACGCCGCCTCAAAATCCCCTCTTTCATGCACGACTCCACGGAAAAAATCACCCGGCGCACCGCTCTCACCCGCGCCGGACTCGCCGCCGGTGCCGCTCTTGCCGGCACTGCATCCACGCTGGCGGCCGAGACTCAACCCAAACCCTCGCCTATGGCCGGTGACCGCTTTGTTTTCTGCCTGAATACCGCGACGCTCCGGGGCTACAAGCTGAACTTGCTCGGAGAGCTCGAGCTGGCCGCCAAGGCGGGATATCAGGCCATCGAACCCTGGGTGGACAAGATCCACCAGCATGCCGCGGAAGGCGGTTCGCTATCGGATCTCGGCAAACAGATCCGCGACCTCGGCCTGACGGTCGAAAGCGCGATCGGATTCCCGGAGTGGATCGTCGATGACGAAGCGCGCCGCGCGAAAGGCATGGAACAGGCCAAGCGCGACATGGATGCAGTCGCACAGATCGGAGGAAAGCGACTCGCGTGCCCGCCGGCCGGAGCGACGAAGGATCCGGTGCTCGATCGCCAAAAGATCGTGGATCGCTACCGCGCCGTGCTCGAGCTCGGCGACAAAATGGGCGTCGTCCCGGAACTCGAGATCTGGGGATTTTCAAAGAATCTGCATCATCTCAGCGATGCCATGGCCGTGGCGCTGGAAACCAAACATCCCAAGGCCTGCGTCCTCGCCGACGTCTTCCATCTCTACAAAGGTGGCAGCGGATTCGACGGCCTCCGCCTCTGCAGCGGCGAAGCACTGCCCCTCATTCACATGAATGATTATCCGGGGGAACCGGGACCGGATGAGATCGATGACGCCTTTCGAATTTTCCCCGGAGACGGCGTGGCACCTTTTAATTCCATCCTGAAGACTCTCCACGCCAATAGCGCCCGGACCGTTCTGTCACTCGAGCTCTTCAACCACGAATACTGGAAGAGAGACTCCCTGCTCATCGCCCGCACGGGCCTTGAGAAAATGCAGGCCGTCGTCGCGAAAGCACTCGCGTAATCTGACCTTCCGATTTTTCAACCGCGCTGTGGACGCGCGGTCTGCAAATCTCCTACGTCCCCGCCTGGATCAACAGCGAGTCGATGTAGCGGCGGTTACTCTGCCGCAGGCGGTCAACCAGGATGCGGCCGATCGCGATCAGGAATTTAAAGGCCGCCGACGGATACACACCGGCCAGAGCGGAGATCGATGCCTGCGAAATCTGGAGGAGCGTGCACGACTCGGTCGCTTCCACATCGGCCGAACGCGGGCCGTGATCAACCAGCGCCAGTTCTCCAAAGAAGTCTCCAGCCTTCAGTTGCGCAAGCTCAACGTTGTGCCCTTCCCGGTGATGGACGACCCGGGCACTCCCCTTGACGAGGAGAAACATCGAATCCCCGACGTCATCCTGCCGGACAACGCACTCGCCCTTTTCGACCTTCTTCGGGTCGAGGAGAGCCAGGAACTCGTCGAGTTCCACGTCGGTGAATTCTTGAAACAGCGTTGCATGACGCAGCGCGTCCCGGATTTCTGGAAATTGACTCATAAGCTCGTGGACGAAAAGATCTCGCCGACGCGCATCGAAAGGCATCGGCTCGCAGTAATGCGCGACCTCCTCGCTGTGCGTCACGACTAGCAGCGTCCCCCGGTACTGAGAAGAAATCTTTTGCACAAGCGTCAGCACATTTTCCAAGGATTGCCGGACGCGCGGGAAAGCCGGAGAGTAGGTTACTTGAAGTCCACATCAGTCCAGTCTCCGCCGCCTAATCCCGTCACGATGCCCATCCAGATCGTAGCGGAAACCAATGACTGGATCGTCGTGGACAAACCGCCCTTTCTGCAAGCGCATCCCAGCAAGCCGAGCGATCGCCTGACCCTGTGGGACCACTTACGGGAGTTACTCGCCTTCGAAATCGTGTGTGGCGGACAAGTGTCGCTCATCAATCGCCTCGACCGGGAAACCAGCGGGCTCACCCTCGTCGCCAAGACGCGCGAAGCGGCCCGCTTCCTCTCGATCGAAATGGCGAAGCGTCGCATCTCGAAGGAATATCTCGCCATCGCCTGGGGTTGGCCGGAACGCGATGCCTGGACAGTCGATGCTCCGATCCTTCGCCAGGGTGAACGCATCCCGTCCCGCATTCATCTGAAGCAGATGGTGCACGCCGACGGCGCGCACTCGCGGACGCACTTCCGCGTGGAACGCACTTTTGGCGATGAAACGCGCGGGCGTTTCTGTCTCATGCGAGCCCAACCCGAGACAGGCCGAATGCACCAAATACGCGTGCATCTTGCGCACTCCGGATATCCGCTGATCGGCGACAAAATCTACGGCCCGGATGAAGGCTGTTACCTTGAGTTCATCCAGACCGGGTGGACTCCGTCATTGGCGGAGCGTCTGCTCCTTCCACGTCACGCGCTGCATTCGGCAAAGCTGCGACTCGAGGAGACGGGCGATGAATGGACCTCGCCGATCGCGCCTGACCTCGCAGCCTTTCTGCAATCTCACTCCTGATCGAGATGCACATCCGCACTGCCGGCTCCTGCCGCACGATCTTTTCCGCCGTCAGAGTTGTCGAACGCTCAACAACTCACTACGCTGCCCACGAAGATGTCCCCCGGCCCGATCCGAGAATCTGACAGCCCGCCCGGTAAAACCGGCGCAACGACTGCACCAACAGCGGAAAGGCCGGAGGGTTACGTAGTGAGTCGCGGGATTTGTCTCGCGGGCATGAAGCGCCTTTTCCTAATCTTTGCACCTGTATGAGCCTAGCGAAGTGCCACAATTACACGGGTTGTCTCCTCGCTTATCGCGGAGAAGAGATCACGGTCGGTCCGGGAGAAGCAATGATTTGTCCGGAATGCGGCAAGCCATTGACGAAGGTGAAGCCGCCTGCCTCGAAGCTTTGGGCATATGTGCCGTGGCTCGTCCTACTCGTCGTGGCCGGTGCCGGCATCTGGTTTGGCATGCCTTACGCATCCACGCTGCTCGCGAAGATCCAGCACTCCAACATCATTGTGGCCGACGGCGAATCCACCGACTCGACCGGTGCCACTCCTGGCCCAGCCAATGCCGGGTCGACATCGGCAGGAACCGGCGCAACTCCCGCTGATGCGCAGCCACCCGCCACGGTGCAGCATCCGGACCACATCGATACCGACCTGAACTCGGCCGCTAACAAGCGGGCACGCGACGAAGTTCTCAAGCGCATCGACCTGATGCCTACGGTATCCGAATCGAACAAGGACAAGCTTTATAACAGCGTCGAACGCGCGCGGACCATGGGTCTCGTCCTGATCATCCCCTTCGCTGCCGGCAAGGTCGCCATCGATCCGAATGCATTGCAGGCGCTCAAGACGGAACTGGATCGCCCCGAACTCCAGAAACTGCGCGCGGATCCCGCGGCAGTCTTTGTCATCCTCGGCTATGCCGATCCCAAAGGAGACGAAAAGAAGAATCTCGACATCTCTCAGCGCCGGGCGGACTCCGTACTCGAAGCCATGCGGGATAAGTGCGGCATCGCCAATGTCATGCACTCGGTCGCGATGGGCGGCCAGAAGCTCATCGATGCGAAGAATCTCGAAAAGAATCGCGTGGTCGAGATTTGGGTGGTGCAGCCATAAGTTTCCCGCCCCCGCATCGCCATGCGTCAACCTGCGTGATTTCGAGAGGCGAGTCTGATTAACCCGTGGCTGCCTATCTCGCCGTAACTTCCGGGCTTCCGTTCCAGGTACTCTCTCTGGATAACACAGGCGCCTTCGTCGCGGGCCGGGCGCCCGATTGCGCGTTCGTTCTCCCTCATCCGGAAATCTCGCGCTATCACTGCCAGTTCACGTGGGACGGCAAGCTCTGCACCCTGGAAGACTTGGCCAGCCGGCGCGGCACGCGCATCAATGGCGAAGTTGTCGATGCCAAGATGGAGGTCCGCGAAGGCGACAAGATCGCTGTCGGCCCTGTGATGCTGGAATACAGCACCAGCGCGCCTCAAGGACGTCCTGCAGAAGCCGCAGCCAACCTTACGAATAACGGCAGCACCCGCATCGTCATCCTGGGAAAAGTCTCAGACCGCATCGTTCCGTCCGAAGGCCAGGAACTCACGATCGGCCGCGACCCGCAATGCGAGATCGTGATGAATCATCCCGGCGTCTCGCGCCGTCACGCGACCGTCCGCACTCAGCCAAAGGGTGGCTGCGTCGTGACCGACCTGCGAAGCACCGCTGGATCCTTCGTCAATGGCCACCGATTCGACAGTCATGAGTTGACGGTCGGCGATCGCCTGCAGATCGGGCCCTTTACCTTTCAATACGACGGACAGGCCCTAGTCCGCATTGGCGCCACGCCGGGTTCCGCGATCAAAGTCTCAGGACTAACTCAAGGCAATGGCTCGCCGCTGCTCCTCGATGACCTGACCTTCGATATCCAGCCGTCCCAATTCACGGGAATCCTGGGGCCCAGCGGCGCCGGCAAATCGACCCTCCTCAACACGCTGGCCGGGATCCTCCAGCCTGCGAAGGGAAAGGTGCTAATCGACGGCATCGACCTGTACGCCCAGCACAGTTCGCAGACCTTCGGCTTGGTCCCGCAGGAAGATATTGTTCACCGCGAGCTGACGGTTTTCCAGGCGTTGCGCTTTGCCGCTCGCCTCCGACTTCCGGCCGCGACGCCAGGCGTGGAAATTCAGAAACTCATCGTGCAGACGATGAACCAACTCGGCGTGCGTGAACGATCCGACCTGAAGATTTCCCGTCTCTCAGGTGGTCAACGCAAGCGCGTCTGCGTCGCCGTCGAGTTACTCGCGAAGCCGGCCATCCTGTTCCTCGATGAACCCTCGTCTGGTCTCGACCCTGCCACCGAGTTCCAGCTCATGGAGGTGCTGCGCGAACTAAGCAATACAGGCTGCACGGTCGTCTGCACGACGCACGTCATGGAGAACGCCTTCCTCATGGACGAGCTGGTCGTCCTTACAGGCGGTTGCCTGGCCTTTCTCGGTTCGGCACAGGACGCACGTGAATACTTCGGCGTTTCGCGGCTTCCGGCCCTTTACGACCGTCTGCTGGATCGTCCCCCTCAGGTTTGGAAAAAGGAATTCGAGGCCAGGCATCCGCGCCCGGCGGACGATGAAGCCCGTTCGTCGCAGCCCGCCCCTCCTCCAGTTCGCCAACGCCAGGCATTTGCGCTCCCGATCCTCATCGAACGGCAATGGGCTATTCTGGCCGCCGACTGGCGAAATTTTGCGATTCTCGGCGGACAACCGGTGATCATCGCAGCGCTAGTCGCTTGGGTGACGCACGACCAATCCCTGGCGCTCTTCTTCGCGTACGTCGCAACGCTCTGGTTTGGCTGCTCCAACGCCGCGCAGGAGATCGTAAAGGAAAAGCCGATTTACCGCCGCGAACGACTGGTCGGCGTCGGCGCGCATTCCTATCTCGGCAGCAAGTTCCTCTTCCTCTTCGTCATCACCGCGATCCAGGCATTGATCCTCTACGGCTGCCTCATCGCCGGCCTTGGCGGCACCGATGGCACGATGATATGGCAAATCGCCGCACTGCTTGGCACCGCCGCCGCCGCAGTCGGAATCGGCTCCGCAATTTCCGCATACGCCCGCACCGTCATGCAAGCAGTGCTCGTCGTGCCGCTCGTGCTGATTCCGCAGATTCTATTCTCCGGACATCCCGTCCCAGCGCACGAGATGAAGCCGACGGTCTATGCCGTGGCGAACGCGATGCCGACCTTTGGCGCGCAAAGGCTGATGGATGTCAGCTTTCTCTGGAAGCGCACCATCGCCCGAGGAACCCTCTCCGATCACTGGACTTCGTTCCGAAACCTGAACCGAAACGGTAACCTCCATACCGGCGACGTGTTCACAGATTCGGCCCCGATCCTCCGCGCTTTGGCGACCGAAGTCGCGTGGGCTTTCGCCATGTACATCGCAGCGTGGCTAGCGCTCCGGAAATCGGAGTGCCGCCGCGAAGAGTAAACGTAAACGCCCTGCCTCGCAGAGGCGAACAGAACGCTTTTACTAAAACGCCGACAGGCGCTTACGCAGCGATCGACCGAAACGCAACCCGCAGCGGCTCCCCGCGATCCGGCGACGAACCTTCACTCGGGGCTGCAGCAGCCACTTTTTCTTCCTCTTCAGGCTCCGAGTCCTCTGCTTCGCATTCCAATCCTGCGATGGAATGAAGCACAGTGCGCAGTTGTTCCAACCGGAACGGCTTCTGCAGATAGGCCACCGCTCCGGAAAGGGCGACGGAAGGATAATCAGCCTGCACCTGTCCCGACATCAGGACCACCTTGGCATTTGGATTACGGCTCAGCACATTGCTGCAAACCGTAAATCCGTTGAGTCGGGGCATCAGGATGTCCAGAAGGAGCACATCCGGTGCATGTTTCGTGAAGCTCTGGATCGCAGCCACACCACCGCCGGAAACAGCTTCCACCACCTGGTGATCACAAGCAGAGACGTATTCTTTCAGCAACTCGCAGAGAAGCCTGTCATCGTCGGCAATGAGAACGCGCATGGGGTATTTTATCAGTTTTGAGGTTATGCAGCAGCCTCTATCGCCATTCGGACTTGTACGAAGGCGATCAATTCCAACAGATCGTCGATATGAAAGGGTTTGGTCAGGATCGTTCCGCGCACCGCCTGGATGAACTCGTTCACCTTCTGGTTGCCGCGGTGTCCGGTCATAAATACGAACCGCGAACAGAGGTGCGGACGCATGCGTTCGACGGCTCGGTAGAACATGTCACCAGGAAGTGTGGGCATCATCATGTCGCACAGAATGACCTCAAAATCGCTGGCCAAGACTTTGTGAACGCCTTCCACGCCATTATTGACCGCCACGATGTCGTAGCCGTTTTCGGTCAGGAAATCCTTCATGATTTCCTGAAACGCGGGGTCGTCCTCGACAAGGAGGACCTTTCGCCGATAGTCGTTGCCGCCGTGGACACGCAGGACCTCGCTCGGCTCGATGGCCCGAGGAATTTCAGGAGATGGTAGTAGGGTGAGCGCCATATCTGGAACCTGGTTGAGATTTTATTAGCACCATTTGTGCCGAGCCATAAAGAAAATCCATGGAAAGAAAGGCACTCGTCAACTTCGCCTGACATGGTATGGCACCTATTTGCACTCTTCGATGACCCTATCTACGCTCACTCACCTGAAAGACACTCAGAGCGAACCCGATGACCGAAAAATCCCGATCGACCGAGTCGGGGTGAAGAATCTGCGTTATCCGATGCAGATCCGCGATAAAGCGCACACCCTTCAGCACACGATTGCAAACGTCACGCTGACCGTCGATCTCCCGCACCAGCATAAGGGGACGCACATGAGCCGCTTCGTCGAGGTGCTCAATGAGTTCGGCCCAGAGCTGCATGTGGATAATATCCGCGCCCTGCTCCAGGGCCTCCGGAAGCGGCTCCACGCGGAAACGGCCCACGCCGACTTCGAATTTCCCTTCTTCCTGGAGAAAAAAGCCCCGGTCACGGGCGCGGTCGGCATGATGGATTATACGGCGCGCTTCACCGCGACCCTGGGCAAAGAAGGCTTCGACGTGGTGGTGACCATTGTCGTTCCAGTCACGACACTCTGCCCCTGCTCCAAGGCGATCAGCGTCCACGGCGCTCATAACCAGCGCGGCCACGTCACCTACGCCGTGCGCTTCCGCAAACCGATCTGGATCGAGGAACTGATCGCGCTCGTCGAAAGCTCCGCCTCCAGCGAACTCTACAGCCTGCTCAAGCGGCCGGACGAAAAGGCGGTCACCGAACGCGCCTACGAAAATCCCGTCTTCGTCGAAGATCTCGTCCGCAATGTCGCCCTCCGCTCGGAGCGTGAGGACGACATCCTCTGGTATCGCGTCGAAGCCGAAAACTTCGAATCGATCCACAATCACAACGCCTACGCCCTCGTCGAAGGGAAAAAAGCAGATCCGGCCGCCGCGAAGTAACCGCGGTCCGGGTTTACGGCTCGTGGATTGCTGCCTACAGTTAGCCTGAAAAGGATCCCCAGAAATGCGCATCTCGTCCCAGTTGCCTCTCTACACCTTGATCGCGGTCTTCTGGCTCGTGATGTGGGGCCTGCTCCTGCGGACGGAACTCCATCCGGATGGCGCAGCACTCCGCGAAGTTCCGATCGAGCACGTGGTGAAGCTGATCTTCCGCCACGAAGAAGGCTCCAACCTTGTCGTGCATGGCGATGGCGCACGACTCGGGCAGATGCAGCTGGTCCCCCGTTCCAAATCCGAAAACGAACACAGCATCGACTGCACGGGCGGCTTGCAATTGCGGATGCCCAACGGCGGTCGCGAGCGGATTTCCTGGAAAGGGACGGTCGACCTCGATGCGGCATTCTCGCTGCAAATGCTGCATCTGATGCTTGTGACCTCGCCCCTCGGCGCTGAAGGCGGGAATAAAGCCGAGGACGCAAAGGCACCGGTCGCGCCAACCACAACGGTCGACATCACGGTCAATCCGCTCGAGAAAACGGCATCCTACGTGTGGAAAAATGGCAACATCGTGCTGGATGAGCAGACCTTTGAGCTCAATGAAGCCGGCGTTCGCCAATTGGCCCAGCACTTGGGAATCGATCCCGGCCTCATTCAGTCGGCGCCCATTTCGCATTCGCCAGGCTCCATGCACGTGACCGCCCATCAATCCAGCCTCCTCGTGCGCAACGAGAAAGTCGAAACCTACCGGGTGGACGTCGAACAGAACGGCCAGACAATGCTGGAACTCCAGATCAGCCAGCTCGGCATGATCCTGCAGGCCAAGACGATCGTTGGATGGACGCTGGAGAGTGAGTAACATCGCCCGTTCTCGCTCTGCTCGCCCGGCGCCTTGGCCAAAGGAACGCCCGCTGTAGTATTCCAGCGGTCCATTTAAGGCCTCAGTCAGCGAATTCCTGAATCCAAGCTTTCCCTTTTCCAGCCACTCCTTTCTAAATCCCCTCCGGATGGTTTTCACCCAATCTCTTACAAAGTGTTTCGGCGGCCTGACCGCGGTGGATGGCCTGTCCCTCGATATCAAGCAGGGCGAATTCTTCGCCTTCCTGGGCCCGAACGCCGCCGGCAAGACCACGACGATCAAGATGCTCACCGGCCTGCTTCGCCCGACGTCCGGCGAAGTACGCATCTGCGGGTTCGACATGCAGCGCGAGCCTGAAAAGGCGAAGGCCCAACTGGCTTATGTGCCTGACTTTCCGTTTCTCTACGACAAGCTAACCGCGCGCGAATTCATGCAGTTCGTGGGCGATATCTTCCAGATCGACCGCAAGGTAACGATGCACCGAACGGAAGAGCTCTTCGAGAAATTCCATCTCACCGACTACAACCACGAGATCGCCGAAAACCTCAGCCACGGCACCCGCCAGAGGCTCGTGATCGCGTCCGCGCTCCTGCACGAGCCAAAGGTGCTGGTGATCGACGAACCCATGGTCGGCCTCGATCCGACTCATGCGCGCATCGTGAAGCAGGAATTCCGCGCCCGTTCCCAAGCCGGCATGACCATCTTCCTTTCCACGCACCAGCTGAGCGTCGCGGAAGAAGTCGCCGACCGCATCGGTATCATCAACCGGGGCAAACTCATCGCCCTCGGCACTGTCGACGAACTTCGCAGCCAGACCCACGAATCCGGCGCGCTGGAAAAGATCTTCCTCAGCCTCATCGATGCAGAGGAATCGCACCGGGAAAAGGTGCTGCGGCACCAGGGCTAACCCAAGTTCGTTCTAATCGTAGGTATCGAGGCTCCGCACCTCGGCGCAATCGTCGTCCTCCCGCCCGGCGACCGTTAACTGGACGCCTGCGATTTCCATCTCGTCGATCGCCAGTACGCCTTTCTTGAGCCGCTGCTCAATCTCAGCGTCGGCCAGGCCGAGCGCAAACTCACGCCACTGCAGGAGGGTCAATGCCCCAAACTCCGCCGCACGGGAACGCGGCACCTGCACCACGAACGGCCATTGCCGTTCGCGATCGGCCAGCGCGACCAAATCGTTCATCAAGCGTTGCATCGGATTTAAGGCGTCCTGCATGTCCTTCCCGCATAACACCATTTTGCCTCCGCTGCACTCGAGAGTTTCATTCGGCAAACCGGAAGATCGAAGCGCATTGCTTCGACGCGAGATACCGAATTCGCGCGAATCGAGGCTTCCGCCCCTCGCTGCAGCGCATGGATGGGCTGTTTGTCTTCCACACTATTCCTGACCTACATCAAAGCGTAAGTAGCAGACGCCGACGAACGAAACGTCCGAACGAGTCGAGAACAGCAGCCAGCAAGAGGCCAGCGGCGACACCGCCCAAAGCGCCCACAAGCAAGATGGAGCGATGGCGCAGATGTAACGCGAAAAGATCAGTCCCCAACCAAAGGAGACACACACCGCCAGGCAGAGCCGCTGCCGCGCAGACCTGATAGTGCAGGGCACGCAACCCGGCAGAAAAACGCCGCTGCCAAATAGCCACCAAAGCGGAAGAGGACACGATGCCGAGAGCCACCAGCACAGCCGCAAAAGCCAGGCAAACAAGGCCAATGGCTATGCCGATACCCACAAGAACCAAACACACGACAAAGAAGCAAAGCATGATGAAGAACACGGCTGGCGAGAAATCGTCATCCGGCGGTAAGGACTGAGCTACATCTGCGAAAAGCGACAGCGACAGTGAGAGCATGAAGTTCACAGAAACGGTAGCAGCGCCTGGCGTTAGTGTCAGCCGCGGTCGCAAGCATCCGTTGGCTCGGCCGACTGGTCAGATACGTTTTGCCTCCGATCAACGAAGAAGTGAATGATGAGGCTTGCGGCCAAATACGAAACGACGACTTTGACCGAAATTTCGACCGCATAAAGAATCACGCCGGCACGAACCATCTGCCACTCGTCAGATTTCCCAAGCCTCTCCAGTTTGTCTCCACTGTCCTCGACGACCGTTGTAAACTTGGGAGCGAATCGGGCAAGCAACGGGTCTCCAACCAAATCCTCGAGCTTATGCGCCGACCACATCGCGGCAACGATCAGCAAAGTGGCCAGAAGTTTCGCCTTTGATGGACTGAAGAGTTTCATGGATTGCAATCTAACGGCCCAAGCTCAACGACAGCCGAAGCACTCGGTTATTTCAGAATTCACGTTCGAGTGTAGACAAAGACTGGACGATACCGTCGCCCGTATGGAATGCAGCACGCAACTCGTCGGCAGTGCAATCGTACGCCGGGCCGTAAGCGGCAGGAAGAAGCTCGGCCAGCCTGCGTGCAGCTGTAGCAGCATCGCCGCGAGCGACCTCCCGCCCCTCGATCCAACCACCTCGCCCGGGTGTGCGGTGAATACCGAATGCACCGTTGGAATGCACCGCGAAGTAGTCCACGAAGAACCGAAAGCGGGCACAGCGGCTAAAGCAGAGCTGTTGCATAGCGCGGAATGGAAATAATGATGCAATCTGCGGCTCTTCTGCCGCTGCATCAAAGAACGGCAACAACGGTGACGACTCAGCAGCCAAATTGCTGCGAACTGTGGCCCATTGTTGGCTGACATCGGCGCGGATCATTGTCGTCCGTTCTCAGTTTGCGCGAGCGACGCCTACCGCAATCATGGTCAATGACGAGTAGGCGATTGCCCGCGCGAAAGCGCCGCTCCACTTTGTCGGAGGCTCAGGCATTTCCGGGTTCATGGGCCGAAGTTCTCGACAAAGGATGACTCCCCGTGAAGTTGGATGCTGATACGCTGCCCTCGGATGGCCACTGCCTCGCCGGTGCTGAGAACGAGAAAAAACTCAATGGCGCCCGCGAAAGTGCGGTTGGCTGGAATGACATTGCTGTGCTCCGCGGAAGCGATACGAAGACTGCCTTCGGAAATTGTTGCCGGGAGTGCTGTCGGCGTCGAACTAAGTGACGCAGAACTGATTGTGAGGGTAGCTTGCTGCAACCACCCGGAACCTGCGTCGACGCATGGAGTGCCGACTGAGCGGTGAATGTACGCTGGCGACAACAAAACAACCGCTTCGCCGTCGCTGCAAGTGACGGCGGCTAACTCGGAATCATGTAGCTCGATGCCTTCGTTCATGGGAGCCGCGGGAAATGCCTAACGCCCGCGACGTCAGCAAGGCGGATGAGACCGCCTGTGGGGAAAGCGCCGCTCCACTATGCCGGAGGCCGCCATCGCAGATTGGGAGGAAGCACGGCCGGTCATTCGCCTGAGCGATTGGTTAGACGATGTGTCCTTTGTCGAAAATGATATTGCGTCCGTCAATGTGCGGTTCGTTTGTGGGTTTGGTATCTAATGCGCTCCATGTAGCGTAATAAGCTGCGTAAGCAACGGCGGCATCGGAAGTATCAGCAGGTGCTGCGTGGATCTTGGTCACAGTAATGAGGACGCTGGCATTGTCGGCTGGAGAGACAGAATGAGCAATGGCATACTCTGCACCTGCAATGGCGGCACGCCGGTATCCATCACAACAAGCCCACCCCCAAGCATCTGGTCCATAATCGTCTTTGAGCCAGGCGAAGACCTCACTGCCAATCTCGATGCGGTGCCCGTGCGGAATCTGAATGCACTGCACGGAAACCTCGGCGTAATGCATGACACCGCCGGAAATCTTGGCCAACCTGTAGCACGCGGTTCTCAAGAAAGATGAGCGACGTTCAACAACGATGCAGTGCTTCGTGCATTCATCGTTTTGCCTTGGGCCATTTGAAGTTAGCCACGTTGATCCGCGCACCATTCCCGCTGCCGTGAATGAGAACTGCAGTCGGCGAGTCTGAACGGCTTCCGACAATCTCGATGTAAAACACCTGTGCATCGTGAGTCAGAATGATCAATTTGCAAAGGGTCGACTCGTTGCCACCCAATCCCCAGTCCCCTGCCTTCGCGTCTGAAGCGAAGAGCTGGGCAAAGAGCGCATCATAAATCGGCTGTGTCTCGTTGGGAGAATTAAGGCGGAGCTTCTCGATGATCCATACTGTTTCTTCCAGGAGCACAATCCGGCTGATTGTTTGCGGTGGAACAATCGAAGCGAGAGTCTTGCCATTCCACGCACCCGCCGTCATCGAACCGAAGTTCGTTTCAACTGGAGGAAGTTTTGCCTCCGCTGCAACCACGGCGAGTGAGCTCATCGAAAGCCAAGCGATGGCCATGAGGAGTTGAAGTAGTTTCATCGCTTAAGAGTCAGGCCAATAACGGCGCGCCTTGTCAGATTCTTGTCACACATTAGTAAATTTTCTGTCTTCGGGATCCGCATTCTGAGCCGACTAACGCCCTCAAGCTCAGCGCTCCGGCACACCGGAACGGCGCGGCTTCACCGCGTCCGCTGTATGCGCTGATTCGGTTTCCTTCACCCGTCGAATATCGCCGATATAGCTTCCTACATATTTCCCCAGCTGATCATACCAGAAAGTAAGGTATGAACGTTCATTTGAGGACATCTGCGCGATGGATATCGGAATGAAAATCGGATCAAGCACTTCCATCGCGCCGAACGTACATCCTGCGGCCATCATGTACGCTTGCCCT
>OUNM010067534.1_pt1 | contig 20351 bp, 20 predicted proteins | sample 1769961 | NCBI WGS metagenome assembly OUNM01 (sample SAMEA3914820, study PRJEB12502) | metagenome | biome: forest; material: soil | place: USA | collected 2012-03-12 | depth 0.3 m
CCCCCTCCACCTCCCCGCGCTTCAGCCCGGGCTACACACCGCGCTCGGGCACCCTCCCCGGCCTGCCGGCGCACCCCTCGCCGCGCGGCCTGCCGCCCACCCCCGCCACGCCGCTCACCTCCCCGCGCAACAACCCGGTGCACCAGCGCGTGCCGTACGACGCGTCGCCGACGCAAACGGTGCCGTTTGTGCCGCCGCTGGAGAGTCCGGGGTTGGACTCGGCTTTGTGGATGACGGCGCCGCCGTCGGGGGGAGATGGGAGGAAGAGGAAGGGGGGGTGGGCGGGCTCGAGCTCGGCTGCTGCGCAAGAGGGGGGGGGCATGGTTAGTGGGGATTCGTTGTGGAATTGATGTTTCTGGTTTGTTGCTGAGCTTTTGTTTTGTTCATGGCGGAGGCGTTCGGCGTTCTGGGATGGATTGGGGGGTTGGAAGACTGTCCGGTTTCCATGAATTGTTACGAGATGTTTTGCGTCTGTATCTCGCAGGTTTAGGGGCTGGCGGCGCAAATGGGAGTTTACATTTGTGTTTGTTAGCGGTCTTTTCTCTCTGTCTTGACGAGTTATGATGGCGACCACCTTGAGTCATTGTTCTCTGTCTTCTGTGACTATTCGGGCATGCCATTCAGGTTTACCCAATATCTACTTTTTGTGATACCTCTTCTATTAGATTCCTCACCCGCGAGGGTTGAAAGGAATTATGGATTGAAGGCCGTTTCGTATGCACGCCACGGATATCTACCCCCAGTCGCACCACCACTCCAAGCCCTCAGCCTCCTACCCAGACAATGACAAACCCAGCCGCCTTTGTCTGGTTTACCTGAATCTGAAATTAGAAAGACGGCCGCTTTCGGACATTCACCCAAAAGTATAGTCTTTGCAAGATCCGTTAAACAAAGAACCTTGTGAGAGCAGCCCCATTTGTCAAGAGTGTGCCAACGCCTAGAGATATAAGTGTTGAAAGACCGGGATGAAGATGGAAGCCAAACGGAACAACATCAACTCTTCCTGACAGCCACGGCACCTCCAGCAGTCTATTCAACGATCGAAACACGCCAACGAACCACCGTCCTTGCGGATTTCAGCACCGTCAAGACCTTCTGTTTAACTCGGACATCATGGCAAGCGGTGGGCAAGTTTCACCCAAATCTGGCGGTCACTCTGGCAAACCGGGGAACAGCCCCAAAGATGGAGTCAAAAACACTGTCACCTCTCCAGTGCCCTCCGTCACAAAAAGCCCTGGCAACGAGAAGCCCCCCAGTATGCCAGGGGAATTCCCTTCCCTCCCGCCCTCCCCGGAGGATCACCCGGCTCAAATCGCTTCCATCAGAGCTCCCGCCAAGTTTGTCCTTCAGTCCCCTCCAGCAGTCACTGCCAGGCAGGCAGCCGGAGAAGACACTGCTTCCAAAGCGTCGGAGAGCACGACGGACCACGAACCAAAGGGCATGTCAAAGGAAGTTAAAGCTGGGGCCAGCTCGAGAAAGCAGCCACAAAACCAATTGGCACAGAGCAGCCCAGGCGAGCAGCCCTCCAGACGAAGGCGCAGACCAGGCCGAAGGACCTCCCCCAAGCCCTCTCCAGACAGTGTCCCCTCAAGGCATCAAAATCTAGCGGACGAACTTTCAGAATTCCGCGGGTCGGACGGATCCGACACATCTTCTCCTGATGCACCGGTCAAACCCGATGTGAAGAAGGAACCCGAGACACAGTCCCACAGTGGCTCGTTGAACGTTTTGGCCGGCGGCCCAATGGGGGATGAAGCGAATGACCAAAACAAAGAAACCGGCCAGACGCAGGAGCCATCTCCCGCAGGCACCAGGGCATCCAAACAGACCACTCAAACGTCTGAGGAGAACCTTCCAGACGCGCGCGATGTCTTTAAAACAGAGCCATCGCCGCCTGGTCCCGGATGGAAGGGAAAAGAACGTGCCTTGTCTTGGGATTGGGAGAGAAAACCTCCCGTTTGGATCGACGACGCACCTGTATTCCTCATGAACGACCCCGAAGACGAGGGCCTCGGCGCCTACCAAGCGCCAGACGCCATCAGAGAAGGCGAGGACACGTACCAAACCATCATCCGCGACCAGATCCGGCGGTGCAAGCAGCAGCTCGGGGACCGCTGGACCGAGGCCGCCGCCCAGCGGATCCGCGACTACTACACGGAACACTGCGGAATCATCCGCTGCCCGAGCGAGTACAGCGAGACGGCGTCAATCCACTCGCCCCCCACCTCCCCGGAGGCCGCGCGGAGCCCGCCCCCCGTCTTCGTCGACGACGGCCCGCAAAGCCCGCCGCCGAGGCCCGACGACGGCCCCTACAGCCCCAGCGACGGCTTCTACAGCCCCGCCAACGACCCCACCAATCCAATCTCCCCGAGAACCCAGTTCTACCAAGCACAGATCGAATACCTCCGGCAGGCCGTCAAAACCCTCCGCCAGTCCGTCCAAATCCTCGAAGAGAGCCAGCCCCCCAGCTGGCTCGAAGCCGGCCTCAACGACGCCTGCACCGACATCGATAACCTGCAACGCCGCGACAAAGACGCCCAGAAACAAATCCAAACCCTCACCGCCGACATCACAACCCTCAAAGCCGACATCCGCGCCCTCTCAGGCTACACAAGCGGCAGCATCCCCCCCGCCGCCGCAGCAGCAGCACCAGCAGCGGCGCGCAACCTCCCCCAGCAAGGCCACCAACGCTACCAGGGCCTGCCGCCGCCCCCGCGGCCGCCCCCGGTGCTGCTGCGAGCGAGCCTGTTCAACACGACGGCGGTGTGTGTCGCGCTGGTCGTCATGGTGTGGCTGGTGCTCGAGGCCGTGCTGCACAGTCAGCGGCTGTCGGGCGGGTTCGGGCCGTTTATCAACGGCGGGTACAACGGGCTGGCGAGCGTGCTTGTGTTTGGCACGTGGAAGGAGTTTCTGTGGTTTGTGGGGCTGGTGGTGTATGTGGGCTTGTTTGCGGTCAGGACGGCGCTGGGGTGGTGAGTTGCTTGCTTGGGTGCTTGGTTTGGTTTGGCTTGCTCGGATTTGCTTTCTGTGGGCGTGCGGCGAGTGTGTTTGGGGGAGCAAGGGATTGCGTATGCTTGTCAGATTGCAGCTGAGGGAAGGATTGTGGTGCTGCTTGTGGTCATTGGATTGGAGAGCGAGGGAGGTACGTAATCTCGAGATAGAATCACTTTGGTCTAGACTGTTTTTCTTGTCATTGCTTTGGGCCTTCGTCGTACGAGTGAGATCGATCTGCAGTGTGTTTTGACGGAGTTGAATTGTGCACGAGGGGATTTGCTTGTGTAAACAACCCCTGGCTGTGAGTAAGCACTTCGCCCACCCCGTTGCAACGCGCCCCCAAACGTCCGAGGTAGATAGCGGGGGTTCGTCTGCCGCCGCGTATGTGGCATCTGTCTTCTCTTCCTCCCTTTGGCCCATGTCTCCGACCGGCGGTGACGTGTGAGGGAGGTGTGTGTGGGATCCGTAACCACTTTCCTTTTCCTGGTTGCCCGTCGATGCTTGCATGACCAGGACGATGGTGACAGACGAAAGTTCTCGGAGCGGCCATCCATCAGTGGGTCGTAGGCGGCATGCTACCCCCACTTGAACCAGATCTTTCGATGCAACGATCAAGACGGATCTCTCTCGCGGTTTCCAAGATCCTGCCCCCCCTTTCCGGGATCCAGCTCCTTCTTTCCGGCCCCCAGCTGAGGTTGGGCAGCTCTGCGTTCTTGTGAATACTCGGCACGGATGTACAGAGAATTTCTTTCCGCTGAGCTAAGGGCCGTGGAGCAGCAGCAAGCTCACCAGGTCTTTGTGTCTCAGGAAGCTGTGCCAGCTCTCTGAGCATGAGTCCCATGGCTTCGCAACGGCGGCGATATTAAAGCCCCTACCTCCGTATAGGCACAACCAATGGCGTCCTAGCTTTGGAAGAGATAAGATGCAGACCCGGGTCCTTGGCTACTTTCTCAGCCGCCAGTGAGCCGCTGCCGCCGCTGCAGCTGGTGACAACGATGGATGGGCGATGCCGCGATAGGGTCTGTGCTCTCTGCAACAGGATCCGGCACCGCGGCTGAAGTTGGGGCAGTTCCGGCCGAGCACTTGAACCAAGTAGTCATCCCGCCATCCCCCCATCTCGATGGGTGCCTGTGTGCTTGGATAGCTCAGAAGGACAGTTGCGGCATCTTCGGGGCGAAATCCTGGATCTCGGGTTGGGTGGGCCCGAAATGAGCATGAGCATGTGTTCCACGACAGCCTTTTTCTGTCAAGACGTTCTGCTCATTCCCGACGGAAGCGTGGAGTACGAACATGATATCGTGATCCGCTCGACCAGAGAGGCTGGTTGCAATGATAGCGGGGTCGGTGATAGGAGGGTGGGCAGGGAGGCGGAGAGGGCTCCGGAACTTCTCCAGAACAGGCACGCGAAGTCGGTGCATGCGATCTCCTTCCTCCCACCTTGCAGCTGGCCGCAACCCTCCCCTACACCGTACCGCAACGTCGAAATATGCCGGGGTCTTATCAGATCAGGTAAGGTTCCCGTCGAGCCCTCAGAGGTACAAGTCCGACAACAGACATGAAGAGACGTCCAATGGAAGCGCAGGAGGGAAACAGCGCCAGATTACGGTTTCGCCCCTGGCAATTTGCTGTGTTCTAGGCGTCCGGGAGATTTCTGAGGTCCTGCGAGGGGATGGACTGGCTTGAAATGCCACCAAGCACAGAGTGTCACTAAGTGACAGGAGCGAGGAAGAGGAAGAGGAGGCGGAAAGCGGATCGCTGCAGTGCAGCAGGGGAGCAGGCTGCAGCGAGGGTTCGGCCGCACCGTTGCGAGCTTTCCTCTTTGGGCTAGGCGTGGTGGAGAGCTCCCCACGCTAGGGAATGGTGAGAGCTTAAACTGACGGCAGGCACACCCACTCTTCCCGCCTTCCCGCCCTTCTGCAACCCTGCCTGGCACCTGATTCATCTGATTCATCTAAGGTTTCCTCAACGTTTCCTTTCGGACCTCGCTTGCTTGGCTGCTTTGTTACTTGTTGTTTCGCTGTTTTGCTTGCGTGTTTCTTTGGTGTGCTGCGCCTTTGCTCGCTCTCTCTCTTTGGCCCCGACTCTTGTTTGACCCATGGACCCTTGGTTGACCCTCTTTTTTGCTTGCTCCTGCTTGCATTATTGTCTCGGCAGCTTATTTCAGTCAAACGCCGCTGACCAAGACAGACACGCGTCTTCCCGTCTGCTTGCCGCAACGAAACCAAGCTGCGGGATCGGACTTCTGGTCCTCAACGGCCGCGTGCTGGGCGGTACCCGTCCCCACCACTCTCCTCCACGACGTCCCTGGACCGGGTTTTGACAGAAGAAGCCGTCTAGAAGGCTTGGCGGCTGACTTCGCCAGCAAGCCACGCCGCAGCAAGTCCCATCCCTGCAGGTGACGTTATTGGCCTGGTTGTATACAGGCCTCGTTTATACCCGTCAAGCTTCGTTGCTACCGCCGTATATTGTGTACTACCGCACATCACTCGCCCCGTCACTCGCCCTACTGGGTACTATGTGCTGCTCCCTCCTCACACGCCCCTAGCAGGCCAGCAGGCCAGCAGGCCAGCGAGCAGTCAGTCCAGCCAGCGTCAATCTGCCGGGCCAGCTCGCTATGCCGATTTATGATCATCACCAGCTCATCAACTGGCATTGCCCGACATGTTGAACACGACGGTCGCGGCTGTCGGTGGTTTAGCTGGAACACGCCCTTCATTGCCCCCTCTTCCCTTGGTCTTGCTTGGTCTCATGCCTTGCTTCGCCGACACCGCCCGCGTTTGAGCCGTCGTCGCCTCCAACCCTCGTCTGATCAACTTCGGTTGTGCCCTCGCCTATCTGTCCTGCGCCGCGCTTCTCACGTGGCGGCATGTCGTGCCGTCATCAGATGCCCTGCGAGCTGCAGAGTTCGGCCGCGGTGTGCTGCACCGTGGCCGATTCGTACTCATCGAGGCCTCAACGGAGCCCCGCCGGCCGGGGCCCCCGCACGCGAGACATACTCGTGGTAGAAAACCTGATGCGCTGCTGTTACTTTCTCTTTAGCAGATATTGCGTGCGTTTGTGGGGTAAGAGATTGGGTGCCAGCAGGGGTGGGCTCTTTGGGACGCTTCTCAGTTAGTGCCTCCATCCAACGGTCGGCCAAGCTGGCTGTCGTCGGTTCCCTTGTTTATCCCCCTTTTAGCCAGATTGCGATGCGACTGTCATGCCAAACACACCCCGGACGTCCCTCTGCCTCGAGGGCCCACACTGGTCACGCCCTAACGGCCCTGTCTATCCCGTCAGGCAACGCTTCTCTGCTTTGTCAAGCTGACCAAATCCCAGAGTGGAAGTCGACAATATCGCCAGCCCCGAAGTGGTTGTCACTTAGACAGACGCGGCAGACCCTCGCCGAGGCGTGCATCCCGGCCCCGGGGCCCTGCATCGCCTGCCGGAGGCGTCACCCCTGCGGCACGACCGTTCCACCGCCGGCTACCAGCCCACGTACAAGCATTCGTACCTACTACACAGTACCATCCTCCCGCTGAATAACCGTCTTCTGTGTCACCCACGGGCAGCATTTGTCTTGTCTTGGCAACCCGGAACTTGCCACCCCATCACCGCCATGGTTACGGTGGAGTTGCAAGTGCCGTTGCCGTCATGGCCATGGCGTCCGGTACCAAGCTCCCTCCATGTGATGCCGAAGCAATCAAGACTTCATTCCGAGAGCCACACAGGCCTTGCTACGGCTCTCATCCCAGGGAGCCAGTGGTTGTGTTGTATCTTCGAACCCCACTCGGGCCTTTCTGTTTCAGAGGATTCCGGCAGGGATGGCGGCTGGCGGCCAAGATGGAGTCGCGGGAAGGGCACTTATATCCCAGGTTCCCAGGAAAGGTGCCGTGAGATCATGGACGGTCTAGACCATCGCCTCGTTTTCCAAGGGCTGGACGTTACCGCTTGCCTCGTGGATCCTTCCTTGGCTGGATATCTCGGCTTCTTATATAAAGCGGCCCGCTCCCTCTGAACCCGTCCCGAGCCAGCACTTGGCCCGTCGACCCCTCCCTCAAGCCGCGGCACCTCTTTGCCCTTACTCTCTTCCTCTTCCGACCTACACCCCTCGAGATGGCTTCGCCATCCGCAATCCCTTCGAGCGGAGGTGCCCAGGGAGGACCCAGTGCAGGTGGGAGCAGCACCGGGGAGCATGGCCCCAGCAGCGGCGGCGGTAATCCCATGGCGGCCTTCTTCGCCGCAAGACAAATCGTCATAGACCGGATGATGAGATATTTTGCAGCGGGCATCCTCGGCCTGATTGCTGTCTTTGTCGTCTTCCACTGGGCACGCTGGCTGTGCGTCAAGATAGAACGGTCAAAGACACCTGCCGGAGTGCTGGGCCGTCCATTCGTTGCGACCTCAAGGTACGAAAGGGCCTTTGCTTCTCTGACTGACTTGAAGCCCACTGGCTGATCATACCAGACTCGTCAGGAACATACTGGTACGGAAGGCCCCCGGGTTCAAATCCGCCGGGCATGTCATTACCATCGCAGCTTATGTCGCCATCAACTTGGCCATCCTCTTGTCCCAAAACGATCCCATCTCCAACATTGGTAACATTGCTCATAGGATGGGCTGGTATGTTCTTGATCTCTTTCCTAGCTCCGTCGCCACGGTCTTCGTTGAATGACTGCTGACGAAGGTCTCATACAGGCTCGCACTGGGAAACATGGCGTTGGTCGTATTCTTGGCGCTGAAGAACACTCCTCTGGCCTTCCTGACAGCCTACTCGTACGAGCGACTCAACTGCCTTCACCACGTCGCCGGCTACACCATGTTCGCTGCGGTGGTTATCCACGCCGCCACTTACACGGCCTTCTTCAACAGCCAGGGGCGTTTGGCGAGCATATACGCCGAGGAGCAGAACATTGCCGCCATCGTGGCAGGCTTTGCCATTCTCAGCGTCATCTTCTCGGCCATGTTTCTCAGGCGCATCTCGTACGAGGTGTTCTACGTCACGCACATCGCCTCTTGGATCATGCTCGTCGTCGCAGTTGGCTTCCATCAACCCGAGTTTGCGAACCACGCCCTGATCGTCACCGTTCTCGCCGGCTCCATGTGGGGCCTGGATCGTCTCATCCGGGCCTTCAGGGTGTTGTACTACAGCGCCAACAACGAGGCAACACTTCACGCCCTTCCCGACGGAGGCACCAAGATCGTCTTGAAGAAGGCGCCGCTGGGGGCCAAGCCAGGAAAGCACTGCTTCGTCTGGATCCCGGCCATCCGCAAGTTTGAGACGCACCCCTTCACCATCCACAGGAGCTCGCCGGTGGAGTTCACGGCGAAGGCCCGCAACGGATTCACCAGCGACCTTCACAAGTACGCACTCGAGCACCCGGGCGCGTCAGTCAAGGCTTCGGTCGATGGGCCCTACGGCACGTTTCCGGATCCAATGGAGTTTGACAAGATCGTGCTCATTGCGGGCGGTGGAGGCGCCACCTTTACATTCGGTCTTGCCGTCAACATCCTCGAGAGGATGGACGAGGACGCACCCAAGAACATTGTGTTTATTTGGTCGGTCAGGAAGCACGGTAAGTGGATATGGCTACCCCTTTCTCTTTGGTACGAGTTCAGGGTTGACATGTTACCCTACCTCAGAAAACCTCTCCTGGTTCAGAGAACAGCTAGACCTGCTGCGGACCCACGCGCACTCGCCCCGAGTCAACGTCTCTCTCTACGTCACGCGGGCTTCCTCGTCGATATCAGACTCGCCCAGCGGCAACGAAAGCAGCGACAACGCCACGCACTCCGACTCCTCCTCAGAAGGCGCCGAATCACCACCCCTCTCACCCGTCGGCGCCGACGTAGAAAAGGACGCCATCCAGATCCCCTCATCATCCGCCCGCCGCTGGCCCACAGCCGCAGAGGACGCCCTCGAAAAGGAGATGGGCGGCACGATCGAGACGCGGGTCGGCAAGAGCGGGAAAGACGAGCTCACGGCGACGGCCACGGTGCCCCGCACCTACTTCGAGCACGCCATCAAGTCGGGGCGGCCGGACGCGGCGTCGCTCATCCGCGACGCGGTCCGGACGACGCCGCAGAACCAGCGCGTGCTGGTTGCCGCGTGCGGGCCCGACGGGCTGATGCGCATTGTCCGCGACACGACAGCTAAGCTGATTGTTGGCGATGGGCCGGCGGTGGAGTTGCACTGCGAGCAGTTTGGTTGGTAAAGGGGGTGTTGTAAGTCGGTGGATGCTAGATATGGGCTTGGATCGCTGCCAGGTGTCATGCCCTACGATTTGGATGTCTCACTTTTCTGTTTCTTTTTGGGATTGGCTGCGTCCTCCGTTGTTCTTGTGACAGACTCGGGACCGACTTGTAGTTTTTCAATTTCCGCCTCTTTTATAATCTCCCTATTTGGTATCTCGGGATGGGCTGGCGTTCGGCTTTGGTATCACTCTCCGGCAGCGAACACCAAGACCACCAGAGAGGACAACGAAACATTTGTATATACCACCATATCGTTGAACTGTGATGATTCTTTCACACGATTCACCGGGCCATTTGAGACTCGGGTCAGCATTCGATTCGGAGGGAGATCGACTCTGGGGCCTACCCTCCATGGCATCGGCGCTGGCTCTTGCGAGGCACACGACAACGAGACATGGCCTTGGTGGCTTATCAGCAGTCAGCACCATCTCCGTCCGAGCTGGTTTCCATTTCACCTTTCTCTTTTCCTTTTGGGTTCATCTGCACCCTTCCCGTCTCCATTGCAGTCTCAGTCGCCCACGGCTACTGCAGAGGCAAGTCGTGTCCTTGACTTCCAGATGGTTCCTCGCGGTTCCTTGCTGTTCCTCGAGTCCCTGACTTGGCACTGGCTGTCCCCCTTTGATAGGGAATAAAGCGGCTGAGTGGGTGGCTCTCGTTGACGAATTGGTTGACGAATTGGCGGTTGGCGCAGACCGCTGGGCCTGGTCGGGCTTGGCATTCGCAATCGCTCTAGCGTGCCCCTAGCCGCTCACAGGCGAGAGGCGAGCGGCGAACACCAGCCTCTCAAGTTTGCGTCGATTTCAAACCCATTGCGCCCGAAAAATTGCTTGGATTTTAATACTGATCATCTTGTGTTTTCTCTCTCCCAGCTTGCTTCTTCTACAAAACACCAATTCTCCCATTGACCCATTGACTGAAGTCGGCGAATCGTGAAGCCGCCGGGTCCGTGCCGCCACAGCTTCGTCCCAGCTCCTCCCTGCTCTGCCCTGCCCTGCCCAGTGCTCAACTCTCGAAGTGACGGACGCTGCACCTCCAGTCCTGATCGCGACTGCGTCGACTCCACCCGAACAAAACCAATCCCCAACCCACCGACACGGACGATTAGCGCTCCAACAAAAGATACACGCCGACTCCGCCAGCCATGCCCAGCTTCACCTTCAAGTGGTCAGTATTCTGTGTTCCGTACCCGTCAAGAGCTTGCAACCCGGCAGCACGAGGGCGACTCGTATTGCCCGCGTGCTAAGCTTTGCCGCTTTGCGCCACAATGACGACCGGCCGCATACCGCTGCTGCGACGACGAGACGAGGTCGCTAACACTGCTTCTTGACCCGATTACAGGCCCCATGATGCCGAAGAAGTCTACGTGACAGGCACCTTCGACAACTGGTCCAAAAGCGAACGCCTAGATCTGGTCGGAGACCTCTTCCAGAAGACGGTGGTCCTGCCAGAATCCTCCGAGAAGATCTTCTACAAGGTTGGTGACCTGTCTCTTTCTGTTCCGCTGCACATGTACGAGGTTCCCCGGGCAGGGGCCCAGATGTTTGCAGAGCCCGGCACGACGGCGGTTTCGACACACACACCAAGACAATGCGACATTCCGCGCCCGAAGCCATGTCTTGATTTGCCGACTACAACCAACGAGCGCGCCATGGAGCAGCGGTGAGCTCGGTGAGGAGGCCCCTCTTCCGAAGCGCCAAACCCCACCAACATCATGCCGCAGCAACCGTCTCAATCTCAGCCGCCAAGCAAGGAACCAACGGACCTCCTCAAAAACGAATCGAATGCGAGAAGGGTTCTGTTGGCAATTTCTCCCGGCCGACCACCCGACAAGCTTGTTGCCTTCAATGAGGTTCTGCATCTCCAATGACGCAACACCCCTGGCGCCCGCCAAAACAAGACCGCGGCTCGAGCAAGATGAACAAGACGCGGTGATCACAAGCGACACTAGCGCTAGCGGGGTGGGACCGTGCCAAAACAGTCAGTTTGGCCCGTGACCAGGATTGAGGGCCCTGCATTGCGGCTTGCTTCTCCTCTCTTCGACCTGAGCTCGCCTTCGCCGCCCCTCTTTTGGCGCCCGTGCCCTTTAAGAGCGACCTGGATCCCCGCCGCCTGCTTTGCGCCAGCGTGACCCCTCAACACTGACACTGGGCATTGACCGATCTGTTGTTTGCCAAACCGTCATCCCGTTGCTGACGTATTCGCTATCCTACAGTTTGTTGTTGACGGCCGCTGGACCACCGACCACACCGCGCCGCAGGAGAAGGACCACGAAGGAAACGAAAACAACATCCTCTTGCCCGAACAAATGGACAAGCTAGAAGAAGCCTCCCAGGCTGCCGCCATCAACAACCTCGTCCCCGAGTCCACCACTGTCCAATTGGCCGGTGAAGTGCCTCTGGAGCCGAAGGGGGAGGGAGCGCATGCCAGCTCGGACGCCGCCGTCCTCAGCTCGGCTGCCCCCGACTCCACCACGGCGCAATTGGCCGCTGGCGTGCCGCTAGAAGAGAAGAAGGATGAGGTTTCTATCCTCCCAGTCAAGGCGCCAGTAAACGAGCTGGAGCAGGAGGTTCGGGTCAACCCGCTCCCGGCTGCAGAGGGTGCTGTCAACCCCATCAAGCTCGAGCCGGGCGAGAAGGTTCCTGATGTCACGGCCGGTGCTATCGACAGCAACGTCACACTCGACAAGGAGTCGTACGAGCAGAGCGACCGCCTTCCGGGTCTCGTGACCGTCCCCGTCGTGCCTCCCGAGGCGCCCGCGAACGAGCTCGACCAGGAGGTTCGCGTCGACCCGCTCCCCGCTGCCGAGGGTGCCATCAACCCCATCAGGCTCACGCCAGGCGAGCCGGTCCCCAGAGATGCCATTGCCGGCGCTGTCGACAGCAACGTCACGCTCGACCAGGAGTCCTACGAGAAGAGCGACCGCATCCCGGGCCTCGAGACCCTCCCGCCCGTCACCGGCAACCTGATCCCAGAGTCGAGCCTGCCCATTAGCAGCGGCGGCGATTTCCACATCTTGCCCGTCACTGGCGCCGATGATGCCCACATCCTGCCCGTGTCCGCTGATAACGCCCACATCAGCTCTGTCCACCCCGACTCCACCACCGCCGCCCTCGCCGCCGCGGTGCCCCTGGAGCCTAAGGTGCCCGAGATTGTGAAGCAGAGCCAAGAGGAGGCCAAGTTCGACCCCGAGGCCAGCGCCAACGCCGAGGAGGTCAAGGAGAAGGCCGCTGTCGAGGAAGAGCTCCTGGAGAAGGTCGCCGAGGTTCCCGCGACTTCCGAGGGCACTGCCGCGGCTGAGGCCGCCGTCGAGAACGTTGCCCCCGAGGTTCCCGCCGTGGTCGAGGAATCACTGAAGGAGGCTGGCGCGAGCCCCGAGGCCGCCGCTGAAACTGCCGCCGTGGAGAACAAGGAGGCCGTTGAAGCCGAGCTCCTCGAGACGGTCAAGCCGGTCGAGGCGGCTGTCGACGTTGCGTCAGAAGTCCCGGTCGAGGTCAACAAGTCCATTCAGGAGTCGGGCGAGAGCGCCGAGGCTGCTGCGAATGCTACTGCCGTGGAGGCGAAGCAGGCGGTCGAGGCCGAGCTTCTCCAGGAGGTGAAGCCGACTGAGGCGGCCGCCGATTTCGCGGCGGAGGTGCCGGCCGAGGTCAAGGAGTCCATCCAGGAGGCGGGCGAGAGCCCCGAGGCTGCCGCGAGCACCACTGCCGTCGAGGCAAAGCAGGCGGTCGAGGCTGAGCTCCTCGAGGAGGTGAAGCCGGTGGAGGCTGCGGCCGTCGAGGAAAGCAAGCCTGCCGAGGAGGTCAAGCCGACGGCCGTGGAGCCCCCTCAACCCGCCGAGACTGTCGCGGCTGTCGACGAGGCCAAGCCGGCGGAGACCGCCGAGGCTCCTGCGCTGGCCAAGGCTGCTGAGCCCGCTGCTGAATCCACGCCCGCCGAGACGACCGAGGCGGCCACCACCAACGGCACCTCGACCAGCGCGCAACCCGCCGCCGCCGCCGCGAGCAAGCCGGCTGCTTCTGCCCCGGCCACGTCCGAGAAGAAGAGGAAGCACAGGATCAGCGGCTTCTTCAACAAGCTAAAGCACAAGTTTGCCTAGGCCGCCGAGATGCTTGTCTGTTCCTAACTCTTCTATCTCTCTCTGTCTCTCTGTCGAAGCTCACTCTTATTCCCCACGGTATTTTCAATGCCACAGTATCTTGTCACGTTATCATACCCAACTCCTCCTCAAGCTGGTTTCCAACAAACTGTTTTTGTCTTTTTGGCCTTGCCGCATTGGTGAATGAAGCTTACAGGGCGGGAGTCTGATGATGGATAACGTTGGGTTAGGTTGTTGCTGCTGTGGTGTCATGTCCGGGCATGCAGTGTTTTTGTTATCATTCGTCATCCGTCTGGCCTCGCTCAGCTTGGGTCGTTGTCGTTGTGTTGGAAGGGGAAGAGGCGGATGCTTGAACCTGGGTTGTTGTTGTGGGAAGTGCAAGTGATTGCGATATCCAGCCCCATCATCATCATCGTCATCATCATCATAGCTTGCTCTTTTTGTTTTTATTCTCCTGTCCTTTGGGGGTGGCCTTTGTCTGGGTAGTGTTAATGTCTTGTTTTTGGCTTGGTAGGTAGCTACGCTGTGGGTTGAGTGGCAATGGACAGTGTTGTGAGACCTCTTCTACTTGGTGTTTGGGAAGTGCTTTGTGTGAATCTGTTTTGCCTCATACAGCTTGATAACAAGTATACCCAAAAAAGAAAGATGAATGAAGAAAAGAAGTAATCGTTCCCAGACAAGGCCGCCATTCACGACCGTTTTAGGCGAGGTTTGGCGATGCACACTCTCCTGCATCAACGAAACGACCAAGCAAAACCAACGATCTCACCAAGAGGGCACGTCGTTTTCAAGACGAATGCTAATTACAGTCGGGGTTTCTGGTTTAGAAACAAGCAGAGTGCAGAATACAATGTGTATGAAACCTGGAACACAGATGCATCCCTTTTACAACTTGATCTCCCCTGTGTTTTGTCCAGAAGAGATGAAGAAGTGATCCAGGCGAGCCAGGTTCTGACCTTCCCTGCCGGCGGCTGGTCCCGGTTGTCAGGCCGCTCGAGTCAGCTGACAGGAGGCCATGCCGTGCCGGCCGCAGGCCCGGTGGGTTCCCCAAACCATCGCCATTTGCCCCGCGAAATCGTGACTCCTCCCCTTCTTCCCGCAACCTCCGTGGGGTCCAGACCTGGGCCCCTCAACGACATCCGGCTTATTTGGTGAGCACCTAGTTGTCTGGATCCCCATTTTGATTTTCCACTTGCCTGCCTCACGGGACCTGCATCACCGAAACCGCGGCCAGTGGTGAAGAGAGTTTCGGACCGTGTTACGATTCATTGGGCCGGGACTAGGTTGCTTGGTATATTTTGGCCACTGCCCTTCCTCGGCCCCAGTTGTTGTCGTTCATCCACGGCGAACTGCAATTGACGGCTCCTCTTCAGCAGCTACCAAACCCCATCCGTGCAGGCCACGGTACGCACGCACGAGCAACACCGAGCTGTCGTGATTCCCTACCAGTTCCAACATGAACATGAACACGACGTCATCAGTCCCGACCAAGGCGCCTTCTGCTCCCCCAGCGGCGAACTACGCTCCATCGAACCCCCCAGTTTCCAACGCCACCTTCGACGCCAATCGCCGGCAAATCCAGGGCGTGTCGCACCCTCAGGCAATCCCGAGGAAGGGCCAGGGCGCGAGGAAACAACACCGGAACGCGAGGCGAGCAGAGACAGACGGCCTGGGGCTCATCGACCAGGAGGACGCAATGGCCGAGATCAGGGCGATGCGGAACGCCTCGAGCAGGCGCGGCCAGACCTCCATCACGCATTTGATGAGCTACGCCCTGCCGCCGCGTCCAAATGAGGGCCACCATTCGTCTTATTCCCGCTCCTACCGTCGCAACCCCGCTTGGGGGGTCGGATCCGGCTACCACGCCGCCGACAAAGCCCGTTACATCCATGCGAACTACCGGTTCGTCGTGACTCCGGGTGGCAACTACACTGCTCAGGCTGCCGACGCCGACGAGCACATCGACTGGACCGAAGTCCTCCAGGTCATCGCCTCGACCGAGTCGCAGCAGGCGTCCTGTCCTATCTGCCTGTCGGAGCCGGTGGCGCCGCGTATGGCAAAATGCGGGCACATCTTTTGCCTACCGTGCTTAATGCACTTTATGAACACCAGCGCCAGCGACCAGCCGGAGAAGAAGCAGACTCGGTGGAGGAAGTGCCCCATCTGCGAGGACTCCATCTACCTGTCGGACGTGCGCCCAGTCAGGTTTTATGCGGGCCAGGAGTGCTCGCTGCCCCGCCCCGGCGACGATGTGATTCTCCGTCTCATGAGGCGGAGCGTGAAGAGCACGCTCGCTCTGCCGAGCACGGCCGAGGCGTTAGAGACGGGCGAGGACGTGCCCTGGCATTTCGCGGCCAACGTCCTAGACTATGCTCGGATTATGAGGGGCACCACCGATTACATGGAACACCAGTTCGATCGCGAGATCGAGGACCTTCTCAAGCAGGAGAACGAGGACGAGCTCCTTTATCACCAGGATACCGAGTGGTCTCAAAAGGCTGTCCGAGGGATCAGGGCAGCCAAGGAGAAGGTGGCCGAGCTGAGCGAGGCTCAAAAGGTGGCTACGTTGGCGGCTGCGACGTCGGGGCCGAGCAAGCCGAACCAAGCCGAGCACGACTTTTACTTCTACACTTCGCCACCACACCTCTACCTCTCGCCGCTAGATATCCGCATCTTGAAGACCAAGTACGGCTCGTTCTCCAACTTCCCATCAACGCTCCTCCCCCGGGTCGAGCACATCTCCACTGGCCACGTCGTCGACGAGGGCCTGCGAAAGCGGGCGAAATACCTCGGCCACCTCCCCCGAGGCTGTCTCATCAGCTTCCTAGAGTGCGACTGGACCGACATCGTCCCGCCCGAGATCCTCGCCACCTTCGCCGACGAGATCGAGCGGCGTCGCCGGCGCAACCGGGAGAAGGCGACGCAGGAAGAGCGCGAGCGGATTCAGGCGGAGCGGCTCGAGGCGGCGGCGATCCGCGACGCGCGGCGCAACTTCGGCGCCGTCGACGACGGCATCACGGTGCGCTTCGGAAACGCGGGCCTGGACGAGCCGCGCGTTGACATGGACGACTTCATCCCGCTCGGCGCCGAGGGCACGACGCCGCCGAACCCGCGCGCGGGATTCTCCCCGCTGTCGGACATGAGCACGAGCCCCTCGGGCGGCAGGACGGTCTGGGGCACGCTCCAGGTTGCGGGGGCGCCCGAGGCAGGGCCCCGCCCGCCGCCGGTGGACGACGGCTGGCTGAAAGACGCCGATGTCCGGGAGACGCTGGGCGCGGCGGACCTGGCCATGCAGCTCGAGGCGTTGGGGGTCGAGAGCGAGCCGGCAGCGACGAGTAGCTCGGCCGCGGCCGCTGCGGCTGGGGGTTCTGTTGCTGGTGCCGCTGGTGCAGGTGGCGGCGGCAAAAAGAAGAAGAAACAGAAGATTACGCTGATGAGCACCGGCGGTCGCCGTGGGCTTTGAGCTGGCGTGGCCTGGGGTGCCCAATGCTGCTTTCTGCTTTCGAAGACAGGGGGGCACAGTGGCATGTGCTGCAGGGACGGCGGAGAGTCAGTCCCGTCCGTGTAAGGGGAACTGCCTGGCACACTTGTACAACTCAACCCGTTGAGAATGGCGCGCTTGGCGAGAGATTGGGCTGCGGATTTGAACTATATAGGTGCTTGAATTAATTGCATATAGCATTTCCATGGGGTTCTTCTCTTTCTCCAAGTGTTTTGTTTCCGCGGGCTCGCTGGTTCCAGGTCGTCTCGACTGCATACATGCACAAAACAGCCATGATGTCATGTTAGAGGGGGCCGAGTTGGTCAGTCCTCGAGAGCGAGGCCAAGCCTCTCTCTGTCATTTTTTGAGTCTGAACACCGCACACCCTCTCGAGTCAAGAAAGAGCAGAGGAACTCAGGGCTATTGCTGGGAAAGGGGGAAGTTCGCATCCCGGCGGTCGAAGGGGAAGGAAGGAGAAAGAAGGCAGCCAACGGGGTCCTGAAGAGAGGCCTGTGTTTGTTTTCGTGTGGATGTCGGGGCTGATTGTCTCTCTCCTGAGCTTGTTTTGGTCCGAGTGTCAAGTCGAGATCATAGATGCTCCTTGAGTCCGATACGGGGGTTTGGTGTTAGCACAGCGTCAAATCGGGCCGTCCGTGACCCAGACCAAGCCCCATTTCCGGATCTCCGAGCTATGAGTTTTCTTCTGCCAGCCACAAACTGTGCGTGGAGGGAGCCCGTGGCAGACACCGTACGCTTATCCGATTACTGATTAGCTCTAACTCCGTAATTAATATCAGACAGCACTCAGCCCCCGGGCCCGGGCTGGTGTGTCGGTGTGACCCTCCCAAGACAAGTACAAGTTTAACGTGCCGTGACACGGCGGCTGCCTGCCAGTCACCCAACACGGGCACACGCGAGTGGCCGTCCCCTTCGTCCCGAGATGCGTTTGGTTGGCGAAAAACTACACAGGTTTCTGAAGCACTCCCCTCCAGGCTTTCCATCTCCCCACAGCCCCGCAGGCCGCTCAAAGGATGAAAGCAGCCACGCCGGCAACAGCGGCCAGGACGCTGCCCGCGTTGAGGACAAGGTCGGCGGCGCTGTTGGTGTTGGCGGCGGCCTTGCCGGTGGAGGTGGCAGTGCTGCTCGACTTGGCGGCGGCCGAGCCCGAGCCCGAGCCCGAGCCGGTCTGGCCGGCGCTGGTGTTGTCGGTAGCCTGCGCGGCGGTCCCCGTGGACGACTGGACAACGGCAACCTTGGACGTGGAGGAGGGGAACTGGCTGGCGTAGCCGCAGAAGATGTCGCGCTGGCCGCCGGCGGAGACTGGGAGGGGGTTAGTCAGGGCACAACAAGGGCGAGAGTGGACCGAGGGCGGCGGGCTGCCATGACTGACACTGATCGGGGTCGTTGGGGCAGTTGTTGTAGCAGCTGTGTCATGACAAGTTAACGGGAGAGTCCGACGTGTGGTGACACACTGGGGACATACGTGATGATGTTCTTCCACTGCTGGCATTGGCAGTCGTAGTCGGTGCTCTGGCAGGAAGTGAGCTTCGCCTTCTCGGAGGCGAGGCAGGCCTGCACGATATAGTCGGCGGCGCAGACGGAGGTGGTCTGGGCCATGGCGGACGAGGCCAGGACGGCGATGGGGAGCAAGAAGGACTTCATATTGAATGTTGGTTTTGCGAAAACGCGGTAAAACGAAGGGCGTGGGTTGAGCGAGAGGACAGCTGATGGGGCTGTTTTTGTTTCGGCAGATGGTCAATAACTTAATATACGAGCTGGACTGTCGACACGGACTGGCATGGACTGGAATGGGGGGAATGGGGGGCGTCTCACACAGCAACGAGCGGCGGTTGAAAACAATCAAAAAGCAATGACGAAGCGAGTGTCTGAGGTCGAGCGGTGCTGCGGAGGAAAGAAAGAGGGCAGCCGTCACTTCAAGAATGGGCCATGGACCATGCCATGGACAAACGGGGGAAATGAAAGGCGCGCTAGCGAGCCACTGAGCCAGCATGGGGGAAGGCAGCGCCGCCGCATGCTTGCTCGGGGCGCTCGATTCTTTCCGGGTCGAGATCTCGGGCCCACGGCGGCCCATCGCCCCTGCAACGGAGCCCACTGGGCCACTCGCCAGTCTCGAGCCAGTCTCAGTCGAGCCAGTCTCGCCAGGGCAGTCTAGCCCGGACTTCTCCAATTGCACAGCAGGCAGGGGGCGAGCGAGGTGTCAGTCCACAGCGGCGGAGGGCCAAGACTGCCTTCCTGCTTCCATTGCATCCATTGGGCGACCAGAGGTGCTCGTGTTCCAATGGAAACCGCCAGCGTGCTGGTTCAGCAGCTACGACATCGTGATGGCTTCAGCGGGTAAAATCTCTCGACACAAACAAGACGCGGTGCCGCGTCTGGCCACTGGTGCAGCAGTGTGCGCCCGGCCCCTGCATGGCTTCAGCCCCGCAGGCTCGCAGCGGCCCCGGCCCATTGGCCGCCTCCAAGCTCGACGGGCGGACTGGCCCGGCTCTTAATCCTAAAATGCAACCCAAAATGCAAGGTCTCTTGCCAAGTTGACCACCATCGCTGCGAGTGGCTGCATCCCTCCCCATCAGGCAGGCCGATCCAAGATCAAAATCAAGATCTCATGCATATCCGTATTCGAAACAACAGCCAAGCTACACAGGACAGATATACACATGTATGTCCCGCTGACACCGACAAGACATTTGCGGGTATTTTACGAACATCTCCTCTCGATCGACTACCGCGGCGATCACAACACCGTCTCGAACTCGCACAAGCTCTCTGCCGTGGCACTGACCGTTCCCGTATCGGATGAACCTCCAAGCAATGGTCCCGATGCGTCCCACAATAGATCGGCGCCGTGCATATCAAGAAACCCAAAGCTCATGCATGGCACGGCTCTGAGCCATGTCCGGGGAATGTTTACACGGCGAGAAGGAGGCGACGGGTCCGCTGAAGGGCACGTGAGTCGCAGGGCACATAACAAACCGAGAGCAGACTAACATAGGCTCTCTTTCGTCTCTCAACTCTTGCCTCTTCTATTCGGGTATTGCGACTCACGAGACAGCACTGCAGGTGGTCTTGCAGCGTCCAGATTGCCCATCCCCGTCGAAGAGACGATGATGCGCCACTCTGCAAGATCAATGTGTTGGCGAGTGAAAAACGAGGCAGACCTGGATCTAATTTAACTGAAACGGGCGGCAGATCTCACAATAGTAGAGTTCCTGGCAGTCTTCTCACATCAGGATGCAGGCGAAGGCAAATCAATGTACATGACTAAATTGACGTATCACTCTGCTGTCCAAGGGTTTCTAGTTTACAGAGTCTCTCGCCGCATGGCGTTGACAACCAAGCTGGGAGCATGATTCAAGTGGTGCTTTCGTAGGCGCTCCTCTCCTTCCGGAGACCAACCCGTCAGTCGGGTATTTGTGGAAAGACTCGAGGCTATATCAGGGGCAAGACGACTCCCAAGCGAGCCAAGCTCTAGATACAAAAACGCAGAAAAACTATATCATGTCGTCTTGCGTGGTATCAAGTAAACGC
>OUNM010165713.1_pt1 | contig 20325 bp, 25 predicted proteins | sample 1769961 | NCBI WGS metagenome assembly OUNM01 (sample SAMEA3914820, study PRJEB12502) | metagenome | biome: forest; material: soil | place: USA | collected 2012-03-12 | depth 0.3 m
GTGAAATAGTCGACGCCCTGCTCGGCCTGCTCGATGAGCGTGTCGCGGAAGATCTCCCAGGTCAGCTCCTCGGCGACGCCGCCGACCTTCTCCAGCGCCTGGTAGATCGGCACCGTGCCGATCGGCACCGGCGAGTTGCGGATGATCCATTCGCGGGTGTCGTGGATGTTGCGCCCGGTCGACAGGTCCATCACCGTGTCGGCGCCCCAGCGGATCGACCAGACCATCTTGTCGACCTCTGCCGCGACGTCCGAGGCGACCGCCGAGTTGCCGATATTGGCGTTGATCTTGACGAGGAAATTGCGGCCGATCGCCATCGGCTCGGATTCGGGATGGTTGATATTGTTGGGGATGATCGCGCGACCGCGCGCGACCTCGTCGCGGACGAATTCCGGCGTCACGAAATCGGGGATGGCGGCGCCCCAGTCCTGGCCGTCACGCGTGTATTCGGCGAGGCGGGCGCGGCCGAGATTCTCGCGCTCGGCGACATATTCCATTTCGGGCGTGATGATGCCGCGGCGGGCATAATGCATCTGGCTGACGTTCATGCCGGGCTTGGCGCGCAACGGGCGCTTCACGACATTGGGGAATTGCGCGACGCCGCCCGAGCGGTCGGGACCGGACAGGCCGTTATCCTCGGGCCGGGTCTGGCGCGCGTCATAGCTTTCGACATCGCCGCGCGCCTCGATCCACGGGCGGCGCAGATTGGGCAGGCCGGCCTGGATGTCGATCTTCGCGGCGGGGTCGGTATAGGGGCCCGAGGTATCGTAGACGCGCAGCGGCGGTTCGCCCGAGCTGGGCTCGAGGTCGATCTCGCGCATCGCGACTTTCAGGGGACCGACATGGATCTTGCGGCTGCCCCGGATGGGGCCGGTGGTCACGCCGATTTCGGTACGCGCGGGGATGTCGGCCATTCGTCTTCACTCCGTAGGTCGGAGCGAGGACACGGATTTCGAGTGAAAGCCGCCCACTCCCTCCGCCGGTCTCAACCGGATCAGGTTCAGCGGGTCGGAGGCTGCGGCCTCCCTCTCAACCGCGACTGAGCGGTCCCCCGGGGATGGCGCACGCTAGGCGCTTGAGTGAGCAAAGGAAAGGCGTGTCTGTCGGTTACCGAGGGGAGTGGACCCACCACCTGCCTCAACCGTCATCCCGACCCTGTGCCGGGATGACGAAGGAGAAGATGGGTGACTGCGGATCGTCACGAGGGGAGGCGTCAGGCAAAGGTCGCCGAGAGGCCATTGTCCTCGTCGCGGAAATAATAGGTGTTGGCGACTCGCGCCGAGAGCAGGAAATAGGCCGTCCAGACACTGGCGAAGAGCAGGATCTGGGTTCCCGCCACCGTCAGGCCCGACCACCCGTAAAAGCGGCCAAGGGCGCCCAGCCATGCCTGTCTGGCAATTATCCCCGCACCGATCGTCACCGGGCCGAGCAACCACAAGGCAGCGATCGTGATCCGGACGCTCCAAGGGTTGAAGACGCGGCACAAGCGGTAAGCGACAAACAACGGGACCGCGATATCGACGGCGATCTGCATCGTCGTGATCATGCGATCCGTCGCGAGGATGGGGGTGCGCGCGATATACGTCGCCCCCGGTCCGATGAACTGCAGGCTGAGCCCCGCCAGCTCGAGCAGGGGCGCCAGTCCGCTGTAGAGGATCAGGAAGACCAGCAGCCAGCCGCCGATCCCCTGTGCTTCCTTGCGATATGCCATGCGCCCCCCTTTTTCGGGAGGCTAGCGCGGCGGCGGCAGGGACGAAAGGAGGCGGCATGCGCCACGCCGCCAGATGGATCGGCTGACGCCGCTCCGCTGCCCGCCGTGACGAGACCCGGGATTGCTCGCGCAATCCCGGGCCGTCCGCACTTACGCGTTGTTGGCGCTCTGCTTGATCACGCCGTTGACGCCCGACGGGAAGAATCCGCCCGAGCTGACCTGCGACTTGGTGAGATACAGCAAGTTGAGCGTCGACGTGGTCGAGCGGCTGAAGATGACGCCGTTGCCATCGCTCGGCACCACGTTCGAGGTCACGCCCGAATCGGTGCTGGCAATCCCCTGGTCAAGGTCGCTCGCGCCGTCGAGCGAGTCGCGATAGTCGCTGACCTTGGTGGCATTGGCGGTCAGCCCCTTGCGGTACATCGTCGTGCGGATGAGGCCGGCATGATAGGCCTCTGTACCGATCAGCCCGGCGCCGAGCTCGCGGTTCGACGTCACGGTGACCTGGATCGACGCGCCCTTATAGGCCGAGACGATCAGATCCTCGAGGAAGAAGGCCGAGAGCAGGAAATTCTCGTCGCTGGCATAGGGGTCGAACGTGTCCGCCGACCCGATCACGCCCGCCGCGCGCATCAGCGCGGTGAAGGCGCCGGTGGTGCCGCCGTCGATGTTGATGTCGGGCATCGCGATCGCCGATGTGGTCATCAGGTTGCGCAAGGCCGTGACGTGGCCGGTCTCGTCCGCCGCGATCTCGCGCGCGAATTGCGCGACGACCTGGTCGGTGAAGGCGACCGCGCGGCCGCCGGTGACGACGCCCTGGGTGCCGGTGCCGGTGACCAGGCCGGCGGCGAGGCCCGAGCCGTAGACCGCGTAGTTGAAGAACTGCGCTTCGAGATATTCGAGGTTGAGCGCCCAGTTGAGGATGCCGAAATCGGCGCTGGGGTCCGGCGTCGCGGTGGCCGTCGGGGTCGGCGTCGGGGTAGCAGTCGAGGTCGGGGTCGGCGACGGGCTGGGCGAGGGCGAGCTGCCGCCGCACGCCGACAGCAGGGCCGTGCCGCCGGCCGCGCCGGCGATGGTCAGGAAGCGGCGGCGGGCGAGCCGTGTGCGCTCTTCGGTGCTGAGGATCGCGAGCGCCTGGTCATTGTCGGTCATTGTATTTCTCCCTTGGCGCGCGGTCAGTTGGCGGCAGCCGTCTTGATGGTGCCGTTGACCCCGGCCGGGAAGAAACCGCCCGTCGTGGCGGCGGTGCTGGCGAGATAGGCGATGTTGAGCAGCTGGCCCGTGGTGCGGCCGAACACCAGCCCGTTGGCATCGGTCGGCATCACGTTCGACGCCTGGCCGCCATTGATCGTGACCGGCGAGATGCCCTGGTCGATGTCGGTCGCGCCGTCGAGCGCGTCGCGCGCGTTGGAGATGCCGTCGGCCTGGGTGCGCAATGCCGGCGTCGCCACGCCCTTGGCATAGAGCGTCGAGCGGATCATCGCGGCATGATAGGCCTCGGTCGCGAGCAGGCCGGCGGTCGCCTCGGCAAAGGTCGCGTTGATGATCAGCGACGCCGCACCGCGATAGGCGGTGACCGAGACGTCTTCGAGCATGAAGGCGGCGAGCAGGAAATTCTCGTCGCTGGCGTAAGGGTCGAACGACGCCCCCGCGCCGACGATGCCGGCCGATTGCGCGAGCTTGGAAAAGGCGCCGCTTGCCGTCGTGCCGAGGTCGATCGCGGGCTGCGCGACCACCGTCGAGCCGGTTGCCGCACGCAGGAACTTGACATGGGCGAGCTCGTCCTTGGCAATTTCCTGCGCCAGCGCGGAGACGATCGGGTCGGTGAAGGTCACCTTGCGCCCGCCGGTTGCCGCACCCGCCGTGCCGGTACCGGTGATCAGCGTGCTGTCGATCACCGCGCCGGTGGTGGCGAAGGCGTAGAATTGCGCGGTCAGATATTCGAGGTTGAGCGCGAGGTTGAGCACGTCGGCGTCGGTCACGGCCTGCGCCTGCGCAATCCGCGGCAGCGTCAGCGCGACGGCGCCCACCGTGGCGGCGCCCAAGGCGGCCTTGAAGAAATCGCGACGCTCGTTGCGCGCCTTGACCCGTTCGTCGACCGTGTCGATCAGGTCCCCTTGGTCGGCCATCTCTATTCCTCTCTGAACGCGGGATCGCGGGATCCCGGCCCTTCCTTATCGACGACCGCCGCCGAAGCAAGAGAGGCCGCGACCCGATCCATGCCGTATTGACGGATTCGCGGGCCGCCAGCCGTTAAGGACAGGGTTTTTGTCTATTTCATGGTTGCGGTGCCGGCCCGCTCCCCCTCCCGGCCACCCATAGAATATCCTGATTGGGTGGCCGGGAGGGGGAGTGGGCCGGCACCGACTCGGCGAAGCCGCTTTCAAAACGTATAAGCGAGGCCGGCACCGCCGAGCCATTGGCCGCGGCTGCCGGCAACCGACACGAGCGGCGAGTCGGCGAAATCGTTGAGCATGCGCTGGTAGCTGCCGCCCGCGACCAGCTTGAAGCCGTGGAGCAGGTCGCCGGTCAACGCGACGGTGGCGAAACCGCCGGCGGTCCAGCTCTTCCACCCGCCGCGCGTGGTGAATTGCGGCAGCCCGCTGGCGATCGCACCGGCGGCGTCGACATCGAAATAGGCGCGGCCGTAATCGCGATCGGCATGTTCGGCCGAGGCGAACAGCCCGACCGCCGCCTTGCGGCTGACCGGCGTCAGGTAATTGATCGTCGGCGACCAAACCGCGCCGCGCTGCGCACCGGAAATGCCCTTGCGGTAGCTGACCGACAGCGAGAGTTTGTCATAGGCGCTGGTGATCACCCCGGTCTTGCCGATCCCGACATAACCGCCGAGTTCGACCGAGCTGTCGCGCTTGCCCAATGCACGGACGCGGACATCGTCGATATGCGAGCGCACCGAGCGGTTGAGGTCGAGCACCGCGACCGGGCCGGCCTGGACGTCCCAGCCGGACTTGGAGCGGTCGGGGATGAGATCGGCCGAGGCGCGATTGCCGATCAGCTGGAAGCCGAATCCGCTGACCTGGCCAACCAGCACCGGCGCGCCGGAGATTTGGTAATGATCGGCGCCTTCGTAGTCGGGCATGTAGACCGCGCCGGCGCCGATCGTGATGCTGTCCTTGCCGGTGTCGATGGTCTCGGGCCCCGAAGGCGGCGGGGTTCCGGTATTCTGCGCGAGCGCGGGCGAGGCGAGGAGCAAGGCAGGCAGCAGGGCGGGAAGGGAAAGCAAAAGACGCACACGCAACTCCAGGATGACGTTTCGGTAAAGCAACGCACCCCCCGCCGCTTTGCTCCGTTACAACATGTAGCGCATCTGCACCTGTTGCGTTTCGGCCACGGCGCCAAGCGCGAATTCGGCGGCCGAGAAACGCGGCGGGCCGAAGCCGATGCGCGGATTGCGGCTGAATCCGAAGCCCTCGCGCGGGATGCCCATCCAGGTATCGAGCTTCGCGTTCGAATTCTCGTCATGGATCAACGCCACCGCGTAATTGCCCGGCGCCAGCCCGTCGAACCGGATCGCGCGCTCGCTTGCCGGGACCGATCGCGTCACCGCATGCTTGTCGTCGACGCAGCTGGGGAAGTTCTTCGGCTCGGCGGTCAGACAGATGCGGATCAGCCCCTTGGCCGAGCGCATCCCGCTGACGTCGATCTCAAGGCTGGCGGTCGCCGGCGCCGTCGCGGGCAGCAGCAATGCGAGCATCGCGATCGCGCCCAAACGGCGCAGGCGCGAACCCGCCGACCCCGCGGTCGGTGCCGCAGAGGCGATCCCAGAAGCGGAAATAGAGCCCATAATTGCACCTGTACTCGGCATGATGCCGTTGATGATGGCTGGCGGTGATCAGCCATCCCCCCAAAGGTCCCCGCCACATGACGGTCGGGAAGATTTCCCACCCCATGTGATTGGTCACTCCCATAACCGTCATGATTCCAAGCACAAAGCCCAAAGCCCCGACATGGATCGGAATGAGGAACACCAGGGCAGGGATCACCACCGCCCCGGTCAGCGCCTCGAGCGGGTGGAACGCCATCGCCGCCCAGGCGGTCGGCGGGCGGCTGGCATGGTGGACAGCATGGGCGAGCCGGAACGGGCCGGGCCGGTGCATCCAGCGATGCGTCCAGTAGAACCAGGTATCGTGCGCAACGAGATAAAGCAAGATCGAGAGCGGCAAATACCAGAGCGGATAGCGACCCACGTCCGTGTAGATCAGCGTCCAGCCGCGATTCTGCCAGCCCCAGGCAACGATCCCGGCGGGGACGCCGTAGATCGCGGCGGAAGCGAGGCTCCACGCAATCTCGCGCCGGATCTGCTTGTCGAGACCGCGATAGAGGCCCGGCCGCACCGCGCGCGTGGCCAGCGCGAAGGCGCCACTGCTGATCAGATAGCGGATTCCGACGATCAGCGTCATCGCGACCGCGGAAAGGATGATGGCGAGCGTGGAGGTCGTCATTGCCCGCGTCGCGCGCATTCCTCCACGGCCACGGCAAGGTCGAGCCCGGTCCGCAGTGCCGCGGCGTCGTACAGCGCGCCTGCCTCGCGCCAGGCCATGCGGTCGTCGTCGAGCAACGCGCGCAGCCGGATCGTATTGGCGAGCGACAGGGGATCGTCGACGGCGCCGCGATAGAGGACCTCGGCTTCGTCCAGCGCGGCGCGCGCCTCGTCGTCGCGGCCCAGCTCGTGGGCAAGATCGCCGATATGGCGCAGGCAATGCGCGCGCTGGGTCGCGCCGCCCGCTCCGGCCGCCGCCGCACGATAAAGATCGAGCGCGGTCGCGCGATCGCCATCGCGCCGCGCGCGCCGGGCCTGGTCGATGAGATGGTCGGCGTCGGTCACCGCCTGCTTGTACGCCGCCTTGCCACGGGCTGGAAGCGCGCAGGACGGGCTAGCCGCCGGCAATCAGCGCGATGCAATCCGCCGCCATCTCGTCGAGCTCCTCGCGGCCGGCTCCTGCTCGCGCGCGAACGCTCAGCGAGTGGATCACCGCCGTCGCCAGCCGCGCATGCGCCCTCGCATGGCCGTCGCCACGCAACATGAGCAATTGCTCTATCTTGTCGTCCTCGAGCTCGAGGAACGCCGCCAGCCGCTCGCGCACCTCGGAATCGTCGACCGCGCTGGTCGATGAAGTCGAGACCATGATGCAGCCCGACGGGCCGGTCTCGCCGGTCATGTAGCCGTCGATGATCACGCGGAACATCTGCTCGAGGCTCTCGCGCAGCGGCAGGCCGGCGGCGATCAGATTGTCGAACCCGCGGATCGACCGCTCGATCGTGCGGTCGAGCGTCGCGAGGTAGATCGCGCGCTTGTCGCCGAACGCCGCGTAGAGGCTCGGGCGCTGCAGCCCGGTCGCGTCGACCAGATCGTCGAGCGAGGTGCCGGCATAGCCATGCGTGCGGAACCGCTCCGACGCGGCCTTGAGGACCTCGTTGGGCTCGAAGCTGCGCGGGCGGCCGCGACCGCGGCGCGGTTCATTTGAATTCTGTACCAATTCGCAAACAATCCTTGACTCGGGTATAATCTATGCGAAACAGTATAAAAATCAACCAGCCCCTCGGGAGACGATCAATGAAGCTCTATTTCATCCCCTTCGCCTGCTCGCTCGCGACGCGCATCGCGATCAACGAGGCCGAGCTCGACGCCGAGTTCATCCAGGTGGTGCCCGATGGCGACCTGCCCGATGGCCGTCCGTTCAGCGCGATCAGTCCGATGGGCTATGTCCCGGCGATGGAAGCGGGCAGCGTCACGCTGACCGAGGGGCCGGCGGTGCTGACCTATATCGCCGACCTCGCCGCCGAAGGCGTGCTGGCGCCGGCGCCCTATACGCGCGAGCGCTACGAGCTGACCAAATGGCTCAACTTCATCTCGACCGAGATCCACAAGGGCGTGTTCGCGCCGTTGATGACGACGAAGTCGAGCGAGGGCGCGCGCGACTGGTCGAAGAGCCTGGTCGACAAGAGGTTCGGCGTACTCGAGGCGCATCTGGCCGGCCGTCCCTATCTGCTCGACGACTTCTCGGTCGCCGATGCCTATCTGCTCGCGGTGCTCAACTGGACCGAATATGCCGGGCTGAGCCTCGACGACTGGCCGGTGCTCAAGGCGTGGCGCGCCGCGATCCGCGCGCGCCCCTCGGTCGCCGCGGCGATGGCGACCGAGATGCCGCTGCGCCAGGCGGCCTGACCTTCCGGCATCGAGGCCGGGATCGAGGCCGGGATCGAGGGTTGCGCTCCCGCCCAAAACGGGTAGCGCAACCCGATGCCGGCGCGAATACAATGTGATGTGGCGATCGTCGGCGGCGGGCTCGCCGGCGGGCTGATCGCGCTGGCGCTGCGCCGCAAACGCCCCGACGCCGATATCCGCCTGATCGAAGCCGGGCCGGCGATCGGCGGCGACCATGTCTGGTCGTTCTTCGCCAGCGACGTGGCCGATGCCGATCGCTGGCTCGCCGCGCCTTTGGTCTCGTACGGCTGGCGCGGGCACGACGTCGTCTTTCCCGGCCATTCCCGGACGCTGTCGACCGCTTATTACTCGATCGAATCCGAACGCTTCGACCGCATCGTCCGCGCCAGCCTGGCACCGGGGCAGCTCGTCGCCGAAAAGGCGTTGGGCGTGGGTGCGAAGGCGGTGGTGCTGGCCAATGGCGACCGCGTCGAGGCGACAGGCATCATCGACGCGCGCGGGCCGGGCGACATGTCGATGCTCGAGCTCGGCTGGCAGAAATTCGTCGGGCGCGAATTGCTGCTCGCCGAACCGCACGACCTCACCCGCCCGATCGTGATGGACGCGACCGTCGAGCAGGTCGACGGCTATCGCTTCGTCTATTCGCTTCCGTTTGCCGCGACGCGGATGTTCGTCGAGGACACCTATTACAGCGACACGCCCGATATCGATCGCGACGCGCTGATCGAGCGGATCCACCGTTACGCCGATGCCAAGGGCTGGACCGCCGAGGCGGTGGCGCGCGAGGAGAAAGGCGCGCTGCCGGTGGCGATCGGCGGCGATTTCGACGGCTTCTGGCGCGCCGGCGGGGCGAAGATTGCCAAGGCCGGCCTGCGCGCCGGGCTGTTCCACCCGACCACCGGCTATTCGCTGCCCGACGCGATCCGGCTGGCGGTGCGGATCGCCGATGCCAGCGACCTGTCGTCGGCAGCATTGCACGATCTGACCCACAATGCGGCAAAACGGGCGTGGACGAACCGCGCCTTCTACCGCATGCTCGACGCGATGCTGTTCCGCGCGGCCGAGCCCGAGGAGCGCTATCGGATACTCGAACGCTTTTACCGATTGAGCCCTGGACTGATAGGACGTTTCTATGCGGGACGGTCGACGCTGATGGACAAGGCACGCATCCTCAGCGGTAAGCCGCCGGTCCCGGTCGGCCGCGCGATCGCCGCGCTGCGCGGGACGCAGCGATGAAGCAGGCGATCGTCGTCGGCGCCGGATTCGGCGGGCTTGCGCTGGCGATCCGGCTGCAATCGGCCGGAGTCGACACCACCCTGGTCGAGGCGCGTGACAAGCCCGGCGGGCGGGCCTATTTCTGGGAACGCGACGGCTTCACCTTCGATGCCGGCCCGACCGTCATCACCGATCCCGGGGCGCTGCGGGAATTGTGGGGCCTGACCGGGCGCGACATCGCCGAGGATGTCGAACTGATGCCGGTCCAGCCCTTTTACCGGCTCAACTGGCGCGACGGGATCAGCTTCGATTATTCGAACGACGACGCCTTGCTCCATGCCGAGATCGCGCGGCTCTCGACTGACGACGTTGCCGGCTATCGCCGCTTCCTCGATTATGCCGGGCACGTCTATCACGAAGGCTATGAGAAGCTGGGCGCGACCGCCTTCCTCGATTTCCACCAGATGGTGTCGGCCGCACCCGCATTGATGCGCTACCAGGCGTGGCGGTCGGTCTATTCGGTCGTCTCGGGCTTCGTGAAGAACGAGAAACTCCGCCAGGCGCTGAGCTTCCACACCCTGCTGGTCGGCGGCAATCCGATGACCACCAGCGCAATCTACGCGCTGATCCACAAGCTCGAGCGCGATGGCGGCGTGTGGTGGGCACGCGGCGGCACCAACCGGCTGGTCGCGGGCATGGTCGCCTTGTTCGAGCGGCTCGGCGGCACGCTCAGACTCGGCGATCCGGTGACCAGGATCGAGACGCGCGGCGACCTCGTCACCGGGGTCACCACCGCGAGCGGCTGGAGCGGCGAGGCCGATGCGGTCGCGACCAATGCCGATGTGATGCATTCGTATCGCGACCTGCTCGGCGGATCGCGCAGCGCGCAGCGCACCGCCGCCAAGCTGACCGGCAAACGCTGGTCGCCCTCGCTGTTCCTCGTCCATTTTGGGATCAAGGGGACGTGGCCGGGCATCCCGCACCACATGATCCTGTTCGGCCCGCGCTACCGCGAATTGCTCGCCGACATTTACGACCATGGCGTGCTGCCCGAGGATTTCTCGCTCTACCTCCACCATCCCAGCGTCACCGACCCGAGCGTCGCGCCCGAAGGCCATTCGACCTTCTACGCGCTGGTCCCGGTCCCGCATCTCGGCAAGTTCCCGGTCGACTGGAACGAAATCGGTCCGATCCTGGAGACGCGCATCCTCGACGAGATCGGCCGCCGCCTGATCCCCGACATCCACGAGCGGATCGTGACCAAGTTCAGCTACGCGCCGTCGGACTTCGCGCACGACCTGAGCGCGCATCTCGGCAGCGCTTTCAGCCTCGAACCGATCCTGACCCAGTCGGCTTTCTTCCGTGTCCACAATCGCGACCCGCATATCCCGAACCTGTATTTCACCGGCGCGGGGACGCATCCCGGCGCGGGAATTCCCGGGGTGGTGGCAAGCGCGAAAGCGACGGCCAGATTGATGCTGGAGCAGAAATGAGCGCGGCCTGCCCCTGTTGCGGCAACCTGACCCTGTCGGCGCGCGGCGAGCACGACATCTGCCCGGTCTGTTTCTGGCACGACGACGGCCAGGACGATGCGCAGGCGGACGAGATTTGGGGCGGCCCCAATGGCGACCTCAGCCTGACGACGGCCCGCGCCAACTTCCGCCGGATCGGCGCATATGACATGCGCGTGCTGCCTTATGTTCGTCTTCCACTCGAATCGGAACTTCCCTGATGAATCGTCTCGCCGTCTATTGCGGCTCCGCTTCCCCGAGCGATCCGCGCTATATCGACAATGCCCGTGAAGTCGGCCGCACGCTCGCCGAGCGCGGGATCGGCGTCGTCTATGGCGGCGGACGGCTGGGGCTGATGGGCGCGATCGCCGACAGCGCGCTCGAAGCGGGTGGCGAGGTGATCGGGATCATCCCCGAAGCGCTGGTTGCCGCCGAAGTCGCGCACAAGGGGCTGACCGAGCTCCACGTGGTCGGCACGATGCACCAGCGCAAACAGGCGTTCACCGATCTCTCCGACGGGTTCGTGACCTTGCCCGGCGGGACCGGCACGATGGACGAATTGTGGGAAGCATTGAGCTGGGCGCAGATCGGCTATCACGCCAAGCCGGTCGGGCTGCTCAACCTCGACGGCTATTATGACGGGCTGATCCAGTTCTGGGAGAAGATGGGCGAGGTCGGCTTCGTCCGCGCGCAGCACCAGGGGCTGCTGATCGTCGCCGACACTTTGCCCGACCTGCTCGACCGGATGGCGGCGTTCCGGCCGGCGACCACGATCGGCCAGATCGGCGCGAAGGATCTGTGAGCGCAGGTCTCGACCTTCCCTCTCGCGCGGCGATCGTCGCGACCGCGCAGGAATCGATCGCCAAGGGGTCGAAGAGTTTCGCCGCCGCCAGCCGCTTGTTCGATCGCCGGACGCGCGAGCGGGCGTGGCTGCTTTATGCCTGGTGCCGGCGCTGCGACGACATGGCCGACGGCCAGGATCACGGGCATGATCTGTCCGCCGTCCCCGACCCCGCCGAACGGCTGGCGCGAATGCGGGCGATGACCGAGGCGGCGCTGGCGGGCGACGTGGTCGGCGACCCGGCGTTCGACGCGCTGCGCATCGTCGCGGCCGAGACCGGCCTGCCGCACCAGTTCGCGCACGACATGATCGAGGGATTCCGCCTCGACCTCGAGGATTGGGGTCCGCGCTCGGAAAAGGACCTCTATCGTTACTGCTATCACGTCGCCGGCGTTGTCGGCTGCATGATGGCGGTGATCATGGGAGTGTGGCCGGGCGACGAGGACACGCTCGACCGCGCCTGCGACCTCGGCATCGCGTTCCAGCTCGCCAATATCGCGCGCGACGTCGAGGAGGATGACCGCGGCGGGCGCTGCTATCTGCCCGAGGAATGGCTGGTCGAGATGGATTTCCCGCCGGGCCAGCACATGAAGCCCCCGTTCCGCCACCGCCTCGCGGTGCTGGCGAAGCGACTGGTCGACGAAGCGGCCTGGCACGAAGCGAGCGCGCGGATCGGGACGCCCAAACTGGGATTCCGCTCGGCCTGGGCAGTGCTGTCGGCGGCCGGCATCTATGGAGCGATCGGCCGCGAGGTGGTGGCGCGCGGCGAACATGCCTGGGATCATCGCGCGGGCACGTCGAGCCTTGCCAAGGCCGGCTTCATCGCGCGCGCTTTCGGCGAGGCATTGCAGCGCAAACGGCTCTACCCGCCCGCCTCGCGCGATCCCGATCTCTGGCAGCGGCCGAGATATGGTTAGCGAGCCGGAAAGCCTGCCCGGTGAGGACTCGGCAAGGCTGTCGGCGCTACATTACCCATTATGACCATGTTATCCGTCAAGTTTGCGCGCACCATCCAGCGCGGCCGGGCCGAGCCCGCCCCGCCGCCGACGCGCGCCGATTTGCTGTTCGGATTGCTCAGGAAGCGCGCCGCCGCCCACAATGTCGGCGCCGAGGAACTGGAAGCGATGCTGCGCGACCAGATCCGCTGGTCGCTGCCGATCCGCCGCGGCGAGGACGTCGAACCGGTCGAATAGGCCCTAGTTGATCAGCGGATCGCCGGGCCGCGCCCGGTGAAAATGCCGCTCGGCAAGCCAGCACCCCAGGATCGGCAGCAGGATGGTAGCCCCCGTCAGCCACCAGGGATGGGCGAGCTGGCTGAGGTCCCAGGCCGCCACGCCGAGCACGAACACCAGGACGATCCAGCCTGACGGCCGCCATTGCGATATCCGCAACGCGACGAACCCTCCTGCCAGTCCGGCCAGCAGCCAGCCGATCGCGATCAGCGCCTGCCCGCCGAGCGGCATCCTGGTCACGAAATGCGCGAGCATGTCGTTGATCGACGCATCGGGTGAAAGCGGCGCGGGAAACCAGCGCTCGGCGATATACCAGGCGCCCTCGATGGCGCACCCGGCAATGATCACGCCGGTCAGGATGGCGACAATTCTGCGCATTGGTCACGGCGCTACCGCAAAGCGCGGAAAGGAGCCAGATCGAGTTCCTTAAATCCTCCCCATCGCAGATGGGAAGGAGGAGGACCGCCCGCGATAGCGGGTGGTGGAGGGGAGCGCGGCATCGCCGCGCTGACGCGCGTCGCCTCTCCACCATTGGCTACGCCAATGGTCCCCGTCTCCACGCTTCGCGCAGGGTGGACTTGAGAAAGAGGCTCAGCTCCGGCGGTTGGCGACTGCCCGGTCAGCCATCGACGCGCCGACCTGGCGGCAGGCAGCGGTGATGGTCGGGAAGTCGAGATCGTTGTTGCGACGGAGTGCAGCGGGCATCGCCGCCTGGCATTGCGCCGCGCTTACGTAACGGACCGGCTCGATCCGCTGTTGCGCACATTGCTCCTGGCCATCGCCACAGCCCATGATCGCGATGACATAGAATACCGAACCCATGTCTTCCTCCGTCGCGCTATAATCGACGGGGGCCGATGACGGTTCCCTGAACGCCTCTGTCTCCCTACATTCAGCTGCGATGCAGCCAACCGAACTTCCGCCGACCAAGGATCGCCCGCTGATCCCGACGCTCCGGCGATTCCTCCCCTATCTGTGGCCAGCCGATGCGCCGGGACTGAAAGTCCGGATCACCGCGGCGATGGTCTTCGTCGTCATGTCGAAGGTCGTACAGGTCTATGGTGCCGCCTACGCGCTCAAATATGCCGTCGATGCCATGTCCGGGCGCAACGTGTCGGGGGTCGCGAACGTGCCGGCCTTCGTCGTGCTGATGGTGATCGGCTATGCGGCCGCACGGCTGTCGACCACCTTCTTCGACAATCTGCGCAACGTCGTGTTCGAGCGCGTCGGCCAGGAAGCGACCCGGCGGCTGGCATCGGAAGTATTCCGCCATCTCCATCGCCTGTCGCTGCGCTTCCATCTCGAACGGCGCACCGGCGCGGTGACCAAGGTGGTCGAGCGCGGGACCAAGAGCATCGACACGATGCTCTATTTCATGCTGTTCAACATCGCCCCGACCCTGCTCGAGCTCGCCTTCGTGATGCAGATATTCTGGTCGGGGTTCGGCTGGTGGCTGGTCGCCTCGACGCTCGCGATGGTGGTCATCTACATCGCCTTCACGCGCTGGGTGACCGATTGGCGCAACGCGCTCCGGACACGGATGAACGACCTCGACACGGGCGCGGTGGCGCATGCGGTCGACTCGCTGCTCAATTTCGAGACGGTCAAATATTTCGGCGCCGAGGAGCGCGAGGCGCAGCGCTACGAAGCCGCGGTCGGCGCTTATGCCAATGCCGCGGTGAAGAGCGAGAACAGCCTCGCCTGGCTCAACATCGGCCAGGCCTTCATCACCAATCTGATGCTGGGCGGGGCGATGGCTTTCGTCGCTTATGGCTGGGGCAAGGACCGCTTCACCCCGGGCGATGTCGTGTTCATCTCGACCCTGCTCAGCCAGTTGTTCCGCCCGCTCGACCTGCTCGGCATGGTCTATCGCACGATCCGCCAGGGCGTGGTCGACATGGCGGCGATGTTCGACCTGCTCGATACCGGCGCGGAAGTGGTGGATGCGCCCGATGCGACGCCGCTGAACATCGACCGCGGGCATATCCGGTTCGAGGACGTCCATTTCGGCTACGAGGCCGGTCGCGACATCCTGAAAGGCATCGATCTCGACATCGCACCGGGCAAGACGCTCGCGGTGGTCGGTCCCTCGGGCGCCGGCAAGTCGACGCTCGCGCGGCTGATGTACCGTTTCTACGACCTGACCGGCGGGCGGATCACGATCGACGGCCAGGATATCAGCACCGTCACCCAGGCAAGCCTGCGCGCCGCGATCGGCATCGTCCCGCAGGACACGGTGCTGTTCAACGACACGATCGGCTATAATATCGCCTATGGCCGCGAGGGTGCCGGCGAGGAAGAGATCGTCCGCGCGGCCAGGGGTGCCGCGATATCGGGCTTCATCGAGCGCCAGCCCGACCAGTACGAGACCCGCGTCGGCGAGCGCGGCCTGAAATTGTCGGGCGGCGAGAAGCAGCGCGTGGCGATCGCGCGGACCCTACTCAAGGACCCGCCGATCCTGATCCTCGACGAAGCGACCAGCGCGCTCGACAGCCGCACCGAGGCGGAGATCCTCGGCACGCTCCAGGCGATCGAACGCGGCCGTACGACGATCGTCATCGCGCACCGCCTGTCGACCGTGGTCCATGCCGACCAGATCGTCGTGCTCGAAAACGGGCTGGTCGCCGAGCGCGGCACGCATGCCGAACTGCTGCGCCGCAATGGGCTCTATGCCGAGATGTGGGCGCGCCAGGCGCAGGAGCGGCAGGAGGCGCTGGCGGCGGAATAGCTTGACGCCGGCCGTGCCGCGGCGATGAATGCGGCCATGCTCCGGTCATTGCTCGCCTTCGCCCTGGCGCTCGTCGCCACGCCGGCCATCGCCGATCCCGCCGACGGCCTGCAGCTGCCCTTCACCGCGCAATCCCGATTCGTGCCGGCGCGCAGCGTCCAGGTCTGGCTGCCGCCCGGCTATGCGACGTCGCAGCGGCGCTACCCGGTGATCTATCTGCATGACGGGCAGAATGTGTACGACCAGCCCTCGCCCTGGTCGAAGGCGAGCTGGGCAGTGCATCGCGCGCTCGACTCATTGATCGCGCAGAACAAGGTCCGCCCGGCGATCCTCGTCGCGGTGTGGAACAACGACAATCGGATCGGCGAATATATGCCGCAGGCCGCAGTGCCGCCGGTCGTGGCGCCGGGCGACCCGCAAGCCGAGGATTTGTTCAAGAAGCTGCCGGTCGAGCGCGCGAAGATCGCGGGTGACGCCTATCTCAGGTTCCTCGTCACCGAGCTGAAGCCGGCGATCGATGCGAAATACCGGACGCTGAAGGGGCCGAAGGACACGATGCTGATGGGGTCGAGCATGGGCGGGCTGATCTCGGCCTATGCCCTGGTCGAATATCCGAAAGTATTCGGCGCGGCGGGGTGTCTCTCGACCGCCTGGCCGATCGGCGACGGCTTTACCGAGCGCTGGTTCGAGGCGCATCTGCCGGCCAGGTCGCAGCGCCTGTGGTTCGACTACGGCACCGGCACCAATGACGGCACGATCGAGCCGTTCCAGAAGAAGCTCGACGCGGCGGCCGGCGCGCGTGGCGGCAATTGGGTCAGCCGCGCCTATCCGGGGGCCGAGCATAGCGAAAAAGCCTGGGCGCTCAGGGTCGGCGAAGTGCTGGCGTTCCTGCTCGGGCGCTGAGCCTGTATCAAAAGAAAGGGGCCTCCCGGCCCCGGCGCGGCCGCGCTGTCGCGGCCGCCGGCGAGCTTTACGACAACTCCTCCCGCTCGCCTGGGCGGAGGAGCGTCGTCCCGGTCAGGCGACCGGGACGAAGGTGACGGCAGCGTTGGCGAGAACGAGCGTGGCAACGAGCGCGGCAACAACCGAAACCGCAACCTGCTGGACCGAAGCGAAACGAGCAACCATGATCTTAACTCCCTAGTTCATCCGGTCTGCCGGACCATCCGGCGACCAATGCCAGATTGATTGCAGGGAGCGTGCCAGTTTTATAAGTTGTTGAAATTGGCTGATTTGTAATTTTCGCAAAGCTAAAAATGGCGCATTTCACCAGAACTATTGGCGAAATTTCCGCCATTGATCGGCGAAAATCACCGATCGATGTGGATGCAGTTCCGCCCGTCTTCCTTGGCGGCATAGAGCAACCGGTCGGCGCGCCCCATGGCGGAGCCCTGGGTGTCGCCCGGCCCGACCGGGGTGAGCCCCGCCGAGAAGGTCACCGCCCCCAGCGGCGCGTCGGTCTCGCGCAGGCGATAGCGCTTGGCGGCGACTGCCTGGCGCGCCCCTTCCAATGTCGACAAGGCATCGACCGGCGACAGGCCGGTGAACATCACGACGAATTCCTCGCCGCCATAGCGCGCGACAAGATGCTCGTCGCAGCCCGAGCGCAATGCCTCGGCAATCGCCTTGAGTACGCGGTCGCCGACCGCATGGCCGAAGCGGTCGTTGACCGACTTGAACTTGTCGACGTCGCAGATCGCGACGCAGACATTGGCGCGGTCGCTGAGCGCGGTCTGGAACGCATCCTCGAACGCGCGGCGATTGGGCAGGCCGGTCAGCGGATCGCGGCGCGCATCGTCGCGCGCTTCCTCGAGCTCGTGGCGAAGCTTGTCGGCTTCCTGGGTCGCGTCGGCGAGCTTGGCCTCGGCCGACAGCACGCGGTCGAGCATCGAGCTCGCCATCTTGACCACTTCGTCGATCGCGCTGCCGTCGCGCGCGGCGCGGATCGCGTCGCGCGAGGCGCGCAGGTCCTGGCCGAACTCACGCGTATCGGCATGCATCGAGCGGACGCGGTCGCTGAACCCCTCGACCTGCATCTGCGCGCGCGCGACCAGCGTCTGGACCTTGGTATTGTCGGCGACGACGGTGAGCTGCGGCGGCGAGCCGGGCTCGGGCGGCTCCCCCGAAGTCGAGGCAGGCGCGCCGGGCACGGCATGCCCGCCCAGTTCCTCGATGTCGCGCGAGCTGAGCCGCACCCCGCCATCGGTGATCCGCGCGACGGCGAGCGCGAGCGGCCCGCGTTCGTCGCTCAGGACCCTGTAGGCGAAAGCGTAATGCGCCGGATCGACGCTGAGGCGGTGATGCGCGAGGAAATCACCGATCGCGGCATAGAGCCGGTCGGACACTCCCGATTTGTTTTGTACGGTGCTGGCCACCGTCCACTCCCATGCCTGGTCACATCCCGCGATGGCCAATCGGGCTAGACCCGAATGGCTAATATCGCGTTTGCAAACCTGTCGGAAAGGGCCGGATCGTGCCTGAATCAGGTCCGAACCATACCCATTATGGATGTTGTCTGGTCCGAAAAGACAGCCCGGCGCGGGCCCGAAGGCACACGCCGGGCTCCGGCAAGCCCGGATTCGACCCTGGTTAGAGCGCTTTCACGGCCGCGAGGGTCGCCTCGACATGGCCTTCGGCGTTGAGGTTCGAATGGACGAACGTGATCTTGCCGTCGCGGCCGATCACATAAGAGGTGCGGTTGGTCACCGTGCGCAGCTGCTTGGTGAAGGGATCGGGAATCTGACGGTCGAGGATGACGTCATAATCCTTGATGATCTTGGGCCCCGCGCTCGCCACCGCGAACTTGCCCGCGCACTTTTCCTGGCTGAACTTGACCAGGGTCGGGACCGTGTCGGTCGACATGCCGATCACCGTGGCGCCAGCCGCCTTGAACTCGTCGACCTTCTCCGAAAAGGCATGCGCTTCGGCATTGCACCCGCCGGTGTACGCCGCCGGGAAGAAATAGAGCACGATCGGGCCCTTCTTGAGCTGCTCCTTCAAGTGCAGCTTGAAGATGTTGCCGTTGATCGCACCGCGCGTGGTGAAATCGGGTGCCGCGGCGCCGACCGACAAAGCGGCGGCGGCGGGGACCGCGATCGCGGCGGCAAGCGAAAGCGAAAGCAGGCGAAGCGGCAGGCGCATGAATATCTCTCCGGCAGTCAGAGCGGGGTGCGGCAAGGCGAGCGCTTCCTAGACCCGTGGCGCGCCTCACGCTAGGGGCCGCTCATGCGCATCACCGATACCGACATCGCTTTAGCCGAGGCCCTGGCCGACGCCGCAGGCGCGGCGATCCGCCCGCACTTTCGTTCACCGTTCGAAATCGAGACGAAAGAGGACCAGTCCCCGGTGACGATCGCCGATCGCGCCGCCGAGCAGGCGATGCGCGCCCTGCTGACCGCCGAGGTGCCGCGCGACGGCGTGGCGGGCGAGGAATTCGGCACGACCGAAGGGTCGACCGGACGCCAATGGGTGCTCGACCCGATCGACGGGACGCGCGCCTTCATCGCCGGACGGCCGTTGTTCGGGACGCTGATCGCGCTGGTGATCGATGGCTGGCCCGCGATCGGGGTGATCGACCAGCCGATCCTGAAGGAACGCTGGGTCGGCGCCATCGGCCGCCCGACGCTGTTCAACGGCAAGCCCGCGCGGACGCGGTCCTGCCGCGAGCTCGGCCAGGCCCTGCTCGCCACCACCTCGCCCGCCGCGTTCGACGATGCGCAGCTCCACGCCTTCGAACATCTCGACGCCGCAGTGCGCTCGACCGTGCTCGGCGGCGATTGCTACAATTATGCCAGCCTCGCCAGCGGCTGGCTCGACCTGGTGGTCGAGGCCAATCTCAAGCTCCACGATTTCGCGGCGTTGGTCCCGGTGATCGAGGGCGCCGGCGGCCGCGTCTGCGACTGGTCGGGCGACCCGCTCACTGCCGCGAGCGTTGGCGAAGTGGTCGCCGCCGGCGATCCGGCGCGCGTCGAAGAGGTCCTCGACGCGCTCGCGTGCCGCGGTCACTGAGCGGGAAATATTCCCCTGGAAACCTATTCGGTCACCGGCCCGCCGATCGACCAGGCGTGGCCGAACGGATCGACGACCTGGCCGTAACGCTGGCCCCAGAATTGATTGGCGATCGGGAAGCGCACGGTCGCGCCCGCTGCGAGTGCCTTTTCCCACGCCGCATCGGCATCGTCGACATCGAGATGCAGGGTCACGCCCACCGGGGCGGCCGCCGCGACGCCGCCGGCCATTTCGGGGAAATCGTCGTTGAGCAGCAGCGAGCCGCCCTGGATGCGCAGGTGCGCGTGAAGCAGGCGCTGGCCGTCCTCGCCCGGCATGCGCATCACTTCCTCGGCGCCAAATGCCCGCGCGTAGAAGTCGATCGCCTCCGCTGCGCGATTGTCGCGGATGGTGATGTGCGGGGTCACGCCGCTGAGCTTTTCGGGAGCCTCTGCCATGTCGTCCTCCGAGTCGTTGATGCGGAGAGCCTAGGACGGCTTTGTGACGGGTGCACGCCCGGGAGCGGATCAGCCCTGATCGAGATCGCCCACCCATGGCAGGTGCTGCCGCGCATCGGTGTCCGCATCGGCAAGGCTGTGGTACAGGCCCGAGCTATAGGAGATCACGGGATAGGCGCCGGTCTGGTCGGGCGCCGTTTGCAGCATCGATTCGGTGAATCGATACATGCCGCTCGCCAGCTGCACGATCTTCAGGCCGCGTTGTCCGTCGCGACTGGACAGCTGGAGGACGATGGTTTCGGCCATGCCATGCTCCTTAAGCCCCGGTCCACGCATGGCAAAGGTTGCATTCCGCAAGACTCGCGGCTATGCGCGCCAGCTTCCCGAGCGATGCGTGGAAAGAACGGCCCGGCCATCAAGGGCTGCCGCGGCTGTTCCAGTCTCGCTCAAACCGA
>OUNM010865453.1_pt1 | contig 20320 bp, 14 predicted proteins | sample 1769961 | NCBI WGS metagenome assembly OUNM01 (sample SAMEA3914820, study PRJEB12502) | metagenome | biome: forest; material: soil | place: USA | collected 2012-03-12 | depth 0.3 m
CCGTAAGGTCTCACACACTGCACGTATTACTGTTCGTAAAATTGCCAGCGGTATTGGTGTTGAGAAAAGCTTCTTGATTCACAGCCCATTGGTTGAAAAAATTGAAGTTGTTCGTCGTTCTAAAGTTCGTCGTAACTACCTTAGCTACCTTCGTGAACGAAGTGGTAAAAGCGCTCGTCTTAAGGGTGTTAACTTTGACCGAGAAGGTGTTAACGATATTCGTGACCTTCACGCTGAAGAAGAAGCTGCTCGTTTGAAAGAAGAAGCCCACGCTGCTGCTGAAGCTAAAGCCGCTGAAAAGGCGGCTGAAGAAGCTGCACTTGCTGCCAAGCAAGCTGAAGTTGAAGCTCGCCACGAAGAAGCTGCTTAGTTTACATCTCGCTTACTCAATAAACGCTCCTTACATATAGGGGCGTTTATTTTATTTAGAGTTTACATTTGACAGGTATACTAAGACATATGATTTTGGGAATTGATGAAGTTGGAAGGGGACCATGGGCTGGTCCATTGGTGGTTGGCGCGGTTGTTTTGGGTGAAGCTCAAATCGAAGGCCTGACTGATAGCAAAAAACTTTCGGCAAAGCGACGGGCTGAATTGGATATTCTTATTCGTAAGCAGGCCGCTGGCTGGGGTTTAGGTTGGGTGCACGCTGATGAGCTCGATAGGTTAGGTTTAGCCGAGTCACTCAGAGTTGCGACCATTAGGGCGGTTGAAGCGATCCATGCTCCGTATCATGAAATTATCATTGATGGCACTATTAACTTTCTCAAAGAAACGTCCAAAGGTGAATATGTGACTACTTTAGCAAAAGCCGACTTACTGATTCCCAGCGTTTCAGCCGCCTCTATTATTGCTAAAGTGGCTCGAGATACTTATATGACCGAGCAGGGCACAGTGTACCCGGGCTATAGTTTTGAAAAGCATGTCGGTTACGGCACAGTCGCACATAAATCGGCAATTGATACTTTGGGGATTACTCCACTGCATCGAACTTCATTTGCTCCAATCGCAAAAATTGTAAACTTGAGTGCGCAACCTACGACAAAGCAAATTGGTGACAAAGGCGAAACCGAAGCCGCTCAATACCTTATGGCACACGGCCACGAAATCGTTGACCGTAATTGGAAAACGAAGTGGTGCGAAATTGATATTATTTCATCGTTGGGTGATACGGTATATTTTGTAGAAGTGAAACATCGAAAAAATGCCAAAGCTGGTGATGGTTTTGAAGCAATTACTCAAACAAAGCTAAAGCAAATGACCTTCGCTGCGGAATTTTATCAGGCAACACATCCTAAAACAAATATGAATCAAAAACTAGCGGTTATTTCGATTACAAATGGTGAGCTCAACTACCTAGAGCTTGAGTAAGGCTTCGCGGACTGCTCCACCATCACGCTCAATGAGTGCAACGCGACCTTTCAACTCTGTAATACCCAGTTGGATATTGCGTTTGAGGGTAACGTTGTTTGAAAGTGGCTCAAAGAAATCATGGTACTCCTTGAGATGCACTTCAGTCATAAGGCCACTCGCAATATAACGAGGAAGCATGTCGTAATGAGGGTCTTCTGAGAACGTGTCATCGAGCCATGGCCATTCATTTTGTACCCATTCCCACATGTGATCGCGACCATAGCGGTTGCGAATAAGCCAGGCAAGCCAATGGGTGAAATCTTGTGGGCGGACTACTTGAGAGTCTTTAATAATCGATGAAAGGCGAATTACGTCATCAATTTTGTTAGTTGAGGTAAGGGCAGCAGCAATATCGTCACGAAGTTCGCTATGTGACGTCTTCACATATTCGGCAAGTAATTCATCAACAACTGAAGCATCACTTGCTTCACGAACAGCATTCGCGAGAATACTCGTTCGAAGTTCAGTATCAAGCTTCTTGATAGAGTGTTTTGCATACAATTCATTTGCTTTGGCGATTGCATCAGGGTTCTTGCTATAGATAACCAGGCTAATAATAAGTGGCCTGAGTTTTGTGTCATTTTCTGATTCGTCTTTTTTTACTTCCCAGCCAAGACGTTCATATTGTTTCTGGGCAACAGTACCAGCTAGTTGACGGAGTTTTAATTCGGCTTCGTCGTCAGTATCAACGAACTGCTTTAAGTCATTAATTGCCAGGCCAATAATACTCCAAACAGATTCTTCGGTTTCATTCTCAAACCGCTTTAGAATTGGAATAAGAGCAGCGGTGGGAATAACGCCACCTTGGGCCAGTAATGTTTGTTCGTGCAGTATATTCAAGCGGTCAATCGTCGGCATCGATTCAATAGTATCTAAAATGCGAGACATTAACGTTTCGTCGTAGTGAGTCACAAAGTGAGCAGTTCCGCTTTTATTAAAAGTGAGTGGCTTATCAGTTGTGTGGTGAAATTCAGCATTCATACTTTCCATAATCGCCGGGGCTTCTTTGCAAGAGCTATGCAGTGGAATTGGCCACAGTTTTTCAGAAGGTTGGTGGGGACCAATAAAGAACTGTTCTTGTTCAAGAGTCACGGCCGTACCGTCGATAGAAGCATGAACTACTGGATAACCAGATTGAGTCATCCAGGCATGCATAAAGCTGGCAACATCAATGCCCGAAGCTTCACCTAGCGCATTCCACAAATCATCGGCTGAGGTATTTGTGTACTGGTGCCTTTCAAAATACAACTTCAGGCCGGCGCGGAGATTATCGGTACCAAGGTGCGCTTGTAGCATTCGAAGCATACGGCCACCTTTAGCGTACACGATTGAAGGGTCAAACACGCTACTAATTTCATCAGGATGATTCACCTCAGTTTGAATTGCTTGAACACCCTCAAGGGCATCACGACGGAGTGCACTTAGGACAGAACTACTGGCGTGCTCTAGCCATACATTCCAATCTGGTTCGATAGCATCGATTGCTACGAATTCCATCATGTCAGCAAAGCTTTCATTCAGCCACAAATCATTCCACCACTTCATGGTCACGAGGTTGCCAAACCATTGGTGACTTAACTCGTGGGCAACGACTAATGCGACGTATTCTTTTGTAGAAATTGAAGTGGTTTCAGGGTCAACTAATAAAGCAATTTCGCGGTAGGTAATAAGCCCCCAGTTTTCCATCGCGCCGGCTGAAAAGTCCGGTAATGCAACATGGTCAGATTTTGGCAGTGGGTAAGGGACGCCAAAGAATTCATCAAAGAAATCAATGGTTCGGGTTGCAATGTCGAGGGCAAAATCAAGGTTATTTTCAGCATGAGCCAGTGTTGACCATACATTTACTTCCACGCCACTTTTGGTTGTAGCAGTTTTCTTTTGCAATTCACCAACTACCCAAGCTAATAAGTAAGAACTCATTCGAGGGGTCGTTTCAAAAGCAGTTACTAACTGACCATCTTCTTCTCGCTGCCATTTCACCGGCATATTTCCCAATACGGTGACATTTTGTTCAGTGGTGAGGGTCAGGTCGAAAGTCGCCTTAGCAGAAGGTTCATCAATACAAGGAAATGCTTGTCGAGCGTAGTGGCTTTCAAATTGTGTAGCTAAAAGTTCTTTTTTCTCGCCATTTACTTCGTAATACCCAGGATAGATGCCGTTCATAATGTCTGAAATAGTGCCAGTGAAGCTGATAGTGACAAGGTGTTTGCCCGGAGTAATATCTGGGTGAGTAATAGAAAGTTCATCATCATCTTCAAGTTTAAAGGTAGCTTCTTTGCCATCAAATAAGGCCGAGCTGATTTGTAAGTCTTTAGTGTGGACTCGAATATCGGATGCATCGGGTTGAACCAATCCATTAATGGTGACTGTGCCGCTGAAACTTCGTTTAACGCGGTCAAGGTTGATAGAGAGGTCGTAGTGTTCGGGAATAAAAAAATCGATGAGTTTTGAAACAGTTTGCATTACTTTATTGTATCAAAATTAAGAATGAGCGTGTCATAGTAATAGTATGCGACGGCGAAGATCAGTAGTTGTTTTTATTGGAGGTGTAATCACCTTAGTTCTTTTGGGTGTGGCTATGCCAAAGATGATCCAGGAAAGCCCAGCACTCAATATTACCTTTCCATGGCAACAAGCGAGTCAAAATAATCAGCCAGCTCAGCCCGGTTCCGCGCTTGCAGCGCTTAATACCTTGCCCGTTAAGGGTCGCGCTCCTAAAACTGGGTATACCCGTGAGCAATTTGGAAATGGCTGGGCGACCATAAATGGCTGTAATACTCGTGAAATAATTATGTATCGGGATTTAACAAATGTAACGTTGTCGAATGTATGTACGGTTGTGTCGGGAACATTAAACGACCCCTACACTGGAAAGCAGATTAATTATACGAGCGCCAAGGCAAGTGCTATTCAAATCGACCATGTAGTGGCACTCTCGGATGCCTGGCAAACGGGCGCGCAACAATTAACCCCTCAAACGAGGCAACAACTTGCTAATGATCCTCTTGAATTGTTGGCTGTCGATGGTCCGTCAAACCAAGCCAAAAGTGATGCCGATGCCGCTAGCTGGCTTCCTCCGAATAAATCATTCCGATGCCAGTACGTTGCGCGGCAGGTGGCTGTAAAGCAGAAGTATACCCTATGGGTGACTCCAGCTGAGCAGAAGGCCATACAGGATGTTTTAAATACCTGTCCCACTCAGGGATTGCCACAGGTATAATGATGGTATGGCCTTTAACCATTACGCAAAAATCAAACGTATTCTTGATGAACAGCCTAAAGGCTGGTTTATTCGCAAAATTAACGAACCCACCCAAGCGCAAAATTTTAAAGGTGAAATAAGAAGTTTCGATCATTATTATCGAATTTTTGATGCCAACAATCAACCAATAAAATACTGTAAGTTTCAGCAAATTGAACGGTTAGCAGCTACATTAAAAATTCCTGTGGAACTTCTCCCGATATTGTAAGTTTTATCAAAGCGTGCTACTATAAATCCAGTACATTATCCCGGCCGGCAGGTCGGATTTTTTCATAAAGAAAGGAAATTATTATGGAAGAACTCAATCTAAAACAGCTTACTTTGGCTGTACGCACTATCGCTGAAGAGAAGAACCTACCTGAAGAAGTAGTTCTATCTGTTATTGAACAAGCGATTGCGGCTGCATGGCGTCGTGACAACGGTGAACGTGACCAAGAAGTTCGCGCCGAGCTGAACGTTAATGACGGTACTGCCGTTGTATACGTTGGGCGTGAAGTCGTTGAAACAGTGGGAAGCGAAGCTCACGAAATTAGCCTCGACGATGCTAAAAAGATAAAAAAAGACGCTGAACTTGGCGATATTATTGAGGATTCACACGAAGTATCAAGCTTCGGCCGTGTTGCCGCGCAAACTGCAAAGCAAGTTGTCTTGCAACGCCTTCGTGAAGCGGAACGTGAAGTTGTTTTGGCTGAATATGAAGACAAGATCGGTACAGTTGTAAACGGTACTGTACAACGTGTTGAACCACGTGTTGTTCGTATTGAAATTGGTAAAGCGAGTGGTATTATTCCACAAAGCGAGCAAATTCAAGGCGAATTCTATAGTGTTGGTAGCCGCCTTAAGGTATTTATTAAAGATATCGAACGCGAAAACCGTGGTCCTCAACTTATTTTGAGCCGTGGCAACGAACAATTTGTAGAATACCTTTTCCGTCAAGAAGTTCCAGAACTCGAAACTGGTGCCGTTGAAATTAAAGCGATTGCCCGTGAAGCCGGTCGTCGTACTAAATTAGCTGTTGCAAGTACTGTACCCGGTGTAGACCCAGTTGGTACTTTCGTTGGTGGCCACGGTACGCGTGTTCAAGCGGTGATGAACGAAATTGGTGACCAAGAAAAAATTGACATTGTTACTTTTGATGCAAACTCAGAGCAATTTATTAAGAATGCTTTGAGCCCAGCTGAAGTTAGCAAGGTTGAAATTAACGAAGCTGACAAGCGTGCTAAGGTATTTGTAAACGAAGACCAGCAATCAATTGCTATTGGTCGTGGTGGTCAAAACGTTCGCCTTGCTAGCCGCTTAACTGGCTATGAACTCGATATCGAGCAAGCTGCGGGTGCTAAACCAGTTGAAAGGCCAAAGAAAAACATCGAAGATAGTCTTCTTGACGCGATCGAAGACGTAGCAGAAGAATAAATCTTCTAAACTTAATCCCAGCTTAATATTGTAAACTACTTGCTCATGGCTTATATTTAAGGATAACCATGAGCAAGTCTTTTATTGGACGCATGCAACATAATCGTGGCTTTACTATTGTTGAGCTTCTTATTGTTATTGTGGTGATTGCAATCCTCGCAGCAATAGTGATTGTCGCTTATAACGGTATCCAAGGACGTGCTATTGACTCATCGGTGCGGTCATCGGTGCAGAGTGCTGCTACGAAAATCCAGACATATGCAATTCAAAATAACGATACATTTCCAGCCACTCTTGCGGCCATTAATATCAACGATTCGGCCACGACAACATTCGCTTATACGTTCAATAATTCGACGAGTCCAAAAACTTACTGTGTATCTGCGACGACAAATTCGGTAAGCTATTACATAACAAATGCTATTCCAACACCTACTAGCGGTGCGTGTACAGTGGCGACAACTTCAACAGTATTTGGTGCATCCTATCCATATACTCCAACCTTGTACAACGATGGTGATGGAACGCTGAAGTTAATTACTGGATTTTATTCAACAACTTCGAGCTTTGTCGTGAAAGGTGGTCGTGTCTATCTTCCTTCGGTGCCTTCTAGTGTATCACTGACTATCTTTTACGAACCATCATGGCACACGGGTGATACCCACATTGCTAAGCCTGTTTGGTCAAGTATTCCATCAGGAATTTCGGGTCAATATGTAACGATTCCAAATAGTTCATTAGTTGTGGGGTGGAACGAAGTTACTTTCCCTACGCCGGCGACTATTAGTCCGCTTATGAATACTGTCGACGGCACGGCAGTATGGATTGGATACTATTTCTCCGATGGAACCCATTATATGTACACGGCCAGTCCAACCTCTAGCCCAATTCAAAGCAGTAATAATGGAAATCTTTATTTAGCTCCGGCTACAGGCTTTGACGGCAATACTCGATCGGCAAATCCTATGGTCTTCGATGTAGGCTATGGTCCAGGATGGTCAACAGCGCTGTATGGAATCGACATTATCACTCAAGGTCCTTAATATTTAATTAGCACTCACTTGCATAGAGTGCTAATTTTGCTATACTAGATATATGGAAGCAACACTACACGATAAGTAGTACTTGGCTTTTCACCATGGAGGATAGATAATAGATATATGTCAGATGACTTTGGCGATTTCATCTCCCACTTAACCGATAACGCTCGGACTAGTCTTCATCACGCAACATTGATTGCGCAGGGATACGGAAGCCCGTATGTGGGAACGGAACACTTATTACTTGGGGTAATGGCCCAAGGCGCTTCGGTTGGTGCCAAAATTTTGGCCGATGCAGGCGTTACACTTGATAAAGCTCAATCAGCACTGAGCTCTATTCCAATTAGCAATAATTTTACTGCTGGTATTATGACCAAAAACTTGAGCGAAACAGCGAAACTTACTTTAAAAATGAGTTGGGATGTAGCCCAAGAATTTCGTCAAGACTTTTTAGGTACCGAGCATATTCTTTATAGTATTTTGACACAAAAAAATGCCCGAGCGACCGTTCTTCTTCGCGACATGAATGTTGATACGAGCGAAATATTATCTGAACTTGAAGAGTACCTTGACCGTAATAGTGATGGCACAAATGGGATCGAGGAAATTGAAAAATCTCACAAGCAACCCGGCCAAAAGGGCGCGTTAGGTACCTACGGCACTGATTTAACTGCTCGAGCGAAGGCTGGTCTTCTTGACCCAGTTATTGGCCGTGATGAGCAAGAAGAACGATTGGTAACTATTTTAAGCCGTCGAACCAAAAACAACCCAGTACTTATTGGTGAGCCTGGTGTTGGTAAAACCGCTATTGTTGAAGGCCTCGCACAACGTATTGCAACTGAAGACGTTCCGGAACACCTTCTTGATAAGCGCATTATCCAGCTTGACCTTGCGGGTATGATTGCTGGTACAAAATACCGCGGTGAATTTGAAGAACGTCTTAAAAAAGTGATGTCAGAACTTCAAGAGCAAAAGAATATCATTGTCTTTATCGACGAACTCCACTTATTAGTTGGTGCGGGTGCTGCTGAAGGTGCACTGGATGCTGCTAATATGCTCAAACCAGCTTTGGCTCGTGGTGAAATTCGCTTAATTGGGGCAACGACACTTGAGGAATATCGCAAACACATCGAAAAAGATACCGCGCTTGAACGCCGTCTTCAATCGATTGTTGTGCCAGAGCCAAAACTGAAGGATACTATTGCTATTTTGAAGGGGCTTCGCAGTTATTACGAAAAGCATCATGGTGTAAGTATTAGTGACGAAGTAATTGAAGATGCTGTATATATGGCCGATCGCTACGTCAGTGAACGTTTTATGCCAGATAAGGCAATTGATGTAATTGACGAAGCAGCCGCTAAGGTACGCGTTAAAACCGGCCACAAGCCAAGTAAAGTGCGTGACTATGTTAAGCAACTTAAAAATCTTAACGAAAAGATGGAAGAAGCTGTTACAGCTGAAGATTATGAGCGCGCAGCTTTGTATAAGACTCGTATTAGTCAATTAAGCCAGAAGCTTGAGGAATCTCGGGCCGAATACGAAAAGAAAACACCAGTTGTTTTGACTGATGAAGATATTTCCCAGGCTATTTCTCATATGACCGGAATTCCTGTAAAGCGAGTTCAAAAATCTGAAGCTAAATTATTGCGAAACCTTGAGTCACATCTCGAAAAGCAACTTATTGGTCAGCGCGAAGCAGTTGAAAAGGTTGCGCGAGCCATTCGTCGCAGTCGTAGTGGTGTTGCAAGTAGTAAGCGCCCAATTGGTTCGTTTGTATTCCTAGGGCCAACCGGTGTTGGTAAGACAGAATTAGCCCGAGTATTAGCTCGTGAGGTATTTGGAAGCGAAGACTCGCTCATTAAAATTGATATGAGTGAATTTAGCGAGCGTCACAATACGAGTCGCTTACTCGGTGCTCCAGCTGGCTATGTTGGCTACGAAGATGGTGGTCAACTTACCGATAAGATCCGTCGCCAACCGTACAGTGTTGTCTTGTTTGATGAAATTGAAAAAGCCAATAGTGAAGTATTCCATATTTTGCTGCAAATTTTGGAGGATGGAAAACTAACCGATGCTAAGGGTCATACTGTCGACTTCTCAAACGCGGTGATTATTCTTACTAGCAACCTTGGTGCCGATCGCATGATGAAAGAATCAAGCCTTGGGTTTAGGGTTGAGACAAAGAAGGAAGAAACCCACCTTGAACAAGTTCACACTGAAAATGCTGAAGCTGCCCGAAAAGAACTCGAAAAGATTATGCGCCCAGAACTCATTAATCGTTTTGACGCGATTATAACCTTTAGGGCTCTTACACCTAAACAGGTCAGCAAAATCTTTGATAATCTTTTGTCTGAATTGCAAGACCGCCTTATTCACAAGGGAATTCACTTAGTTGTTGCATCTTCAGCTAAAAAACTGATTATTAAAGAAGGTTATGACGAGAAGTTTGGTGCTCGGCCACTTCGCCGTGCCATGCAAGATTTGCTTGAACATAAAATCGCCGATGGTATTCTTTCTGGGGAATATGAAAAGGGTACCGTATTAAAAGTAACAGCCCAAAAAGGAAAACTCGTAGTAAATGTCGACATCGAAAACTAGTCGTGTTGGGACAGGTATTGCCTTTGTTCTGAGCGTTCTTATTGTCGGTTTTGCGGCCTGGCTATTCTTAAATCGCCAGGCCGTTCTCGATCAATTAGCTGTATGGAGCTATCAGCCAACCACGTCAATTAATGAGATTGATAATGAAGTTCAGTTTACAGATAAAGGGCTGTTTACTTTTTATGCGACAAAACCAGAAGTCGCTAACTCGAGTGAATTTAATAGCAAATGCCAGCGTCAAGAAACAGGTAATCCAATTTTGGGGTGTTATACATCAGACGATCATATTTATATATTTGATGTAAGTAATTCTCAACTCGAGGGTATAAAAGAAGTGACGGCTGCCCACGAAATGCTCCATGCAGTTTGGCAGCGTATGAGTCCTACTGAGCAAACCCGACTCAGTACACTCCTTACAGCGGCCTACGAGAAAAATGCTACCCCTGAATTAAAAGAACGTATGGCGTATTATCAGCGCAATGAGCCCGGTGCTTTTACAAATGAGCTTCACTCAATCCTTGGCACAGAAGTAGCAAATTTGGGGCCAGACCTTGAAAGTCACTATAGTCAGTATTTTAAGAATAGGCAGACGATTCTTGATTTGCACGCTAAATATAATGCTGTCTACACGAGCTTATATAATAGGGCAGATCAGCTTTATAGTAGTATGCAGACATTATCTACCACAATTCAAGATCGAAGCAAGGCATATGATAACGATGTTGCTCAACTAACAAGTGATATCGATAGCTTTAATTCTCGCGCAAATAATGGTGGTTTTAGTTCTCAAAGCCAATTTAGTAGCGAGCGAGCCGCATTAGTAAAACGTTCCACTCAACTTGAAGCTGAGCGGGCTGTAATTAATAGCGATATTTCAACGTATAACAGTATGTATACCGAGTATCAAACAATCGCTTCGCAAATTGAAGTGCTGAACGATAGTATCGATAGCTTTAAGGTACTTAGCCAAACCCCAACCGTGTAGGCGATGGTATACTAAAGTAAATGGCAAAAGCTAAATCACAATTTGTCTGCCAAAATTGTGGCGCGACATATGGAAAATGGTCTGGGCGCTGTGAAAATTGCGGTGAATGGAATACGCTCGTCGAGCAGATGACTTCGGCTGCTCAATCATCGGTTGCAAAAGCAGGCAGTAGCGGCAAAAAGCTAGCTGTGCAATCAATTGCAACAATAAGTGGTGATTCGGATGGTGCGCGCTTAAGCACTGGTGTTGAAGATCTCGATACAGTTTTGGGTGGCGGTATTGTTCCTGGCTCGGTAACCCTACTTGCTGGTCAGCCCGGAATTGGTAAAAGTACACTACTGCTACAAGTGACTGCCAATATAGCCTCAAAGGCCCCTGTGCTGTATGTAAGTGGTGAAGAATCTGCCAGTCAGGTAGCACTACGAGCTGGACGCTTGGGCGCAGATAAACATGATGCATTGAACTTTGCATCATCAACCAGTGCGAATGATATTGCTGCAACCATCGCTCAAGGCGGCTACTCATTAGTTGTGGTTGATTCAATTCAAACTATGTCACTAGATGAAATGACCAGTGCGCCAGGTACGGTGAGTCAAATTACCAATAGTAGCAATGTGCTCATTCGAGCTGCAAAAGCTGCTGGGTCAGCCGTGATTCTTGTGGGCCACGTTACCAAAGAGGGAAGTATTGCTGGTCCGAAAGTTCTGGAACATCTCGTTGATGTTGTTTTGCAATTTGAAGGCGACCGCTATGGTGGTTTTAAAGTTGTTCGGGCGGCTAAAAATCGTTTCGGTTCAACCACTGAAGCAGCTATTTTTGAGATGTACGAACAAGGTCTTCGAGTAGTTGAAAACCCATCAGCAGCCTTACTTGCCGAACGACAATCAGCTGATGGCTCGGTCGTATTAGCAACACTGGAAGGCACTCGACCACTGTTAGTCGAGATCCAAGCCCTTGTAAATCCAACCAATTTCGGGTATCCTAAGCGTACTGCTAGCGGGTTCGATTTAAATCGGCTCAACCTACTTGTCGCGGTCCTTGAACGACGCACCAAACTGAATTTATCCGATAAAGATATCTATATCAATGTAGTAGGCGGCCTAAAGTTAGGTGATCAGGCAGCAGATCTCGCGGTATGTATGGCGATTGCCAGTGCCGCAGCAGGGCGAAGAATCGACGATGATATCGTTGTATTCGGTGAAGTGGGACTCGGAGGTGAAATTCGCTCAGTCGTAGGGGTTGAAAAACGAATTGCCGAGGCTAAAAAGCTTGGATTTAAAAAGGCTATTGCCCCTAAATCAGCTCAAAAAACAGCATTTATTACCCCGGTAAGCGACCTGCGCTCGGCGCTCATCGACTACCTACAAAAATAAGGAATTCATGGAAACACTTATTATTATTCTGCTGCTCGTTATTGCGGCAGAAGCAACTTACCTAACGGTAAATAACTTTCAACGGTTCAGTCGAACCAAACAATCACCCATTTTCGTCGACACATCAGTGTTGATCGACGGCCGTATTGTGGCTATAGCTCAATCGGGCTTTATGTCACGAACGCTTTATATTCCCCGCAGTGTTGTGGGTGAACTACAATTCTTGGCAGATAATGCCGATAGCGATAAACGCGCCCGCGCTCGCCATGGACTCGATGTTATTAATGAACTTCAAGCATTAACAACAGTTGAGACAAAGATCTTTCAAGATGGTACCCGTGCTAAAGACGGTGTTGATAACCGTCTGTTGGAACTTGCTAAAAAACACAATGGCTCAATTTGTACTATCGACTATAACCTTAATAAGGTGGCTGTTGTCGAAGGCATCGCAGTGTTGAATGTTAATGATCTGGCGAAGACGCTTCGTATGGCATACTTGCCGGGGGAACGAACTATTATTGAATTAACCCAAAAGGGGAATGACTCACATCAAGGTGTTGGTCACTTGTCTGATGGAACGATGGTAGTGGTAGAGCAGGGCGGCCAGTTAATTGGCAAATCAGTCGAGATTGAATTTATTCGTAGTTTGCAAACTGCTGCCGGCAAAATGATGTTTGCTAAATTGGTAAATGCACCCGAGAAAAAAGCTATTCAGCACGTCGTACAGAAACCTGTAGGCATGAAGCCAGTTCAGAAGTCTACCCAACCTAAAAACAATCAGCGCCAAAACACTCCTAAGGCTCCCCAGCAACGTTCTTCATCTCAAAAGCAAAACCAACCATCTCGCAATCAAAACCGCCGCCGAAGCCCTGAAGATAGCCTTATCGAATTAGCAAATAAATAAAAAAGCACTTATATAAGAACTAAAAACCTCCGAGTAAAAATCGGAGGTTTTTATAGTACGGAGCAAAAGTTTAATAGTTGGCTGTTGCTGTGTAGTAGCCAGAGTCGGTAACAGTGACCGATACTTTTCCGTGTGGATCTGGGCCACTATAAGGTGTATCGTAGAAATTACTATTACCACTCCTCGTAAAGGTTACTGGGGAACCATTAATGGAGCCAGTGACGGTTATACCCGATGGCCCAAAGGTACCTGGATTTACCGTTACTCTTATGTTTCCCCCTGCTTGACTCACAGACGCACTCGGTGGAACATCACTACAAGAGTGCACGTCATCATCAGCGGTTGCATCGTACCCATCTGAGTTGAAGTAGGCATCTTGTTTGGTAACCGGATCAGTCGTCTTAATAACTGCAACGTCAATGCGGGCGCCTGTTGGTGTACAGGTAGTCGCTTTTTTCTTCGAAACTTTGTCGAATGTCAGCGTCGCATTTGATTGACCTTGAGATTTATTCCACCAGGAAGGGTAGACTTCGATACCAACTTTTTGGATGCCCGTAGGAGGCTTGAACCAATCTCCAGATTTCCATTTACCTTCAGGGGCATACACTTCTTTGTGAGCGTATTCCATGACAGAAGCTACGATAGGGCTACCGAGTGATGAAGTACCATTCTTCAAAATAGTTGTATCTGGGTTACCAAGCCAAACACCCATTGTAAGCGCTGGGCTGTAACTCATCATCCAAAGGTCCTTAGCGTTTCCGCCGGAGTCTGAGGTACCGGTTTTAGTAGCAGTTTGTACCCCAGGAATGCTCTTCGCGGCGTACTTACCCAGTGGTGCACTTGCATTTTGGTCGGTGAGAATATCATCTACGACATAGGCAGATTGAGGGTCAACAACTTTCGTACCAGCCACATCAGACCACTTTTTCAGTGTTTCACCGGAACTGTTTTTTACTTCGAGTACGGTAGATTGTGGCTTATAAATACCACCACGAGCTATCGATGCGTATGCATTTACGAGGTCTACCTGTTCAACACCACATCCACCAATGGCCGAGGCAAGACCAGCTTGCTTGTCGTCACCTACCGTACAATAACTCGTTGCACCCATCTTATGAATAGTATCGAGGGTAGGTTGTACACCTGAAATATACATAGCTTTTACCGCTGGAACGTTGCGTGAAGTTGCCAGGCTTTGGCGGATAGTAATATTACCCTTGAAAGTATGGTCGGCATCTTGAAGTTGAGCTCCGTAGATATTGTCTATTGGTACGTCAGATAAGATACTACCACTTCCGTAGTTCGGCTGACCAGCTGGTTTTTGCTGGAAGAGCTGCGAGTAGACGAGTGGCTTAACCGATGAACCAGGTTGAATATAGGCTGTAGCGGCATTATCTTGGCCGAAGCCTGGATAGTCGAAGCTACGACTTCCCACTAATGCTACGATCTGACCGGTTTGAGAGTCTTCGACAGTTGCAGCACCGTTAGAGAACCCAGCATATTTTGGAACGTACGAGTTAAACATGTCAGTCATTGATTGCTCAAGCTTGGTTTGAATACGAAGGTCGAGAGTTGTTTTAACGGTGAGTCCACCTTGGCCAACAGTTGCCTTACCAAGTTCTTGTTCAAGCTGTGACCGAACCATTTCAACGAAGTGCGGGGCTTTAATATTGGTGTACTGGCTTTCTTGAGGTTTGATGTTATCAAGAATAGGGTACTTAATTGCGTCGTCATATTGGGCTTGAGTGATCATCTTTTGATCGAGCATGTCTTTAAGGACAAGGTGCTGGCGAGTAATAAGTGCTTCGTGCCCAGCGACATTATAAGGGTCGTAGAGTGATGGGTTTTGTGGAATAGCAGCAAGGAAGGATGCTTCGGCTAGGGTCAAATCTTTAGCAGGTTTACCGAAGTAAGTTTGTGCGCCAGACTCAGCACCATTGCGACGACCACCATATGGCGATTCATTCAAGTACAAGGTAAGAATTTGATCCTTATCGTACATGCGCTCAATTTCAATTGCCAGAATGAGCTCTTTAATTTTACGCGGAATACCACCGAGGCCTCGGTTTGAAGCTTCGTCAGCGAAGAATACCTGCTTGACGAGCTGCTGGGTAAGTGTTGAACCACCCTGAACATCACCCCCGGTAAAGTTATTAAAGGTAGCACGTAGGGTACCGGTAATACTAATTCCACTGTGCTTAAAGAAGTCACGGTCTTCAATAGCAACGGTTGCTTTTTTGAGGTTATCAGAAAGGTCTTCACTCTTTACGACTAACTTATAATTACCATCACCCTTATCTTCCCAAAGCACTTGGCCGTTGCGGTCAGTGTACGTAGTAACTGTCGATTGGACTCGTTTATCAATTTCACCTGGGCGGATTTGATCAAGGTCTTTTCGGAAATAAGCAAAGAGGCCACCAATAAAGAGTGCCAAAAGTAATACTGCCACACCGGCAACTTTTAGAGCCATAAACGCACCCTCTTTACTGAACCAGTAAGCCCAGAAACGTTTTGGATGCATGCGATAAAGGAACCTTTTTACAGGGTGCTTTGGAAGAGTTGCAAGATACTCAGCCTTACGGCGTGCATTAGCATCTTTTTTGACTTTTCGCTTTTGCGTTAAGTTGGAATACACACTTAACTTGCGTGCTGGTTTTTTGTTACTCACTAGTCCTCGTTCTCATAAGCAATATCTTTATCCATTATAGCACGAGGAAACGAATGGAAAGGGAATTTATTTCCTATTCTGGGATGATAATCTTTGCTATACTAACAGAGATATTTAAGAGAAAGAGAGACGGCATGACGCTATCTGAAGAGTTGACCTGGCGAGGCTTTGTCAACCAAATGACCTACACCGATATTACCGAATTAGACAAAGCTCCGATCTCTTTCTATTTTGGCGTTGACCCAAGCGCAGACAGTATGCAAGTCGGTAACTTGGCTGCTGCTATGATGGTGCGCCACTTTATTGATGCCGGACATAAAGCGTACTTATTGGTTGGTGGTGCTACTGGTATGATCGGTGATCCCGATGGCAAAAAAGATGAACGAAACTTATTAAGTTTAGAAGATATTGCACGAAACAAAGCGGCCATCGCCGAACAGTACAAAAGAATATTCGCAGGCAAAGAGTTTGAAATTGTCGATAACTACGATTGGTTTAAGAACATTAATTATCTCGATTTTCTGCGCGAAGTAGGCAAAAATGTTCCCCTGAGTCAAATGCTGAGTCGTGATTTTGTCCAATCTCGTTTAGGGGAAGATGGTGCCGGAATTAGCTACGCTGAATTTAGCTACTCATTAATACAGGGTTACGATTTCCTCAACCTATACCGTAACCATGGAGTGACTTTACAACTCTGTGGAGCCGATCAATGGGGCAACTCAATCACTGGTGTTGATTTAATTCGCCGTATTGATGGGGGCGAAGCGAATGTTTACTCAACGCCCCTAATTGTTAATAAAGCAACCGGTCGGAAGTTTGGTAAAAGTGAAGAAGGTGCTGTTTGGCTGGATGAAAATAAAACCAGTGTCTATAAGTTTTACCAATTTTGGCTGAATGTCGATGACGAAGGTGTAGCCGACTATGCCAAAATCTTTACATTATTAGATGAAGCGGCAATTTCTGAAATGCAACGCCAAGTAGCCGAACATCCAGGTGCTCGTGAAGCTCAAAAAACATTGGCTCGTGAAGTTACCAAAATTGTTCATGGTGAAGAACGAACCGCAAGTGTTGAACGGGTAACAGCTACCTTATTTGGTGGCGGTTCGGTAAATGATTTGAATGATGAAGATTTGAATGTTTTAGCGGGAGAAATTCCAACCGCTCAACTTGGTACAAGTGTCATCGAAACATTGGTTGGCACCCAAAATGCAGCCAGTAACGGTGACGCTCGTCGTTTGATTGAAGGGGGTGCGATTTCGGTAAATGGTAATAAGATTTCTGAAGATTTTATAATCGATTCAAAAGCAATTGTTAAAAAAGGCAAGAACAACTTCATCCTTGTTCGCTAGAATAGGGCTATGAACTTAGCAACTTCACTGGAGAAAGTAAAAGGGGTTGGTGAAAAGACTGGCGCGCAATTCGCAGCAGCCGGGCTTTTAACTGTTGGCGATTTAATTACTTTTTTACCGCGTGCTTATGAGGACTTCTCGCACATTACCTCAATTGCGGACATTTCTCCTGGGAAAGTTACCATTAAAGCTCGCTGTGAAAAAATTAGCACACGACCTGTTCGCAGGGGTATGCGCGTCACGACTGCAACCCTTGTTGATGATACTGGCAAGATGCAAGCCGTGTGGTTTAACCAGCCATATCGAGAAAAACAGCTGAAAGAAGGTGGTGAGTTCTTTTTTTCCGGTGAATTTGAGTTTAGTTATAATCGCTATCAATTAACGAACCCCAGTGCTGAAAAGGCGAGTGATATGCCGGTGCAAACTGACCGTATTTTGCCAATTTATAGGGCGATTGCTGGTTTAAAAACCAATCTTGTTCGCAAAATTCTTAATGAGTTACGACCACTTATGACAATGGTCCCAGAGACGTTGCCAGAAAGCGTAGTGAAACCTGAAAAGTTGCTAAGTTATGGCGATGCATTATTGGGTATGCATTTTCCCGAGAGCCGTGAAGATATTGAAAAGGCTCGCGAACGCCTAGGGTTTGAAGAGTTATTCCAGTTACTGCTTGCCAGTCAATTAAACCGTATTGAAAATGCCAAGCTAGACGGCTGGAAGATCCCCTTTGAACAACCGGTGGTTAAAAGTTTCGTTGAAAAGTTGCCTTTTAAATTAACAAACGCCCAACGAATTGCAGCTTGGGATATTCTGCAGGACTTTGAAAAAAGTACCCCCATGAATAGGCTCCTTCAAGGTGATGTTGGTTCGGGAAAAACAGTTGTAGCCGGGTTAGCGGCCCGTCAAGCGGCACATGAAGGCTTTCAAACAGTTGTTATGGCACCAACGGAAATTCTGGCTTCCCAACACGCAGCAACCCTCGACACACTATTATCTCCTTTTGATGTCAAAGTCGGGCTTTTAACGGGAAGTGTAAAAGGCAAAGCGCGCGAGGCCTTATATAAAGCGATTCGTGACGGAGATGTTGATGTTGTTGTGGGGACCCATGCTGTTATTCAATCGACGGTCGTATTTCATAGGCTCGGCTTTATTGTCATTGATGAGCAGCATCGTTTTGGAGTCGCCCAGCGTCAAGAATTATTGAAAAAATCTGAAAAAATGCCGCATTTATTGGCAATGACGGCAACGCCTATTCCTCGCAGTTTGGCCCTTACGGTGTACGGTGAACTAGATGTATCTGTATTGAATGAACGGCCGGCAAACCGGAAGCCAATTATTACGAAAATTTGGTCACCGAATAGTCGGCCTCAACTCTATACATTAATAGACGAACAAATTCAGCTTGGCCGTCAGGCATATGTTATATGTAACTTAATTGATAACAACCCAACAAACGACCTTAAAAGTGTTCAAGCAGAGTTTAAGCGCCTGCAAAGTTCAGTATTTAAACATCGCCGAATTGGGTTGCTGCATGGAAAACTTCCGTCGTCTGAAAAAGAAGCGGTTATGGCGGCTTTTGCAAAAGGCGAACTTGATATTTTAGTAAGTACTACAGTAGTTGAGGTTGGAGTGGACGTTCCTAACGCAACGGTAATGCTAATTGAAGATGGTGATAGGTTTGGGTTGGCACAACTTCACCAATTAAGAGGGCGAGTTGGCCGTAGCGAGCACCAAAGCTACTGTTATATTGTGCCGAGTGGTTCTAATGCTCCGTCGCAACGCCTTAAAGAGATTGAAAAAAGTGAAGATGGTTTTTATTTAGCTGAGGTAGACCTCCGCTTAAGGGGTCCGGGTGAAATTTATGGTCGTGCTCAGCATGGAGCGCTGAACCTTCAGGTTGCAACGTTAGGGGACACAAAACTGATTGCCAGGGCTCAAAAAGCAGCTGCACGGTTCGCTAAGTCGGGGGAAAATCTGCTACACTATAATCAGTTAGCTCATCAAGTTGAAGTATATCAACGCTTGACGACCTTAAATTAAAACGACATGTATTCAGGAACAACTTTTAGGCATCAATCAGGAAATATCGCTGGCGTTCACCAACGAATAGATAGAGTCGCCAAAAAACAACTTGTTCATCAAATTGGCCGCGAAGCATTCTTTCCTTCGATTAAATTAATATTACATTTCGAAGGTAAAAATGGCCCCGATGGCATTAAAAGTAAAAGCCCTTCTGTGGATGAGCCATGGCATTTTATTGCACCTGACGCGGTTGCCGATGACCCGTTGATTAAAGTAATTGAAGACCATCTATATAACTTAGCCGCCGCTCTAAAAAAACAAGATGAAGTCCGTGCTGCTTTTGAAGCCGCGTGGCTCTCGCATGCTATTGTTGATGGCTTAACTCCGGCTCACCATGTACCACTTGCGGAAAAAATTGAAGAATTATGGGGTAAAGCTCACAATGAACGAAACTCAAAGTCGGACAAGATTATTATAAAAGGCAACGGAGCGCGGGACAGCCTTGCTAAAAACTGGGAATACTGGGGAACAAAGGGCATCTTTAGTGCGCATTTGTTTTACGAAATGGGTGTCGCATCATCTCTGACGGTCGCCACTTTTAATGATATTGGGATTACAGATAAAGACTTAGAGCGTATTCGTCGTGAGGGTTACATCCCTTACTTTTTGGAGTCAGTAAAAGCAGTCGATGCGATGGGAACGTATCAAGAATTCCTCAAGGCTGGCTGGTCTGCTCGTTTAGCTAATATCTCTCGTAAAGAACTTGTACCACTTATTATGAAAAACGTTTGTTTAGCGTGGTACGCTGCACACGAAGGAAAAGTTTAGTGAACATTCGCATTATTGCGGGTTGGCACGGTAGCCGCATTATCAAAGGCTCGGGAACACGTCGAACTCACCCTATGAGCGAACGTATTCGCGGTGCTATCTTTAATAGCATTGGCCGAGAGATCGACGGTGCACGAGTGCTTGATGCTTTTGCGGGGAGCGGTGCCCTTGGTTTAGAGGCGATTAGTAGGGGGGCAAAAGAGGCAGTTTTTATTGAAAAAGATCGCATTGCTCAAAAAGTAATAGCTAAAAATATTGAGGCACTCCATGAGGAAGATCGAGCTCACCTTAGTCGCGCAACGGTTTCAAGCTGGCTGGGAACCTATGATGGCGAGCCATTTGATATTATTTTCGCCGATCCACCATACAATGATCCGCAGTTATCCACAGCCTTGGAATTATTGGGACTTTTAAAACCGAATGGGCTTATGGTATTATCATATCCAGGTAGAGGTGAGGATCCCA
>OUNM011115232.1_pt1 | contig 20307 bp, 10 predicted proteins | sample 1769961 | NCBI WGS metagenome assembly OUNM01 (sample SAMEA3914820, study PRJEB12502) | metagenome | biome: forest; material: soil | place: USA | collected 2012-03-12 | depth 0.3 m
CGGACCGGTGCGGCGGCCAGCACCCGGGCATCGATCGTTTCCATCTGACGCCGGGCTTCGCGCGCCGCTTCGTTGCGCGCGCGGGCGGCGGCCAGACTGTCCAGCGACCACTTGGCAAGCAGCTCGGCATGGCGCCGCGTGGCGGCATCGAGAGCGGCCTGTGCGCCCGCGAGCGCCTGCGGCGGGCGCAGCACCAGTTCGCTGCCGCCGGGCAGGCCAATGCGCGTCTCGCGGACAAGCGTCCATGTACCGGGTTCGAGCGGGACGCCGTCGCGCGTGAGCCCTTGAAGCGAAGCGTCCGCGCCGGTCAGTTCGACATGGGTGCCTTCGGTTTCCAGCAAGGTGCGATGGCGCAGAATTTCGCGCTCGGCCGCATCGAGTTCGTCAAGCACTTGCGCGGGCACGACCAGCGAAGCGGCCGTGGTGAGTGCCTCGCGCTCGGTTTCGAGGGCAAGCACTGTCTCATGGCGGGCATGGGCTGCGACCAGCCCCTCCCGCCTGCGCAGCGCGGCTTCATGGGCCTGTGCCGTCGCCAGCGCCGCGCGGGCAAGGTCGCGCGCCTGACGGGCACTATCGAGCGCGGCGGCAGCGGCGGCCAGATCGCTCTGCGTAGAGGCGAGGGTTTCCGCCAGCGTGGCCCGTTCGGCCTGCGCCGCGTCTTTCCGCTGGTCGGCGCCGGTACGGCGGGCCCGGGTCTGGGTGAGGCGGTCGGCAAGATCCTGAAGGCCGGCAAGCCGGGCCGCGGAACCGGTCGCCTCCAATTGCCGCTGTGCCAGCAATTGCGCTGCGCCGCGCGCGGTTTCCAGACGTTTTTCGAGATCGGCGCGTTCCACCGCATGCTGATCGTCGTCAAGGTCGCGGCGCAGTGTCGTCAACTGGCGGCGGGCCTGATCGAGATCGGTGAAGGCCGCTTCCAGAGCCTGCTCGCGCTGCTGGGCTTCGGCCAGCGCTTCGGCGGCGGCGGCGAGGCGCTGCTGTGCTGCGCCAAGCCGCCCGGCCTTGGCGACTTGTCCCTTGTCGGTGAAGAACTGGCGGAATTGCCCCTCGACGCGGTCCTGCACGTGCTGGAAGGCTGCGCCGCCGAGGATGGTTCCCGCCTCGCCTTCCAGAGTGGCGCCGATGATGTCGCGCACCCGGCCTCCCGGCGGCGTCACGGACAGGGCTTCTGCCTGCGCGACCCACAGCATTCCGAGTGCGCCGGCAAGCTCGCTGTCGAACGTGCGCCCCTGCGCCTCGAAGCCGAGCAGGCGCTGCAGGCGTTCTTCCGCCTCGGCATTCTGGCTGCGGCCGCCGGGGCCGGACAGCTCGGCCATGGCGCGGCCGATGAAGCGCTTTTTCAGCGTATAGCTGTCCCCGCCCACCGCGAAATCGAGTTCGACTTCGGGGGCCACTTCGTCCCCCAGCGGCTGGAATGAGGAGATCAGCTGGGTCTTCGATCCATGCCGCAGGAACAGCGCGGCGCGCACCGCTTCCAGCAGCGTGGATTTGCCGGCTTCGTTGTTCTCGATGACGATGTTGAGGCCGTCGGTCAGCCCGGCGATCTCGTGGCGCTGGCGGAACTTGCGGAAGTTTTCGACGGCGATGCGGCGAATGAACAGGCTCATGCCGCGCTCTCCTGCGCTTTCAGGGTTTCGACGAAGAGGCGTTCCAGCGCCCGGCGCGCATGATGGGCATCGGCCCCGCCTTCCTCGATTTTCGTGCGCAGCATGGCGGCTGCCCTGCCAATCATGCCCTCGGTGGAAAGCGCGGCGAGATCGTCCTGGGTCGGCCGCGCGACGACATCACTGTCGCGCACGTCGAGGAAGCGCAGGCGGTGGGACATGTCATCCTCGATCCGCGCGAGCATGGCCACGCGGTCGGTCAGCGGGACGATGCCGGAAAGCGCGAGGCGCAGCAGCGTGGCGGCGGGATCGCAGGCGGCGAGCAGGTCGTCGCACAGCGCCGCGAAGCCGATCGCATCGGCAACCGTCCAGTCCCGCTGGAGCCACTGGTAACGGCCGGTGCGCAAGGGCGTGACCACCGGCACGGCACCGGGAGAAAGGTCTACCAGCAGGCACTGGCCCGGCTCATCACGGCCGAAACGGTCGGTCTCGGGCGTGCCGGAATACCAACACCGCGCATCGACGCAGAGCAGGCCGTGCCAGTCCCCCAGTGCGAGGTAATCGAGGTTCGAGCGGCGTACACGGTCGGGCGCGATCAGGTTCGGCGCCTCGCCTTGAGTGCCGAAATCGCGGATCGAGCCGTGCGCCAGGCCGATGCGCAAAGTGGCGCCGGGGGTTTCCATGCGATCAAAAGCCTGGGTCGGATCATCGCGAGTGTGCCGGTGGAGCAGGGGGGCGGGCAGCAACCAGACGCTGTCCGCGATCTCATGCGGCTCGGGCTCTGCGAGCACGGAGACATTGGCCACGCCGCGCTTGCGCACGCGGTCCCACAAGCCGCCGTTGCGGGCGAAGTCATGGTTGCCAGGCAGGAGCCACCAGCGGCAGGCATAGCGCTCCATACGGGTCACCGCCTGGACGACGGTACGCTCGTCCGGGCCTTCGGTGTCGAACACGTCCCCGGCGACGAGAACGTGCCCGGCCTCGTGCTCCGCCGCCGCCCGGCCGATGGCATCGATCGCATCGAAACGCGCTTCGGTGAGCGCGGTGCGGGTCGCCGCGTCGAAACGGCCGAAAGGCTTGCCGAGCTGCCAGTCTGCGGTGTGAATGAAGCGCATGGGCGAGGCTTAGCAGGGAAGGAGAGCAGGTTCAAAGCGTGCCCGAGATATGCGCCGAAGGCTGAAGGCGTTGATGCGCGATGCAGAGAATGCTTGTTTTTCATGGCATTGGCGGACAGTCGATGGCTGGCGCCGGTCATTTCCCGGCCTCACCAGATCTCCAAACGCAATTCTGCCGAAGTAATGCCAGGTCCGAACGTCTTATCTAGCAATCCGACCAGCGGATCGTGAACTCCAGCGGCTTAGCGTCACCGGGCATCTGATAGACGGATCGGACGGATCCGTGAAAATCGTGCATGAGTTTGGAGATTGGAGGCGACGCACAGGCCTTATCTCGGACTGCCTTCAAATGGATCTGGCTGAATTGGTTGTCGGGAATCTGGCGCCGCAGGATGGTGTAGAAGTAGGTGAGTTCACGCCCCTTGGCTTCGGCCCGGTCGATCCGTGTGTTGGGATCGATCATCCTTGGCTTCACGGCGGCAGCCGCCACTATCAGCTCATTGGCGATGGGGTCGGAAATGGGAGGGACAGGTACCGGGGGAGCAGGGTAGTGATTGATCATCGGATCGAGGGGATCTGGATCGGCCAGGGGGATCTTTGCAGGCTCCACTCGGAGCACGGATCCTGCACTGGCACGATCGAACTCATGGGTGAAGATGGCATTCACGAAATGAAGGGCAACAAACGACATAGCGACGAACACTGTTCGATTTGTAGTTGAGCGCACGTTGTAGACACGCGTGCCGAGGGTGTCGTCCCACGGGGCCTGTTGGCCCTGATTGAGACGTTCGTAGTTCATGAAGTAGGTAAAAAGGCAGATCACTGGGATGCCGAGCGCCATGCCTACGACGTAAACGCGGAGATTGCGGCTCAAGGCGGTCTGCAAGTTGAGAGACCGGCCGCTTGGCCATTCTACTCGGATGCCGGCAAGGGCGTGTCCTATGGTCGTTCCGAAAAACGTGAGCATGATGGCGTCGACGATTATTGCCACCGGCAACAGGAGGATACCAAGCCCGAAGCCGGAGAAGCTACCAGCGACATGGTTTGTCGTTGCCCGATAGAGGTCGGGCAAGAGCAAGGCCACCGCCGCGGTCAGGATTGTGAGCTCGAGCGAGGTATCGAATAGTCTCGACCAGAAGCGAGGCCAGGCGCCAGCCTCCTCACGATCGTCGACTGCTAGCTCTTCTTCGGAAAATTCGGAATCTTCGGTGAACAGCGACATTCACACCTCATGTAGGCAACCCTGTTGCAATTATAGGACCGAAATGTCCTGGCCTGGCGATCTGGAATCTGCTGCTTGCGGTTGCGAGCCTGGCGTGGGCTCTCTGAGTAAGGCATGCCAATGCTTGAGCGAATCAACAGCCCAATTTTTCCAAATTGGCTGGCCCGCCCCCCTGCGTTCTGTGATAGCTAAGCTCTATCACGCTGGGGTTTTGCCAATGCAGGTCCGATTTCTCGAATACCTGGTTGCGCTCGACGCCGAACGACATTTTCGGAGGGCGGCTCAACACTGCAACGTTTCTCAGCCGACGCTATCGGCGGAATTAGCGGCGCTGGAACCACTGCTCGGCAAGCGATTGGTTAATCGAGACAGGCGCTTCGTGGGGCTTACCGACGCAGCTTGTTGAGCATCTCAAGAATTTCGCAGCAAAGATTGATGTGCATTTGCAAGGGCTGCTCGGCGACGGCGCCGAACATGCGCCGGTCGGTGACGAACCCATCGCTCCACTCCCGATCCCATCACACTCTGTTAGCGAGGAATTGAGGAAAGCCGATCTGCGACAAGCCGCCTAGCCAGCATGCCCGACCGCTATTTGCTGGACTTGCCGTACACGACCGGCTTGCAAGCCGAATCCTCCAGTGTCCCGAGATAAGGCTGACACCAGAGCGGCGCATTGGAAGCAACCGTCGTATCTCAATCGGAGTTCGGGCAGGAACCTACGCACGAAGTTCCGGGTTACGCCTTCATAGGCGCATTCCGGGGATGGGATATATCTAACGTGACGATGAATTCGGCTGAGCAGGGCAACGGAAGTGCAGATTCTCAACGAATAGCAGCAGAGGTGTTAGGCCTCGATGGCGGGACCGACCCCTTCGTTGCGGCGGTTCGGGCAACACGCATGCCGATGATCATCACCAATCCCCGACTTCCCGACAATCCCGTCGTATTCGCCAATGATTCCTTCTGTCGGCTTTCCGGCTATCCGCGTGATGAGATATTGGGCCGGAACTGCCGTTTCCTTCAGGGGCCGGAAACCGACCCTGAGGCAGTCAGGAAGATCCATGATGCGGTAGCCGGCATGCGCTCTCTCGAAATCGATATTCGCAACCATCGGAAAGGCGGCGAGTCATTCTGGAACCGCCTGCTGATGGCGCCGGTATTCGATGATGAAGGCGTGCTATCCTATTTTTTCGCTAGCCAGGTCGATGTCACGATCGAGCGTGAACGGCTCGAAGGTCTGGAAACGTCCAACGCTTCGCTGATGACAGAAATCACGAGCCGACTGCGTCAACAGCAGGAGAAGGAGCGTGAATTGGATTTCGCGCTGCGGGCGGGGCGATTTGGCACCTGGAGTATCAATCTACAGTCAGGCGAACTGACCTGCTCTGATGCCTGCAAGACGTTGTTCGGTGTACCGCCGGAGCAAGCCTTCAGCTTTAACGATCGCGTTGCCGCTATCCATCCCGCCGACCGGGACGCCTATGTCGCCGCAATCGGACAAAGCCGCCGGGATGGTTCAAACTACGAGCAGACCTACCGGATCATTACACCGTCAGGGGATACTAGGTGGATAGCGTCCTATGGTCAGCCCTTTCTTTCAACGGACGGCACACCGCTAAGGCTGGCAGGCGTCTCATCCGACGTCACCGAACAACACCGCGCCGATGCCATGCGCGCGGCGCTCGTCAGATTGAGCGACGTGTTTAGGGACGTCGAAGATCCTGCCGATATCTCATTTGCGGCGGCAAAAATCATCGGTGAGACATTGGATGTGAGCCGAGCGGGCTACGGCATCATCGATCCTGACCAGGAAACCATCACGATCGAGCGCGATTGGAATGCCGTCGGGATAGCTTCGCTGGCTGGGGTGCTCCAGTTCCGGGACTACGGATCTTACATCGAGGATTTGAAGCGTGGCGAGGACGTCATCATTGCAGATGCGCGGCTTGACCCGCGTACGCGGGCAGACGCAGACGCGCTAAAGGGCATCAGCGCCCAAGCGGTCATCAATATGCCGCTCACCGAGCATGGCGGCCTTGTCGCCTTGCTCTATCTCAATCATGCGACCGCGCGCGAATGGCCGGATGATGAGCTCGCATTCATTCGCGATGTTGCTGAGCGGACCCGTGCCGCTAGTGAACGCCGCCGTGCAGAGATCGAACTCGCTGCACTTGCGGCCTCGCTTGAAGAGCAGGTTGAGCAACGAACCGCCGAGTTGCTGGCGGCGGAGGAGGCCTTGCGCCAATCGCAAAAAATGGAGGCGGTTGGTCAGCTCACTGGTGGCTTGGCACATGACTTTAATAATCTGCTCACCGGCATCACCGGCAGCCTCGAGATGCTGCAGATACGGCTGGCGCAAGGCAGGGCCAGCGAGGTTGATCGATATGTGAATGCCGCACAAGGCGCCGCCCGGCGGGCAGCTTCGCTAACGCATCGCCTACTTGCTTTCTCAAGGCGACAGACGCTGGCGCCCAAGGCGACCGACGTGAAAGACCTGATCAACGGGATGGTCGAGATGATCGCAAGGACAGTGGGTCCAGCCATCTCGCTGGAGACGGTCAATGCTGGAGGCCTGTGGCCTGTGCTCGTCGACCCGAGCCAACTCGAGAATGCACTCCTGAACCTGTGCATCAACGCACGCGATGCGATGCCGGATGGTGGAAAGCTCACGATTGAGACGGGCAACCGCTGGTTGGATGCGCGCGCGGCGGCCGAGCGCGACATGGAGCCGGGGCAATACGTCTCGCTGTGCGTGTCGGATACGGGGACGGGCATGACGGCCGAGACCATCGCAAAGGCCTTCGATCCCTTCTTTACCACCAAGCCGATCGGTTTAGGGACAGGCCTCGGCCTCTCCATGATCTACGGGTTTGCCCGGCAATCCGGTGGGCAGACCCGGATCTACTCCGAGGTCGGGCAAGGCACGATGGTTTGCCTGTATCTACCGCGACATCTGGGTGATGCCGAAGCCAATGAAACAGGCGCGATCGAGCCTAGTCTCTTGCCGCAAGCACGCGCCGGCGAAACCGTCCTGATCATCGATGACGAACCAACGATAAGGATGCTGGTGACTGATATCCTTGAGGGCCTCGGTTACGCCGCACTTGAGGCTGCAGACGGTGCGGCCGGTCTTCAGATTCTGGAATCGGATGCCAGAGTCGATCTTCTCATCACCGACGTCGGATTGCCAGGCGGTCTAAACGGGCGCCAGGTTGCCGATGCTGCGCGCCACCGACGCCCCGATCTCAATGTCCTGTTCATTACGGGCTACGCTGAGAACGCGGTGCTAAGCCATGGCCATCTTGACCCGGGAATGCACGTGCTCACCAAGCCTTTCTCGATGGACGTTATGGCAGAGCGCATCACGGAGCTTGTACGACAGCGTGGAGAAGAGGGAGGGAAGCTGTGAGGGATACGGGCATGCCGGCAAGCCATGAGTGGCGGCCAGAACAACTTCGCTATGCGGTCACAACGGCGGGCGTGGCCCTGTGAGCGTGGAGCTTCGACACTGATGAGTTCAAGATGGACGGTCTCGGTGTCGAAGTCTGGGGCTTGCCGCATAAGCCGACCATGACTTTTCAGGAACTGTCGGCGCAAATTCATCCAGAGGATCGAGACAGGGGCCGGGCCGGCTTCGCTGCGACACGCGCCGTTCTCGGCTCCTACGAAACGGATTTCAGAATATTGGTCGGCGACGATTTCCGTTGGGTTGCTGCCCGGGGAAAGGGTGACGAAGAGAGAATAGTCGGCCGCACCGTGTTCGGCATTTTCCTGGACGTTACGGGTCGCAAGCAGGCCGAGGAAGGTCATGAGCTCCTTGCTGGCGGAATGAGCCACCGGGTCAAGAACCTGCTTTCGATCGCATCCGGGCTCACACCGCCATATCGTCGATCTGCCGAGACTGCCGAGGGCACCGCTTCGGAGCTGACGGGTCGGCTCACGGCACTTGGGCGTGCGCACGATTTGGTTCGGTCTTTCCCCAACAGCCACGGCAAAGCGACCTAATTGGGAGACCTGCTCGCAGTCCTCCTTGCGCCCTATGACGATCTAGGCGCTTTCAACGCCAGCGTTCGTGTGGCCGTTCAGCGTATGGGAATTGGCGAGGGCGCCACCACTGGCATCGCTCTCGTGTTCCTCGAACTTGCGACAAATTCGCTAAAATATGTGCGCTATCCGTTCCGGAAGGGACGCTGGATAACTCTAGCGTCAACGACGGCGATAATATTGTCGTCACGCGGATCGAGCGGGGAGGCCCAGAGGTGCGCCCACCACAAGCTGGCAATCGTTTCGGAAGCAAGCTTGTTCAACGCAGCGTTCGTGGGCAGTTGGCCGGTTCGATCGAATATGACTGGGATGCTGCTGGTCTGATTGTCACCCTTCGTATGAAGCACACGCGATTGGCGAACGGAAGAATCTGCTTCAATAGGTCAGATAGGACGGCAGGTTTCAGCGTCAACGGACGTTCGTTCTCGGGAAGCTGAACGGCTTGTTGTAGTCGCAAACCGCCGGTGCCCTAGTGGATCACAAGCGGCCTTCCGCGTCTACGCCGTTAAACGGCACAAAGGAGGGGGCACGCAGACGAGACCTGGATGTGTGTATGTGGTCCTTAATAATCACATTCGCCGCATTTGATGCTGCGAATAACTTCCGTCCACCCTACATCTATAAACTATGACAACCCGAGACGGTGTCCTTACAGTCGCTACCCTGGGCGGGTCCGCCACTCGCTGTGGCAGAAAATGAAGGAGAAACGACCTTTCGGTCAGTGATTTTTAGCCGCAAGGCAAGCGCCTCAACAAAAAATCGGATCCAGCCATGTCTCGTGCCCTTCGTTCGCTTTGCAGCGGCCTTCTTGCCACCGTGGCTATTGCCGGCAGCGCAGCGGCGGCTGCTCCTCCAGCTCCGCCAAGGCAAAACGACCTTCCGGGCGCTTTGCCGATCAGTCACGCTGACAAACACCCCGGCGCACTCCCCGTGGTTGTGGTTGTTGCGCAGGGGGAGGCGGTGCTGTCGGATTTCGCCGTGCCTTACGGCGTCATTTCGCAATCCGGCGCGGCCAAGGTTGTTGCCGTCAATATGTCGCCCGGACCGTTGAAGGCGGGGCCATTGACCGTGCTGCCCGATATGACGGCCGCCGAATTTGATCGCGCCTATCCCGAAGGCGCAGACTATGTGCTTGTCCCCGCCACGGCGGACAAGCACGCAGAAGAACTGACCTGGCTGCGGACGCAGAGGGCGCGCGGCGCTGCCCTGGTGTCCATTTGTGACGGCGTTGAACTCCTGGCGGAGATCGCTGCGGTGAACGGCCGCCAGGCGACCGGACACTGGGCATCGTTGCGGGATCGCAAGAAGCGTTTTCCGGATGTCCACTGGCTCACAAATACGCGCTATGTTGCCGATGGAGACATTGCCTCCAGTTCTGGCGTCTCTGCCTCGCTGCCTATCAGCCTTGCACTGGTTGAAAACATCGCGGGTCCCGCGGTCGCGCACGACACGGCCGAGCGGCTGGGCGTGGCTTCGTGGAGCAATACGCACGACAGCAACGTATTCGAACTGCGCAAGACGGACTTCAGCGTGCACAAAGCCAACATGAAGGCGCACCACGATGTCGTGGCGATTACGGTTCGTGAGGACGACGACGAAGTCGCGCTGGCACTGCACGCAGAGGCATGGTCACGGACGATGCGAAACACCGTAGAGGTCGTCTCGAACCGGCCCGGCGCTGTTCGTATGCGCGGCGGCTTGCGGGTCGTGACGCAGGCAGCCGCTTCGAGGGAGCCGGATCTACGAATAGCGCTTGCCGATGAGGCTCCCGCCGGCACCGCACTGCCGGCCGCCTTCGACCTGATCGCCCAGCGATATGGAACCGATACCGCGCGCCTGTCCGCGCTCGCCATGGAATATCCGTGGGGCGACCTGAAAAAACCGCGGCTGCCTCCGGTCACCCCGTGACCTCGCTTGCGACTTCGCCTATTCCGGCAGCGATGGACCGCAACTTTCTCCGCATCGAAAGCAGCCGCCAAAGGCGGGGCACGCTGGTTGTCGTACTGCTTGCCTACGACGACATGAACTTGCTCGATCTCGCCGGGCCGCTGCAAGCCTTGACGACTGCCAACCGAAGCGCAGCGGGCGGCGCGCCCGCGCGGTATGAAACAATTATCGCTTCGGAACATGGAGGACCGGTCATCACCGGATCAGGCTTGCCCGTCGTCACTGTGGCGATTGCGGAACTGGTCGACAGGGCGATCGACACATTGATCGTCCCTGGAGGCTGTCCCGGCGAGGAATATCGTGTTGTGCCGGCACTGCGGGACTTCGTCCAGGCTCGCGCGCAGACCGTTCGCAGACTCTGTTCGGTCTGTACGGGGGCATTCCTGCTGGCCGCCACCGGGCTGCTTGACGGCAGGCGGGTGGCTACCCACTGGGCTTGGCTGGACAAGCTGAAGGGACGCCATCCGGCGCTCGATGTCGATCCGGACAAGATCTTCATCCGCGATGGCAAGCTATGGACATCGGCTGGGGTAAGCTCTGGGATCGATCTTGCCCTTGCATTGATAGAGGAAGATTTCGGCCCGCGGGTGGCGATCGATGCCGCCCGTCAGATGGTCGTGTTCATGAAACGCGCCGGAGGGCAGTCGCAATTCAGTGTGCCGCTTGCGATGCAGGCGCAGGACCGCGAATTTGCAGAGCTTCATGCATGGATCGCCGCGAACCTGACAGCTGACCTTTCGGTTCCGCAGTTGGCGGAACGCGCGAACATGGCGCCGCGAACGTTCGCGCGCGCCTATTCCGCCAGGGTCGGCCGCACACCGGCCAAGACAGTTGAGTTGATGCGGCTTGAGGCTGCATGCCGGGCGCTTGAAGAGACCGACCTTCCTCTGAAAAGCGTGGCAGCACATTCCGGCTACGGGGACGAGCAGAAGCTGCGCCGCGCTTTTCAGCGTCAGCTTGGCACCAGCCCTGCTACGCACCGTTCTCGGTTTTCGAGTCACGGCTAGTTGTCATGGCAATTACTTCGCGAGCTCGATAAGGTTGAAGAACGATTGGATGATGTTCGATCATCCCTGCGTTTGTCACGAAGGTCATTCGGCCCGATCAATGAAGCGTAAGGCGCCCAAGACCAGGGTTCTGATCGTTTTCGAACGCACATCGTGGACTGCGCTCAACTGAAGACGGTTCAACGCTTCTTCCTCGCCCGGTGTGAGGGAGCCGGCAATGCCGCGAGCCGCGAGCGCGGTGATTTGTCCCGGGTGCCGGCCGATCTGGGCAAGATGCTGCAGAGCTGGCAGAAGTCGCTGCTCCACAGGCGTGAAATCGGTTCCGAAGGGGAAGGGCGGAAAGTCGGTTTCCGGTAACGTCGCGGCAATCCGCTGAGGTAGATTGTTGCACCACTCTGGCGGTATCGACCAGCCCGGGCCAATCTTCCCGGCGCTCCGCGCGTTGTCGAGCAGTTCATTCTGAAACCGGCTGTCGGCCACGGCGATCAATCGTTGAACGACGCGCTCATCACTCATGCCGCGAAGGTCGGCAACGCCGTATTCGGTAACGACTATATCGCGCAAGTGGCGAGGGATCGTCTCGTGGCCGTAAGTCCAGACGATGTTAGACTGGACCTCACCCTCGTGCAGGCGGGTCGCGGGAAGAGTGATGATCGATCGTGCGCCTTCCAGTTCCGTTGCTTGGGCGACGAAATTGTATTGGCCGCTCACGCCGCTGACCACGCGGCCGTCCTCCAGTGCATCGGAGATGGTTGCGCCAAGCAGGGTCACCATCATCGCGCTATTGACGAAACGGGCATCGACGCGCGCGGCACGCTTGGCGTCCTCACCGCCGTAAAGCGCATTGATGTAGGAGATCTCGCGCATGTGGATGCGGGCGCGTGTCTCCTCGTCCATCTCGCGCAGCGCCGCGTAGAAGGCTCGGGGCCCCACGAAAAAGCCCCCGTGGAGCACTGCGCCCTCGACCTCCCGGCTGACGATGCCGGCGCGGATCAGTTCGACGAAGCCATCCACCAGCATCTCGGTGGGCGCGTAGAGTCCCTTGTCGAAGCTGCCCATTTCCACGGGCGGGCGGACTTGCCCCGCCACCAGCAGGGTGTCGATGGCGCTGCGAAAGCGGTCGGGTCGTTGCTGCCGCAGGATCAGCGAATGGGCGACGGCGTCGCCGATCTCGCCAATGCCGATCTGCAGCGATCCGCCGTCCGGGATCAGTGACGCGACGTGGATGCCGATGGCGTGATGCGCCGCGCTGACCGGTTGCTTGGGTGGCCCGAACAAGGGAAAGCGTGTTTCCGGGCTGTCGAGGATGATGGCGAAATCGTCTGCGGGCAGGTCCGCCGGGCCGGGCATGAACGGCAGTTCGTCGTTCACTTGACCAACCAGCAGGAAGTCCGCCTTGCCGGCCTCCCGAAGGAGCAGCAGGTCCAGGGTCATGTCGCTGTTGCAGCTGAGGCTGAAACGATCGCCGCGCTGCGCGACGATCTGGGCGATCACGTTCACGCCGCGATCGAGCAGGCAGCGCACAGCGTGGGTGTAATTGGCGGAGATATAGCTGCGCTGGGCGATGCCATTGTCCAGCCGGCTGCCGGCCTGGAAGAAGAACTCGTTCACCTCGATATTCGGCGGCATGTCCCTGGTGCGCTGGGCGGCGGCATAGGCGAATTCGGGATACCCGCCCATGGTTCGTTCGAACACCGGCTTAAGGAAACGCCGTTCCAGATCGGATGTCAGCGCGGGTGGCTCCAGCGTGAGCGCGGTGAAGATGTCCAGCCTGATCGCGGGATCGCGCCGCGCGCGTTCGAACAGGGCGTTGGCGACATGAGGAGACTTGCCCAGACCCAGCGGCAGGCCCAGCACGATCCGGCCGCCGGTGTGGGCAATAATGCGATCCGCGATCTCGTCCGGATCGGAAAGGAATGCGGTCACTTCAGCGCGTCCCACCCCGTATCCGGCTTAAAGCGGGGCCCGTGCTTGCGAGCCAGTTCGGTCAGGGCGGCGATGACTTCGCTCACGCCGCGCTCCCTGGCGTAGTGGATCGGCCCGCCCCGGAATGGCGCGAAGCCGGTGCCGAAAATCATGGCGGCGTCGATCACGTCAGGCTCGTCGTTCACGCCTTCGCGGAGCACCGCGAGGGCGGTGTTGACCATCGGCAGGATCAGGCGGTCGGCAAGGTCAGGGGGCGGCGCATCGGCAACGTGCTGTTTCACGGCCTTACCGTCGCGCCAGACGTAGATCCCCTTGCCGGTCTTCTTGCCCAATTCGCGCGCCTCGACCTTGTCCTTCAGCCATTGCGGAGGATCCGGCATCGGCCAATCGAGTTCGCGCTTCAACATCTCGGCAACAGCAAGGCCGATATCGAGGCCGACCTGATCGGCCAGTTCCAGCGGGCCGATGGGCATGCCGAAATCGGTCGCCGCCTTGTCGATGGTTTCAGGGGCCAAACCTTCGTCCATCAGCGTCAGCGCTTCGACCAAATAGGGCGTGAGGATGCGGTTGACGATGAAGCCTGGCGCGCTCTTCGCTGGCGCGGGCAGTTTGCCGATCCGGCCGACGAAGGCGCGGGCCTGAGCGGCGACATCGGCGTCAGTGCCGTCATGAGTGACCACTTCGACGAGATCGAGCCGCGAGACGGGGTTGAAGAAATGGATCCCCACCAGCCGTTCGGGCCGCAAAAGTCCCTCGCGCAGTTCGGCAAGGGGGATGGAGGACGTATTGGTGGCCAGGATCGCACTGTCCTTCATGCGCGGCTCGGCATCGGCGTAGAGCTGACGCTTCAAATCGGGCTTCTCCGGGGCTGCCTCGATCACGAGGTCCGCACTGGCGACGCCATGACCTTCGAGATCGGGGATCAGCCGGTCCAGCGCATCACGGATCTTCAGCCGGTCGCCATGGGCGATCTTCTCGTAGAGCGCGGCAGCACGGCCGACAGCGGCCCCGATCGCTGCGGCCTTCACGTCGGACAGGCTGGTGCGCAGACCTTTCCACGCGCACCACGCGGCAATTTCGGCGCCCATCGCACCCGCGCCGATGACGTGGACCTGAGCGATGGCGGAGTGCTTGCCGGCGAGATCATTCAATTTCTGGCGCAGAAAGAAAACGCGGATCAGGTTTTGCGCGGTGTCGGTGAGCATCAGGCGGGCGAAGGAGGCGATTTCCGCCTGCTTCATCGCCTCCATGTCACCGCCGTGTTCTTCCCAAAGGTCGATCAGCGCAAAGGGCGCGGGGTAATGCGCGGAAGGCGCCTGAGCTTCTGCCTGCACGCGCATCTGCCGGGCGGCGAGGCGGCGGGCAGGTGCGCTGTCCTTCAACCGTTCGACAAGACCTTGGCGTGTCTGTTCGAGATTGCCGCTGACGGCGGCTGCGATTGCCGCCTCGACATGGCGTTCGGGCACAACGGCATCGACCAGACCCATACGTTTCGCCTGCCGGTCGTGGATGGACCGGCCGGTCAGCATCGCGCCCATGGCCTCGATCGGGTCGCACAAGTGGGTGAAGCGGGCCGTGCCGCCAAGGCCGGGATGGAGGCCGATCTGCACTTCGGGGAAGCCGAAACGGGTGCCCTCCACGGCAATGCGCTGCGTGCAGGCGAGGGCGATCTCCAGCCCGCCGCCCATGGCATAACCGTGCATGACCGCGATCGTGGGGATCGTCAAGGCGGCAAGCCGATCAACCACGGCATGGGCTGCCGCGATCCTTTCGCGAATGGCTGCCTCATCGCTGACGACGCGAAATTCCGAGATATCCGCGCCGGCCAGAAAGCCATCGCGCTTGGCGGAACGGATCACCAGAGCCTTGGGCGAGCGGTCTTCGACAAGGCCCAGGATTTGGGCGAGTTCCTCCAGCACCGCCTGAGAGAGCGTATTGGTCCCCGTGCCCTGCTGGTCGATTACGGCCCAGGCAACGCCATCAGCATCGCGCGCGAAAGTCCAATGGGTCAGGCCCTCGACGCCGGGCGCGTGATCATGTGGTACGGGCCCCAGCGAGAGGTCGCGGTTGGCCAGATAGTTCCAGACGGGATCGTTCATCGTGGCCTCCTTCACGCGCGTTCGATCAGCATGGCGCCGCCCTGGCCCCCGCCGATGCATTCGGTGGCAATGCCCCAGCCGCTGCCCAGCCGCTCCATCGCCTGCACCAGATGGAGCGCGATGCGCGCACCGCTGGCGCCGACCGGATGGCCAAGCGAGATCGCGCCGCCATCGACGTTGATCCGCTCCGGATCGATCGTGCCTGCCGCGGCGTCGAGGCCGAGCACGTCACGGCAGAAGCCCTCGTCCTGCCACGCAGCGAGGCAGGCCAGCGTTTGCGCGGCGAAAGCCTCGTTCAACTCCCAAAGATCGATGTTTTCCAGCGAGAGTTCGTTGCGCTTCAGCAGTTCGGTGGCGGCAAGTACCGGGCCGAGTCCCATGATGGAAGGATCGAGCGCGGACCATTGGCTGTCGACGATGCGGGCGCGGGGTTTCAGCCCATGGCGCTCCACCGCCGCTTCGGATGCGAGGATGGTCCAGCAGGCGCCGTCGGTGATCTGCGAGCTGTTTCCGGCGGTGACCTTGCCGTAGGGCGGTTCGAACACCGGCCTGAGCTTCGCCAGTTTGGCCATGTCGCTGTCAGGCCGAACGCCGTCGTCGTGATCATGCACGGTGCCGTCGCGCGCGAAGGCGGGTTCCAGCTCGCCCTTCAGCCAGCCTTCTGCCTGCGCGCGCCCCAGCCGCTTGTGGCTCTCCACCGCATAGCGGTCCGCAGCCTCGCGCGAGATCGAGAAGAGATGGGCCAGGACTTCGGCCGTCTGGCCCATGCCAAGATTGGTGATCGGATCGGTCAGCCCCCGTTCCAGGCCGACGATGGGCTTCAGGAAGTCTGGCCTGAAGCCGCTTGCCGCCTTGAGCGCGCCGAGCGGGCCTGCCTTGTTGCCCTGCATCGCCGCCAGCCATTCGACCGCATCCTGCCGCAGCACCAGCGGGGCATGGCTCAATGCCTCAGCCCCGCCGGCCAGGATCAGGTCACTGCCGCCATCGGCGATATAGCGATAGGCCGTGTCCATCGCCTGCATGCCGGAGCCGCAGTTGATCTGCACGGTGAAAGCGGTGGTCTGCGCTCCGCAGCCAAGGCGCAGGGCGGCGACACGTGCCGGGTTCGCCTCGTCCGCGATCACATTGACGCAGCCCAGAATGACCTGATCGAATACTGTCGGCGCGAAAGGTTGGCGCAGCAGCAGCGGGCGTCCGCATTGCACGGCCAAATCTACAGGGGTGAACGGACCGGGTCCGCCGCGCGCCTTCAGGAACGGCGTGCGGGCGCCGTCGACGATGTAGACGGCGCGGCTCATTCCGCAGGCTCGGCGATGCGAGGAGCGGCGCTGTCATGGCTGGAACGGTCCAATTCGTCCGCCGCGAAGTCGTCCACGGCAATCACCTCCGCCACGGCGGCATCGGCGCCGCGCAAGGCATCGAGTTCCTCGCCAGTTAGAAGGCCTTGCTCGTGCGCCTTGTCCAGGTCACGGACACGCGCCTTGCGCAGCCGGTCATGGATGGGCTGAGTCGCCACGGTTTGCTTGAAGGCTTCGGTCAGACGGCCGACCGCCTCGTCCGCGCCGCCGATATAGACGTTCTCCACCAGCCGATCCCGCGCCGGGCACGGTTCCAGCAGAATGTCGGCGCATTGGCGGATCGTACGGTCGGACGGTCCATTGCGGCGGCGGCCGAAGGGCTGGATGAACAGGCGCAACATCCAGCCGACCGGGCGGGCGGGGAAATTGGCGATGATCTCGGCAAAGCGCTGCTCGATCGTGGCAAAGCCGCTCTCCATGCACCAGGCCAAGAGCGGCAGATCGTCGTCCTGCCTTCCCTCGTCCTCCCAGCGCTTCAGCGCGCCGGACAGCAGGTAGAGTTCGGAGAGTACGTCACCTAACCTAGCCGAAAGCAACTCTCGCCGCTTGAGTTCGCCGCCCAGCGTCAGGAACGAAATGTCAGAAACGAAAGCGAAGGCGGCGGCATAGCGGCTCATCTGCCGGTAATAGCGCGTGGCCTTGCCCGCCTTGGGCGCGGGGGCGAACCTGCCGCCGCTCCAGCCGCGCACGAAGGCGCGGATCGCGGTCTTCAGCGCGTGGCCGATGTGCTTCCACAGCACCTGGTCGAAATTGGCCAGCGCGCGTCCGCGATTGGCATCGCCGACGGCACGGATTTCCTCCAGCAGGTAGGGGTGCGATCGGATCGCGCCCTGTCCGAACACCATCAGGCTGCGGGTGAGGATATTGGCGCCTTCCACCGTGATGCCTACCGGAATGGCGCGGTACTGGCTGCCGAGGTAGTTGCGCGGTCCTTCGATGATCGCCTTGCCGCCGTGAACGTCCATCGCATCGTTGATAACGACGCGCATCCGCTCGGTCGCGTGGAGCTTGAGGATCGAGGAAATCACCGCCGGGTGGTTGCCCTGATCCAGCCCCACGCAAGTCAGCCGCCGCGCGCCGTCGAGCAGATAGGCATTGCCGGCGATCCGGGCGAGACGCTCCTGAATCCCCTCGAACTTGCCGATCGGCAGGTTGAACTGTGACCGAACACGGGCATAGGCGCCGGTGGTATGCGCGGCGAAGGCGCCCGCCGCCGCCGAGAGCGATGGCAGTGATATCCCGCGCCCGGCAGCCAGCGCGCTCATCAGCATCTTCCAGCCCTGGCCGACACGCTCCGGCCCGCCGATCACGTTGTCCAGCGGGATGAAGACGTCATGTCCTTCGTTCGGGCCGTTCTGGAAGGTCTGCATGGACGGCACGTGGCGGCGGCCGATGGTAACGCCGGGCACGTCCGTGGGTACGAGCGCCACGGTAATGCCGATATCGTCCTGATGGCCCAGCAGATGGTCGGGATCGCGCAGCTTGAAGGCAAGGCCCAGGATCGTTGCCACCGGGCCCAGCGTAATGTAGCGCTTGTGCCAGTTGAGACGGATTCCAAGCACGTCTTCGCCGTTCCATTCGCCCCGGCAGATAACGCCTTCGTCTATCATCGAGGCGGCGTCCGAGCCGGCTTCGGGGCTGGTGAGCCCGAATGCAGGTACCTCGCGTCCGTCGGCCAAGCGGGGCAGCCAGTGCTGCTGCTGGGCCTTGGTGCCGAAGCGCAGGATCAGTTCGCCCGGCCCCAGAGAGTTGGGCACCATCGCGGTTACTGCCGTCGAGACCGAGCGCGTGGCGATCTTGCGCACGATCTCGCTATGCGCGAAGTTCGAGAAGCCAAGGCCGCCGTGCTCCTTGGGAATGATGATGCCGAAGAATTTCTCGCGCTTCAGGTAGTCCCAGGCTTCCGGGGGCAGGTCGCGGGTTTCCCAGGTCATTCGCCAGTCGTCGATCATCGCACACAGCGTATCGACCGGGCCGTCCATGAAAGCGCGTTCTTCCTCGGTCAGCGCTGCGGGGGGCACGGCGAGTAATTGCTCCCAGTCCGGATTGCCGGTGAATAGCGCGGCGTCCCACCAAGTGTTTCCCGCGTCGATCGCCTCGTTCTCGGTGCCGGAGAGCGCGGGAAGCGCCGATTGCACGAGCGAAAGGACCGGGCGCGTCAGGATTTCGCGGCGGGCGGTGGTGGCAAAGTCGGCGGCAAGCGACATCGAACAGGCTCCTTCTCCTGTGCCCACAACGCTCGCGCAGCGCGAATTGCTCCCGTGCATGGAGTGATCGACACGCTGGCCGAACTAACCAAGAACGATGAATGATGAACGATGAGCATGGAGACGTGTGGCGGTGTACAATTCTGGCCAACCACGGCACTGCTCTTACCCTCCAGATCGAACTGGTTGCGCGGGGGATTCGGCACTTCGAGAATTGGGCCCGCCACAGCTATTGCTCGATAGCCTTACTCTGCGTGACATTGGACGAGATCCGCTGATAGGCTCCGCGAGTAGGTAAGGTGGCGGAAGCGGTGGCAATCGAACGCCCAAAAAACGACCCGTGCTGCTGGGATTTCCAGAAATCGTCCAAGCGCGATACCCCGACCTTCTGTCTCCTGTCTCCTGTCTCCTGCGTCAAGTGCACTCAGGCAGATCCGATCTTAAGTGCGTTCCGGTGCTGACCACGAAAGCAGGCCGACGATCGTCTGGGCAATCTCGTCCTCGATGTCGTCGTGGGGGATGTTTTTCGGAGTTTGCGCGATCATCGCCCGCACTACAGCGACGACGGCGTGGGCGGCCACAAAGGCCTTTGCCGCCGCAACGGGCCGCGCCGGGCCATGAGGCCCCGGTCGATCACCCGTGGTCAGTATCGTTATGATGCGCTCCACCAGCGGGTTCAGCTTACCGCTTCCTCTTCCTCTTCCTCTTCCCAAAGAATGATCCATTGCCAACCAATGAGCCCGGGTGCGGCGGCCCTTAGCTTTCGAAGCGATCAAAGTGACGGAGCGTGAGTCCTGAAACATGAGCATCGCTCATATAACGTGCCAATCAGATAACGGCTGATGTTCTACAAATGAACGGGCCAGTAATGTTTGGGGAATCATCATGAGCATTATGATCGGTGATGGCTCCGTTCGGGGCGCGTCGGGACCGATGCAAAAGGTTTCGTGGAGACTGGCACCACCCCCTTGCCGCTGGAAACCAGCCTATCCGGCGTGTTCGCGATAGGCGACGTTCGGAATGGATCGACGAAACGCGTCGCGGCGGCCGTCTGCGAAGGAGCCGCCGTCATCGCGCAGATCAATACGAAGATCGCTGAAATGAAGGCAGAACGGCCATGACATCTTGCAAGCACAGCCCACGATAAAGCAGGTCGCGTCCAGTGCGCGGGCCTGCGAAGAATGCCTCCAAATTGACGGCGCTTGGCTGCATTTGCGTATCTGTCGTAGCTGCGGCCAGGTCGGCTGCTGCGACCAGTCGCCGCACCGGCGCGCGACGGCCACGCCAATCACGCTGTGGCCGGATAGAACGTTTTGGTAAATCTCGCCAGAAGCGCAAATCTAGTTATACAGGCGCGCGTAACAAATCAGGAACTCCCCAGATTGCCATCGCGCAGATCGCGATGATGCACCAGAGTGCCAGGCTGAGGCCTACTATGATTGTGAGATCCAGTTTGCGCGAGGCTCCTGATTCTAAAGAAAAATGTGTTTTTTCAGCACGATATGGTTCAAGGGATACTACATTATCGCTCTCTCCAACTCGTGCTGACAGGCAGGGCAGAATGGCGACTGCCGCCTCCGAACCCGGTCCTGTCGCTGCATTCCCCGATACGTTCTGAAGGTTACCCTGTTGCATAACGAGACTTAATATTCAGGGGGCGAAAATCGCAACATGAAATTTATCGTCGATGCCGTGCTGGTGCTCGCCAGGATGCAGGGTATCACACTCTGCCTTGGGGCGAAGATGCGGCAGAGTGGTTCCTTAATCCTGGAGCCCTTGAC
>OUNM010236948.1_pt1 | contig 20295 bp, 21 predicted proteins | sample 1769961 | NCBI WGS metagenome assembly OUNM01 (sample SAMEA3914820, study PRJEB12502) | metagenome | biome: forest; material: soil | place: USA | collected 2012-03-12 | depth 0.3 m
ACATGCCAAGGCCTAACATCCACCTCCCTTTCCACCACCCCCCTCACCCTGGCAAGCGTCCCCAAGCCCCGAAAATACGTCAGCATCTCCCGCAGCAGCGCGTCGTACATGGCCCGCGCGTTGTCGCTGTACACGACGTTGACCTCCATCGCGACCGGCGCGTCCTCGGCGCGCGGCCCCGCCCGCTTGACCAGGTAGCCGCTCGCGAGCGCCGGGTTGAGGTCTGTTAGGGAGGGGGAGTTGTTGAGGCGGTGGGAGATGACCACGCCCCAGGTTGTTTCGGTCGCGTCGATTAGGGTTGTGTCGGCGGTGTCTGGGTCTGGAAGCGGGGGTTGTTGTTGTTGGGGTTGGGAGGAGGGGCCGCCGTCGCCGCCGGGGGTGGTCACGCCCATGGTGGCCATTGGGGTGGGGGGGTTGTTGGCGGATTGGTCTGGGGAGACGACGGAAAGGGGTTGCGGGGTGGACACGGGGGTTGTGTACGAGGCCGCCGGGGCGGAGAAGGGGATGGTGGCTGGGGGCGGGATGAGTTGGAGGGAGGGGTCTGTGTCGACCGTCAGGAGGACCAGGCTGACGGCCGCGCGGGTTTCGGCCTGCGCGATGTGTGTCCAGTACTCGAGTTCGGCCTGCTCCATGGGTCCGCACTTTGTGATGATTACGCGCCAGTGGACGCGGCATCTGGAGATCAGGCCGCAGGTGGTTTCCCAGATTTCTTGGATGACCTCTCCAATGACCCGCGACTGCTGTTTGCCGCGCCGCCCGAGGCAGTACGAGGCCATCGACTGGTTGCTCCCTCTGTTGTCCGTCCAGGCGGCCGTGATCCATCGCTCGTCCACGCTCCGCGCGTACGCGATATGGATGCAAGAGTTCTCCCGGAGAAGGTTCGGGGACGGGTTGGCGGCGAGCTTAAAGTCGATGCCTCGAGGCAGAGCCCGTTCAAGCATGATCGCCGGCGACGGCATGGGTCCGCCAAAAAGCGTGCAGCGGTCGTAAGTTTCCAAGCAGAGCCTTGCGCACTCGGCGGGAGACAGGACGAGAAGCGACGTCTCCGACGCGACAGCACTCAGGGGTACGAGTTGCAGGACCAGCTCATTGGCGATGTTCTTCTTCCTGTCCATCATGCATCGCTTGTAGTGCTCAAAGAGCTCCTGGAAGGCGGAGCAAGAGTCCACGATCGAGCTGGGATCGTCAGGGGTGTACCCAAAGTATACGACGAAGTTCTTCTCCGACATGGACAGACCCGCGAGAGAGATGGCGAGACTTGCCATTTGGTCGGTGAATGCTGAGCGGGCGCGAGAAAGGTTGAGCCCGGGAGAGTTGACATCTCGGTCGGTCGAGAGCAGCACAGATCCATCCACGAGGCTGCCAACCGTCGGTAATCTCTCAAACGTCCCAAGCCTCATACACTCATAGGTGCTCTGAACCCGGTCCAGGAAAGCGGTTGCGTTGTCCCGCATGCCCTCGGCCTGGGGAAAGATACACACTGCCACGACGGCCTTGGAGCCTTGCACGGGCCCGAGACCTAGGGTGTCCCAAAAGGAAACGGCCGATGGCAGGACCGAGAGCTGATTCTCGTAGCGTCGGAGCTCGATGTGTGGGGCGGGGATCTGGAAGATGCTCGGCTTGGGAAACTCGGCAGGCCTGACTTGGACTCGGCCATGAGGTTGGACAAGCAAGGGGACGTCCTGCACTTCTGCAAAGGGGCGAAGCTGACACCCCACTGCGCCTGACAGCGAGCGCGGCAAGGCGTTTTGGAGACCCCGGATCGAGTACCGAACCGCCTGCATCAGGCTTCGGCGTGTATCCTGAATCTCGGAAGTCGGCCGTTGCGGCGTCAGCTTGAGGCATCCGCTGGCGGCCTGCTCAGTGAGGATCTGGGCGACCGTGATGAAGTCGTCATCCGAGACGGATATCCGAAGAGGTACCGGATCCGGATCTGCAAAGTACTTGGAAAGTGCAAATTCAGGAACCTCCGAATTCGACAGCCGTGACAGATCGAGCGGCCCGTACCCAGGGGAATCCGCCGAGATGTTGTCCAGTTCGCCGAAAGAAGCCGCCATGGATATGACGTCGTCTTCCAGGCGCCTCCGGACCACACTCGACTTGGCGGGGGAGGAGGCGTGGGCGATGGGATCATTCGTGTCCTCATCTGACGAAGCCCAGCTGCTGTCATCCGTGTCCGAGCGGGCGTCGTCCCGTTGCCTCGGGCTATTGGGAGTGCCACCTGCGATCTTGGCCAGGATGGAGCCAATATCGGATGGAAGTTCCTTGAGATTCCTGCGCTGCTTCGAAGACCCCAAAAGTCTGCCAGTGGTCAGAGGGCCGCCGTTCTGGGGCCCTCTACTCTCCTCCTTTGGGGCCGATGACCTGTAGTCAAAGAGCCCTTTCTCTCCGTATTTCTTGCTAGCAAGCGAGAAGGCTGGATCAAAGTCCACCTTCTCAAACAGACTGCGGCGGCGGGGGGGGCCTCGCTGGGTGGATATGGTCAGGGTGGGCGTGCGAATCGATGCGCGAATTCGCTTGAAGACGGTTTCGGGGTTGAACGGACTCGTGTGTCTCTTGATCCCGATGGTGGAATTACGATTAAAGCTCTCCATATTAAATTGCTGCCGACTCTCCTCGGCCAACGTGCTGCGGGCGTGTTTCAACTCGGGCTTGGTGAACTGTGGCGATATTGGGCGGATCTCCGTTCTGTCGTCCATGCTAGGCGCGAGCGGCAAGGCTTCTTCAAAAAGCTCATGTCCGGTTTCTGGCATGCCCATTGTGGAGGACCCCATGTCTGACAGCACGAGATCCATCTCTCCGGCGCCCGGCTGCTCGTCGAAGAAGTTAAAGTCGGCGTCAGTGAGCTCGTTGTCCTCAAACAGATCCTCGAGGGGATCGCCGAAGAGGTTATCCTCGGCGAAATTGGTGGCCGTCTGATCCGGTCTGGGTTCTGCGCCTTCCCAGCCCGCACCGAATCCATCCGGGGCCGCAACGTCCTGCTGCATTGCCGGATGAGAATCGCTAAGTGTGTTCGTCGTTGGCTGGCCAGCCGGGCTCTGGGGCGGGCCGCCGTCGAACGAGGGCGTAACCCCTGATGGTTGCACTCCATCCGGAGGGGTTGGGTACATCGTTCCCGCTGTCGGGGGCGGCCCACCATTCGTGGGGCCTCGCCAGAGAGCCATGGGCGAGTAACCATTAACCTGGGGATGACTTCGCACATCCACATCAGCATGCTCGTGTGCTAAGGCAGAGTCTCTCTCCTTCTTCCTTCGTGTGATGGCGTCTTCTCTTTTTGGAACCCCCTGACACCACATCTTCGCCTTGTTCAAAGGGTCCACATGATGGGCTCCTGGTCCAGAGATGGCCTTCTCGAACGTAATGTCCAACATGCTGTCGATCTTGGGTTTCCGGAAACAGAGAACGGCCGGCCAAGGCGCGGTCGGGCCCGTGCCGATGAGCGGAGTTCTTTTCCCGTCTACCCTCTGCTCGTAGGGCTTCCTTTGGAGGAAGTGTATGTTCAGCCACGAACAGCCGTCGAGCAACGACGGCGACATACCACGCATCTGCAGCAGCTTGCAGCACGTTGTTTTCCATTGCACAAACCTGTCGCTGTGATCCGACCTGAGTCGGCTAACCTGGGTGTCAGGGGACTGGCCAAACCCGCCGTCGGCCGCCTGGTATTCCGTGTCGATGACCCCCAGCAAAGTCCCAAATGTTCCGAACGGCGCAGCGAGCACGGCGGGACCGGCAGTCAGCAGGCTCGAGCGCAAAACGTCGGCAGAAGACACCAACCCCTGAAGCATGGACACATGAAGGGAGATGACGAGCGACCCAGTCGTGGTCAGGTAAGTGCGGAACGTCGCAAGAGCCGAGCTCCGGGGGGGTTGGCTCCAGTCGGAGTTGCCAGGGTTGAAGGCCTGGGGAGGCAGCAAGGCAGAGCGGTTATTCAACAGGATGGCGCCGATGGCACGGCAGAAATATGTTGTCAAGGAGGACAGGACAGCCGTGATGAAGAATTCGTGGATTTCCCGTGCCGGAACCGAGCCATAACCCTTGACATCGCCGACCGGGGTAGATGCGACCTTGCCGTCTACCACCACGGGTGTAGGGGGGAAGTTGAAGGGCTGCGCGCCTCTCAGGTTCGCATCCAGGGCGGAGCCGGTAGACGACGAGCTGCTCGGGGTGTTGATCGCGTTCGTCCCCTGCGGCCTGTTCTTAAGCAGCCCGATGGGCTCGAGGTTTCCGTCTCCAACAAGGCCCAAGGGGTAGCCGCAAACTTCCATCCTGGTATGGAGACCGAGTCGTTCTGGATGGCTGGCGGAGGTGGGATCACCAGACGAGAGATAGAAGCACCAGATGCCACGCCTGACGGCGTCCATGTATACCAAATGGCCATCGCTGCGTAGGGCGTCTTCGACATCGGAAGCATTGAAAGTGTAGGTTGAGGACTGCGAGGCGATGGGCTCGTATATGCGAAAGGAGATGGCAGAAAGATTGCTCTGTACACAGCTTTGTCAGCGCAAACTCTGAGGTAGCGAGAATGGAGGCAGGGCTCGAGCATAATCTTACAATCAACAAAGTGTTTGTCTCATATTCCCCAGCGTCCATATCGGATGAGATGTCGGGCGAGCCCTGGGCGCGGGAACCGGGCGATCATGCACCGAGGCCTGGGGTCGAGGGCGTGGTGTTTTGAAACCCGGAGCATACGGACGGGAGGTTGGGCGGTCTAAGAAGCCGGCTACCGAGACCCCGACAGGACGGCAGCGTCGTGGGTGCTGCGCGGAGGGTTCTCGGCGGTCGGGGAACGGGTCGAGGAAGGTCTGAATCGAAGAAGGGTTCGTGCTCTTTGCGCCGGGCTGCCACGCTCCATGGCAGCGGGCGACGCCACGATCGAGCAAAGCTCCACGAATCACAGCCGAGTTGCTGGCAGAGACATCCAGGCTGCGCGTGGGTCGACAATATCGGCAATATCGACAATCTCGGGACTCGGGAGTCGCTCGGCGCGTGTCGAACAGCGAAGAGTCGAGACGGGGCGGCCAATGCAGCGATCAGACAAGACGCAGGCCGATTCGAGGTACACGGATTTCGACAGAGCCGACAAGAGACTCGATGCGATGAGGCGAAAGCAAACGCTGATGTTGGGGGATGGAGACGTTGCGTGGTGGAATCTTCAGGCTCCGGTTACGTCGTCCACAGCACGCCAGCAGCAGCAGCGGGCAGCAGGCGCAATGTCAGTGGACATGCACGCCAGACTCCAGCGAAGTGGAGGCGTCTGGACTCTGGGCGCGCCAAGCTCTCCACCGACAGGGGTGGCACATGGGGGCGAGATTCGGATGGGACTGCAAAAGTGAAGCCGGGCGAGTCTGAACTTCAGTTGTTTGCCTTCCACATCGTTTCAAGGCTTGGCGCATTAAGTTACGAGTGACAGGGTAAAAAAACGAAGAAAAAATAGAAAGCCATGTAAAATAGAAGAAAATGTTTCCAGGCCTATTCTTGAGGACTTCCAAACAGGATTCATCTGAAGATGCCCATCTGGCGCCGGTTCAACGACCGACCCAGCCGATGACCTCCACGGCCCCCACACCGCGGACTTTCCCGGCACTAACATTGAACTCGATGGCCCAAGGACCCCTTCAGCCCAGATTTCTCCCCGCCTTCCCTTTCCAGGCGGGCGGTCGAAACTTTCTGGTTTTCTGCCTTCCCACGCCCAGAGCTCGCAGCTTGTGATTCCGAGACTTCGACATTCCCAGTCTCAGCAGCAACATCGACAGCCACCATGAAGTTGACAAATCCTGGGGCAGTCCCAGTGTAAGCATTTTTGTTTCTTTTTCTTCTAAGTGTGAAGCCTGCGGCAAAAGGAGAGACTAATCCAAGACTGCAGTTACACTGTCGCGGGCCCATCCACGGCGCGGCCGTTGCCAGACTGGCTTGCGCGCCGCAGGAAGAGGTCCTCCAAATACGATGCCGAAAATCTCAACAACTTCGAATTGCTACAGGAGTTCGAATTTGAGGAGGGCAAGTCATCCTAATCCCGCATGTGGGCATGGATCAGGAGATGCTAACAGCGCCCTTGAACAGCCAGCAACTGCGTCCGGGTTAGCGAGGATGGCAACTGGATCATGAGCACGGGGACGTACAAGCCCCAGTTTCATGTTCACTCGACCCAGGAGTTGTCTCTAGCCTTCTCCCGCCATACCAAGTCCGAGAACACGACCTTCCTCCTCCTCGGCTCCGACTACACCAAGAGCATGCACCTGCAAAACGACCGGTCGCTCGAGTTTCACACACCAATGGGGTGCCATTACGAGGTCAGGCTACCGCGATTCGGTCGAGATTTGGCATATCTGCGACAGAGCACCGAGGTCCTCATTCCCGCCGTCGGGCTGAGTGCGGACGGGTCAGGCTTTGGCGAGGTGTTCCGGCTGGATCTGGAGAGGGGACAGTTCCTCCGCCCTTGGCAAATCGAGGTGGGCGAGGACGCTGCCGCCAGCGGCTTGCAGGGAGGAATCAACGTCGGCGCAGTCAACGTTGCTGCGGTAGCGGAGAAGACCCACGGGCTCTGCGCGTTCGGCACATCAATCAGCACCGTCGAGTTCTACGACCCACGGAGCAAAGGCAGAGTAGCTGTTCTTGGGGGACACGATGGCGAAGTCACCGCCTTGGATTATAGCGACGACGGGTTGTCGCTTGCGCTAGGAACGAGCACTGGCCAGATCCGCGTCTTCGACCTCAGAAACCCCCGGCCGCTGTTGAAGAGAGACCAGGGCATGGGACTCCCGATCAAGCAATTGATCCATATGAAAACACCCACCGAGGAGCGCAAGCTTCTCTCGGCCGACAAGCGGATCATCAAGATCTGGGATGAGCAGACCGGTGATCTCTGGACGTCAGTGGAGCCGTTGGTTGACATCAACCACGTCACCCATGTCCCAGAGTCAGGCATGATCTTGACCGCGAACGAAGTAAGACTCTCTCACCACGCTGACGCGCTTAGTGTTCGGCTTGCTGACATTTTGATTTCAGGGCAAGCACATGCACTGCTTCTTCATCCCGAATCTGGGTCTCGCCCCGAAATGGTGCCACTTCCTGGACAACCTGGTCCACGAGATGGAGAACGAGACACAAACAGAGGCCTACGACAACTACAAGTTCTTGACAAAGCCCGAGCTCAAGTCCCTCAGCTTGGACCACCTTGTTGGCAAGACCAACTTGCTCCGGCCATACATGCACGGCTACTTTGTTGCTGCCAAGTTATACGACCAAGCTCGCCTTATTGCCAATCCGTACATCTGGGAGGAGGAGCGGGCCAAGAGGATCAAGGAAAAGGTCGACAAGGAGCGCGCCAGCCGCATCAGGGGCGTCAAGAAGGTCAAGGTCAACCAGAAGCTGGTGGACAAGATGCTTCAGCGGCAAGAGAAGAGGGCCAAGGTCGACATCGAGGCCGGCATGCTCGGCGACTCTCGTTTCAGCAAGATCTTCGAGGACGAAGAGTTCAAGGTGGACGAGACCAGCTACGAGTTCCGCGCCCTCAACCCCAGCACCCAGGTGGATGCCTCCACGGCGGGCAAGGACGTCCGCATTCGCGATGTCGATTCAAGCGACTCGGAGAGCGAGTCCGAGGCCGAAATCAGGCCGACGAAGCCCAAGGCCGACGTGGTCATGCAAGTCTCTTCGTCCAAGGTGCACGGAGGCAAGATCAAGGACACGGCGATCGGCTCCAGGGCACAGAAACAAACGCGCACCGCAAAGGCCAAGACGGCCGACATTGTTGGAGAACAACAAGTTACATTTGTACCAGAATCCAAGAGGAAGAACAAACCCCAACCGGCGCCACCCGCGGCGACGGGCAGGCGCGAGGACAGGAGGAGCGCGAGCACCAATACCTTCCGACGACTATAGACGCCAGTTCCACTTCCGTCCGGACCCAATATTATACAGAGAAAAAAATCGTGGTATCCCGGGGCTCGCTCTCGTTGTGTGAATCGACCCGATGGCCGCGCCATCTCCACCCTCCCACCCAACCGCCCCCCTCCGTCCATCACCCGCCCACTCCACCACGTCACTCCCTCCGTCCGAAACTCGGGCCCTTCTTCTTCTTGGGCTTGTCGAGCCCCTTCTCCAGGTCCAGGTACTCAGGCTTGATCCTCGGCGTAGGCGGCACATCATCGAACTTGGACCGGCCGCCCTCCTTAACCGACCTGGGGAATTCGGACCGCCGCGGCGTCAGCACCGTGACTACCTTCCTTGCCGACCGCCGCAGGGTTTCCTTGACGGTCCACTCGCGCTTCTTGGCGACGAAGAAGAGGACGGAGCTGGCAACTGTGCGAGGGGGAGGGTTGGTTAGCTTGGAGGGCAGACTTGGTGGTGGTAGGATTTGAGGGGGGGACATACTGCCGACGAGCGCGACCACGACTACCACGACGATGATGGCGATCAGCGCACCGCGCGAGAGCGCCAGCCCGCCGCTGGAGGTGCCCGAGGCGCCGGCGACGGAGCCGTCGACATCGCCGCCGCCGCCGCCATTGTTGTCACCCGCGAGCGGGAAGGGGTTTCCTGATGAAGAGGAGTCGGCCATGTTTCGTTCCGTCTTTCGGTTTCTGCCGGATATTTGTTTGTTGTGCGTCTCCAGAGACGGGATCGAGTCAACTAGGTAGGACAATATGACGAAGTACCGCGGGACCAGCAGCGGCAGGGTGGGAGAATCTGAAGAGGACCGGGAAAATGAGAATGAAAGGGAGGGTTGCGGTTTTGGCGCCGGGGGCGTAGGCGGCGAGGATTCTGTATATAGGACTGGACCGATAGTTCAAGGTGACGAGCCAAGAGAGTGTGAGTGCCGCAGCTGACTGGTCAGCAACCAAACCCTCCCATGCGTCCCATACAAAACATCAACAGGCTCCCCCCTCACTCCCCGACTCCGAATCCCTATCACCACCACCCAGGCGGGGCCCTTCAGACCGCTTGCCAGTGAGCCGGTCTCTCTGTGATGGTGATGGGAGAGTGATGAATGCACGCCCACCCCATCCCATCACTCCCGGCACTTGCAGTCGCACAACTGGGTCCCGTCCCCTGACGGAGTTGAGACCCAATGCCCATCACCTCACCACGGCCCGCACCCCTTCGCAACACCCCATTGGCGCGCGGCGTGTGTGGGCAAGCGCCCGCCCATGTGGTGGCACCCTGCATCTCGCGCAGCCACGGGCCCAGGCAGCGGCCGTCGGCTGTGGTTGGGCGGCTGGGGCCCTTGAGGTGCGGTCTTGGCTTTGGGCGGGACAGGGGTAAAAGGGGTGGGTGGCCAATTGGAGAGGGGGAGGAGAGCTGGGCGGCGGTTCGGGTGTGGGGTTGAGAGGCCGGGATTGGAGCATCACATCGTGACCTTGCGAGGGGCACTTGGATTGTGGTTCGACGTCTTGGGGGCTTTTTTGAGGGGCACACGGGATACGCGCCGTTAAGGCACAGCGTGCAGATGTCTATCTTGCATGAGGCAGGGGCAGGATCTGGGCTGCTGTTTTGGGCCTCAACTCTTGGTCTGAGACGACCTGGGGAAATGGCAAAGGGAAAAAAGATCGAGAAGCGCCGGTGCCGGGTTTGGAGGGGAGGAGGGTTGACTTACTTACGTGCAGAACCCAGTGGTCCTGCAAGCATTACACCAACTTCTTCTAAACGAAGGAGAAGGTGTTGATGTGTCTCTGAACAGATTTCTGTCAGTACACGTTTCCCGGCTTGTCACCTTTCGAGGTGAACATTCCGGGTCTTGCCTCAACCAAGGTTTGCTGCCTTGGCTGAGGCCTGAGATTGCCCTGGAAGCCTCACGCGGCGCCCGTCAGCAATTCTCCGGGCCCCCCGATTAAATCGGAGGGGACGAAGATTCTCTTAGGAATGAACGGTTAGCCTCACGGTTTCATGCCTGAAGGGGAGCTTCGACGGCAGCGTTCATGACACTGCCGCTTGGCCACCAGCGCGTTCTCTTGTGTTGGCATTTGCTTGATGGGTTTGCTTTCATAAAGCTAGGGCCCAGAGGAGAGACAGTGCGGGCAAATTGAAGGGATGTTGCTGAGGCAGAAGTCACAGATGTGTGTCGTTTGCCGCCCTGTTTGACAGGATGGCAAGGCCTCTGAGATTGGCATCGCCCTCCGGTCAGCCCAGTCTAAGGACAGCCTTTTCGGTCCTTCCAGCAATCGTTTCAAGCAACAGCGTTTATCGTGGTTTCGATTGTAATGACACCGAGCGGGAAAGATAGCCGACGAGAGTTCGTGGAATTCAGCGGAGAGGTTTGGACTCTGGACTGCGACTGATGAATCCGCACGATCTGAAGCTCAAGATATTCCATGTTACCTACTTACCTAGTTTCATGCTAAGAGGGAATTGAAGCTCAGAACAATCTCACCATGTTCAAAGTTCGAAATCCAAACCCAAAGATTGGTGCCTAGCGGTGCAAAGATGGGGCAGCAGCGAGCCACTTCCAGAGGCTTGGGTCCGGCCATCTCCTGCGTTGGAAGGCACGACAAATGTCAGTTGTCTTTTGTCAGAATTAGTTTTGTGTCCGTTTTCCATCTCTCTTCGCTCGGACCACGGTCAGTTCGGGAGACATTGACTCTGGCATCCCTCTCTCGCACAACACACGAAAGCCTCCTTCTCTCCTTCGAGCCGGTCCTCGTCGTCAACCTCTGGCCGTATTTCGTCCGCTCTCTTTTTCTTGCCATTTCCACAAGCACCTTCTTCGTTTGCGTGCATCTCTGGTCAGCGAAGTGCAAAGGGCGTCAGGTGTTCTGTCGGCCCCATGGCCTTCTCCTCGCCCGGGCAGCCGCGGGCATTTGATCCAATGGACCAGATGCCAATGGCAGGAAGCCTCAGCGACACAGCAGAGGATACGAGGCATCTTGATGGGGACGCCAAAATCCCATTCGAGCAGCAAGACCTTCCGTTTCCTTCCCAGGCGTCTCCGCAACACGGACACGACACCCAAGCTGTTCCTGGCGAAAGCACTATCAGCTACACTGCTACGCAGGACACCATGTTGCTAGAGAAGCCATCCACTCTCTCCCGGACTCTGGACTTGGACAAGGGGTATGAGTTTGGCCCCGCGGTGCAATTTGCCCCTGGATTCTTCACAAAGATGCACGGAAAGCAGGTTCCCATCCATCAAGATGAACAGCCCCAGCCCCTGAATGACAAACATTCGCCCAGCTCATCAAAAGCTTCTCGTCTATCTCGGCCTCAGTTTCCCTCTCCAGACTACGACCTTGTCAAGAAGGCCGCCGCTGGCCAAACCCGACAAGTCGTGCCCGCAGATCAAGTTCAAACACAGCCCCTAATAACCGACCCCCCCTCCGTGGGGAAAAACGGCAAGCCCGATGGGGCCACTGCCGCCAGGAAGACTCAAAAGGCTGAAAAGCTTCCTTTTCCAGACACCTCCCCAACCGAGCCAGCGAGGTCGGCTTCCCAAACCCTGTCAACTCGCCTTGAAAGCAAGTCCGCCACTTCTTTGGCCAGAGGAGAGGGGACGCCCCAGGTGCCAATCACCAAGACAACCATGACGGAGGAGTCGACCCTGGGTCAAGGATTCCACATCTCTCCACGCAGGGCACAAGATAATGGCCAAAAAACACCGATCCACGACCCTCACGAGTACGGCAGGCACATCCCACATGAGAAGGCGGACAACGATGGGAGACATGGTCGAAATCAACATCCGGTGCCGTCAATGGAAAATCCTCCATATTCCACGATGGAGTCCACAGATCGCGCTCGGAACCATGTGGTGAACCGGCCACTGAGGGGAACGGTTCATCCCCGACCAGCCAGACCAACTCACCGAGCTCGTCCAGAGTCCCGAAGCTCCAATGTGTCAAAGCAGAGGTTGGTTTGCCGATTTCGTGTCCTCCCTGGGTGGTAAATACTGACAGTTTTGACAGATCCAGGTGCGGATCACTGGCATCCAGTCCAATGGTACGGCAGCGAAGAGTCAACATCAGCCACGAGTTCACAACAGGAATGGCCGGCGTCATCAACCAGTTTACACATCAGCAGAATGCCGCGCTTGAAGAACAAAAGGCAAAATATCACAAGTACATCAGGCGGCTGAAGAGAGAGTTTGCCGAAGAATCCGAGGTCCTTGTTCGACAAATTTCTGAACTCGATGCCCAGGCCAAAAATATCAAAGGTCTCGAGGAGTCCAAGGTACAACAGGCGAGCCAGTTGCAAGAAATTGGAGCCAAGTTAGAAGCGTCGGAAGTCCGAGCTCGGAGACTCGAGGACAAGTACCAGACTTGCAAAACGCACCTCAACTCGGCCATCCAGGAGCAGCAGAATCTCTACACTCGCTCAAAGCAGCAGTGGGGAGAGGCACTTGCCCAAGTGCGAGCAATGGAGAAGGCCCAAAGCGTTGAAACAGAGATGGCTGTTCAAAAAGCGGAAGCGATTAGGGAGGAGATGATCGAGAAGGTCCGCCAGGTCATTTCGCAGAACAAGGTTGAAGCATCGGAGCGTAAGTGTCAAAGGGCAAAGCGCACATACGTGGATGCTGATACTTTAGCCAGTGTATGACAAGATAGCGGCCTTGACACAGCAAGCTGAAGAGAAGGAAATCGAGCTCAGACAAGAGCGGGAATCTGTTCGTGCGCTATCCAAGCAACTGCAAGAACTCCAGGATACCTCGAGCGGCTTTGAAGCGCTTGCTGCCCAGGGCAAGGCGATCCTTGACAAGATCGGTGAGCAGCAGACCAAGGCGGACGAGCAGCACCGGAAATCGACAGAAGAGCTCCAAAATAGGTAAGTGTTCTTGAAGCCAGTTGCCTAGTCAGTGACTGACACATGGACGGTAGGCTTGCAAAAGTTACCGATCGTCTCGAAGCGCTTTCCGACATGATGTCAGGACAGCCAGAGGCTCTCGAGGGCGTCCAGGAGGCTCAGAATGAATCAATGCTCAGGTGAAAATCTCCTTGGCTACACTGTTGTCCACCATCTCTGACTTGATAAGCGTCACGGCCAAGCTTGACAACATCCTGCAGTCCCGGGATGTCGCCAGGGAGGCCACGGAGGGGTTGTCGGCTAACCTCGAACTCCAAACGGGAAAGATTATGCAGAGGCTTGATGGCCAACTCGAGTCCCTCAGCAAGCAACTGGCGGAAAAGGCTGAGGAGAACGGTATGGTGTCGACGCTCTACAAGCGAAAAGACGCTGAATGTGAGGAGCACATGAAAGTCGTTACAGCTTTGCGAGAGACCACAGAAAAGCAAGCGGACCAGATTCAGCACCTCGAAACAAGCTTGATTTCTCTGGATGCGGCTCAAGAGGAAAACGAACACACAATTCGACGCCTGGAGGAGGCATCAAGGGATACGGCGCGGCTCAAAGAAGAGCTAAAGTCCAAGGCTGCTGCAGTGGCTGAACTGCAACGCACCCTCGACGCCAAGGAGAGGGAACATACTCTCGAGCGAGAAAAGTACGGCTCAAACATTCACAAGCTTGCGCAAACAATCCAGGAGAAGGACCAGCATTCTGGTGCGGCGGCTCAACAGGCCGCGGAGACTGCTCGCCGCGAAGTTCGCGCAGAAATGGAGAGCGCCAACGCGGAGACGCAGAGACTTCTTCAAGAAACGCAACAACAACGGGCATCGTTGGTTGGCCAGCTCGAAAACCTCAAGCAGCAGATCTATCGAAAAGAGCAAGACGTGTTTCGGGGTGCTGCGGCAATTCGTTCGCTCCAGGAAGGTCTTGCCACGGAGGAAGCGAAGGGTAAATTGGTTGCGGGCCAACTCGCAGGACGCTCGAGCGATCTGGAGCGACTGCAGAATCAGATGGCATCGAGGGTCAGTGACCTGGAGACCCAAGTCAAGGCTGCCAGGGAGCGGGAAATCGCGCTGGAAGAGGAGGGCCATCACCAGCGCATCAAGTTTGAAGGACTCCTCGCCGGTCTGAGAAACTGGGCTACACAGGAAGGGCTTTCCCTCGATGACTTGGATTTCCTGAGCGACGGCAGAAGAACTGCGGAAGAGATTGGCGCCAGACTTGCACAAGCCCTGAGACCGGTATCGCTCTCTCCGAGGCCGCAAACCCTCCCATCTGAGGTACGCCAGAGAGATCCGTTGCTTCGTGGCGAAAATCCATCCTTCTTTTCGGAGGATCAGGCACCGCAGACAGGTCCAAAGAACCAGTTTGGAGGCCCACTCCCGAACGGCAATGCCGGTACGGAACTCGGCGGACGGGAAGAGATGGATGGGAATGCCATGGAAGATGTGCCTGAGAACGATCCGCTTCCATATGCCGCAACACTCCACCATATGAGACGTGTTGTCGTCCGCAGTCCAGCAAACGTGCCGAATGCGCCAGCCGCGCCTTCGATCGATCAGGAGAGGGCACGGAGAAGAGAGGGTATTCAGCCAAAGTCAATTTTGAAGCGAGTCACCAGAAGCACATCGAATATGTTGAAACAGGAGGAGACCGGCGGCGTTGCTGGGAATGGGGCGTTCAAGAGAAGCAGACAGGACGAAGTTGACGGCCGGTCTGTCAACACCGCCGCGGGCGCAGGCGAAAAGGCAAACAGACCGTCAAAACGATCTCGCAGACGAAGTCAGTCAGAAGCAGCATGGTCCGACAGCTTGATTGGCCCCCTCGAAACCACGGTCCATGGAGTGAAGAAGGAGTCATCGGAACATGGAACTCTCGGCCTTGACGACGATATTGTGGAAGAGCAAGACAGTGCTGTTGGACGTCCTCAGGAAAACACATCCAACACAAATGGTTTCCGTGGCAGCCAGCCTGCTGCAGCTCGCAGCCAGCGGAGAAATTCAGGGGCTGGGCCTTCTGGGCTGCGCAGAACTCCTTCCGCAAACACACCCCAATTCTTGGGCCCGAGGCAGCCAAATGTGCGCACCTACGGCTCACAGAGGGCGGCTGGAGAGCCTTTGATCGCCGACGGGTCCTCCAGCTCCCGGTTCAAGCCACAGTCCCAGTCTCGGTATTGGACAAAGCCAAAGGACGAGTCGCAGGAGTCCATGACTTTCTCGCAGGGTGTCGGTGCCGACGAGACTCAGCTGTTTGCCTTTCCGGCTTGAGAGGTTGGGCGGGACTTTGCTTTGAAAGAATTGCTTGATCATCTTGGAGGATCTGACTGACAGGTCAATGGTTCGTTTGGGCGGCTCAACCAGCCATGTTTTGCTGATGAGAGTGAAGAAAAGGGTGGGGGAAAGCAAGAACTGTTGTAGACTTAGATTTTGAAGGATGGCCAAGAAAGGCATCCGGCTCTCCAGATTGTGCCCTCTTGCCCTGACTGCTGGGGGTTGCTTGTCAGCAGCAGGCAATCAAACATTGATATCTTGTCAGACTCAGCGGCGCGAGCTGAACACCTGGTCAAGACAAAAAGCAGCCCCGGAGTAAGAGATATCAGAGATTCCTCTAGATCTAACCCTCCTCCTTTCTCTTTTCCGCAAAACCCTAAAAACGCCGGCCATGCTGTCATGGTGGTTTTGTACACTGGCGAGCCCATGGTATAATACACTTTCTTTCTTGCCAACGGTGCGGGGAGGACAAGTTCGAGTCGAGTCAAGCCGAGTCGAGCCGAGTAACGTGCGCCTACCTGGCATTCCTCCACTGTTCCCTTCCTCCATCAATCCCTCCTCTTACAACCAACCAACCAACCCGATCCAACCCAGGATTTATTTCCCCTTTCGTTTTTGCTCCAAGAAAAGCACTCTCCTCCGAACTATTCTCCAGTCAGCGGCGTCCTTCCTTCTCCCACCCCATTGAGATTTCGGGCCCGAAGAGGGGTAGGCAAGGTGGGATAGATGGGCGGTTGCGTACTGATGGGGTCGTATTTGATCATGCTCATGGGCAGCGCCGTGCGGGCGCGGGTGAATGTGTAGAAGTAGCCTGTCATGGCCATGGAGAGGAGGCGCACAATGACGATGCGGGATTTGGCTGTGGGGGGCGGTTAGTCCTAATTCGTGCTGTGTTCGGGGTTGTTTGGCGGGATGGGTTAGGGAGGTGGTGTTGCTGGTGCCGGGTCTGGGACAGGAGTTGGGTGGGGTGTCGTACTCTTCTTTGCCATCTTGAAGCTGTGGTTTTGGGCGTAAAGCCTCGCTCCCCTCTTGGTGGTGGTGCTGTTGTATGGGGGGCAATGGTGTCGCCGCCGTCGTCGTCGTCGTCGTCGCGATGCGGGTCGAGGTTTTGCGGTTTCGAGGTGCACGGTTGCACGGACTTGGAATTGAAGATGCACGGGCCGGGCGGGCTGCTGGGGTGGGTCCCAAGCTCTGAGGCGGCTCTGAGGCGGCTCTGGGGCCGTCGGGAGAGCGTTGATCCGGGGCGGATTTTGGCTTGCCTGCCGGGCCCTGACAGGCCTGACTGCCTGTCTTGCATCTTGCTGAAGCCGACATGTTTTGGATTCAAACACGCTCGACTAACACAATCAATCAATTGTCATCTTCTGAACTGCTTCATTTGTTCCTCGATGTCTTGCTTTGTATTGACCCGTAATACATTGAATTGTGCAATACCCGATTCCTTGTGACAATTTTCCTGTGTCTCCCGACAGAGCTCGCAGGTCCATCGCTGCACATCGCTCTGCACGTCACAGATATCTCTCTCCAAAGTCTCTGCAACTCGCTGGTGTCAACCCGACCAACTCCAAGAACAAGATGGCACTTGACAACATCGATCCACATCAAAGTCCGACTGGCCAAGCGTGTTTCTGAGTCATCATCGAGGTTGTCACTGGCCCAAGTCTCCTATCCTCCAACGTTAGCCGGGCGGGAGAGGTTGTGACAAGGACCCCCGAGCTACGGCTGTTATGGTTGGGGGTCTCGAGGGGGTCTCGCTGCACACCGCCCGCCCGAGCTCCATTTTCGGAGGCAGGCCGCCCGGGGACAGACTTGCACAGACTGAGTACAATAACTGCGCGTCCGGTCACCGGATTTGTTTCCAGCCGCATCCCCCTATTGCTATTGACGCTGCCTATCTGTCTGACCGGACCGTGGGACGATAGGCCGACGCTGAAGGGTATGTCAGAGGGGGGCAAAATATGGCGCTTGATGGGTGAGCTAACAGCATGTGTGCTTCTAGAAACCCCCACTGCCCGCGCCGTCTCAACAAGGTTGCCGCCCACCTCCACTTCCCACGCAGGAGCAGGCTTGCTTCCCTGATTCCGAGTCGATACACCCTCGGTTCCTATCGAACCTGCCGCCAAATGGCGCCCTTGCTGGTGCAGATTGGTCGCCGTGGGACGACAGTCAATCGCTCGGCACTGAGGCATGGCGCGGGGCTGATCCCCGGCTCAGCGCTGCAGGGTCTATCCTGCCAGAGAGGTACCGAACTCTTGTTTTTCTCCGTTCTTTGCTGGTTCTTTTCCGTCCTGTCTCGTTTTCCTCCCTGACTGGCCGCTGTCTCAAGGTGTGCCTGGCGCCCCTGAGGCTGTTGCCCAAGGTGAAACCCCCGAGCAATACCCGCAGCGCCGCCTCGCTGGCAGCCGTCCAGGGAGGGCTGTCCCCGCCCGCTTTCGGCCTTTCGCGGGTCAACGCAGGGTCTCCGGGATGGCCCGCGGCGGGAGGAGGCAAACATCAGTCGGATGACAGGAGACAATTGCACACTTATGCGCTGATTCCCTTCCCTTTGGGCTTGGGCTGAGTAGCCTGTTGCAGCCCAGCACCTTTCGTTGATCCCTCCCCTTATTCACTCACTGCACCACTTGTTGCTCTTATTCTCTCATTCAAGCCATCTACAAGCCATCTCCGTACTCCTGTCAAACCAAAAAACATCCCCCCCCTCCTTAACGTTATCATCCGCCTCCCTCCCCCCACCTCAACCTCGTCGTCGATAAACCTGAGTCACACCAACAACAACAACAATCACTATATCACCATATATCACAACAACCCTATCCTTGCGGCCTTTCTAACTGTGCACTCTCATTGCCGTAGACTTCTCCAGCTCTACCATTGCTGCCCCGCCACAGCTGTCTTATTCTACCCCGCTCCCACCTCGGCCCAGACACGGCTTTGCACCCCTTCTCACAAGTCTCTCGTCGTCTCACCAGAAGCGCACCATGGCGTCCAACAACGGCCGCCGTCTTAACATCGACAACATCAACCCGCACGTCCGGGAAGCCAAGTATGCCGTCCGTGGCGAGCTCGCCGTTCGGTCCGAGGAGTACCGTGCCGCCCTTCAAAACGGCACGGCCAACCTGCCCTTCAAGCAGGTCATTTCGGCCAACATCGGCAACCCGCAGCAGCTCGACCAGAAGCCGCTCACCTTCTTCCGCCAGGTTCTCAGCATCCTCGAGAACCCCAAGCTACTGGAGAAGAGCGATGTGCTAGTGAACCAGCTAGATTACAAGCCCGACGTGCTAGAACGGGCCAAGAAGCTGCTGGCATCGGTTGGGTCTGTGGGTGCATACAGTGCCAGCAATGGCGCCCCTGCCATCCGCCAAAGTGTTGCCGACTTCCTCGAAAGTGAGTCTCCCCTCGAATGGCGGTCGGCATTGGTCCGTGGCTAACCACCCATGCAGGGCGAGATGGGTTCCCCGCCAGCCAGGCCGACATCTACCTCTCGGGTGGTGCCTCTTCGGGTGTCAACACCCTCCTTCACGTCATCTGTGCGAACGAGAAGACTGGCATCCTCGTCCCCATCCCTCAGTATCCCCTGTACACCGCTTCTCTCAGCGTCCTCAACGCCGCCTGTGTGCCGTACCTCCTAGATGAGCACAAGAACTGGGGCACCGATCTGGAAACGATCAAGGCGTCCCACGAGAAGGCCAAGGCCGAGGGCATCGACGTCCGCGCCATCGTCATTATCAACCCGGGCAACCCGACCGGCGCCTCGCTGTCCGAAGATGACGTCCGCGCCGTTATCGAGTATGCCAGCAAGGAGCGCCTCGTCATCCTCGCCGACGAGGTCTACCAGACCAACGTCTTCATCGGCGAGTTCATCAGCTTCAAGCGCATCCTACGCCAGCTGCAGAAGGAGCAGCCCGGCGCGTTCGACCACGTCGAGCTCGCCTCCCTGCACTCCGTGTCCAAGGGCATGGTGGGCGAGTGCGGCCACCGCGGCGGCTACTTTGAGCTCGTCGGCTTCGACCCGGCCGTCCAGGCCGAGATCTACAAGTTTGTCTCCATCACGCTCTGCGCCCCCGTCATCGGCCAGTGCCTCGTCGAGCTCATGGTCAACCCGCCCCGCGAGGGCGAGCCGTCCTACGAGCTCTACACCCAGGAATACAACGCCATATTCAACGGCCTGCGCGAGCGCGCCACCGCCCTGCACAAGGCGTTCGAGCAGATGGAGGGCGTCGAGTGCGGCGAGCCCCAGGGCTCCATGTACCTCTTCCCGACCATCACCCTCTCGGACAAGGCGGCGGCCGCCGCCGCCGCCGAGGGCCGCACCCCGGACGAGTTCTACTGCCTGCGCCTGCTCGAGGCCACGGGCGTGTGTGTCGTGCCGGGCTCCGGCTTCGGCCAGAAGGAGGGCACCCTGCACTTCCGCACCACCTTCCTCGCGCCCGGGACCGAGTGGGTCGGCAGCATTGTCAAGTTCCATGCTGAGTTTATGGATAAGTACCGCTGACGCTGGCTTGGGATGAAAAGCGATGAGGTCTTTTCCCGGGGCGTTGGGGGCATGGAGGGGGGGGGGGATGAATGGCGCCACGACCAATACCAGTATTTGATTCGATGGAAGTATGCTTAGCTTTTTGCATTGCATGCCCGCATGTATTGGTTTTTAGTGTTAGCACACGCGATGCGTTGGTCGGCTTGGAGAGAGAGTTTTGAAAAAGAGAACGGGCTACCTAAAGTGCCTAGATACCCTAGCTGCTCGTTATGCCGTTCCGATCAGTTGCGTGCTTGCCTGCCTTTATGCTTTGTCTTGAGATTCGTGCTTTCCGAGGAGGGAGGGAGCTGGTCTGTCGAAGAAATGGAGTGGTGGTCTGGCATGGAAGAGACGTGATTCTTGACACACCCAGCCGCTCCTTGAGTGCTGGTAACAACATACAAGTCTAATCATAGGCAGAACCCACTTCTTAAAGTCATTCCCGGCTCTTCTCGTAGTAGCGAGGTATCATACAGAATGTTTCCACACTACAACCCCCTCCCACCTGTACCGCCCATGACTCAACGCCCAAGTGGTGCAATCAATTATGCTTTCTCTGCTCTAGCAAAACCTGCCTGGACGTGCTGTATCTAACCCTAGATATGGTGCCTGCTCTCTCTTTTACGCCCGCTCACTCCCCCTCAGGCGGACGGCCTGGCCGTACTTTTGCAGCTTGGTGATCAGCTGGTCGCCCTGGCGCACCACGTCCTGGTACTGCTTGTTCTTGTCGTCGGGCCGGTTGGT
>OUNM010436745.1_pt1 | contig 20276 bp, 14 predicted proteins | sample 1769961 | NCBI WGS metagenome assembly OUNM01 (sample SAMEA3914820, study PRJEB12502) | metagenome | biome: forest; material: soil | place: USA | collected 2012-03-12 | depth 0.3 m
CAACCTCACCGGCACGCCGGCGATGAGCGTGCCGCTGCACTGGACGTCCGACGGCCTGCCGCTGGGCGTGCAGTTCGTGGCGCCGTTCGGGCGCGAGGAGATGCTGCTGCAATTGGCGGCGCAGTTGGAGCACGCGCGGCCATGGTTCGAACGGCTGCCGGCGTGGGTTGGCGATTCGTCGTGATCGGGTCGCGCGTCCCGCCAGCGGTCCGGGCGGCTGCGGGCCGGCGGGCTATTGCGCCTGGGCCCCTGGCGCGCCCAGCCGGCTGCGCCGCCACGCCGCAGGCGGCTGACCGAACTCGCGCCGGAACGCGCGGCTGAACGCGGCGTCGGTCAGGTAGCCCACCTCCTCGGCCACCTGCGACAGCGGCACGTTGCTTCGCCGCAGGAGGTTGCTGGCCAGCAGCATGCGCCATTGCGTCAGGTATTGCATCGGCGACTGGCGCACCAGCTCCTGGAAGCGCTGCGCAAGCACCGAGCGGGAGCTGTGGCACAGGTGCGCGAGTTCATCCAGCGTCCAGCCGTGCCCCGGCCGCTCGTGCATCGCCGACAACGCCGCGCCGACGATGCGGTCGCCCACGCCGGCCAACCATCCCGCCGCAGGCCGCGACGCGTCCTGCATCGCGAGCCGCAGCACTTCGATGAACAGCACCTCGGCCAGCTTGGCGAGCACGCCGGCACCGCCGGGACGCGGCGAGCGCGCCTCGGCCAACGCATAACGCACCGAGGCCTCCAGCCACAGGCCGGCGGGCGAGCCGCGCACGTTCACGCGCAGCAGGCCCGGCAGGCCGCTCAGCAGCATGCGCGCCAGGCGGTCGTCGCAGGCCAGGTAGCCGCACACCAGCTTGGTGGCCGCGCCGCCGCCGCCATAGGTCAGCATGCGCGGTCGGCGCGACAGCACCTTGGACAGCGGCGCGCCCCCGCTGGCCGGAGGCAGGCCCGGCTCGGAGCTCATGCGATGGGCGTCGCCGTGCGGGAACAGCACGACGTCGCCGGCCACCAGCCGTACCGGCGCTTCGCCCGGCATCTCGACGAAGCACTCGCCCTCGGTGATCAAGTGGAAGATGACCACGCGTTCGGCCTGCGGCTCGAGCACCGGCGCCGCCTGGTCGGCGCAAGGCGAGTGGTAGCACCACGGCGCGGTGAAGCGCGCGTGCAGGAACACGGCGCCCACCAGGTGCACCACGCGCAGGGTCTGCGACAGCGCGTCCATCACACCACGTCCACCTGCACATCCAGGCCGTGCACCTGCACCGCCGTCGGGATCGGCGAGCGCTCCAGCGCGCGTCGCACCAGCTCGCGCAGTTGTTCGGCCGCGGCACCGTCCGCGCCGATGGCCACGATCAGGCGCTGTTCGACCGGTGCCGGGTTGACGAGCCGGCCGCTCTCGTCCGACAGCCCGACCATGCCACGCGAGTCCGAACTGGCCGCCGCCTCGACCCGCAGTGTCCGCAGCACGACGCCCTCGATGGCGGCCAGGAACACGATGGACGTCGACGCGCAGCTGGCCAGCCCGGCGCGGTACAGCCAGCCGGGGGACACCTGGCCGCCGCCGCCACCGAGCTCGGGCGCCAGGTCCGTGCAGACCTCCTGTCCGTTGGGATGGCGGCAGACGATGCGCAGGGGCATCTGCGGGCCGCTCCAGTGCGCGTACGCCGGCGCGTCCGGCGACAGTCCCATGTCGGGGCGCCGTTCCAGCACCTTCGTCAGACGCGCCATCGCGTCGGCCACCGCCTGCATGCCCATCGTCTTCTCCCATCGAGTCGTCGCGGCGATTGTGCGCCGCGCCGCCCGCCAGCGGGCCGTCGACCGGCCGGCCCCGGCAGCGCGGACAACACACGCGGACGATCGGACAGGACACCGGCGCACGCGCTGCGCTCCACTGCCCCTCCGATCAACGAAGGACATCGCAATGACCACCCCGCACGACCTCGCCACCCTCAAGAGCCGCCAGCAAGCCGCCTGGGCCAGCGGCGACTACGCCGTCATCGGCACCACGCTGCAACTGGTGGGCGAACAGCTCGCCGAGGCCTGCGACGGCCAGCAGGCGCTGGAACGCGATCTTGTCGCTCTCCTGGCGGAGGCCAACATCGGCGGCCCCGACGCGCTGACGGTGCCCAGCGCGTACCTCCAGGTGGTGGCGACCCGCGCCTGAAGCGGCCCACGCCGGAGTTGGCCTGTCGGGTTCGGCCGGCGGTTTCCGATTCACCAGTCGGACGCCTCTCGAACCAACCGGAACCGCCCCATGCCGCACCATTTCCCGTCGCCCGCGACGGCCCTCGTGATCGGCGGATCGACCGCATGACGCTCGACTCCGCACTCCTCGCGCGCCGCCGCCTCGCGGACCTGCCGTCGCGACCCGGCCTGCCACTCCTGGGCAACGCGCTCGACCTGGATCCCCGCCGCTTCCACCTCATCCTCGAGGACTGGCGGCGCGAGCTGGGCGACGTCTTCACCATCGGACTGGGCCCACGCCGCATCCTGGTGAGCAGCGACGCCGAGCACCTCCAGGTGGCGCTGCGCAATCGTCCGGACGGCTTCCGGCGCTTCTCCATGATGACGCGCGTGGCCGAGGAGATGGGCTGGCATGGCGTGCTCACGGCCGAGGGCCCGTCGTGGCGCGCCCAGCGCGTGCTGGTGACCAAGGCGCTGGCGACACCCCACTTCCGCGCGTTCTACCCGGTGCTCGAGAAGATCACGTACCGCCTGCTGCTGCGCTGGCAGAAGGCGGCGCGCCAGGGCACCGTCGTGAACATGACCGACGACCTCACGCGCTACACCGTCGACGTGACGACTGCGCTCGCGTTCGGCGAGGATCCCAACACGATCGAGAAGGACGGCAACCCGATCCAGGCGCACCTCGCGCGCGTCCTGCCGATGCTCAGCTCGCGCATGAACGCCGCATTCCCGTTGTGGCGCTGGATCAGGCTGCCCAAGGATCGCCAGCTGGACCAGTCGCTGGCCTTCATCAAGAACCACATCTCGGGCCTCATGGAGCGGGCCCGCCACCGCATGCGCGTCGATCCGTCGGCGCAACCGCGCAACCTGCTCGAGGCGATGCTCGCCGCGGCGCAGGAGCCCGATTCCATGATCGACGAGGAGCTCATCGTCGCCAACGTGATGACGCTGCTGCTCGCAGGCGAGGACACGACGGCGCACACGCTCGCGTGGGCGATGAAGTTCCTCGCCGAGGACATGAACCTGCAGGACCGGCTCTATGCCGAAGCGGTCGGCGCGCTCGGCCCCGATCGCGTGTGCGCCTCGCACGAGGGCCTGCAGTCGCTGGGGCTGTTCGAGTCCACGGCGCTGGAGGCGACGCGTTTCAAGCCCATCATCCCGATGATGTTCATGGAGGCTGCGGCCGACGTCGAGCTCGGCGACATCGCGGTGCCCGAAGGCACGGGGGTGTTCTTCCTGCTGCGGCCGTCGATGCTGGACGAGCAGCGCTTCGGCTGTCCCCACCAGTTCGTGGCCGACCGCTTCGCGAGCGGCCACGGTGGCGTCGAACCCCACGACGGGCGCGCCTACGCGCAGTTCGGCGCCGGCCCCCGCGTCTGCCCTGGCCGCCACCTCGCCAACGTCGAACTGCGGCTCGTGCTGTCCATGCTCGCGCGCAACTTCCGCATGCGACTGGCCTGCGATCCGGCAGCGATCGAGGAGGTGGCCGGCTTCACCATGATGCCCAGCGCCATGCCGGTGCTCCTCGAACCTCGAGGTCGCTGATCGACGGCGCCGCGCGCGCCCACCCCCCGCCGCTCGATCGCGCCCGCAAGCACGCCGCGTGGTCGGCCCACAACTGTCTCGAGAAACGAGGAGAACACTTTGAACGGATGCGGATTCCGCAAGGCCCGCGTGGCCGCCGCGGCGCTGGCCGCGTGGCTGGCGGGCACCAGCCACGCCGGCGTGGTCGAGCTTGGCGACGGCGTCCAGGCCGTCTGGTCGCTCGACACGTCGCTGACCGAGGGCTGGCGCCTGCGCCACGCCGACCCGTCGCTGATCGGCAAGGGCGACGGCGGCACCGGCTCGGGCTACACGCAGTCGTCGGCCGAAAGGAACTTCGGGCAGGGCGACAACTTCACCAACCTGCTGCGAGTCGTGGGCGACGTGGACGTGCACAAGGGCGACACCGGCCTGGTGGTGCGCGCCAAGGCCTGGGACAACTTTCGCCTCTCCGACCAGTCGGTGTCCTTCGGCGCCCCTTCCAACGGCTACGCCACCGATACGCGCCTGAGCGACCACGACTTCGATACCCGCCTGTCCAGGTTCCGCGGCGCGCAGTTCCTGGACGCCTACGCCTACGGCAGCGTGGACCTTGGCGACAGCGCGGTGGCCAAGGTCAAGCTGGGCAGCCACGTGGTCAACTTCGGCGAGAGCCTGTTCGTGCCCGGCGTCAACCAGTATTCGGTGTTCGACGTCAACGCACTGCGCCAGCCCGGCACGCTGGTCAAGGAGGCCATCCTGCCGGTGCCGCAGGTGTCGGCCAACATCGGACTGCCCGGCGACGCCTCGCTGGAGGCGTTCTGGCAGTTCGGCTGGAAGGCCACCAGCATCGACGGTTGCGGCACCTACTGGTCGCCCGCCTCTGCGCTGGACTGCGCCCGCGGCTCGACGCTGGTGGCCAGCGACGCGGCGGGCTCGTTCTCGTCGGCGCAATACTGGAACGGCGTCCCGGCGCTGGGCGGACTGAACTTCCGCTTCTCGCTGCTGGACGAGCGCAGGCCCGAACATCCCCGCCAGTTCGGCCTCGCGCTGAAGAAGAACGTCGAGTCGCTCGACACCGAGTTCGGCGCCTACTTCGTCAACTACACCACGCACACGCCCATCCTGTCGGTGGTGCGCGATCTCAGGACCATCGCCGGCTCGGTCTACTACACCAACCCGCAGGACGGCTCGGTCGTTCCCCTCGGCTCGGCGCAGTGGGACTACTCGGTCAACGACATCCAGGTCGCCGGCCTCAGCGCCGCGACGGTGATCGGCGGCTGGTCGGTGGCGGCGGAGGCGTCTTACGCACACGGCGTGCCGGTCCAGATCAACCCGGTCGACATCGTGCTGGGCTTCGTCGCGGCCGGCGCGACGCCGGGCACGGTGGGCATCGGTCCGGTGGCCGGCCGCATCGGCTCCATGGCTGCGCCGCTGGGTTCGAACAGGTACCTGCCTGGGTATGACCGCAAGAACAAGACGCAGGTGCAGGCCTCGACGATAAAGATCTTCCCGAACGCGCTGGGCGCCTCGAGTGCAAGCCTCGTGGGCGAGGTCGCCTGGCAGCACTGGACCGGCATCGGCGACCCCGACACCAGCGTGCGCTACGGGCGCGGCTTCGAGTACGGTGCCGCGCAGCACGCCACGCTGGGCGGCTACTGCCCCGAGAGCACCACCAACCCGCGCAACTGCACGCAGGAGGGCTACGACACGTCCGACGCCTGGGGTTTTCGCCTGCTGGGCGAGCTCGACTACCCGGACGCCATCGCCGGCATCAATCTCAAGCCGCGCGTGTTCTTCTCGCAGGACGTCAAGGGCTGGTCCGCCGACACGCTGTTCAGCCAGGGACGCCGCGCGATCAGCCTGGGCCTGCGGGCCGAATACCTGCGCCGGTACTTCCTGGACCTGAGCGTGACGACCTACGACCGCCACGCGCACTTCGACAGCTTCCACGACCGCGACTTCCTGGGCGCCGTCGTGGGAGCGAGCTTCTGACGACCACGACGGACCCACCATGAACACCATCGCCCACACCCGTCTCGCGTCCTTCGCGCTGCTCCTGGCCGGCGCACTGAACGCGCAGGCCCGGCTCCCCGCCGACCAGGTCGAGCGCCTGGGCGCCGACCTGACGCCAGTCGGTGCCGAGAAGGCCGCGAGCAAGGACGGCACCATCCCCGCCTGGGACGGCGGCCTGGCCAGGGCGCCGGCCGGCTTCGACCGCGGCCAAGGCTGGGCCGACCCGTTCGCCGGCGACAAGCCGCTCTACACGATCACCGCCGCCAACGCGGATGCCTACAAGGACCGGCTCGCCCCCGGCCAGCTCGCGCTGCTCAAGCGCTACCCGTCCTACAAGTTGCTCGTCTACCCGACGCGGCGCTCGGCGGCCTACCCTGCCACGGTCTACGAGAGCGTGCGCCGGGAGGCCGGCCAGGCCGATACCACGCAGGACGGCAACGCCGTCGTCAACATCGTCGCCAGCCCCGTGCCGTTCCCGATCCCGCACAGCGGCGTCGAGGCGATCTGGAACAACATGTTCCGCTACCGGGGCGGCTCGGTGACGCGCAACGTCGCGGAGTTCCCGGTGCAGGTCAACGGCGCGTTCACGCCGGTCAAGAGCCGCGAGGACGTCGCCTTCGCCTCCAGCCTGAAGACGCCCGCGCCCAACCTGCTCTTCTACTACCGCACGCGCTACGAGGCGCCGTCCAGCATCTCGGGCGAGGCGCTGCTGCTGCACGAGTTCATCGACCAGGTGCACCAGCCCCGCGCCGCGTGGGTCTACAACCCGGGCACGCGGCGCGTGCTGCGCGCGCCGGAGGTGGCTTACGACGCGCCCCGCAACGGCGTCGACGGCCTGTCCACCGCCGACGACTACGACGGCTACAACGGCGCGCCCGACCGCTTCGACTGGAAGCTCGTTGGCAAGCGCGAGATGCTGGTCTCGTACAACAACTACCGGCTCACCGACAAGCGGCTGAAGTACGCCGACATCATCCGTCCCGGCACGCTCAACCAGGACCTGGTGCGCTACGAAATGCACCGGGTGTGGGTGGTGGAAGGCACGCTCAAGCCGGGCAGGACGCACATCTACGGCAAGCGCGTGTACTACCTCGACGAGGACTCGTGGCAGGTCGCGGAGGGCGACCTGTACGACGGCCACGGGCAGCTGTGGCGCGTGCTCGAGCAGCATGGCGTGCAGTATTACGACGCGCCGACGTTCTGGATCGCCGGCTCCGCCCAGTACGACCTGCAGTCGCGTCGCTACGTGGCGTCGGGGCTCACCAACGAGGAGCCGCCGATCGTGTTCGGCGCGCCATTGAAGGCCGCCGACTTCACCCCCGACGCCCTGCGCCGGGCCGGCAATTGAGGGCGCGCGGAGCCTGCGCGCGCCGCTTGGCGCTGGCGATGGGCGCGCTGCTGGCATGCACCCGGGCTCCGGCCGCGGCACCCGCCACGCTCGACCTGCTGGAGCGCCCCGCGCTCGCCACGGCCCACGGCGAGCGCAAGCTGCTGCTCGACGTCACGCGCGCCGGCGCACGGCTGGTCGCGGTCGGCGAGGCCGGCCTGGTGCTGGCGTCTGACGACGACGGCCACCGGTGGCGACAGGCGCCATCGCCGACGTCGGCCATGCTCACCTGCGTGGCGTTCGCCGACGCGACCCACGGCTGGGCCGCCGGCCACGACGGCGTGATCCTGGCCACCCGGGATGGCGGCCGCACATGGGAGCGCCAGTTCGACGGCCGCGCGGCGAACGCGCAGATGCTGGCCGCGGCGCGCGAGCAGGACGCCGCGGCGCGCGCAAACCGTGGCACGGGCGCGTCCGCGGCGCGCGCCCGCGAGCAGGCGCGCGACCGCCTGGCCGACGCGCAGGCCGCCACCGCCGCGGGACCGTCGCGACCCCTCCTGGCCCTGCTGTTCACCGACGCCTCGCACGGCCTGGCGGCCGGTGCGTTCGGCCAGCTGTTCGAGACGTCCGACGGCGGGGCGCACTGGCGCTTCATCGGCGATCGGCTGGCGGCCGGCGAAGGGCTGCACCTCAATGCCATCACCCGATCGGCCTCGGGCACGCTCTACATCGCCGCGGAGGCGGGCGCCGTGTTCCGCTCCAGCGACGACGGTCGCCATTGGAAGCGCAGCGACACGGGCTACGCCGGCCAACTGTTCGGCGCGCTGTCGCTGAGCGCGCGCGACGTGCTGGCCTGGGGCTTCGGCGGCCACGTGTACCGGTCGGGCAACGCCGGCGCGACGTGGGCGCCGGTGCCCAGCCCGCTCGCCGGGACGCTCGTGCACGGCGCGCGACTGGGCGATGGCGGCGTGCTGCTCGTGAGCCAGGACGGCCGGGCGATGCGCAGCCGCGACGGGGCGCGGCACTTCGACACGCTGCCGGCACGGTGGCCACTGGTCCGCACCAGCAGCCTCGCCCTGGCGTCCGACGTCCGCGGCGCCATCGTCGTGGGCCTGGGCGGCGTCGCGTCGTTCGACCTGGCGAGCCCGAAATGACGGCCGCCGTGGAGCGCCTGCGCAACGCCATCGAAGGGGCGCTGTTCGCCCACCGCGTTGCATGGCTGGCGGCGTTCGCCGGCCTGTCGATGTTGCTGCTCTGGCAGGCCCTGCAGCTGCGACCCACCGCGAGCTTCGACGAGATGGCACCGGCGGGGCACCCGTACATCGTCAATGCCCGCGCGTTCGAGAACGACCTGCGCCCGCTCGGCAACGTGATCTGCATCGCGGTGGAGACCACCGACGGCGACATCTACTCGGCCGCGTTCCTCGAACGACTGCGCCAGGTCAACGAGGCCGTCTTCTACATCCCGGGCGTGGACCGCGGCAACCTGCGCTCGCTGTTCACGCCCAACACGCAATGGTTCGAGGCCACCGAGGACGGCCTGCGCTCGGGCCGCGTCGTGCCGCCCGGGTTCGCGGGTTCGGACACCGACGTGGCCGCGGTGCGCGACAACGTCGCCAAGGCCGGCCTCGTGGGCAGCCTCGTGGCCGGCGACGGCCGCTCCGCCGTGCTGGTCGTGCCCCTGCTCGAACGCGACCCGGACACCGGCGCCAGGCTCGACTACGGCGCATTCGCGCGTCGCCTCGAACACGACGTGCGGTCGCGCTTCGAGACCCCCACCGTGCATGTGCACGTGATCGGCTTTGCCGAACTGGTGGGCGACCTGATCCGCGGCGCACGGCCGATGGCGGGGTTCATGCTGCTGACCGCCGCGCTCACCGCGTTGCTGCTGCAGTGGTTCTCGCGCTGCTGGCGCAGCACGCTGGCGACGATGGCCTGCTGCCTGCTCGCCGTCGTCTGGCACCTGGGCCTCGTCGCGTTGCTGGGGGATGGGCTCGACCCGTATTCGATGCTGGTGCCGTTCCTCACCTTCGCCATCGGTGTCTCGCATGCGGTGCAGAACATCAACACGATGTCGCAGGAGACGCTGCGCGGAGCCGGACGGGTCGAGGCCGCTCGAGCCACGTTCCGCCTGCTGTTCGTGCCGGGCACCGTGGCACTGCTGTGCGACGTGGCGGGCTTCTCGACGCTGCTGGTGATCGACGTCGGCGCGATCCGGGGGCTGGCGGTCAGCGCCAGCATCGGCGTGGCCGTGGTGATCGTGACCAAGATGTTCCTGTTGCCGGTGCTCATGTCGTACGCCGGCGTCTCCGCGGCAGGGCGGCGCGCCGCCCGGCGACGCCACGACGGGCCGCATCGCGTCGCCGCTGCGTTCGCCGCGCTGGCCCGGCCGCGCAACGCGGCGATCACGGTGGTCGTGGTCGCGCTGCTGGCCGGCTGGAGCTGGTCGGCGAGCCGCCAGTTGCAGGTCGGGGACCTCGATCCGGGCGCGCCCGAGCTGCGGCCCGACTCGGCATACAACCGCGACGCCGCCTTCTTCGCCCGCCAGTACGCCACCAGCGCCGACGTGTTCGTCGTCATCGTCAAGACCCCGCCCGGCGAATGCGGCGCCTACGAGACGGCGTCGACGGTGACCCGCCTGCAATGGGCGCTGGAGGAGACGCCGGGCGTGCAGGGCACGGCGTCGTTGTTCGATGCAATGAAACAGGTGATCGTCGGCACCTACGGCGGCGACCTGCGCTGGGACACGGTCACGCGCAACCGCTACATCTCGAATGCGGCGCACCGCGGCGTTCCGCCGTCCCTCTACAACACCGACTGCTCGATGCTGCCGGTCGTGGCCTACCTGGACGACCACCGGGCCGCGACGCTGGCCGCCGCAGTGCGCACGGTCGAGACGTTCCGCGCCAGCGAGCCCGCGGGCCACGCCACGCTGCTGCTGGCGGCCGGCAACGCGGGCCTCGCCGCGGCCACCAATGACGTCGTGGAGCGCGCCTGGGGCCCGATGTTGCTGCTCGTGTACGGCATCGTCGCGATGCTGCTGGCCATCGAGTTCCGCTCGCTGCGCGTCACGCTGTGCCTGCTGGTGCCGCTGGTCATCACGTCCTTGCTGTGCGAGGCGATCATGGCGCGGCTGGGCCTGGGGGTGAAGGTGGCCACGCTGCCCGTGATCGCGCTGGGCGTGGGCATCGGCGTGGACTACGGCATCTACCTGTACAACCGCCTCGACGGGCTTCTCGCGCGCGGCCTGCCGCTGCGCGAGGCCTGGTTCGAGACGCTCAGGAGCACGGGCCGCGCCGTCGCGTTCACCGGCCTCACGCTGGCGGCGGGCGTGTCGACGTGGGTCCGCTCCGACATCAAGTTCCAGGCCGACATGGGGCTGCTGCTGGCCTTCATGTTCGTGTGGAACATGCTGGGCGCGATCGTGCTCGTGCCCGCGCTCGCCGCTTTGCTGGGCGTGCGTCCCCCCAACCTCGAAGGAAACCGTCCATGACCGCTTCGCCGCGCCCGCTCGCCAGACTCCTCGCGCTGCCCTTCGCGCTCGCCGCCATGGCGGCCCACGCGGACGCGCCACCGCCGAACCCATTCGCCCGGGATGCCGCCGGCATCGAGCAGCTGATCGACGAGAACTACGCCTACCTCGACCGCCTGCCCGGCGGCGCGCTGCCGCTGACCGACGTGCTGCGCGCGCAGGCGGCGGCGGTGGTCGACGAACGCGGCCTGCTGCGTTACGCCGAGCGCGCGCTGCTGCTTCTGGCCGACCACCACGCGATCACCGGCAGCGCGCTGGGGGACAGCTGGGCGATCGTGCCCAGCTACGCGGACCTGTGGGTCACGTTCGAACGTGGCCGCTACGTCGTCGACGCCGTGCGCGCCGACTCCCCGGCGGCGCGCGCCGGCCTGCACGCCGGCGACGCGCTGGTGGCCGTCGATGGCGTGCCCGTCGACCAGGCGGTACGCGACTTCTGGCGCGACCTGGGGCTGCGCACGGTCGCCGGACGCGAGGCGTTCGCAGCCCGCGTGCTGGCGGCCGGCCGGCGCGATCGCCCGCGCCGCCTGGCCGTGGCAGCGCCCGACGGCGAACCCCGCAGCGTGGTGCTGCCCAGCGTGTACGCGGCGTCGCGCGCGATGCCGCCGCACGGCGCGTTGACCGCCACGCCGACTGCCGCGGGCCTGCGCGTGCGCCTGCACGACAGCCTCGGCGATGACGGAACCATCGCCGCCTTCGACGCCGCGATCGCCACGGCGCCGGCGTGGGCGCCCGTGGTCGTCGACCTGCGCGACACCCCCAGCGGCGGCAACACCGTCGTCGCGCGCGCCATCCTCGGCTGGTTCGTCGACAAGCCGACGCCCTACCAGGTGCACAACCTGCCGCGCGAGGCCCGCCAGACCGGCATCGGTCGGCAGTGGATCGAGGAGGTGTTGCCACGCGGCGCGGACCGCCATCACGCGGGCCCGGTGGTGGTCTGCGTCGGCCGCTGGACCGGCAGCATGGGCGAAGGCCTGGCCGTCGCGTTCGCCGCGCTCGGCGCGCGCGTCGTGGGCACGCCCATGGCCGGTCTGCTCGGCGCCGTCGACGATTACGAGCTGCCCGGCTCCAAGCTCATTCTCAAGCTGCCGACGGAGCGCCTGTCCGCCGTGGATGGCACGCCGCGCGAGGCCTTCCGGCCATTGCCTCCGACCACGGACGACGGCAGGCTGGCGCGCCTGTGCGACGGCGATTGAGCCCCGCCGTCACGTGCCGGCCGCCGGGACGCGAGGCTCGTAGCGCGGCGGCAGCACCAGCCCTGCGCGCTCGTCGTCCCACGCCATCGCGCTGATGCGCCAGCCGCGCTGCGTGTGCACGAACTGCGTGGAGACCATGCCGCGCGCCGCGAACGGCACGCCCCGTGCCAGGCCCGTCTTGGCGTACGAGCCGAAGCGGTGCGCCACGTGGCCGAAGACCTCGGTCACCGCCACCAGCTCCATCTCGTGGAAACGCGTCAGTTCGCCGGCGCGCACGCTCGCCAGGCGTGGCCGGATGAACTGGCCCACCGTCGAGACTTCCGGCATGGGCCCGCTGTTGCGGATCAGCAGTCCGCCGTCGACGAACAGATCGTGCAGTCGCGCGTAGTCGGGTTGGCCGCCGGGCTCGAACGACACCGCCCTGAAGAACTCGCGGCTGAGCGCGTCGAACGGGGCATCGTCCACGGTCGCCGGCGCAGCCCGAACGACCGGATCGACGCCTGCCCGGAAAAGACTCCTGTCCACTGCGGCTCCTGGCAAAGGAACGCAATCTAGCCGCGCGGCCGCGCGAGCGCCATGTGTCGTTCGACACCCTTCAAGCGTGCATCATCTCCAGCGCCTGGCTCGCCGCATCCTCGTCGCTCAACGCGGCGCCGGCCTGCAGCAGCCGGTCCAGCTCCGGCGCCGCCAGCGCGCGCTGCAGGACGTCCAGCGTGAGGCTGCGCACGACGTGTTCGTTGGGCTGGCGGGCGGCGTGGCCTGCGGCCGCCGCGGCGTCCGCACGGCCCAGCGCCCGGGCCGCCTGCTCGAGGCGGCCGCGCCGCGCCGCGAGCCAGGCAGCGCCGTCCAGCACCATCGAGGTCGTCCCGGCCAGGCGGTGCTCCAACAGCGAATCGCGACCCGCGGCCAAGGCCTCGTCGAGGCGGCCGAGGTGGGTCAGCGACACGCACAGGTTGTGCATCGCCATCGGCCGCAGCAACGTGAACGGCACGTCCCGCAGCAGGGTGAGCAGCTGCTCGCCGCGCTGCACCGCCTCGTCGAAGCGGCCCGCGCGTTCGGTCGCCTGCTCCAGGTACATGAGCGAATGGGCGCGCAGTCGCAGGTCGCCGAACGCCTCGGACAGGCGCAGGCTCTCGAGCGTGTCGGCTTCCATCGTGGCCGCGGCGGCACCGCCGATGAAGAACCCCGCGAAAAAGCGCGCCGTGAGCAGCTGCCAACGGGCGATCGCCGGCCAGGCCGGGTCGAGCAGCGCGGCCATCTCGTCGCACGCCTTCTCGCAGCCCGGGGCATCGAGGAGCGCGGCGGCTGTGCGCACGCGGGTCCAGCCGGCCTCGTACGCACCGCGGCGATCGCCCGCCTCGAGGAACAGCGCCTCGGCGCGTGCCACCGCCGCGATCTCCTGCGCCCCAGCCATCGGAAAGCGCAGCGACGCCCAGCCAGCCAGCAGGCGCGCCTGCGCGACGCCGTCGGGCGCGTCGGGCAGGCGCTGCAGCGCCGCATCCAGGTGCGCCAGGCCCTCCACGCGCAGGTTGGCCAGCAGCCAGACCCAACTCGACGCGGCCGCCAGTGCCACCTGGACGTCGGCGGCGTCCGGCGCGCGCGCGGCCCACGCGAGGGCCGCGCGCACGTTGTCCAGATCGGGCAGCACGCGCGCGAGGCGCACCTGCGACGGCACCACCCACGCCTGCGCCGCGCCGTCCGCCAGCAGTCCTGCGATCGCCTGCGCGTGGCGCCGGGCGAGCACGGCCAGCGTGGCTGGCGACTCGCGCAGCCGCTCGAGCGCGTAGGCCCGCATCGTCTCGAGCAGGCGCAACCGCGTTGGACCGGTGCCGTCGCTGACGACGAGCGACTTCTCAACCAGGCTACCGAGCAGGTCGAGCACCTCCCAGGGCTCCAGGCCGCCGTCGGCCAACACCTGCTGGGCGGTCTCCACGGAGAAGCTTCCGGCGAAGATGCCCGCGCGAAAGAACAGCGCGCGCTCCGCGTCGCTGAGCAGTCCGCAGCTCCACTCCAGCATCTCGCGCAGCGTCTGGTGGCGCGGGCTGGCGGTGCGCCAGCCGGCCGTGAGCACGCGGAAACGGTCGGCCAGCCGCTCGCGCACGCCGGCCACGCCCAGCAGCGGCACGCGGGCCGCGGCCAGTTCCACGGCCAGCGGCAGGCCGTCCAGCTGGCGGCAGATGTCGACGATGGCGGCGACGTTGTCCTGCTGCAGCGCGAAGTCGCCCAGCTGGGCCTGCACGCGTTGCACGAACAGCCGCACCGCGCTCGCGGAGGCGGCCTCCTCCAGCGTGGCCTGCACGGGGATCGCCAGCGGCGCGATGCGCCAGACCCGCTCGTCGACCAGGCGCAACCGCTCCTGGCTGGTGGCCAGCACGCGCACCATGGCGGTGTGGTTCATCAGCGCCTGCACCAGCGAGCCCACCGCCTGGAGCACGTGCTCGCAGTTGTCCATCACGAACAACAGCTCGCGTCCGCGCAGCTGGCGCGCCAGCGACTCGTCGGGATTGGCGCCGGCGGGCAGGCTCAGCGACAACACCTGCGCCACGGTCGTCGCCACCAGCGCCGGGTCGGTGAGCGCCGCCAGGTCCACCAGCCAGACGCCGTGGCCGAAGGCGGCACGCAACGGGTGGGCCGCGGCCAGCGCCAGCTGCGTCTTGCCGATGCCGCCCGGGCCGACGACCGTGGTCACGCGATGCGCGCGCACGTGCTGCACCAGCCCCTCGATCTCGTCGTCGCGACCGACCAGCCGCGGCAGCGATGCCGGAAGGTTGCCGGTGGCCGGGGGCGCCGCGAGCTCGACGTCCGCGCTCGCGGGCGGCGCGGTCGGAGAGGGCGCGCCCGTGAACCGGTAGCCACGCCCGGGCACCGTGGCGATCAGCTGCGGTCCGAGCAGCCTGCGCAGGCTGCTGATCTGCACCTGCAGGTTGTTTTCCTCGACCACCATGCCGGGCCACGCCAGGTCGAGCAGTTCCTGCTTGGTCAGCACCCGGTCGCGGTGGGCGAGCAGCGCCATCAGCACGTCGATCGCGCGCGCGCCCAGCGGCGCCGGCTGGCCGTCCACCAGCACGAGCCGCTGCGCCGGTCGAATCTCGACCGCGCCGAAGCTCATCGATTCGGACAGGGCGTGGTCCATGCGGCGTGACAGGTGATCCGGGCTCGGGCCATGTTAGCGAATGTGGCACGGCCCCGGACGATTTCAGGAGCTTTCAGGCCGCTTCAGGCCGGTCAAGGACGCCGGGGCGGGGTGGCGGCGACAGTGACGACACGGCACCGCGACGCCCGCGGCCACTCCCCGAAACCCACCGGAATCCAACCCCATGACCACCTTCAACGACACCCCCGCCGACCTCTCCGCCGTCAAGGCACGCCAGCAAGCCGCCTGGGGCAGCGGCGACTATGCCGTCATCGGCACCACGCTGCAGATCGTCGGCGAACAGCTGGCCGAGGCCTGCGACCTGCGCTGCGACGAGCGCGTGCTCGACGTCGCCGCCGGCAACGGCAACGCCACGCTCGCGGCGGCGCGCCGTGGCTGCGCCGTGACCTCGACGGACTACGTCGGCACCTTGCTGGAACGCGGCGCCGACCGCGCCCGCGCCGAACGCCTGGACGTCTGCTTCCAGGTCGCCGACGTCGAGGCCCTGCCCTTCGCCGACGCCAGCTTCGACGCCGTGGTCTCGACCTTCGGCGTGATGTTCGCCCCCGACCACGTCCGCTCCGCTGCGGAGATGGCGCGCGTGTGCCGGCCGGGCGGCCGCATCGGCCTGGCCAACTGGACGCCCGAGGGCTTCATCGGCCAGATGTTCAAGGTACTGGGCCGCCACGTTGCGCCGCCGGCCGGCGTCACTCCTCCGGCGATGTGGGGCGTGCAGGCGCACCTGCAGGCGCTGTTCGGCGCGCGCATCGCCGAGATCTCCGTGGTGCCGCGCACGTTCTCGTTCCGCTACCGCTCGGCCGCGCATTTCGTCGACGTCTTCCGGACCTGGTACGGCCCGGTGCACAAGGCGTTCGCCGCGCTGTCCGCCGACAAGGCACAGGCCCTGCAGCAGGACCTCGTCGACCTGCTGGAGCGCTGCAACCGCGCCGGTGCCGGCTCGCTGGTGGTGCCCAGCGACTACGTCGAAGTCGTCGTCACCCTGCGCTGACCGCCATGCATCGCCCGTCGACCTGCCGGCTCCGCGGCGCGCGCCGATCCGGACGCTCGGACAAACGGTGCGGACGGATGGGCGAGACGCCAACGATCCCGCTGCGTTCCACTGCACCTTGCTTCACCACGCCCGCCATGACGTTGCCTCTCCGCTGGAAAGACATGAGCCCGATCTACGACGAGCTTGTCGAGCTCGACGGCAGCGCGCGCATCGCGCGCCTGCATGCGATCTCCGCCAACGATCCCGACCTCGCCCGACGCCTGACCTCGATGCTGGACACCGCGCAACAGGTCGAGGCGCATCGCTTCCTCGTGCCGGATCGCCATTTCGACGCCGTCGCGTCGCTGGGGCTGCGCGGGCGGCGGCTCGGCCCGTACGAACTCGAGGAAGAGATCGGACACGGCGGCTCCGGCACGGTGTGGCGCGCGCGTCGGGTCGATGGGCAAGCCGGCGTCGTGGCCATCAAGGTGCTGCACCTGTCGCTCCTGGACCAGGCCGGCGTGTGCCGCTTCCGGCGCGAGGGTGCCGTCCTCGCCCGCCTGCACCACCGAAATGTCGTGCAGCTGCTGGACACCGGCATGACGCCCCAAGGCCAGCCCTACCTGGTGCTGGAACACGTCGAGGGGGAGCCCATCGACGCGCACTGCGACGCCCGCCGTCTGGACGTGCATGCCCGCCTGCGCCTGCTGCGCCGCGTGATGGACGGCCTGCGCCACGCGCACGGCCTGCACATCGTGCACCGCGACATCAAGCCGGGCAACATCCTCGTCACCCCCGCCGGCGAGGTCAAGCTGCTGGACTTCGGCATCGCCAAGCTGCTCGGCGACGAGCCGGAGCACGCGTCGCTGACCATCGACGGCCACCGCGTGCTCACGCCGCGCTACGCCGCACCCGAGCAGCTCGAGGGCGGCGAGGTCACGCCGCGTGCCGACGTGTACGCGCTGGGCGTGCTGATGTACCGGCTCCTGGTGGGCCGCTATCCGACCTCGGGCGGCGGCGCCAATGCGGCCGAGATCATCGCCGGCACGCTCACCGGCGAGCCCACCCCGCTCGCGCGCGCGCTCTCGCGTCCCCCGCGCGCGCGGGAGTCCGACGCCGCGATGACGGCCGCCGAGCGCGGCACGGCCGTCCCGGACCTGAAACGCCAGCTGCGCGGCGGCCTGGACGCCATCGCCAGCCGCGCGTTGCGCCGGGATCCTGCCGACCGCTACGCCTCGGTCGGGGCGTTCGCACGCGACATCGACAGCTTCCTCGCCGGCCGACGCGTGCAGGCCGACTACGGCCTCTTGCCGCGCGAGCTCGCCTGGTTCGTGCGCGCGCACAAGGGCGCCGCCACCGTCTCGGTCTTGATGACGCTGGCGGTCGTGGCCGGCCTGTGGGGCGTCTTCCAGGTGGCGCGCTGGACGCGCGCCGCCGACATCGCGCTGCGCCAGGCCGGCGGCTTCGCGAGCACGCCGCTCGCACGTCCCGTCGACGGGTGAACGGCCGCCCGATGACGAGGGCGAAGGATCCCCCCTGGAGGGCCGCCGGGGGTGCGCCTGTCGTTTCCGGCGCGCGCATTCCGATCTCCCGCACGAGGGCTGCTGGATCGGCGCCCCGCAGGAACGCCCACGCCACCGGAATGACGATGAAGCTCCCCGCTCGCTGGAAGGAAATGAGTCCCGTCTTCGACGAACTCCTCGACCTCGACGCCGCCGCGCAGGCCGGGCGCCTGGACGACCTGCGCACGCGCGATCCCGAGCTGGCGGCGGCGCTGCAGGCCCTGCTGGAGTCCGCGGCACAGGCCACGCGGCGCGAGTTCCTGGAGCACCGCCCGCCGCTGGACGACGACGGCGCCGGCATGCTGGGCCGCCGCATCGGGCCCTACGTGATCGAGGCCGAGCTCGGGCGCGGCGGATCGGGATCGGTGTGGAAGGCGCGGCGTGCCGACGGCCAGTTCGAGGGCGTCGTGGCCATCAAGCTGCTGCACCGGTCGCTGCTGGGCCGCTCCGAGCGGCGCCGCTTCCACCGCGAGGGCGCGATCCTGTCGCGCCTGACGCACCCGGACATCGCCCGCCTGCTCGACGCCGGCGTGGCACCCGACGGCCAGCCCTACCTCGTGCTCGAATTGGTCGACGGACGACCCATCGACCGCCACTGCGACGAGCGGCGCCTGGATGTCCCCGCACGGCTCGCGCTGTTGCACGACGTGGCCTGCTGCGTGAGCCACGCGCACACTCACCTGGTCGTCCATCGGGACCTGAAGCCCAGCAACATCCTGGTCTCGCCCGACGGCCGGATCAAGCTGCTCGACTTCGGCATCGCCAAGCTGCTGGGCGACGAGCGTGACGACGCGACGCTGACCGCCGACAGCCAGCGCATGCTCACCCCGCGCTACGCGGCGCCCGAACAACTGGCGGGCGAGCCCGTGACCACCGCCACCGACGTCTATGCGCTGGGCGTGCTGATGTACCGCCTCCTCGCGGGCCGCTTCCCGACCTCGGTGGACGGGGCGAGTCCGAGCGAGATCGCCACGGGCACGCTCGCCACCGAACCGGCACGCCTGGGCGCCTCGTTCGAGCGCGCGCGGCCCGCGGGCGGCGTCGACCCGCAGGAGCTCGCCGACCGGCGCCGGACCTCCGTGAAGGCGCTGCGGCGGCAGCTGCGCGGCGACCTGGACGCGATCGTGAGCCGGGCGCTGCGAAAGACGCCATCGGAGCGCTACGCCTCGGCGGCCGCGTTCGCCACCGATCTGGAACGCCATCTCGGCGGCCTGCCGGTGGCGGCCCGCTCGGGCACCACGCGCTACCGTCTGGGCAAGCTGGTTCGGCGCCACAAGGGCGCGACGCTGGCCTCGGCGCTGCTGGCGATGGCCGTCGTCACGGGCCTTGCGGGCACCGTGAGCCAGGCGCGCCGCGCCGAGCACCAGCGCGACCTCGCATTGCACCAGCTCAAGGGCGCGGAGTCGACGCGCGCGTTCACGCATTTCCTGCTGTCCGAGGGCACCGACCGCGCGCCCCTGGCGCCGGCGCTGCTGGAACGCGGCGAGCGCCTGGTCGACCAGGAGTTCGCCCGGGATCCGGAAGAGCGCGCCCGGCTGCAGCTGCTGCTGGGGCGCCTGTACGGCGAGGCCTACGTGCAGGGCAAGGCCGAGGCGCTGCTGCGCCAGGCGCAGGCCAATGCGCGCCAGGTCGACGACGCCGACCTGAAGGTGCAGGTCGACTGCGAGCTGGGCTGGCAGCTGGGCAGCAACGGCCAGCCGGCCCGGGCCGCGGCGCTGCTGGACACGGCGATCGCGGCGCTGCGCGCGGGCGAGTCGATCGATCCGTCGACGCTGGCACGGTGCCTGTCCGCGCGCAGCGAGGTGCTGTATCGCCAGGACGACCTGCGCGGCGCGCTCGCCGCCGTGCGCGAGGCCCTCGCGGTGGTGGGCGAGCCGCGGCCGGACCAGCGCGTCGACGTCATCGGCATGCGGGCGCGCCTGGCCACGATCGAGGGCAAGCTGGGCGACTCCGCCGCGGCGGCGGGTCAATTGCGCCAGGCGCTCGACGACATGGCGGCCATCGGCCGCGCCGAGACGCAGTACGCCGTCGCGATCCACCACAACCTGGGCGTGCTGCTGAACAGCGCGGGACGCCCGCGCGAGGCCGCCGCCGAGTTCACGCGGGCCGTGGCGATCGCGCGCCAGGTCGGCCATCCCGAACCCATCACGCTGGGCAACCTCGCGCGCGTGCTGATCGACCTCGGACGTCCTCGCGAGGCCATCGAACTCACCCAGGACGCGCTGAAGTCGCTGGCCGATGCGGCCGACCAGGGCCTCGCGCCAACGATGAAGGGCTACGGCGCGCCCGCCTGGTGCGCCATCGGCGACCTCGCGCAATGCCGCGCGCTGATCGACCAGGCCCAGCGCGCGTTCGCCGTGCGGCCTCCATCGGACAAGTCGGTCGTGCCGGTCGTGCGCCTGCGCGCGGCCATGCTGGCGGCTCAGGAGGGCGACCTCGCCGCTGCGCGCGCGCAGGCGCGGCAGGCGGTCGACGAGCTCGATGCGCTGCAGAACCGCAACGCCATCAAGGCCAGGGCGCTGCTGGCGCGGCTGGACCTTCAGGCCGGCGACACCGCCCAGGCGGCGCTGCACGCCGAGCAGGCAGTGCAGGCCGCCCAGGCCAGGCGCGGCGGGTTCGCGCACACCGCGTGGCTGGGATCGGCGCTCCTGTCGCGCGGCATGGCCAGGCGCGCGCAGGGCGACCGCGCCGCGGCCTTGCAGGACCTGCGATCCGCGCTGGCAGAACTGCGCGACGCCGCCGGCGACGACGCCCCCGAGACCGTGGCCGCACGCGATGCACTCGCGCCACTGGCACTCTGACCTTCCCGGCCCGACCCATGAC
>OUNM010795812.1_pt1 | contig 20271 bp, 15 predicted proteins | sample 1769961 | NCBI WGS metagenome assembly OUNM01 (sample SAMEA3914820, study PRJEB12502) | metagenome | biome: forest; material: soil | place: USA | collected 2012-03-12 | depth 0.3 m
AGCCGTAGGACTGCACCCAACCATGCTTGGTGAAGGCAAAGCCCGACAGCTGTTCGCCGAAATACTGCACCATGTCGTTGCGCTCGAACTCGCCGTGCACCAGGACGTCGAGGCCGATCTCTTCCTGCCAGCGGATGGCGCGTTCGGTCTCGGCCTTGAGGAAGGTGTCGTAGTCGGCGGGGCTCAGGGCCCCCTTGGCGTGGGCCGAGCGCGCCTGGCGCACCTCCGGGGTTTGCGGGAAGGAGCCAATGGTCGTCGTCGGGAAGGCCGGCAGGTCGAAGCGGGCGCGCTGGATCGCCGCACGCGCACCAAAGGCGCTTTGCCGGCGCGCGTCGGCATCGGTCACCCGAGCCAATCGCTCGGCCACCGCCTTGTTATGGATCTTGAACGAGGTGCGGCGCGCCGCGGCGGCCTGACTGGCCTCATCGAGCAGGGGCAGGCTCGGCGCACTGTCGCGGCCGCCGCGCAGGGCGGCGGCGATCGTCGCCAGTTCGCCCATCTTCTGTACTGAAAAGGCCAGCCACGACTTGACGTCGGCATCGAGCGCATCTTCCAGGTCGAGGTCGATCGGCACGTGCAGCAGCGAGCATGACGGCGCGATCTGGAAGCGATCCGGGCGCGCGGCCACCACCGGCGCCAGGCGGTCGACGATCGGCGCCAGGTCGGCGCGCCAGATATTGCGGCCGTCGATGACGCCCAGCGACAGGACGAGATTCTCCGGCGCCTTGGCCAGGACGGGTTCCAGCTGTTGCGGCGCGCGGACGAGGTCGATATGCAGGCCGGCGACCGGCAGCGATACGGCCAGGTCGAGGTTCTCTTCAAGGCCGCCGAAATAGGTGGCCAGCAGGATCTTCAGGCCCGGCACCTCGGTGGCGAAACGGGCATAGGCCTTTTGCAACGCCGCCGCGGTGGCGACATCGCCGTCCAGCACCAGGGCCGGTTCGTCGATCTGCACCCACTGCGCCCCGGCGTCGCGCAGGCGCGTCAGGATGTCGACATAGGCCGGCAGGAGACGATCGATCAGGTCGAGCGGGTTGAAGCCTTCCGTCGCCGATTTACCGAGGCGGAGGAAGGTGACGGGCCCGACCAGCACCGGCCGCGTCACATGGCCCAGGGCCTTGGCTTCGTTGAACTCATCGAGCGGCTTGAACGAGGTCAGGCGGAAGGTCTGGTCCGGCGTGAATTCCGGCACCATGAAGTGGTAATTGGTGTCGAACCACTTGGTCATTTCCTGGGCCGGCACGCCGTGACCGTGATGATGGACGTGACCGTGCGCGCAGGTTTCGACGTGACTTTCAGATCCTCTGGCCATCGCGAAATAGGTGTCGAGATCGGCCCGGCCGCCGTAGATCGCGGGGATGGCGCCGACCATGAAGCTGGTGTCCAGAACCTGGTCGTACAGCGAGAAGTCGTTGGACGGGAGGATGTCGACGCCTTGTGCGACCTGGCGGGCCCAGTTGACGGCGCGCAGGCGCTTGGCCTCGGCCATGAGGGCGGCCTGGTCGGTCTTGCCCGACCAATAGGATTCCAGGGCGAATTTCAGTTCCCGCTTCAGGCCGATGCGGGGGGTCCCCAAGGTGGCGACGGGCAGTTGAGGTGTTGGCACGACGTGTCTCGCAATATTGGGCGAGGCTTGGGGCGCGCGGCATCGCGACCGCGGATTGCGTCCGTGGTGGAAATGCGCATGCCTGTGGCCCTCCGCCCAGGATGGATATGAGGTCGATGGCAGGTCTCCTGGCTCACGGGTCAAAGCCCCGCTCCGCCTTCTCGGGCCTTTTGGCCCAATGGCGTGTTGGAGCAAGGCTCGCCGTCTACAGTCGCGGGGGCGGCGCCGGCATTATACCGGCTTCCCTCTTAGCCACGGGCGGACCCGTGGAACCATGACGAGGGGGAGGTTACGCCGGCTTAGGGGTGTCGTCAAGTATGATATAAAGATATCTTTATATCATTATATCTTTATGTCATTAGCGCCTCACCCGGGCGGAAAGACAATTGGCCTGGCCCGTGCGCAAACGCTGGCCATCCTTGGGAATTCGTGCTCAATAAGTGGTCGTCCTGTACCTTTGGTTGCGGTAACAGCGTTTCGTTTCCTTATTGAATTATTTTCCGAGGCGTTCCGGCCAGGCTTTCGCCGACGGGCGCCCGCGTTCCTTGTGTTTGCGCGCTTTTTAACCGGGGAAGCGCTCCCATTTCACGTCGTTGCCCGTGGCGACGACACAATTGACAATCGGAGGCGGCATGCCGCAAGCATCAGCCTATGGCGACGGCCTGGCCCAGTATTTTCGGCCCGAGACGACGAGTGCGCACCTGGTCACCCGGGCGCGCCGCAAGGCGAAACTGGCCGTCACGCGAATCCGGCGCGATACGCCGGGGCACGGCCTGACATCGCCCCTGCCGACCCAGCCGGCCTTCTCGGTCCTGCTGCAGCTGCGGGCATCACCCAAGCGCGAACTGTTCCTTGCCGGCCGCTCGGTCTATCGCGGCGGCTATGGCGCCAGGACGACCAGCATTGTCGATCTCGAACAGGAGCCGACCGCCTATCTCGCCAGTCCGTTCGACGCGATGCATTTTTACGTGTCGCGCACGGCGCTTGACGAGATCGCCGACGACCAGGGCGTGCGCCGTGTCGATACCTTGACCTGCGAACGCGGCATGTTCGACCCGATCGTCTGGCATCTGGGCCAGGCCTTGCTGCCGGCGCTGGAACGGCCCGACGAGATCGGCGCCATGTATACGGATCAGCTCCTGCTGACGACCCACACCTATTTCGCGGTCGCTTTCGGCGGGATGCACAGGCGCACCTATGCCAGGGGCTGCGGCCTGGCCGCCTGGCAAATCCGCCGGGCCACCGAGATGATGATCGACAGCCTGGCCGACGATCTCCCGCTGACCGCCCCGGCCGAGGCCTGCGGGCTTTCGCTCAGCTATTTTGCCCGCGCCTTCAAGCAGACCATGGGCATGCCGCCGCACCGCTGGCTGATGCAACAACGCGTCCTGCGCGCCAAGACGATGCTGCGTGAAACCGATTTTCGCCTGGCCGATATTGCGCTGGCCTGCGGCTTTGCCGACCAGAGCCATTTCACCCGGGTCTTCTCGACCGCGGTCGGCGTCACACCGGCGGCCTGGCGCAAACAGCTCCCATAGCCGTCACGGCGAATCCAGGCAAAAGCGGCGGTAATCGTACAAGACCCGGCTCCGGCCGGCCCCATAAAACCATGCTCCGAAGGTCAACCTGAAGGAGCGAATGTGATGGGCGTAGCGAAAAAGATGCGGCCGTTCGCCGCGGCGGTTGCGGCGGCTTTTCTCAGTGTCACGCCGGCCCTGGCCCAGGACATGCCCTTCCCGGCCGGCTTCCACATCCAGGAGATCGCCGCCAACGGCACCACGCTGCACGTGCGGGTCGGCGGCACGGGTCCGGCCGTCGTCCTGATTCACGGCTATGGCGATACCGGTGACATGTGGATCCCGCTGGCCACCGAGCTGATGCGCGACCATACGGTGATCGTGCCCGACCTGCGCGGCATGGGCCTGTCCGCCGTCGCCACCACCGGCTTTACCAAGACGAACGAGGCCGAAGACATTGCCGGCGTCATGGATGCCCTGAAGGTCCAGCGCGCCGATGTCATCGGCCATGATATCGGCAATATGGTCGCCTTCGCTTTCGCCGAGTCGCATCCCGACCGGACGACGCGGCTGGTCATGATGGATGCGCCGGTGCCGGGCGTCGGTCCATGGGACGACATCCTCAAGAACCCACTGCTCTGGCATTTCCGTTTTGGCGGCCCCGACATGGAGCGCCTGGTGGCGGGGCGCGAGCGCATCTATCTCGATCGCTTCTGGAACGAATTCGCCGCCGGCCCCAACCGCTTTCCGGAGGCGTCGCGGCGCCATTATGCGGCCCTCTATGCCGCGCCCGGCCGCATGCATGCCGGCTTCTCGCAATTTGCCGCCTTCGACCAGGACGTGATCGACAACCGCGCCTCCGTCGCCAAGGGGCGCTTGCAAATGCCGGTCCTGGCGATCGGCGGCGACCATTCGCTGGGCGCGACCATGGCCTACATCATGCGTTTTGCGGCCGACGACGTCCATCAGGTGGTCATCGCCAATTCCGGTCACTGGCTGATGGAAGAGCAACCCCAGCCGACGATCGCCGCCATTCGCGTCTTCCTGAACAGCGCCACCCAATGCGTCAGCCCCGCCGGCGGCGCCCACCCCTAGGAGGTTCTCATGACCTTGATCGCAGACCCCGTATCGACCCGTGAAACGACCATCCGCGGCACCGGCGGCGACCTCTTCGTGCGGTCGTGGCGGCCATCGACGCCGCCGCGCGCGGTCCTCGTCCTCTGCCACGGCTTCAATTCGCACAGCGGCTATTTTACCTGGGCGGGCGAACAGTTTGCGGCCAATAGCCTTGCGGCCTACGCCGTCGACCTGCGCGGACGCGGCCAATCGGCCGGCGAGCGCTTCTATGTCGAAACCTTCGACGACTATGTCGCCGACCTGGCGGCGCTTGTCGCCCATGCGAAGGCGGCCGAGCCTGACGTACCGGTCGTCGTGCTGGGCCACAGCGCCGGCGGCGTGACGGCGTGCCTCTATACCCTGGACCACGGCTCGGAGATCGCCGGGCTGATCTGCGAAGACTTCGCCTTCGAGGTGCCGGCGCCGGACTTCGCCCTGGCCGTGCTGAAGGGGCTGAGCCACGTCGCGCCGCATGCCTCGTCACTCAGCCTGAAAAACGAGGACTTTTCCCGCGATCCGGACGTGGTGGCGGCGATGAACACCGACCCGCTGATCAAGGGCGAAGCCCAGCCTTTCGCCACCATGGCGGCAATCGTGCGCGCCGATGAGCGCCTGAAGTCGTCCTTTGGCGCCATCACCCTGCCCGTCCTGATCATCCACGGCACCGCGGACAAGGCCGCCAGGATGAGCGGCAGCCGGCATTTCTACGAACAGGCCGGGTCGGTCGACAAGACGCTCAAGCTTTATGAAGGCCGCTTCCACGATCCGCTGAACGATCTCGGCAAGGAAGAGGTCATGGGCGATATCCTGGGATGGCTCGGCCAGCGCATTGCGGGCTGAGGCGCATCTCAGCCGGAGCGCGCCCTCCGGTAGCCGCACCTTTCCGCGCCGCTCCGTGAAGGAGCGGCGCTATTGCCCGTTGGCCCAGGGAACCGCGATTTCAGAGCCAGGGGGCCGGGGCCAGTTGCCTTGACAAATTGGGCAACTATGTTGTATAGTGGTTCATGGTCGACAAGCCCATTTCGGTCGCGGAAACGCCCCTGTTCGTTCGCCAGGCCGAAAAGGTTTGGTCCGACGAGGAGCGTGAGGAATTCATCGACTTCATTTCGAAGAACCCCGAGTCCGGCGACCTGATTCAGGACACCGGCGGCGTTCGGAAAATAAGATGGCGACGCGCCGGCACCAGCAAACGTGACGGCGTCCGCATTATCTATTTTTATTACAGCACGGCATGTCCCATCTTCCTGCTGATGGTCTACGCCAAGTCGATGCAAGCGGACTTGTCACCCGAGGGGAAAAAGGCCGCCAAGGAGATTGCGACGGCCATCAAGCAGCGGTATCGGCATTGAGGTAAGCGACATGGCGAAATCTGAATTTGAAAAAGACTTGCTGGAGAGCATGGAGCAGGCCCTGGCCTACGCCAAGGGCGACTCCACAGGCGTCCGGGTGACCACGATTCATGTGCCGGACGTTCGGGCCATCCGGGAAAATCTGCATCTGTCTCAGTCCGAGTTTGCGACCGCCTACGGCATCCCGCTTGGTACCCTCAAGGCGTGGGAACAGGGTCGCAGGCATCCAGACCGAACGGCAAGTTCCTACCTGCGGGCCATCGCCGGCGTTCCTGAAGGCATTCGTGACGCGCTTCACGCCTGACTGAACACCTTCCGCACAAATCGCCCGGCCCGCTTGGCGGCGGCCGATAAGGACCTTCCATGAACGTGCGTATTGCCGACCGGGACGACATCCCACAGCTCCTGCAGCTTTATCGCCACCTCAATCCCGGCGACGCGGAAGCGACCGTCGAGGTCGGTGTGAGGAACTGGGAACGGCTGAAGCTCTATCCCGGCAGCGACATCTTCGTCGCCTGTGTCGGCGATGTCCTGGTTGCCTCGTGCACCCTGGTCATCGTCCCCAACCTGACGCGCGGCGGCATGCCCTATGCATTGATCGAAAACGTGGTGACCCATGCGGATCACCGCCGGCACGGTTATGGCAAGGCGGTGCTACACGCGGCCATCGACGCGGCATGGCAGGCCGATTGCTACAAGGCCATGCTGCTGACCGGCTCGACGGAGGCCGGGACGCTGAAATTCTACCGGGAAGCCGGGTTCGAGCAGAGCAAGACGGGCTTTCAGGTCCGGCGGATTCCGGCAAAGGCTTGATAGGCAGGCCTGGCGATGCCGCAGATCAGGAAGACTCCGACCGGGTAGTAAAGTGCCGGGCCAGATGGGAAATGGGGATGCCGACGTAGAAGATATGGGCCAGCAAGCCGCTGACAATGTCCCACCCCATCGGATATTTCCATCCGGGGGCGCCCGACAAAGGCACCGCGACATAGACCATGGCGACGAAGGTCAGGACACCATAGGCCGCGCCGTATAACCACGGCCGCCGGTTCGCCGCCGGCAACGCCCACGCCACCGCAAAATAGAGGGCCGCCATCACGGTGGTCAGCCCGCAGTGGACGAGAAGTCAAATCGCTGCAATGGCGGGGCCGCCGCGCAATGCGGGGGCGCCGAGAAGGCCACTGGCTATATATTTCAGAACGCCCAGTTCGGTTGCCCCGTGTGGGACGTAGCTCGAAAAGGCGCCCAGAAGATCGATCAGGCCCGTCGCCAATCCGGCAATCGCGATCCCGGCTGCCATTCGGCCAGATAAAAGGGCGGCTGGCTTTTTGTTCGTACGCATTGGCTCATTTCGGGCGATAAAAGGATGTTCCGCGTCAGTGCCATTTTGGCGGACCGCACAGCGCTTGGAATTATTTGGGTTTGAAACCGGAGCTGCGCCATGGATCCAGTTTTGCAAATTTTTATGGGTCCATTGCGCCGATCTTTTCGACCGAACGCGACCGGCTGGACTCTGGGGAACAAGGCGTGGATTCCAGTTGTCAAATGACGGCGTAACTGGAAACACTCAAGGTCTATCAGGCGGCCGGCTTGAAGCCGGGCAAGACGGGCTTTCAGGTCCGGCGCATCGCGGCAAAGGACTGAACGGATGGCAGATACAGACCTCGTCATAAGGCAGGACGATCCGAACGCAGCCCATGTGGCGGACTTGCTGTCCTTTCACCTCAAGGAATTGCGCGGGGTCATGGCCGATTACGCGTTCGCCCTGGACGCCACCGGCCTGTCGGCGCCGAACGTGACCTTCTGGACGGCGTGGAAGGGCGACGTCCTGGCCGGCTTTTGCGCCCTCAAGGCCCTGGAAGCCGGGCATGGCGAAGTGAAGTCCATGCGCGCCGCACCGTCCGCCCGCGGCACCGGCGTCGGCCGTGCCATGCTCAGCCATATTATCGAGACGGCGCGCGCCCGCGGCTATGATCGGCTCAGCCTGGAAACCGGCACGGCGCCGCTTCATGGCCCGGCCGTGGCGCTTTATCGGAAGATGGGTTTTGAAAGTTGTGAGGCGTTCGCCGATTACGAAGCGAGTCCGTACAATCAGTTTATGATGCTGCGGATCTAAACTGGCCGATAAAGTCTGGAGCGGGTGAAGGGAATCGAACCCTCGTATTCAGCTTGGGAAGCTGCTGCTCTACCATTGAGCTACACCCGCGCGCCGAACGGCGAACCCGATGCTGATGCCACAGGCAAAGCAGGCGCGTCAACCGGATAGAACAACGCAGACCGCGATCACTGGCATTGGCATCACAACTGGACAGACAGGCAGCGCAAACTGGACACCGTCACCGCCAAAAATCGAAGCCGTGTGGGTCGCCTTTGCGCCCTAAGCGGTCGTTCGGGGCTGGCAGCAAAATCCCAGAAGCGGACGTTGGCGTTTTGCGGCGACAGCCTCGCCCCAGATATTATATCTTATGGGAAATGCGGCGCTGCCGGCTATTGCGTTGTGTGTCAGAGAGCGTAATTACTGCCACGTGCGAAGTAACTGACGTTTTTGCCCGTGTTGGGCGATTTATATCATCTATCATCATCGCCACTGTCATTTTCCTCTTCATCGGTAACATTCACCTCAGACGTCGCACCAATAATAGTGCGCTTCAAGTCGCTAATTCGACGCTCGATTTCTTCGTCAGTCACTTCAATCTGGAGTTTGTTGGAGATGAAATGCAGTCTGGCCTCACACTCCCGTATAATTTCTGACCAAGTCTTTATCCAAACTACGTGAGTAGGCTTTTGCAAGAATATTCCGATGGCCCGATTTTCTTGCGTAATTCGTTCTTTCACCAGGTCATCATATTCACCAGCAATAAGGTAAAAATTCCAATAGGTGGATGTGTTTAAAAAATCAGGCTGAGTACGTATTGCGTTCACATACTCTTCCAGCTGATCGATTTCCTTTTTACCCGCAGTTAAAGACGGACGCTTCAATTCAACCAGAAGAAACTCTTTATGCATTTGATCTTGATGCGGCACAGCACGCCCCAAAAAGACGTCCACTCTTCCCGTCTTGCCATCAGGCTTTTTAATTTTTGATTTTGATTTTCTACCGGAAAGTTCTTCCGACACCCGTTGCATAATTCGGGTAAGACCCGCCTCTGGCAACGTTATGTGAAAGTTCTCTCCAAATAGCCAAGTATTAGCCTGGACCAATATATCAAGTTGCCCTCGCTCTTTTATTGTGTTGCGGTGCTTCTTGTTAAAAACTACTCCCTTCAGGACCTCAAGTACCACGACCCTATCAGCAATTAGTGTAGAGGCGGAGATTATATTTCCAAGATTTGTTCTTTGGAGGAGCGATGAAAAATCGTTTTGCTTCTTTTTTGGTAAATTGAATACGTGATGAAGTATATTGTGAATTGCCTCCGGGTTATGACGGATAGCCTCTCTCAGTAAACCCAACGTGATTTTTTTCTGAGGATCGTCTGCTTTTTTAAATTCTCGCGAGTACGAAGAGACAGCATGGGTGGCAATCGCGAACACCTCCCTCTCACGCTTTTCGACTGCGTCTTTCGGATCACCAGAATACGGATATACGCCGGCGTCGATTAGCTCCTGAATAAGTTCGCTCGACTTTTCGGCCTGCCTTGCCCGGAAATGATCTGATAGTTCATCCCGAATCTTTTCAACCACGCTGCTAAAATCAGGGTCGGTGAGCCCGTCAACCTCAAGCAGCTTTGCGTCTGCAATCTCTTGGAAAAAGGGAGAATACGCATACGCAGAAAATTCAAAACCTGGTGCTGTTACACTGGCAGGCAGCGAACCTAACACGACGCCGTTTTGGCCGCCGAAGTGGATTTTCCTGGCGCCGACACTGCCCTTCCATTCGATCACTTTGAGGCTGACGCTCTTGATTGTCTTGTTCGGCCCCACAACTGTCAAAGGTGCAAAGTCGCGCGTCAGTGAGATCGTGGCTTGCGGGTCAAGGGTCTTGCCGTCGACTACAATTGACACTGATGGATATTGCAAAAGGTAAGGTGCAAAAATCGACGTAAAACCGTTCCGCGCCTCTTCGCCAGCAAGCCAATCAAAACTTTCTTTCAAACCGGACAGCGTAACCGACACTCCAGTGTGAGTGTCAGATGCATCAACCGTAAAGTCCTCGATTTCAGACCGGTTGAGAGCCTGGGCCGCTACCTTTATTGCCAACTTAGACAATTTGCCACCGGACTCATAAACAGACGTCCAGGATGCGTATTCAGCTATTGAATAAAAACGCAGGCGCCCCTGCCCCTCTTTGCCGTGTAATACCCGTTTGCCAGCGGTGGCCGCCGCGAACTTTTTCCAGGATGCGCCCCAATTTGCAAAGTCTGAATACGCACGTTCCGAGGTAATGCCGCGGCCGTCATCAACGATGCGCAGGCCGTCGACACTGCCAAGCGCATTTCTTAAAAATTCCAGTTTCACCGTCGAAGCGTCCGCGTCCAACGCGTTCCAAATGAACTCGGAAAGCGCACGCACCGGATCGCGAGTGGCGGCAATTCGTTGAAGCGCATCGTGCTGCGCTTTCAATTCTACAACGGTCATGCCCCTCCCTTTCTTAGCCATTGCAATAACTTAAGGCGCTTACGCTAAACCCTTAAGCCATAGGTATATCTGCCAGGCGCCAACAACAATCCCTACCACGGTGCCGACCAGTGCAAGAGTTTTGACCTGCCTACTTTCAAACAGCCTATCTAGGGCGACACCCCAGCCACGGGACGCGGTTTTTAGCTTGCCTGAAATCAATTTGCCGATAGCCGCGCTGAAAAAGCCGACTTTAGATAATGTGGAATTGTGCATCCGGATAAATTCATTATTCCGAAAGGCTTGCACCTCCTCTTCCCCGGTCAGAAAATGCCTGTGGATACCCCCGTTCAGCTCCATGAGGCCTTTCAGCTGGGGATGCGTGGCGTAGTCCTTTCCGTACCGGTCACGTATTATGTCGTTGAGATTTATGCGTCGCTCGACTGGGATTACGGGCGCATTCGCCCCTCCAAGCACCCGAAATCTGTGCTCCAGATGTTCGAACCCGTAAGTTAAATTTCGCATATTCCAGTGCACCCAAAATTTATCCCGGCGGTCGCGGACGAAATTGTAGAAACCCTGCAGTAGTTCCAGCTCGACGCGATCAAATTGCGCCAATACTTGGTCGCGGGGTATGTGCAACTCCTCAGCAATAGAATGGGTTGAAAAACTAACGGTTTGTTCGGTCGCATAATGCGTGATTGCGATGGACGTTATGCGCGGAGATAGGGCCTCGTTGTCGTCATACAGACTTTGACACGAGTAATGTATACAGTAAAAATTTTCAGGATGGCTTTTTATATTTCGAATAAAGTCAGAGCTGTTGTTAATACTCAATTCTAAGCCCCTCAAAGTTTCTGATTCGCGCAGCTAGGGAACGACAATTCCCGCGTGAGTATTGCGCATTTTCAACACCCAATCTACAACTCTGAGCCGGTTCGCTGTGGTAATTGGGTAGCGGCGGGCTAAAATATCTTTTTGTGCACCAGGGCTTATGTCGCTGGTAGTGACGATCAATCCCGAGGTCGCTTTCTCAAAATTCATGTCGGCCCAAAGGGCCTTAACGACAATTTTCGGGATTTTTTCCTTTGTGCGCTTGCATTGTGCGATAATAGCCGGAGGTTGAGCTATATCGGAGCCCTTTGTCCATGCTCTTAAGTCGACTGATCCGTCATTTCGGCCGGGTCCGATTTGGACCTGGTATCCCTCCCGATCTAACCATTCCGCGGCGAGGTATTCGAATTGCCTCCAATGGATCTCATCAAGGGCCTGGGGATTGGCCGCCAAGTAATTGATAAACCGCTGGTCAAAAAACTGGCTGCCGTCTTTCGCAATTTCTTCGCTCAGGAATAGAGTTTCGAACCTTTGGCGGTTATCGTACCGGCACTCGACCGTGAAGGTAGGGTGGAACGCGAGATGCTCGCTTGCCGCAATCTCCATTATGGGAATGTATTCAGACCTTTTTCCTTTAAACATTGAGAACAATTCTTCACGTACCGATGCTTGGTCCGCACGTCCGTCATTCAGCCTTCTCAAATACTCGCTGCCGACTGCATGGACGCGCATAAGTTCGTCTAATTCGAACAATTCCTGCCAGGGGCGGTCCAAGCCTCTGATAAAGCGTTCAATTAGCGTTGGCATCCCGGGCGCGCCGGTCGTACCTAAGGCGAAGAGCAAATCCCCCACAGCCTCGTCGTAGTCTTCTGAACTGAACCTCAGAAAGCGATCACCGTCAAATGCATTGGAAAATCTGCTCTTGGCCAAATTGGCTTTTAAAGCAATTTCGTCCAGGGCAAACCCTGAACGAGCGCCGGCATCCTCACTCAGACTCGCCCTGAACGCGGCCGCTGGCATATTGATGTGACCCAAAGTAGTGTCCTTTAAAAGCCGCCCGATACCGCGAGGGCGCTAACCAAAGTGCTGCCGAGCTGAGACTAAAATGATACCGCCCGACATTTTTCCTGATTTTATTCAGTCAATCAAGACTTTAACAGAAGTCCGAAACCTGCAGTTTCGAGCAGAGTTATCCGAAATTTTCAGACAAGCTCAGATTCACGAGATGGCCGTCGAAGCCTTGGCCGAACAGTTTTTAACCGCTTCCAGCATGGAGTACCTTGCCCGGTCGGGGCTGGTGGCTGAGGAAATGGTATCGGCGATCGGGGAGCACCAGGTTGCCTTGGCAGGGCACGAAGTTGTGCAGGCCAAACAGCTGGTCGAAAATTGGCTGACCTTCACCTTAGACCAGGCAAGGAATGAGCTGTTCAATCACCAAGCCTTTGCCCAATTCCCATACGGCATTACGGACCAAAGGATTTCCGACTATTTTGGCAATGGGCTGACGGCGGCTCGCGGCACGGCGTTTGGTGCAGCCGGAGAAATAATCCGTAAGAAGATTAAGGCAACGGCCGAAGCTGAACCGCCCGCGCCAGCACCCCCGGCTACGCCCGAAAAACCCGTTCAAAAAAGGGTCGTGGCACCCTGCCCGAATTGTCCGACGTCGCGGACCTGCCTGGTTCATTGCTCGCATTCAACGGGTGTTCGGGGTGACAGCGACTTTATGTGGACTGAAAAATTCTCCGTTTTGGAATGCGAGGAATGCAGCACGTGCTTCGTTCAGCAGATCAGCTCGAATTCGGAAGATCGAGAGACGGTTTATGACGAAGAGGGGAACGCGAACACAATCGAATTCGAGAAGTTCACCTATCTGCCCGCGCAAAAAAAGCGTACCCGGCCGCGTTGGCTTTTGACCTTTGCCAATTATCCAAACAGGCGCCTTCTATTGGCTGGATTGCAAGAAATGTACGCGGCGATCGATGGCAATTTGCTGATGCTTGCCGGCATAGGCGTGCGTACCTGTTTCGATGTCGCCTCCGAAATTTTAGGCGTCGAGCCCACATTTACATTCGATCAAAAGCTGAATGATCTCTTTGAAAAGCACCTGATTTCCAGGGGAACACATGACCACCTCAAGGTGCTAGTAGATTTTGGGAATGCGTCTGCCCATCGCGGGTGGATTCCTTTAGCAGCACAGCTGCAAACCATGGCCGAGGTTTTGGAGGAGTTCCTATACGAAGCCATTGTGCGCGAGGATGAGCAAAAAGTCAGGGCCCTCGCTGTTTCGCACGTAAAGTCTGCCGTCCCCCCCAAACCTGTTCGGCCGAAGAAATCCAAAGCGCCTTAACCTACGGCATTCCGGCGATGATGCCTCCCTCCAGACGTCGTACATCATGGACATGATGACCGTGCGGCAATTACCGTGACGCCATGCTAATTGCCGAAATTTCGGCGACGATCATTCGTCCGCTATCCTTAACAGCGAGCCTGGCCATACCTTGAGCGTAAAAGGGTCAGAGTCACTTCTGGCCAATGACTTCCGCTTTGGGCCAATTGCGGCCTATGTCGAACTTCCGCTTGTGGGCAAAAGCGGCCAACGTAAGCCGTCTGAGGCACGAAGAGTGCACTTGGGTCGCGTGCATTTTCGGCGCCGACGGTGTCCAGTTTACGCTGCCAGGCCTGTCCAGTTGTGATGCCAACGCTAATCACCTCCCTTCTCCCCATTTCATTGAAATAGGGGGGCATCGCAAGCCCGAAGGGCGCGGAGGTGATGGAGGGATCACTTGCTATCGTCAAAGCATTCCCCCTCGCCGGTAAGTGACCCCTCCGTCACGGACTTCGGGCTTCGCCCTGCGCCGCGCTCCCCATTTTTTCAAAATGGGGAGGAGAAGGCGTTAGGCCATGAAGCCGAGGTTCGCTGTGTCGAAGCGGCCGATATTCGGCAGGATCGCCTGCAGGTCGGAGGCGGCCACGCCGAACCATTGGGCCAGGGTGGCTGACATCTGGTCGGTCGCTGTGGATGGCAGCAAGCGGCCCTGGCCGACCTGGTCGTCGCTGTCGACGGAGACCTTGGGCGCGGTGCCGTAGTAGCGGCCGCCCTTGACGGCGCCGCCCATGATCAGGTGGTGCCCGCCCCAGCCGTGGTCGGAGCCGTCGCCGTTCGAGGTCAGGGTGCGGCCGAAGTCCGACGCGGTAAAGGTCGTGACCTTGTCGGCGACGCCCAGTTCGACGGTCGCCTGGTAGAAGGCGCCCAGGGCCTCGTTGACCTGGGCCATCAGTTTGGGATGATTGTTCATCAGACCGGCGTGGGTGTCGAAGCCGCCCAGCGAGACAAAGAAGACCTGGCGTCTGGCGCCCAGGGTTTCGCGGGCGCCGATCAGGCGGGCGACGACGCGCAGTTGCTGGGCCAGGGTGTTCTTGCCGCCGGCGTCGAACGGCGTCGTCAGGGTCACGGGCTTGAGCGCGCTGTTGACCACGACCTCGAGATCCATCGAGCGGCGGGTGACGCGGGCGAACTCTTCTTCCAGCACGTTTTGGCTGGGCTGGGTGATCAGCGTGCGCAGCGCCATGGACGCGGCGACGGAGCCGTAGACCGCGCCCTTGGCCGGCCAGATCGGAATGGCGCCGGACGGGCTGATCTCGTACTGCAGGGCGGTGTTGCCGGAGACGAAGACCGCATTGCCGGCGGCGGAGATGCAGGTCAGGGAGCTGGTTTTGTTGGAACCGAGCGCCAGGTCGCCCAGGCGCCCGCCCCAGCCGACCGTGGCGCCTTCGCTGCCGTCGGCCTGCCATACCGATTGCTGGTCGTTGTGCGAGAACAGCTTGGGCGGCAAGGGATATTTGACGCGGTCCGAGCTCTTGTACTGGCGCAGGGTCAAGGGCGCCATCAGGGGGCCGACATTGAGCAGGACCGCCGCCCGGCCGGCATTGAACAGGGGCGCGACCGCGGTCATTTCCGGCGCCAGGGCGTATTGCAGGTCGTCGGTCAGGGTCTGGGGCGCCACCGGCGTCAGAACGGTGGCGGCCAGTTCGTCGTGGCCGAGCGCGATGCCGCCGCGCTTGCGGCCCGAGGCGCCGCCGCGGATGGCGGCATAGCGATCGTAATTCTTCAGGTCGCAGGGGATGAAGGTATTGGCGTAGTCATTGCCGCCATAGAAGAAGACGCAGACCAGGGCCTTGTAGTCGGAGGCCTCGGCGGCGGCGGCTTCGCCGATGGCCGCCAGGTTCAGCGCCAGCGGCGCGGCCGCGCCGACGGCCGAGAGGGCCAGGGTACGCTTTAAAAAGGCGCGGCGCTGCAGGTCGGGAAGATGATTGATGTGCATGCGCCGCCCCTACTTCTGCACCAGGTATTCCGGGCTGGCCATGACCAGCAGGATCGCCGTGTGGATCCGCGTCAGCTTGTCGGCGTCCGGACTTTCCGCCGTCACCGGCACGTTCTCGAGCGCCGTGCGGATCAGGTCCAGGCTCTTCGTCGAGACCTGGTTGGCCGACAGATAGAGGTTCAGCCAGTCGAGCAGGCCCTGGGCGTCCGCCGCCATCGGCGTCAGATCGCCATAGTCGGCCTTGAGGCCGGCATGGCCGTCCTTGATCGAGGTCGACATGAAGTTGATATAGCTGGCCGTCGTCGATTCATTATGGATCTGGAACTCGGGCGCCACCTGGCCGGCTTCCGCCAGGGCGGTGTGCGGCGGGACATAGCCCGGCCGGAAGAAGTTGAAGACCGAGGGCGAGCGCAGCGGGCTCTGGCCCAGGGCCCAGTCGCCGCCCGACAGGTTGCCGATCGCCCACTTGCCGTCGGCGCAGGTCGCCTTGAAGGTCCGCGCCCACTGGGTATAGCGGATCATCGGTTCGCGCACTTTGCCGGCGATCGTCGCCGGATCGACCGGTTTGAGCGCCTCTTCGTCGGTCAGGATGGCGATCCAGACGGCCTTCAGGTCGCCGCGTGTGCCGGCGCCATTGTCGGCAAAGACGCGGGCGACGCGTTCGACATAGGCCGCAGACGGGTTGGAGGTCACCAGGCGCTGGATCATCTGGCGGCAGAAGAACGGCCCGGTATTGGGATGGATGAACAGGGTATCGAGCGCCTGCTTCAGCGCCGCCTTGCCGTCCATGCCGCCGTCGATGGTCGTGTTCAGGAAGGTGACCTTGGCGAAGGAATGCTCGCCGGCATGATAGGCCATGCGGTCGCGTGCGAAATGCGGCGTCGGTACGGGGTAGCCGAGCCACGGCACGTGGGCGTAGAGGCAGTTGGAATAGTCCCAGCCATAGCCGGTAAAGACGTGGGCCAGGTTGCTGATGTCGGCCTGGCTGTAGGTTTCGGTCTTGCGGCCCCGGGCGTCGAGCCGCGGCGTGCCGTCCGGGTTCAGCTCATAGAGCCCGATGGTGAACAGCTGCATCACCTCGCGGGCATAGTTCTCGTCGGGTTCGCGGCCGGTGGCTGAATCCTCGCGCTTGTTGTCGCGCGTATTGAGGTACAGGCCCATGGCCGCGTTGAGCGTGACCTCTTCGAGCAGGGTGCGGAAATTGCCGAACACATTGGCGTTCAGCATGTCCCAATAGCCGGCGATGACATAGGGCGGCCAGAAGCCGTCGATGGCGTCGAGCGAGACCACGAACATTTCCGACAGGGCCAGGGACAGGCGCTTGCGCACCTGGTCGGGGCCGGTGATCAGCTGTTGCCAGGCCATCCAGTCGCCCCAGGTCGGGTCGAAATAGTTGCCTTCCTTGGTCGGGACGAAGAAGAGTTTCGAGTCGAGCCAGCCATAGCCGGACAGGCTGGGTGGGGCGCGGAACTGCGCCTTCAGCCAGTCGTTATAGCCCGAGGCCCGGACGCCCTGCACGTCGGCGGCGGTCGCCGAAAACTGCGCGCGCAGGAGAAAGCGCACGATATCCGCATCCGTCGGTGCGGCCATATTGTCCCGCATGTTTCCACCCTTGTTAGCGGTAAACTAACACGGATGCGGGAAATGGCGAGTGGGGGGTGGGGAGGACGAACTTTTACCGCCCTTTTTCGGAGGAATTGAGGCCGGTGTCGGGCCCCCTCCGTCACGGGGCTTCGTGCTCCGCACTCGCTCCCGTGCCACCTCCCCCGCTGCGCAGGGGAGGAGAGGCTTTTTTTGCGGGATGTGTGAGCCGGGGAGGCCGATCTCCGAGCGCGAAGCGTGAGGCAAGGCCGACTGGCCGCCCGAGCTCGTGCGAGGAGCCCGCGCGGCGCTTGAGCGCACTACAATGTGGCGGCTCGTCTCAGGAAGGTTTCGACCACGGTTTTCATCTGGTCGGCCTGTTTGGACAGGCTGCCGGAGGCTTCGGTGACGGCGTTGGAGACGTGGCCGGCCTCTTCGGCCGACTGGTTCAGCTCTTCGATCGCTTCGGAGGCCTGGCCGGCGCCTTGCAGGGCGCTCGACAGGCTGTGGGTGATCTCTTGCGTCGCCTGGACCTGCTGGCGCACGGATTCGGAGGTGTTCTCCGAAATGCCCTGCATCTGCACGATGACCTCGGCGATGGCGGCGATCTCCTGGGTCGTCTGGTCGGCGGCCTGGCGCACTTCGCTGATGCGGGCGCGGATGTCGCTGGTCGCCTTGGAGGTCTGGTCGGCCAGGCCCTTGACCTCGTGGGCGACGACGGCGAAGCCCTTGCCGGCGTCACCGGCGCGCGCCGCTTCGATGGTGGCGTTGAGCGCCAGGAGGTTGGTCTGCTTGGCGACCGACGAGATCAGGTCGACGATCTCGTTGATGCGGGCGACCGCGTGGGTCAGGCCGGCGACGGCCGTCTGGGTCTGGGTGGCGCGGGCCGTGGCGTCGCGGGCGACGTCGGCCGAGGCCGTGGCCTGGCGATCGACTTCGGAAATCGTCGCGCCCAGTTCTTCCGAAGCGGCGGCGACCGCCGACATCGAGTCGCGCACGCCGAAGATCGAGCTGACGGCCGATTTCGACCGGGTGCGATTGTCTTCCGAGGTCGCCGTCAGGATCGAGGCGCTTTGCTCCAGGTGGCCGGACGCCTTTTCGACGCCCAGGATCAGGTGCGAGAAGTCCTTGTTGAAGCCGGCGATCAGCGCTTCCATCTCGGCGGCGCGTTCGAGGCGCGCCTTGGCGGCCTCGTCGTGCTCGGTGGTCAGGGCGCGGCTGGTCTGGGTGACGTCCTTGAAGACGCGCAGCGCCTCGACGACCTGGCCCAGTTCGTCGCCGCGCACCAGGGCGCCGGGCTCGACGGTCATGTCGGCATCGGCCAGGCGGCGCGTCGCTTCGGCGATCTTGCCGACCGATTGCGAGGTCGAACGGCCGATGAAGACGCTCAGCGAACCGGCAAGCGCGGCGGCGAACAGGGCGATGACGCCCAGCAGCAGGCTCTGGCTGCCGGCCGACTTGACGCTTTCGGCGGCCATGGCCTTGGACTTGGCTTCGGCGCGCGTCAGGATCTGGTCGGCGATGACGTCGGTGTTCTTTTCCGAGGCGGCATAGGGCCCGAGGAAGGAGATGGCGGCGTTCAGGTCGACTTCGAGCATGGACGACACGAACTGCACGGCGCCGTTCTGGGTGTCGATTTCCTTGACCAGGGCGTCGTAGCTCTTCTTGTCCTCGGCGTCCGTCATCTTGGCGGCGCGCGCCTTGACCTGGCTTTCCAGCGCGACCAGGTGATCGGACACCTTGTTGGCCGCGGCGGCGCTGCCGTTGGTCGTGTCGTTGGCGGCGCGGGCCGCCAGGGTGCTGTAGAGATCGCGGGCATCGCCGCGCAGCTCGGAGCGCACATTGGAGACGAACAGGGCATTGCTCATGGCGCCGTCGACGACGTCGCCCATGCGCTTGGCCTGGGCGTTCAGCGCCATCGACGAAAACACCGCCAGGCTGACGATCAGGCCGACCGAGGCGCAGGCCGGGACCATGAACTTCCAGAGAAACGGCCAATCGGAGGGCCGGGCCCAGTTGGCTTTGGCAGTCGAGGACGCCATGGGGGAAACTCCTGTTGCGAAGCCGGTCGGGCTTCGACTTTGAAACACGTTTTATCGTTACAAGGGCTTAAGGAGAGCCGGCCGGACCGGCTCTCCCCTCGCCATTTTTACCAGTTGCTGTTCAGGGTCAGGAACACGGTCTGCGGGACACGCATGCCGAGGGTCTGAACCTGATGACCGTCGCCGAGGTTCTGGCCGCTCAGGGCGACGCTCATTTTCGGCGTGATGGCGTAGGCGACATTGGCCGCCAGGGTGGTGTAGGCCTTGATCGGCGTCAGGGCGCCGGTCGTCAGGGCGTAGCTATCGAAGGCGCTGGTATAGTGGACGTAGCCGTCGACCGACCACTTGCCGCCGGCCCAGCCGAGCGAGGCATTGCCGCGGCCCTTGGGGGTCGTCTGGGAAAAGTCCGCCAGGCGCGTGACCAGGTGGCTGTTATTGATCGCCGTGTCCGTCACGTCGGTCGTCGTATAGTCGGCGCTCCAGCGCACGCCGGAGGCGTACTTGCCCGAGGCCGACAGTTCGACGCCGCTCATCTTCGAGTTGGCGGCGTTGTTCCAGGAGATCGCCGGATAGGTGGTCAGGGTCGGCGCCTGGAAGAAGTCGGTCGCGTCCGACTGGCCCACGACGTTTTTCGTCGTCTGGCTGAACAGGCGCACGCCGATCTTCACGGCCTTGAAGGTGTGGTCGTAGGACAGTTCGGTGTTCTTGACGACGGCCGGCTCAATGAACGGATTGCCCATGACGGCCAGGGCGCCGACCGGGAGCGGGACCGCCAACTGGATGCCGCCCAGTTCGATCAGGGTCGGGGCCTGGATGCCCTTGGCCGCCATCAGCTTCAGCGTATCCTTGTCGTCGACCCGCCAGACGGCGCCGGCATTATAGCTGAGCGCGCTGATCTTGCGGTTCCAGTAGGCATTGTCAGCCAGGGGGAAGCCGGCGGGGAAGCTGCCGGTCCGCTTCAGCGACAGGTTGTCGGAGCGCACGGCCACCGAGGTGCTGAAATTGTCGGCGATCGCCCAGCTCCACATGGCGGACGGGGCCGCGACGCGGTAGCGGACTTCGCCGCCGGCAGCCGGGCCCGTCGGCATCTGGTTGTCGCGATATTCGATACCGATGCGGAAGGTGTGCTTGCCCAGCTTGTAGAGGTCTTGCAGGTTATAGGCGGTGATCGTGTTGTGGAACTCGATGATGCCGCCCAGGTCATTGGTGACGCGCATGGTATTGCGATAGGCGCTGCCGGTGACCAGGCCCATCGGCGTATCCGACGTCACGCCCAGCTTGACCGAACCGGTAATGTACTTGCTGTAGACCGGCGAATAGTTCGACACCATGTCGCTGACCTGGGTGTTGGCC
>OUNM010618230.1_pt1 | contig 20220 bp, 13 predicted proteins | sample 1769961 | NCBI WGS metagenome assembly OUNM01 (sample SAMEA3914820, study PRJEB12502) | metagenome | biome: forest; material: soil | place: USA | collected 2012-03-12 | depth 0.3 m
ACCAACGACGCGCCGCCTCCGCCTGTGAAGCCCGTGGAGGCCAAGGCTTCAGATGCCGCCGCCCGTGCGCAAAACGTCGTGCTTCCGAAAGTGGTTCTCAATGGAGTCTCGGTCGAGCAGGCGGTGGACATCCTCTGCGAGCAGTTTCACGCGGCAGCACCCGCCGAGCCCGAACTGCGCATCGTGGTGAAGCACTCCGCCGCCAGCCCCATGGTGAAAATCACGCTCGACCTGACCAGCGTCCCGCTGGTTGAAGCCCTGCGCTACGTCTCCAGCCTCGCCGGGCTGGAGGTGGACGTCAAGGGTGACGCCTTTGTGCTGCATCCGCCGAAGTGATGCTAAAGGCCGTTCATGAGACGTCATTCATCGACTTTCTGGCTTTCCGGCCAACGGCCCATCAGCGCTAAGTTAGCTGGCATGGTGCAGGATGAGAAGGGTAGTCAAGCTGGGGATCGGCTGTAGCTGGGCTCTGTGAGCCCGGAGGCGTGGCGGAGGTTCGTCGCCCATGGCCCGTTCCAAGCCCTTTCCAACGTCATCGTGGAACTCACAAGGCCCTTCAGGTCCGGCCTCGCAGAGGCCAGCTACAGCAGCTCCCGTGCTGCCATGATGTTCGTCATCTCAGGGCGCAGGATTCACTAAGTTAGCGCTTTCAGGCCAACGGCCTGGTACAAGCCAGCCCAGGGCACAGCGAGCTTGGCGAGCGACGCCCTGAGTTTGTCGATCTGAATCATTTACCGCATCGTTGGATTCAACCCGCAAGGTTCAGCCGGTCAGTCTAGCCCAACGGGGCTTGCGTCTCAAAGCCCAGGGTTCGCCCGAGTCTCACGAGGGCTACCCTGGGTTTCCGCAAAGCAGCGATAGCGCCAACCCGCGGCATAGCCATCAGCCGTGCCCCATAGCAGCGCTTTCTCGGCGCGCTGCTGGCGAGTCCTGGGCTTCGAAGAAGTCCGCGCTTTGCGCCCTCTCCTGCCGCGGAATACCCAGGGTAGCCCTCGTGAGACTCGGGCGAACCCTGGGCTTCGAGACGCAAGCCCTTCGGGCTAGTCTGACCGCAAAACAGTTGAAGGAAAGAGCCCGGTGATCAATCCAAACCGTTCGCAGCATATTGAGCCTTGCGTTAGGCTGACGCTCAACCGCATTGAACCGCGGAGCGGTTCAAGGCAATGCATGTCAGCCTATTGCGCAATCCTCAATAAGTGAGCGCCTATGGGCCAACGGCCTGAAGAAGGCTGCCGCCCCATGAACAATCCGTTGCAGAAAGCAGCTGGAAGACTTGCTCCTTCAGCTCACCCTCAGCTTATAAAACCCGATCGCGTTCGTTGACCACAGCCGCCGCTGATCCGCCACGGGCCGGGTGGCGATGATCTGGCGCAGCGCTTCCACCCAGCCCTTCACCGGGCTGCCCAGCAGGCACACCGGCCAGTCGCCGCCGAAGACCACGCGGTGCGGGCCGAACGAATCCAGGCAGTGGTTGACCACCGGCGCGAGGTCTTCCGCATGCCAGTGGCCGGGCGGCACGGAGGAGACGATGCCGCTGATCTTGCAGATCACGTTGCGCCGTTTGGCTAGCGCCTCCACGCCGCGCTTCCAGCCATCCGCCGTGCCGTTGCGCTTCATGCCGCGGCTCAGCTTCGGATTGAAAGTCTTCGGGTCGCCGTTGCCGCAGTGGTCCAGCACGAAGTGCGTGTCCGGGCACTGGTCCACCAGCTTCACCCCGTCCATCAGCTCCATGGGGCGCATGGTGAGTTCAAAGTTCAGCCCGTGGCGGCCCAGGGTCTGCACGCCGCGCACAAAGGCCGGCTGCAGGCAGTAGCCCGCCGGCTTTGAATCGGCGTGCAGCACCTCGCGCAGGCCCTTGACGATGCCGTTGCCGGCGTAGCGTTTCACATAGGCCTCGAAATCCTCCGCCGCCGGGCGTCCGCCGATGGTGGCGGCGATGGTGGGCGTGCGGCCGCCGCGGCATTGCTCCACGATCAGGTCCGCCTCCTTCACATGATCCTTCGGCGCCACGTCCACCTCCATGTAGATCGCCTTCACGTGGCAGCCGGCGTAGGCGGCCAGGTATTCCTTGGTGGTGTAGCTGTGCCGCAGGACTGCGGGCGCCTGGTCCAGCCACGGCAGCCGCAGCACGCGCCGGTCCCACAGGTGCTGGTGGGTGTCGATGATCAGCGCATCCGGAGCGGCGGCGGGGGCCAGCAGCGTGCAGGAGGAGGAAGCGGCGGCCAGCGCGGCGCTGCCCGAGGTGAGGAGGAAATCCCGGCGGTTCATGGCCGCGCATCATGAGAAAACCGGGCTGGGTTGTCCAGCTTTTGCGCTGGCGCCACGCTGAGGCACGGAGCGGCCTGCTGTAGCTGGGCTCTGCGAGCCCGGAGGCGTGGCGGAGATTCGCAGCCCAGCGGCCCGTTCCAAGGGGCGTTCCAACGTGGCGGTGGAGATAGACGAGCTCTTCAGGTCCGGCCTCGCAGAGGCCAGCTACAGCAGATCCCGTGCTGATCAGTCTGGCATACGCTCCCGGTCAGCCCTGAATCCGGCGCAAAAAGTCGCGGGTCTTGCGCAGCGCCCAGGCGGTGGGCGACCAGCGGCTGAGGCCGCCCTGGCTGCGGAGGGCCTTCAACTGCTGCTCGATGAATTTCAGCGCCAGGGCGGCGGAGGGCTTGGCCTTCGCCTCGGAGGCGGCGGTTTTCGCAGCGGCGGACAGGGCGGTGTTTTGTTCCTTGAGCAGGGCCGCCTGGCGGCCCTGGGCTTCGGCCAGGGCATGCAGCAGGTGGAGCTGGACTGGGAGAAGGGTTGCCTCATCTGGCGACACCGCAGCCGTAGGCATCAGAGAGCTGAAAAGCGCGGCATAGTCCCGCCCCTGGCGCACAAGGGGGTAGGCTGTCTCGCACTTCAGCCGTGCCTGCCGGCCCCAGTGCGGCAGTGGCGAGGGATCGCGAACCAGCTCCAGCAGCGCGGCGGCGAGGGCGGGGCCGTCCTCCACCGGCACGAGGCGGCCATGCTCACGGTCGGTGATCATGTCGGGCACGCCGCCCACGTTGCAGGAGAGCACGGGCACGCCGCAGGCCATGGCCTCCATCACCACGTTGGGCAGATTGTCCTCGCGTGTGGGGCAAATGATGAGGTTGGCGGCGCGGAGCGTGCGGGCCATCAGGGCCGGCGTGGGCTGATCCCCCAGCAGGCGCACCGGCAGGCCGGATTTTTTCAGGGTGGACTCGTCCTTGCCATAGGCGGCAAAGACCAGCCTGCCCTGCTGGTGCAGCGCGGCGGCCTGCGGATCCTCCAGCACCGAGCGGAGGGCGGCGGCCAGCAGGTCGAAGCCCTTGCGCCGCTCGCCCAGGGTGTAGGCACCGAACATCAGCACCAGGGCATCCGCCGACAGGCCCAGCTCCGCGCGGGCGGCGGCGCGATCCCCTGGGTGAAAGGTGTCGAGGTCCACGCTGTTGGGGATCACCTGCACCCGGCAAGGGCCTAACAGGCGGCTGCGTTCTGCCTCATGACCTAACCATCTGCTGGGGGTGACGATGGTGAGCGGCGGCAGGCCCTGGAGCGCCCCGGCACTGAGTGCGAGAGCGGCGGCGGGGATAGCCTGATATTCCGGCTGGAGCTGCGGGCAGGCGGCGCAGGCGGTGAGGAAGCCCTCGCAGCCGGCGGTGTAATGGCAGCCGCCGGTGAAGGGGCGCTCGTCGTGCAGCGTCCACACCACCGGCTTGCCTAGGGCCAGCAGGGCGCGCACGCCTTCGGGTGATACAAAATGAGACACCCAGTGCAGGTTGATCACGTCCGCCTCGCGCACCAGCGGATGGGCGGCCAGGTCTTCTCCTGGCCAGGGCAGGGAGAAGGTGGTGTTGTTCACCCCGGCCCTGGCCTTGGTGGTCACATGCGAGTTCAGGCCCGCCAGCCATTCCTGGCCGGTGGCGGCCGGTTCATGGGGCGCCACGCGGGCGTCATCGCTTAGCTTCGCGCGCACCAGCATGTGCGAATCCACCCCGGCCGCCAGCAGCCCGCGGTGAAGACGGTGGGCGGCAATGGCCGCGCCGCCTGCCAGGTCGCTGTGGCTGATGATGACGGCTTTCATGGGCCGGGGCGGCGGTTGGCGAAACGGAAAGGGCTCATGAAACGGGCGACGCCATATCACCTGGGCGCTGGCGAGTCAATGCGCCAAGTCGCTCCAACACAGGCCAAGTTGGTGTATATAGGACCCAATTCAATTTTATATTTTAAGTACTAAAAAATATTAAATAAACACAATACACAGTGAGTTGACCTTAAAATATTTTTCTCTATTAATTCATTGATTAAATATTTCATTCTGGGGTTTTATTATTCACCGTGCGTATAGTACGGAATATTCATATTAAGCAGACTAAGCTTTTCGCTTAACTTGACGGCGCAAAACAGACCACATCCGTGACTTGACGTTTATCCATGAAAACACAAACCAGCTACCGAATCCTAGCAGCTTCTCTGCTCCTCACGATCACCTCTCCGCTGGCACACGCCGGCGGCGCAACCGCCTACGGTACTAACGCGCTGATTTCCAATACTGGAAACTACAACTCGGCCTTCGGGTATGCCGCAATGTTCACCAACACTTCCGGCCTAGACAACACTGGGATGGGAGCCTACGTTCTCTACCACAACACCACCGGCGGCTACAACACCGCTCTCGGCATGGACGCCAATTACAACAACACCACAGGCTCAAACAATGTGTCAATTGGATACCAATCTCTTCTTAGCAACACCACCGGCCTCAATAATACTGCCTTAGGAACTCAGGCCTTGTACAGCGGCGCGTCGAACCAGAATAACACCGCCACGGGATACCAGGCACTGTACAGCAACACGGGAGATTGCAATTCGGCCCACGGCTCCTTGGCACTTTATTCCAATACCACCGGCACATGCAACACTGCTTTCGGTTTCAATACCCTTCACGCCAGCACTACAGGATCAAACAATACCGGGCTTGGAGCCGGCGCGCTGGGCGGGGTATCCACTGGAACTGACAACGTGGGGGTTGGCTATAATGCAGGGGGCGCTGCTGGCAGCGGCGTCACGGCGGTTGGTTCAGGTGCTCTCAATATCAATCAGGCTAGCGACAATGTTGCGGTCGGGTATCAATCATCATTTTACAATAGTTATGGGGCGGCAAACGTTACCGTCGGCTCCTACACTCTCAATATAAGCCAGACGGGAGATGGAAACACAGGCGTTGGGTTTTGCGCCCTTGAAAACAGCAATGACTCGTACAATACCGCCATAGGATATAAATCTGGAGTGCATCTTTCTTACGGAAGTTACAATGTTTACGTCGCCAATCAAGGACCTTCGTCGGGTAGTGAAAGCAACACAATCCGCATTGGAGACACCAACCAGACCAGCACCTATGTTTCCGGAATTTTTGGTGCTACCGCCGCCAGCGGCGTGGCAGTGTATGTGAATGGCAACGGCCAGCTCGGTACACTGACGTCTTCCCGGCGCTTTAAGAAAGAAATTGTGGACATGGACAAGTCCAGCGAGGCAGTGCTGGCGCTGAGGCCGGTGGAGTTCAAGTACAAGGACGAGATCGACAAGACCGGCACGCCGCAATTTGGCCTGATCGCGGAGGAAGTTGAAAAGGTGGATCCAAAGCTGGTGGCTCACGATGACAAGGGCGGCATCTACACAGTGCGCTACGAGGCGGTGAACGCGATGATGCTCAATGAGTTCCTCAAGGAACACAAGCGAATGGAAGCCCAGTCTGCCAAAGTGAGCATCCAGCAGACCACCATCGCGAAACAGCAAGAAACTATTACTGCCCAGCAGCGAAAGATCGATGAGCTGGACCAGCGCATGTCGCGGATAAGCCGCCTGCTGGAAACAATGGGGGAGAAGATTGAGTAGTGAATGCGGATATCAGCCCCTGGGCCGCAAGGCCCGGGGGCTTTTTCTGCCCTGGTTACCGCATCAGACTCCACCCGGCCTCACAGCCTCCACAAACAGCGAATCGGGCTTGCGCACGGCACCCTGGGCATCCGCATCCAGCTCATAGCCGGCGAAGCCACTGATAGTGGACTCCGTGGCGCTGCAGACGCGGACATCGGTGAACCCGGCCGCACCCAAAAGCGCGGCGAGCGAAACGCGGTCCCACATCCACTTGTGCACTTCGCCGCCGAGGCGGAAGCGGCCGATCTCTTCGGCGGTGGTGGCCGTGGAAACGTTCACTGAGGCGGGATCGCTGCGCCACTGGTCCACGAAACGGCGGGCTTCCCAGCCCAGGCGTTCAAAGACAAAGTCCTCCGCCGGCATGGGGTTTTGCTTCCAGTACTGCAGCATCTGGCCGCCGGAGGTTTCGCGGGTGAGCTGGTCCACCATCTCGATGGTCATCCAATGGTGGCGCGCGGCCGCCTGGGCATCGCCGGTGGCGGCGGCATCCAGGTGCCGCAAGTACAGCCGAGCGATCTGCTCCAGGTCGGGCACCGCAATGCGCAGCACGCCGCCGGGGGCGAGCACGCGGAAGCATTCGGCGATGAACGCCGGCACGCTGGCGGGCGGGATGTGCTCGAGCACGTGGGAGTGATACACCGCAGCGCAGCTCTTGTCCTCAAACGGCAGGGGCTCCTCGGCCAGGTTGTGCTGGATCACCGCCTTCTCCGCCGGCTGAATGTCCAGGTTCACCCAGGCCGGATGGTAATGCATGCCGCAGCCGAGATTGAGCAGCATGAGGTCGGCGGTGGAGCGGTCGGGCCGCTGCAGCCACACGCCGGTGGCATCGATCACATGAACGTTGAACTCGAAGCCCTGCTGCTTCGCATAGTCTGCCATGGCCTGGCGGCAGCCTTCCCAGTGGCCATAGTCGTCCACCTGGATGAAGCCGCGCGCCTGCACCTGGGAGTAGAGGTGCTGAAGGATGTCCAAGGTGGATTCATACCAGTCGCCATCCATGTGCAGGAAGGCGATGCCGTCAGGAAGCTTGTCGCGCAGGCCGCCCAGGGTGTCCTTGAACAAGCCCTTCACCGGCTGCACCACCTCCGCCACGCCCAGTTTCCCCGCCACCTCCAGCAGCGAGCCGGGAGGCGCGGCACAGGTGCCGCTGCCCCAGCCGCTGGCCTCGGCGCCGGTGGAGTCGTGCTTGTCGCGCTCGTCCGGGGTGGGCATGCCTTCAAAAGTGTCGCAGGAAAAGACGCGGCGCGGCCGCCGGCTGTGCTTGGCCACCACGGCGGCCATGAGGGCGGAAGCGCCGCCGGCTGCCACGCCGCATTCCACCACATCGCCCGGTACATCCATCTGGCAAACCAGGCGGGTGCGCAGGTAGATGGAGTACAGCCGCTCATTGCTCAGCATGGTGTAAGGGCGCACCACACGGCTGAGCTCATGAAATTCGCGCCCCCCCTGGGCCGGGGTGCCGGGAAACAACAGGCGCAGCATCGCTTCCAGCGCTGCCCTGGCCTGCGGGTGATCGGGGAAGTAGCGCAGCTCCTCCTTGGCTGCCTCGCAGACGCTGAAGGGATCCTTCAGCTCGACAAAGCAAAGGGCGCGCAGGTAGTCCACCCCCCGGCGGGGCTGGCGCGCCGCCTTCATGGCATTGAGCTGGTCCAGGGCCTCGCGCCATTCACCCTTCGCCATCTGGGCACGAACGGTTTCCAACCCGGGTGCTGCCGCCGGATCCTGTGGATTGAGGCCGGTGTGCAGCAGGCAATGCAAAGACGTGCGCGGGCCATCGTGGCCAAATGAGGACTCGAAGGCCGCCAGCGCCCCGTACTCGACCGGATGCACGCCGGCGAACCTGGACAAGGCGGAGGACGAGGAGCGTGCGGCATCCGGCTCATCCAGAACGCAGATCACATCGCCTTTGCGCAGCCACTTGTGCAGGGAGCGGAGCGCCGGCCAGGTGACCTCATAGCCGCCCTGGCTGCGCATCACCACCAGGCAGGGATGGGGCAGGTACTTCAGCACCGGGCCGGGAATGACCGCGGCGGGCTTGCGCAGGTCGCCCACATAAAACTTCACCTTCGGGTTCGAACTCCGCGCCCGCGCCTCCCAGTCCACCGAATGCACATCGCCATCCTCCACGCCCAGGCCAGCCATCTGCGATGCCAGCCACGTGGCCACGCCGCCGCTGGCCGAACCCAGCTCCAGGGCTGAACGCGGGCGCACCTCCGTAACGATCTGCGCCAGCGCCAGCGCATCGGCCGGGTCCAGACCCAGGGCGGTGCCGCCCATCTTCACCCGTGCCCAGGCACGCGCCTGCGGCTCGCGGGCATCGCGCTGTTTGCGCCGGCCTTTGACCTCTGCCAGCAGGGCCTTGGTTTCATCGCTGGCCAGGAGCTGATGAGCCTTGCGCAGGGCGCTTTCCGCCTCCTCCAGCCGCCCGGCCCTGGACAAGGCCCAGCCGCGCAGCAGGTGGCATTCCGCACCGGCTTCTTTCTTGGCCTCCACGCGGTCCAAAGCCAGCAGCGCCGTGCCCCAGTCCTCGGCCGCCCTGGCCTCGCGCGCCAGGCGCACGGCCTCCGTTTCGCTAAGCGGAGAGGTCGTGCGGACGGCTGAAGCCGGGGTCTTGGAGGCGCGAAAACTGAACAAGCTCATGCGGGCAAAAAACAGGCCATGCCTATCACTAGCGCGGGAGAGCGTCAAACCCGAACGGGAAGGCGCTGGCGCAAGTCTCTTGACACCGCTGGAGGCCAGTCGTAGCGACGGAGAACAGGATGACCGCTGAAACCGTTCCCGTGCTGCTGCTAGGCTTCAACCGCCCAGACAAGCTGCGGCGGGTGATCGAGCCGCTGCGCGCCATCCGCCCGCAGCGTGTGTTTGTGGCCGTGGACGGCCCCCGGGCAGCCCGGGAGGGTGAAGCCGGGCGCTGCCTCGCCACCCAGCGAGCCGCGGAGGAAGCCATCGACTGGCCATGCGAGAAGCACTTCCTCCTCCGCCCGCACAATCTCGGCTGCCGGGCGGCGGTAAGCGGCGCCATCACCTGGGCCTTCCAGCAGGTGGAGGAACTGCTCATCATCGAGGACGACTGCATCATTGATCCCAGCTTCGTTGCCCTCTGCCAGGTGCTGCTGGACCGCTATCGGAACGACGAGCGCATCTGGAACATTGCGGCGGTGAATTTCCAGCAGGGCCGCCATCGCGGTGATGGCGATTACTACGCCTCGAAGTATCCGCACTGCTGGGGCTGGGCCACGTGGAAACGCGCCTGGCGGCACTACACCGATGACATGGCCGCCCTCTCTCCCGGCGACGACCGGCATGCCGATCCCCGCGAAAAGGACTACTGGCGGCTGATCTTCGACAAATGCGCCAAGGGCAAGGTGGATTCGTGGGCCTATCGCTGGACCTTTCGCTGCTGGCAGCAGGGCGGCCTCACGCTCCTGCCCAATGCCAACCTGGTGACCAACATCGGCTTTGACCAGGAGGCCACCCATACCGGCGGCGAAGCCGGGGGCTCGCGTGCGCTGCAGCACCTCGGCTCCTTTGCCGCGCCGTCAACGCTGGCGGTGGAAATCGAAGCGGACCAGTTCACCTTTGACCACGTGTTCTGCCCAGCAGGCAGCCCGGCGGAGGTGGAGATCCTGGATTATGCCCGCAAACAGGCGGAAAGGGCCGCGAAGGAAGAGGCAAGGGCCGCGCGCGAGCAGCGACGCACCACACGGCATGTGGATGAGGCGGCTGAGTGGACGCGCAAGCACCCGCTGCGGGCGTGGTGGCGGAAGGTGCGCGGGAAGGTTTAAGGGGGGCATTGCTGCAGGCAGGAGATCGGCTGTAGCTGGGCTCTTCGAGTCCGGAGGCGTGGCGCAGGTTCGCCGCCCAAGGGCCTGTGCCAGCCGGAATCCAACGTGGCGATGGAGAGGGACCAGCTCTTCAGGTCCGGGCTCACAGAGCCCAGCTACAGCAGCTCCCGTGCTGCCAGGGCCAGGCATCTGCTGGTCAGATTGACATGAAGCAGGGCCAGCACAAGGGCTGTCACTTGTGCAGCGTGCCGAGCAAGGACGCCGCGTCGCGCGAGCCTGCCGCCTTGGCTTTTTCCAGGAGCTGCATGGCCCTGGCATCGTCCTTCGCGCGGCCTTTGCCTTCGTGCAGCAGCAGGGCGAGAAAGTAGGAGCTCTTGGCATCGCCGGCGGCGCTGGCTTTTTCCAGCGCTGTCGCCGCCTCGGTGGCATCCACCGGCACGCCGTCACCCAGCATGCGCATCTTCGCCACCTGCTTGGAGCCATCCACCCAGCCCAGGGCGCTGGCCTTGCGGAAAAACTCCAGGGCCTTGGGCTTGTCGAGAGGACGGCCGTTGCCGGTGAAATGCGCGAGCCCCACGGAGTAGGCCAGCCGCCCGTCCGTATCCTGGGCCGAGGCTGCTTCCAGGGTGTCGAGCGCACGGGCGAGATCCCCGGCATTGCCCGCCTGGCTGGAGAGGCCGAGGCTGGCGAGGTTGTAGGCGGCCTCCACATTGCCCTGCCTGGTGGCCCGGGCAAACTGAGCGGCTGCGGCGGCTGGACTGCGGGTGGCGTACTTGCCTTCCATGAACAGCACGCCCAGCTCGTTGGCGGCCTCGGCCGAGCCGGCATTGGCGTAGAAATCCAGCGTGCGCACCAGGTTTTCGGCGGCCTTGCGCCTGCCTTGCGCGGCGGCTTGCTTCCAAAACTCAATGGTCAGTCCCGGGTGCCGGCCTTCGACAAAACCGGTGCCAAACATGACCCCAAACAGCGCCACCCACACGCCCATGTGCGCGAGGTTCGACCGCTGCCCCAGCGAACGGCTCCAGCCTTCGAGCTTGAGCATGAAGCCGGATTTGGCCAGGCGCTCGATGCCCTGGACGCTGAGATTGAGCAGGGGCACGGGCAGCAGCTTGTCGTAAAACTCCGCGATCCCGGCGTACTCCAGCAGCTCGTACAGGGCAAACACCGCCAGCCCGTAGGCCGCGCCGAAAAGAATGCGCCCGATGTTGGACCTCGGCGAGGTGGAGGGATCGGTCATCAGCAGATGCAGCCCGAGGAAGACCGCGACCGGGATGTTGGTGTCCACGAAGTAGTACACGCCCGTGGTCTTGGTGTAGATGACATTGAGCAGGGCCAGGACGGCGGCGGCGGAGAGCGTCATCAGCGTGACGGAGAAGAGGTACTGCACGATGAGCCCGACGGCGAAGATCCACAGGTACATGTGCTGCGCGCGGTACATGGTGGTGGCAATCTCCACGCCCCAGGTGATGTGGGTGGTGCCGGTGAGGATCACGCCCAGGGAGAACACGGAAAGCGAGAAGCCGGAGGGATTGAAGATGTGCGTGAGCTTGCCCTCGCGCTGCCAGCGGATGAATTCCTTGCCCAGCGCTCCCGTCGCCACCATCAGGAACTGGAGGAAGAACCAGTCGTCCTTGAACCACAGAAACAAGTTGGTGCTGAAGATGATCGGGATGCAGCCAAAGCCCAGCCGCCAGGTGTCGCGGCGCGACCAGCACAGCAGCATGTCCAGCGCATAAAGGAAGAGTACCTGGGCCAGGATCAGCGGCGCTTCCGCATACACATTGCGCCAGTAGTAGCCCCAGTAGCAGTAGATGCTGAAGTGCAGGCTGGCCTGGATGTAGTGCGCCTTCACCGGCACAAACACCATCTCCAGCCGGCGGCCGGTGGCGCGGGTGCGCAAAAACAGCGCCGCCAGCCAGATGGACAGCCCGCCCGCCGCACCGCAAAAGGCGCCGATGAGCCTGGGATTGCCGCTCACCGGCGGGATGAACACCATGGCCAGCAGGGCCAGGATCAGGACCAGAGGCAGGGCAAGCAAGGGCAGCCGGCGGGCCTCCTCCTTGTTTTCCTCGAACGAGCTGTCGATGGATACGGCGTCAGACATTGGTTAGGATTTGTTAAATATACGGAGTGAGGCGGCTCCATAGCAAGAACAAATTCCATAAATTCCATGCTGATCGCGATGACAGGCGAGTGACAGGCAGCTAAGGGCAAGCCCCGGCCCCTCAAGCGCTAACTTGGTGATCCTCGGTCAAAAGAGTGTCCCACGTCGTCGCAGCGTGAGATTGCTGTAGCTGGGCTCTATGAGCCCGGACCTGAAAAGCTTGGCAGGCCTTCACGACCACGTTGGAAACCGCCTGGGCTGGGCCGTGGAGCTGCGAACATGCGCCACGCCTCCGGGGTCACAGACCCCAGCTACAACCGATCCCTTGGCCATTTCCGCCTCTCTCACTTCACGAAGCGAAACCCTACAGCTTCGTGTACCCCACGCTCTCGCAAGGCAGGTCCCACAGCTTCTTCAGCTCAGCATCCAGCTTGGTGACGCTGAAGGACACACCGGCCATTTCCTGGCAGGTGACGATGCTGTCCACGATGGTCTGGTGCACCTTGATGCCCTTGGCATCGAGGATCGGGCGGGCCGCGCGCAGCAGAATCAACAGCTCCATCATATGCGTGGAGCCCAGGCTGTTGACCAGCAGGACGATCTCATCGCCGGCGTTCAGCTCCAGGTCATCGGCGAACAAGAGTTCCAGGATCTTGGCGGCCAGTTCATCGGCCGTGCACATCGGGATCAGGCCCACGCCCTTTTCACCGTGGATGCCCATGCCCAGGCCGATCACGTCATCCGCCAGCTCAAAGGTGGGGGCACCGGTGGCGGGAATGGAGCCGGGCTTGGTGGAGACGCCGACGGAGCGGGTGTTGTCGCAGGCCTTCTGGGCGATGCGGGCCAGCTCATCGAGGGAATCGACCACCGAAGCGGCGGCACCAGCGAGTTTGGTGATGGCCACCAGGCCGGCCACACCGCGGCGCTTGTGCTTTTCAGAAGGCGGGGCGGAGCAAACGTCATCGGCGATAATGACGGTCTTCACCTGGATGCCTTCCTCCTCGGCGAGTTCCGCACCGATGTCGAAGTTCATCACGTCGCCGGCGTAGTTGCCATAGAGATAGAGCACGCCTTTGCCGCGGCTCACCGCCTGCGTGGCTTCCAGCACAATGTCGGGCGGCGGCGCGGCAAAGATGTCGCCCACGGCAGCGCCATCGGCCATGCCCTTGCCCACCAGGCCGTGGTAAATCGGCTCATGGCCCGCGCCGCCGCCCACCAGCAGGGCCGGGGCGTTGGGGCGCAGGTCGTTCATCACAATGGAACGCTTGCCCACGCGCCGCGCCTTGCCGTCATAGGCGAGCACCAGGCCCTCGAAGAGCTCGTCGGCGCAGGCGTTCGGATCATTGATGATTTTCTTGGCGGCGTTCTTGGCGGCGGAGGTGCTCATGGAAGGTGAATGCTGGATGGGGGCGCAGTTTTAGCGGGAGGGCGCGAGGAAGTCAAAGCAAAGCCGGGGAGGTGAGCAGGGCGTGGGGCGCGGGGTGTGTTCGTTGTGCTGTGTGCAGTGCGGCGAGGCGGCCGGGCCATCCATCGGATCAGACGGAGCCGACTGATCGGACCGATCCGTCCGATGCCCGGCCGCCCTCGGCTCGTTCGCAGCCCGGTGCCGCAGCTTGCTCGTTGTGCGCTTCAGCGCGTGGGGTGGGACGAGTTCGGCGCGTGAATCTCCGCCACCCCACGCGCTAAAGCGACGCACAACAAACCCGGAAGGCGTGCAGCAAAGTCGCAGCCCCTGCCCTTTTACGGCTTCGCCACCCCGCTCTTGTACGGCGGCCAGAACTTGCGCGCGCCAAACTCCACATAGCGGTCTTCGCCTGACTTTAAAAACCAGCGGTCCGGATGGCCGGCGCGGGCATAGACAAACAGGCTGCCCGTGTCATTGCGCGCCACCTTCATCATCTTGGCATCGTCACGCACCACTGGCCTTACCGTGCGGCGGTACAGGCCTTCCGGATGGCCGGGGAACTTCAGGCAGGCCGTGTAAAAGTCGTTGGGCGAGAGCGCCTTGTAGTAGCGGCTGTCGCCCAGGCCCGTGGGATAATCGCACCAGTCATAATCCGCGCGGTTCAGATGCACCCGCCAGGAAAAGATCAGCACGCCCGTCATCAGCGCGGCCCACAGGACCAAAAAACGGCCAGGGGTGCTGCGTTGGAGGTTGGCGGCCATGAAGGGAGGGCAAAATGCGCCGCCGGAGGGCGGAAGCAAGACCGCAACAACGGCGTTTTTTCGGTTGACTGTTATTCACAAATCCCTAATTTCGCGCTCCCCTGTCGGGGTGCATCGCGGCAAGTACATCCCGAGGCCCTCGCTCTCCAGCAAAGTTAGACAATGAAAACATTCTCCGCAAAGGCCGAAAACGTTGACCGCAAATGGTGGATCATCGATGCCAAAAATCAGATCCTGGGCGATGTCGCCGTGACCGCCGCCAATGTTCTTCGTGGCAAGAACAAGCCCATCTTCACCCCGCACGTGGACACCGGTGACTATGTGGTCGTGATCAACGCCGGCGAGGTCGCCCTCAGCGGCAAGAAGGAACTTCAAAAGGTTTACACCCGCGTGAGCGGCTACGTGGGCAGCAAGAAGGTGGAGACAGTGGAAAAGGTGCGCGAGCGCCATCCCGAGCTGCTGATCGAGCGCGCCGTGAAGGGCATGGTGCCCCACAACCGCCTGGGCCGCGCCATCCTCAAGAAGCTGAAGGTGTATGCCGGCGGCGAGCATCCGCATGAAGGCCAGGCCCCCCAGCCCCTCGCCCTCGCCTAATCCCCTTCCCTTTTCGCTGACTGATCCCTGACATGAGCACCACTCTGCAAAAACCGACCACCGGCCGCCGCAAGACCTCCGTCGCCCGCGTTTTCCTGCGCCCCGGCACCGGCACCATCACCGTCAATGGCCGTGATTTCGAAGAATACTTCCCCACGCTGACCCTGCAGAACCAGGTGCTCGGCCCGCTGACGGTGACCAACATGCGCCAGTCGTTTGACGTGAAGGTGCTCGCCCACGGCGGCGGCGTTCACGGCCAGATGGGCGCAGTGCGCATGGGCCTGGCCCGTTCGCTCATCGTTGCCAATCCGGAGCTGCGCCCCGCGCTGAAGGCCGCTGGCTTCCTCACCCGCGATTCCCGTATGAAGGAGCGTCTCAAGCCCGGCCGCCCCGGTGCCCGCAAGCGCTTCCAGTTCTCCAAGCGCTAATTGCCCAGGACATCGTTTTTTGGCTCAAAGGCGAAGAGGTTCACTCCTCTTCGCCTTTTTGCTTGGCCTCGCGCGCCGGGTTCCCCTACAATGGGCTCATGGCACAAGCAGAATGGTATCTCTTGAAGGCGGAAAATCGTGAAGTGCATGGCCCCATCGATCTCGGGCAGCTCAGGTCATGGGCGGCGGAGGCGAAGATTTCTCCGATGGACCGTGTGTCCAGCGACGGGCGGGAGAGCTGGGTGCGCGCGCCGATGGTGCCCGAGCTGCAGATGGACTGGCTGATCGAGATGCCGGACAACTACCTCTACGGCCCCACCTCCGTGGGCACGCTGCAGGAATTCCTCGCCACTGGCGAAATCGATGAGCACGTGGCGGTGATCAACTGCCGCGAAGGCACCACCGGCCGGCTCAGCGAGCAGCCCTTCTACAGCGCCAGCCCGCAGCACATGCGCAGCGCGGAAACCGTGTTCCAGGGCACCCAGATGCCCGGCGACCAGGGCGCTGCCGCCGCCGATGCCGGCCTGCGCCAGCGCGTGCAGTGGCTGGAAAAGCAGGTGATCGAACTTCAGCGCGACCTGGGCCTGGCCGAGGAGTACAACAGCTTCCTGCGCCGGCAGTTTGTCGAGGCCACCGGACGCGAGCCGGTGTAATACCAAACTGAGGCGTTATTGCGGTTTTGATTGTCGCGGCAGCGTTTTGGAGTGCGGTGGCAAGCGATAGCGCGACACCGCTTTGAGGGGCCGAAAAACCTTCGAAGCATTCAAAGCATCAGCGGAGGTCTCGTCCGGCCAGCCGCTCATTGGACGTCGAAGATTGGTGCTTCGAAAAAGCGGTGTCGCGCTATCGCTTGCCACCGCACTCCAAAACGCTGCCGCGACATTCACGGCTCCAAGCGTGCAATTAACTCTTTAACGTGGTGTAATGCCATCATCTTCAGCCGCGCGGCGCAGCTTGCTCGTTGTGCGTCGCTTTAGCGCGCGGGGTTAGACTGAGTTCGGCGCTTCAATCTCCGCCACCCCACGCGCTAAAGCGACGCACAACGAACCCTGAGGCGGCCCCGCCTAAAATGTTGCAATGCCGCGCCACATAGCGCGTGCATCGGGCCGTATCATCGCTAAGGGTCTGCCCGCCCCCGAATGCTTTCCGACACCGATTCCGCAGCCTCAGACCTGGACGAACTGCCTCAGCTTCCCCGCCGGAACCTCGCTTCCATCGGGCTGGTGCTGGGCGTGCAGACGCTCAATGCGTTCAACGACAACTTCGTCAAGATGCTCTTCATCTCGCTGGCCTCGGCCGTGGCGGCGGGCACGGAGCTGGGCCGCGCGATGCAGGTGTACCTCGGATTTATTTTCTCGCTGCCCTACATCCTCTTCGCACCGCTGGCGGGTTATTTGTCCGACCGATACTCCAAGCGCAGCGTGGTGCTGTGGATGCAGGTGGCGCAGGTGGCCGTGTTCGTCACTTTCGTGGTGGTGCTGCTGCTGAGATCGCCGCAGTGGAGCCTGCTGCTGAGCCTGGCGGGCTTCTTCCTGCTGGCGACCGAGGCGGCCCTGTTCAGCCCGGCCAAGATGGGCGTGATCAAGGAGCTGAGCGGCTCCCGCCGCCTGGGCATCTACTCCGGCTGGCTGCAAATGACCCTCATGGCCGGCGTGCTCAGCGGCATGTGGGCGGGCGGCACCATGTTTGGCTCGCTGGAGAAGAGTTCCGGCGATCCCTGGCATGCGGCGCTGGTGCTTTCCGCCGTGGTCACGGGCTTTGCCCTGCTGCAAACCCTGGGCGCCGCAGGCATTCAAAAGACACCGCCGCACCCGGAGGTGGAGTTTCGCACGGCGATGCTGTGGGAGCACTTCGCCCACCTGCGCCTGCTGTTTCGCGACCGGCTGATCCGCCAGGCCGCCCTGGGCATCTCGTTTTTCTGGCTCGTCTCCAACTCCATCCTCACCATCCTGGTGACCATGGCCAGCGAGGCGCACCCCACGGATGCCAGCGAGGCCTCCAAGGTGCGATCCCTCATGGCCGCCGTGCTGGGCCTGGGCATCGTGCTGGGCAGCATGTTCGCCTCCTGGGTGTGCAAGCGCCGCATCGAGCTGGGGCTGGTGCCGCTGGCCGGCCTGGGCATGTCCGCCGCCTTGCTGTGGACGGGCCTGCTGCCGGTGACCAGCCAGCATATCTACACCAGCCTCACCCTGCTCGGTTTCGCGGGCGGCTGCTTCATGGTGCCGCTCTACGCCTTTGTGCAGGACCGCGCGGCCCCCGCTGAGCGCGCCCGCATCCTCTCCGGCGTGAACCTGATGGACTGCCTGGCGGCGCTGGTGGCGATGGGCCTGGTGTGGAGCTACCTGCAGCTTCATCTCAGCTCCTCCATCCAGGTGCTCACCCTGGTGCTGCCCTGCATCGTGGCCTCCCTCCTGCTGCTGAAGCTGGTGCCTGAGCAGTTCGCGCGGCTCATCTGCCTCGCCATCCTGCGGTTCGCCTACCGGCTGAAGGCGACGGGAACCCAAAACATACCGCGCACCGGCGGCGTGCTGATCCTGGCGAACCACTCCAGCTACATGGATGCGCTGCTGCTCTCCGTGCCCTTCGAGCGGCCGGTGCGCTTCGTGATGTGGGATACGCTGTATCACACCGGCTGGATGAACGGCTTCCTGCGCCTGTTCGACACGGTGCCCATCTCCCCCACCCGCGCCAAGGAAGCAGTGCGCACGGTGGTGCAGGCCCTCAAGGACGGCCATGCGGTGTGCCTCTTCCCCGAAGGCCAGCTCACCCGCTCCGGCGCGATGAACGAGATCCGCAGGGGCTTCGAGCTGATGGTGCGCCAGGCGGATGTGCCGGTGGTGCCGGCCTACCTTGACGGCCTCTGGGGTTCCATCTTTTCCTTCAAGGACGGCCGCTTTTTCAGCAAGAGGCCCCGCCTTGCCCGCCCGTCCGTACGAGTGCGGTTTGGCGAGCTCATCCCGGCGGCCGAGGCGAATGCCACCCGCATTCGCGAAGCCATGCTGGCGGCCGGTTCCGAGGCCTTCCTGAGCCGCCCGGCACTCAAGCGCGCCAGCGACCCGCAGGCGCTGGCGAACATGCTGCGCATCGCCCACGTGGAGCTGCTGGTCAAAGGCGGCACGCTGCTGGTGCTGGGTGGCGCAAGCTCGGTCACGGGCCGCTGCCTCATGCTGCTGAAGAACGTGCGGGTGGTGTTTTCCACCGCGGAAGCTGCAACCGCCGCCGAGGGCACCGTTGTGGCCGTCGGCACGGCTGCCGAACTGGCATCGCTCAGCACCTGGAGCGACTGGCCGCGCCTGGGTCGTCTCGCCCTGTGCTGGCAAGGCGAAGCGCCGGTGGCGCTGCCGGATCTCGGCGCCGTGCCCGTGCTGCGCGGCTGGCTGCACGAGGCCACCGGGGCGCTGATCAGCACCGAAATCCCCGATCCCATCAAGCCGGAAGGTCCCGATGTGATGGAGCAGCTCGGCCGCCGGCCAGGCACGCTCGGCCGCCTGCTGCCCGGCCTGGCCGCCCACGAAGATGCCACCGGCCTGCGCATCACCGGCCTGGCCCCCGGCGATCAGCACGGCGTGCTGCTGCCCGGCGGCCGCCTCGATGAAGCGGGCTTTGTGGTGCCAGCCTCTCCGCCTCCGCAGGCCGCGCCATGAGCCCCCCGCCCTTCCTGCACTGCTACCACTGCGGCCATGCGCCGCTGGAAGTAGTAAGCGCGCGTCAATGCCGCTGCCCTCAGTGCGGCCGCAGCCAGTTCGTCACCCCCACGCCCGCGGCCGTCGCCGTGGTGCTGGATGCCCAAGACCGCCTTCTGCTCATGCGTCGCGCCCACGAGCCCGCCCTCGGCAAGCTCGGCCTGCCCGGCGGCGTGATCGAGCCCATGGAGCCTGCCGAGGCCGCCTGCGCCCGCGAGCTGCGGGAGGAGACAGGCCTCGACCTGCCAGCCACCGCCTTTCGCTACCTGGGCACCTGGTGCAATGAGTACCTGTTCCAAGGCTACGTCTGGCCCACGCTGGACATCGTCTTCGTCGCCCGCACCGCGGACTTTACCGCTGCCCACGCCGCGGATGGCGAGGCCAGCGAAATCGTGGCGCTGCCGCTGAAGCAGATTGACCTGGAAACGCTGGCCTTCCCCACCCACGCGGCGGCCATCCGCCAGGTGATGGCCACATAACCTTCCGCACACCCACCCTCATCATTCTCGAATCAAAGACTTTTCCATGTACTCCAGCAGCCGGCGATAGCTCTCGTGCTGGGTCTTCCACGCCGCCGCCCGCGGGCCGCGGGGACTGGCAGCGTGGGCGGCGACCGGGTGGGAGATGCCCATTTGCGCACCATTGGCGAAGCCCCCTTGATTGAACAGCGAGAAGAGGGTCTGCACGCCGGTCTGCCCCGCCCCGGTGTGGCATCGGCGGCAATCCTGCGCAAGCGTCAACGTCCGCCCGATGTTGCCCCAGTCCGGCGCGGCGTCACCCATGAAGATCACGCGGTAGAGCGGCTGATCATCCCGTTCACGGGCCAGGCCGCCTTGCTTCGGGCCATCAAACAACAGGCGCCTCTTGAGCCCGTACTCGGCCACATTCATCCCCACCCCGGTATTCGTGGGCGGCGCTTCCGTGCCATCGACGTTGGCAAACACCCGCAGCCGCACGGTCTCGACCACAGGCGTTGGCGTGGGGCGAAGCTGGTCGTCGAGCGTCATCATGAACTGCACCAGGGCGACCTCGGTGCCGACAGGTATCTGGGGGGCCTCGTCCGTCAGGCTGAGGAACCCGCGCTGTGCCGCTCGCTTCCAGTTGATGCCCTTGGCTTCCACGTGCGGGAGAAACGCCTCCAGGGCCTTTCGCCCTCCGGGAAAGCGGTAAAAGATGCGGAAGTAAGACCGCCCAAGATAGGCCCTCGTATGCAACGTCAGGAAGCGTTCCGACAGGTTGTCATGAATAGAGGGCGACTGATAAAAATCGATCTCCTGCCATTCCTCAGGATGACTTAGCAGGCGCGGTGGCAGATAGTCCACGGCCGGATCGAAATGATGCTCGCTGGCAAACCGCCCCGAATCGACGGCAAGCGTGTAATTGTCGGGAAGCGAGGCAATTTCCGCGGCCGTCAGGGTCAGTCCACGGATCACGCCGGCCAGCTTATGGCACAGATCGTCACGTTGCTGGCGCGTCTTCGGGTCTCCGCTGCGGGCCATTTGCAGGCCGATGAAATAATCGAACGGTGCCCAGAG
>OUNM010255490.1_pt1 | contig 20213 bp, 19 predicted proteins | sample 1769961 | NCBI WGS metagenome assembly OUNM01 (sample SAMEA3914820, study PRJEB12502) | metagenome | biome: forest; material: soil | place: USA | collected 2012-03-12 | depth 0.3 m
AGCGACGCTAAACGCTCCACCGTGGTGGTGCCCTTGCCGGGCCTTCCATCGACAGGCCACGGCGCCCTCAGGAGCGCCCTGGCGCCGTCCGCCGCCCGCAGGAGCGTGCCGCCGTCGTCGGGCTCTTCCTTTACGGTGCCGTGGCTCCCAGCGAAGCGCTCCACCCAGCCGGGCAGCCGCTCACCGGAGATGAAGGCGGTACGCTGCTTTTCGTTGGGGCCGGACGGCCGGGTCTCCACGTCGATGTCTCCTTAGCTGGAATCATGAGTAGCCTATCCATGTGGAAGATCTCTTTGGTGCCGACGCGGACAACGACGACGACGCCGGCAGCCAGGCGGCGGATTCGGACCGTTCCGGTAGTGGACGTGCGGGCACGGGACGTCCGGCGTCGCCGCGGAGCCCTTTGGCTGTCCGAATGAGGCCCCGGACCCTTGACGAGGTTGTGGGCCAGCAGCATTTGCTGGGCCAAGGGTCTCCTTTGCGGCAGCTTGCCGCAGGGGCCGACGCCGCCGGTCCTGCCGGCCCGAGCTCGGTCATCTTGTGGGGACCACCAGGCACGGGCAAGACGACGCTGGCGCACGTCATCGCCCGCGGACCTGGCCGGAAGTTCGTTGAATTGTCTGCCATTACCGCGGGCGTCAAGGATGTCCGTTTGGTCATGGAAAACGCCTTGACCGCCCGGGATCTGTACCGGACCACAACAGTGCTGTTCCTGGATGAGATCCACCGCTTCAACAAAGCCCAACAGGACGCCCTGCTTCCCGGGGTCGAGAAGGGCTGGGTGGTCCTGGTCGCAGCCACCACCGAAAACCCTTCGTTCTCGGTGGTCTCCCCGCTGCTCTCCCGATCGCTGCTGCTCACCCTGAAGCCGCTTACCGACACCGACATCGAGGGGCTTCTCCAACGGGCGGTCGCAGACGCCCGCGGCCTGGCAGGGGGAGTGGAGCTCACCCCGGAAGCCCTGGAGCATTTGGTCCGCTTGTCCGGGGGAGATGCCCGCCGCGCGCTCACTGCGCTAGAGGCCGCTGCCGGCGTCGCCTACGGAGACCGGAACAACGACGGCGGCGACGCCTCCGAAGAGCCCGGGCTCGCGGGTGACGGGCCACCCGACGCCCCGGTCGTCGTCGAACTCCGCCATACGGAACGGGCCCTGGACGCGGCCGCTGTCCGATACGACCGCGCGGGCGACCAGCACTACGACGTCGCCAGTGCGTTTATCAAATCGATCCGGGGTTCCGACGTCGACGCGGCCCTCCACTACCTGGCCCGCATGCTCGAAGCCGGCGAAGACCCGCGCTTCGTGGCCCGCCGGATCGTCATTTCGGCTGCCGAGGACATCGGCATGGCAGATCCGACGGCGCTGCAGACCGCCGTCGCCGCGGCCCAGGCAGTGCAGTTGATCGGAATGCCCGAGGGCCGGATCATCCTCGCCGAAGCCGTGGTGCATCTGGCGACGGCGCCCAAATCCAATGCCGCCTACATGGGCATCAACAAGGCCATCGCCGATGTGCGTGCGGGGATGGGGGTCGGGATTCCGGCGCACTTGCGGGACGCGCACTACCAAGGAGCAAAGGGCCTTGGCCACGGCCAAGGCTACAAGTACGCCCACGATGCCCCGCACGGCGTGGCCACCCAGCAGTATGCCCCGGATGATCTGGTCGGAAGGGACTACTACGAACCCACGGCAAACGGTGCCGAACGGGAAATTGCCCCCAGGCTCGAGCGGCTGCGCAGGATCATCCGGGGCAAGTAGGCGTCATGGTAGGCTAGATGTTTGTCTGGCAAGGCCCGGCGCACAATCCATCAAAACCATGGTTTTGGTGCTGTGCCCTGTGCCCCGTAGCAAAAGGCAGCGGTTGGCCGATGCTCTCCCTCATGGAGGCCAGTAACACTGACACACCGCAGATATTGGAAGGACACAAGTGGCTAACAACACTCGTGCTCGCCGTACCGCACGCCTTTCGCGTGCACTCGGCATCGCTCTGACTCCCAAGGCCGCCAAGTACATGGAGCGCCGTCCGTACGGCCCCGGTGAGCATGGCCGCGCCCGCAAGAAGCAGGACTCTGACTACGCTGTACGTCTGCGCGAAAAGCAGCGTCTGCGCGCCCAGTACGGCATCCGCGAAGCCCAGATGACCCGTGCCTTCGAAGAAGCACGGCGCACCAAGGGCCTGACCGGTGAAAACCTGATCGAACTGCTCGAAATGCGTCTCGACGCCCTCGTGCTGCGTGCCGGCTTTGCCCGCACGATCGCCCAGGCCCGCCAGCTGGTTGTGCACCGCCACATCCTCGTTGACGGTATCCGCGTGGACCGCCCGTCGTTCCGCGTTGCCGAAGGCCAGCTCATCCACGTTCACAGCCGTAGCGAAGTCATGGCTCCGTTCCAGGTTGCAGCTGCCGGCGCGCACGTTCTGAACGTCGTTCCGGCTTACCTGGACGTCAAGATCGACGCCCTGCAGGCACGCCTGGTTCGTCGCCCGAAGCGCTCCGAGGTCCCCGTGACCTGCGAAGAGCAGCTCGTGGTCGAATTCTACGCTCGCTGATTTCCAGCAAGCACATACAAAGAAGCCCGTGGCACGCGCCGCGGGCTTTTTTGTATGTAAGGTACTTGGGGAAGCCACGCCGGGGTGCCTGTGTAGAACCACATGGCGCACCATCGGCAACGCAACAAATGCTAGGAGATGAGAGTCCATGACTGGTGGCGATATTGCAGGCCTGATCGCGGCCGGAGTTTTCGCTCTCCTTGTGGTGCTGTTGGCTGTGCCGATCCTCAAACTCGGGCGCGTCTTCGATGAAGTCCGCACCTCCATCCGCTCCTTGAGCGACGGAGCGACGCCGCTCATGGACGAGGTCACTGCGACGGTTTCCACCACAAACCAGCAGCTGAAAAAGGTGGATGGCATCACCTCCAACGTTTCCGACGCCTCCGCCAACATCTCTGCTTTGTCCTCCCTGGTGGCCGCAACAGTCGGTTCGCCGCTCATCAAGGTGGCAGCGTTCAGCTATGGGGTGCGCACGGCCTTTGCCGCCCGCCGCAAACCGGGCAGTGGCCGCCGCAGCCGCTGAATCCGTTCGTAAGCCACGATCGTCGTATGTCAGGAAAACTGTGAAAAGAATCGTCTGGATGGGGATCGGCGTGGCAATCGGAGTCATTGCCTTCCGCAAGATCACCCAAGCACAGGCCGCTATTGGTCCCGAAGGCCTGAACCGCGCCGTAGCGCGACTGGCCGACGGCGTGTACGACTTCGCCGACGCCGTGCGCGCCGGGATGAACGAACGCGAAGTCGACCTCAGGTCCGCGCTCGGCATCGCAGAGTCCGACGCCGGCAGCCGTTAGCAGCCGCGGTACAAACTCGCCGCGGTTCGCCCAAGCGGCCGTCAACAGGGCAGAATTAGAAGCTGCGGCAATGGCACATGCCAAAACCGCGCACAAACTCATGTGCAGTGAATTGAGAAGGGTAAGTAATCAGCTAATGAAGTCGCAGGAGATCACCAAACGCTGGGTGGACTTTTTTGTCAGCAAGGGCCATACCGCCGTCCCCTCAGCGTCGCTCGTATCCAGCGACCCTTCCCTGCTCTTCACTGTGGCCGGCATGGTGCCCTTCATTCCTTACCTCACCGCCCGCGAGGAGCCGCCCTTCGCCCGCGCCACGAGCGTCCAGAAGTGCATCCGCACCGGCGACATCGAGGAAGTGGGCAAAACCGCCCGGCACGGGACGTTTTTCCAGATGTGCGGAAACTTCTCCTTCGGGGACTACTTCAAGGAAGACGCCATCAAGTTCGCGTTCGAGCTGCTCACCAAGAGCGTCGACGACGGCGGCTACGGGCTCGACGTTGAGCGCCTCTGGGTGACCGTCTACGAGGAAGACGACGAAGCCCAGGATCTGTGGCTCAAGAACACCGGCATCCCCGCCTCGCGTATCCAGAGGATGGGCAAGGCGGACAACTACTGGTCCACCGGGCAGCCCGGTCCCGCCGGCCCATGCTCGGAAATCTACTACGACCGCGGCCCGGCCTATGGCGCCGAAGGCGGTCCCATCGCCGACGAAAACCGCTATGTCGAAATCTGGAACCTCGTGTTCATGCAGTACCAGATCGAGAACGTCCGCTCGAAGGTGGACTTCGACATCGCCGGCGAGCTGCCGAAGAAGAACATCGACACCGGCCTCGGCATGGAGCGCCTCGCGATGATCCTGCAGGGCGTCGAAAACATGTACGAAACGGACCAGGTCCGTCCCGTCATCGACAAGGCCGCTGCCCTGTCCGGCAAGGAGTACACCTCCGCCGAGTCAGCTGAGGACCCGCACCACACCGACGATGTCCGGATGCGCGTCGTTGCCGACCACATCCGTTCGGCCCTCATGCTCATTTCCGATGGCGTGTCCCCGTCCAACGAAGGCCGCGGCTACGTCCTGCGTCGGCTTATCCGCCGCGCCGTCCGCGCCATGCGCCTCCTCGGCGTCGAAGAAGCTTGCCTGCCGCAGCTGCTTCCGGCCTCCCGCGACGCCATGAAGGGCGTCTACCCCGTGGTGGAAACCGACTTCGACCGCATCAGCCGCATCGCCTATGCCGAAGAACGAGCCTTCCTGCGCACCATCGCTTCCGGCACTGCCCGCCTCGAAGAAGCCGTGGTGCTCTCCAAGGCGGCAGGCAAGCCGCTGTCGGGCGAAGATGCCTTCGCCCTGCACGACACCTACGGGTTCCCGATCGACCTCACCCTCGAAATGGCCGAAGAAGCGGGTTTGAAGGTTGACGAAGCCGAATTCCGCAGCCTCATGCTCGAACAGCGCCAGCGTGCCCAGGCGGATGCCAAGTCCAAGAAGGGTGGACACGCCGACGTCTCAGCCTTCCAGGAGCTCCTGGCCGAAGGCGAGACCGTCTTCACCGGCTACACCGAGCTGGAAGGGGAGGCCCGTGTCCGCGGCATCGTCAGCTCCGGCCGCCGTGTTGCCCACGCATCCACGGGCGACGAAATCGAGCTCGTGCTCAACGAGACGCCGTTCTACGCCGAAGCCGGTGGCCAGTCCGCAGACAAGGGCCTCATCACCGGTGACGGCTTCGTCGTCGAGGTCCTCGACGTCCAGCGCCCCGTGAAGGGCCTGAGCGTCCACAAGGCAATCGTCCGCGAAGGCGAGATCGCCTCGGACGCTTTGGTGCGCGCCGCCGTCGACCGCGAACGCCGCCACGCCGCAGAGCAGGCCCACACGGGCACGCACATCGTGCACGCCGCCCTGCACCAGATCCTCGGCCCGGAAGCCACCCAGCGTGGCTCCTTCAACAAGGCCGGCTACCTGCGCTTCGACTTCGCCTGGGGCGAGGGATTGAGCGCCGCCACGAAGTCCGAGATCGAAGAGGTCTCGAACATCGCCATCCGCAACAACTTCCGGGTGGAAACCAAGGTGATGGGCCTTGCCGAAGCGAAGGCCCTCGGCGCCATGGCCCTTTTCGGCGAGAACTACGGCAGCGAAGTCCGCGTTGTCGAGATCGACGGCGCGTGGTCCCGCGAACTCTGCGGTGGCACCCATGTGGCGAACACCTCCCTCATCGGGAGCCTGTCGCTTCTCGGCGAACAGTCCGTCGGTTCTGGAAACCGCCGCGTGGAAGCCTTCGTCGGCCTTGACGCCTTCCGGCACCTCGCAGCCGAGCGCGCCTTGGTCACCGAGCTCACGGAAATGCTCAAGGTCCCCTCGGGCCAGCTGGCAGACCGGATCTCCAGCACCTTGGCCAAGCTCAAGGCGACGGAAAAGGAACTCGACCGCCTCCGCAAGGAACAGCTGACGGCAGCCGCTGCGAACCTCGTTGCCACGGCCCGGGATGCCGCAGGCGTCCGGGTAGTGGCGCACGACGCCGGCCAGGTCGGGGGAGCGGACGACCTCCGCAGCCTCGCCATGGACCTGCGCAGCCGGCTCGGCTCGGACGCTTCCGCGGTTGCCGTGGCCGGTGTCAGCAACGACCGTCCCGTCATCATCGTGGCCACCAACGAGGCAGCGCGTGAAGCGGGCGTCAAGGCAGGCGCCCTCGTCCGCGTGGCCGCGGGAATCCTCGGTGGCGGCGGTGGCGGCAAGGACGATGTCGCCCAAGGCGGCGGTACCGACGCCGCGAAGATCGCACCGGCCCTTGCGGCCGTTGTGGACACGATCGCCAAGCGCTGATTTTGGAGGCCATTGCGAGCAACGACGACTACCCCCGGGGCATCAAACTGGGGGTGGACGTCGGCACCGTCCGTGTGGGAGTTGCCATCTGCGACCCGGACGGGATCCTGGCCACGCCGTTCAAGACGGTAAGCCGGGACGCCAAGAAGAATTCCGACATCGGGGTCATTGTCCGGCATGTCGCGGAGCTCAGCGTAGTCCAGATCTTCGTCGGGCTGCCGCGCACGATGAAGGGTGAGGAACACGCTTCTGCCGTTATGGCTACCGACTACGCGGAGTTGCTGGCAGCCCACTTGCAGCGCCGCGGACTCGGCGTTCCAGTCAACATGGTGGACGAGCGGCTCAGTACCGTGACGGCCCACCGCAATCTCCATGAAGCTGGCATGAGCAGCAAGGATCATCGTAAAGTGGTGGATCAGGTTGCCGCTGCCGGAATTCTGCAGCACGCGATCGACATGCAAAAAGCCAGAGGTGCGGATGTGGGCAGGCGCGTGCAGGCGCCGATGCCACCCCAACACATTGAAGGTGCCGGTGCGCCGCTGCCGGCCTCCGGCATTGATCCACACTCTCCAACGAGGGGAAGACAATTGTGAGCCCGGTCAACAACGACCCCTCCAACGACGCAGCAGAAGGCCGTACCCGGCCCCTGACTCGTCGTGAAATCCGTGCCAGGGAACGCTTCCTGGAGACGCAGAACCAGGAGGTACTGCCACCACCTGTGCCTGTCCACTTCGAACCCGTCGCAGTCCCGAAGCCACAGCCTGCATATGTCCCGGACTACGCAGCGGCCGCCCCGGACGCTGGCACCCACGCTGCCGACTTCCACGACGACGGCGTGCACGGCGAAACGGTTCAGCCCGACGAGGACGTGCAGCAGCACGATGCTTCGCATGAGGACACCGTGCAGCACCTTGACACCGAGCACTACGACGTGGCGCACCCCGACGCCGTCGAGCACGATGACTCGGTTCACAGCTACGACGTCGCACACGGTGACGAGTTCCACGAGCTGCACGCCCATGACGAAGGTTATGAGCACCACGATCCCCAGTTCGACTACGAAGTCCATCATGAGCACGACGCCCATGACCTCATGGCAGCTGCGACCCCTGTGCCAAAGGCCCCTTCGAAGAAGGTCCGCAGGCGCCGTCGTCTTCTCGCGCTGCTGCTCACCCTCACGGTGTTCGTCGCAGCGGTTGCCGTGGGGGCGCAGTTCCTGAAGCCGTTGCTCGGGATGGACAAGGTCAGCGACTACCCCGGCCCGGGTACCGGCTCGGTCACCATCACTGTGGCTCCGGGCTCCGGCCCCAAGCTGGTCGCGAGCAACCTTCAGAGCCAGCACGTCATTGCCGACGCGGATTCTTTCGTGGCGGCCTTCACTGCTGCCGGGGGTGAACTCTCACCCGGTGACTTCACCTTCAAAACGGAAATGAAGAACTCCGATGCGGTGAATGTGCTCCTCGGCAAGGATTCTTCCAAGGTCATGTATTTCGCGCTGAGTGCTGGGTTGCGTATCGGTGAATCCCTTGGTGCGATCTCCAAGGGTTCGGGCATACCTTTGTCCGAATTGAATGCGCTCAGCGACTCGCCGGCCCAGTTTGGCGTCCCTGCTCCGGCAAAGAACCTGGAAGGCTTCCTGGCACCGGGGGAGTACCGTTTCCCCCTTGGAACACCCGCCAAGGAGATCCTCCAGAAGCTGGTCACAGCGACCACCGACGAGCTCAAGGCCCAGGGCGTCACAGATCCCGCCAAGCAGTACCAGGCCATCACGGTGGCAAGCATCGTGCAGGCTGAAGGCGGCCAGGCCGACTACGGCAACGTGGCCGGCGCGATCTACAACAGGCTCAAGCCGGGCAACACCGAGACGAACGGGCTCATCCAGTCCGATGCCACGGTTACCTACGGTCTGGGTACCAAGACCTTCCACCTGACCGATGCCCAGAAGGCTGACAAGAGCAACCCCTACAACACCTACGCGAACGTAGGGCTTCCGGTCGGGCCCATTGGTTCACCCGGCAAGACGGCGATCGATGCTGCCGCGAAGCCGACCGCCAACAATTATCTCTACTGGGTGACCATCAACCTCGACACCAAGGAAACCAAGTTCTCCAGCACGCTGGCGGAACACCTCAAGTACGTTGACCAGTACAACGCGTGGTGTGCGGCCAACGCGGGACGGTGCGTGTGAGTAGACGTGCTGCCGTCCTGGGGCACCCCATCAGCCACTCGAAATCACCAGCACTCCACCGCGCGGCCTACGCGAAGCTCGGGCTCGACATCGAATACTCGGCGATCGACGTAACGGTCGAGCGGCTCCCGGCCTTCATGGCGGGCCTTGAGGCCGGCGACGACTGGTGCGGTTTGTCCGTCACCATGCCGCTCAAGACCGCCATGGTGGACGAAGTCGACGAGGTCCGGGGGGCCGGCGCGTACTTGGGTGTCATCAACACGGTTGCGTTCGAAGAGACCGGGCACGGCGTGCGGCGGGTCGGCCACAACACGGACGTGGCCGGCATCGTTGAAGCCGTGAGGAATGCAGGAGCCACGGAGCGGCCGAACTCGGCGATCCTTGGTGGGGGCGGGACATCCGCAGCGGCGATTGCGGCGCTCCGGGAGCTCGGCTCAAAATACGTTGACGTCTTCGTGCGCGACGCCGGACGCGCCGCCGAGGCGAAAGCCGCGGCGGCCGCCGTCGGGCTTTCCATCCACCTTCGGCCGCTGGCCGAAGCCGCCCAAGGCATGGCGGGAGCCGATCTGGTAATCTCCACGCTTCCGCCGCGGGCGGCGGACGGCATCGCGGGGCAGCTCGAACAGCTTCCCGGCGACGACAGGCTTCCCGACGATGTCTGGGGTGTCCTGCTCGATGTCGCCTACGATCCTTGGCCCAGCCGCATTGCCGAAGCATGGCATTCGCGGGGCGGAGTGGTGGTTCCGGGGCTGGAGATGTTGCTCTACCAAGCCGTGGAGCAAATCCGTTTGTTTTCCGGAGCCGACGTCACCAGCGATGTCATAGATGTGATGTGTGACTCAGTCGGGCTTCCCCGGCGGGTCTAGTAAGGGCCTTACATGGCAGGATTGGATATATGTTGCGTTGGTTGACTGCCGGTGAATCCCATGGCCCGGCACTGCTCGGAATTGTTGAAGGCGTCCCCGCCGGTGTGGAACTCACCAGCGAGGAAATTCGTGACGCCCTCGCGCGTCGCCGGCTCGGCTATGGCCGCGGCGCCCGGATGAAGTTCGAGCAGGACGAAGTGAGCATCCTTGGCGGCGTCAGGCACGGCGTGACGCAGGGCGGCCCCGTCGCGATCCAGATCGGCAACACCGAATGGCCGAAATGGGAGCAGATCATGTCTGCCGACCCGGTTGACCCTGCGATCCTCGCGGACCAGGCCCGTAACGCACCGTTGACCCGCCCGCGGCCCGGCCATGCAGATTTCACCGGCATGCAGAAGTACGGGTTCCCTGAGGCCCGCCCTGTCCTGGAACGCGCCAGCGCCCGGGAGACCGCCACGCGTGTCGCCTTGGGTACCGTTGCTTCGCAATTCCTGAAGCAACTTGGCATCGAGCTCGTGAGCCACACCGTTTCCATCGCGAGCGTGACCGTGCCCGAGGGCCGTCCGTTGCCCGTGCCGTCCGACGTCCTGGCCCTCGACGCCGATCCTTTGCGATGCTTCGACCGGGAAACCTCGGACGCCATGGTGGCTGAGGTCGACGCAGCGCACAAGGAAGGCGAGACCCTCGGCGGTGTTGTCGAAGTTCTGGCCTACGGCCTTCCTCCAGGACTCGGAAGCTACGTGCACTGGGACCGTCGCCTCGACTCCCGCCTGGCTGCTGCCCTGATGGGGATCCAGGCGATCAAGGGCGTCGAAGTCGGCGACGGCTTCCTGACCGCGGCGCGCCGCGGCTCCGCCGCGCACGATGAGATCGTCAAGGACGAGACCGGCCGGATCGTCCGCAAGACCAACCGTGCCGGTGGCATCGAAGGTGGCATGAGCATCGGCGAAGTCCTGCGCGTCCGCGCCGCCATGAAGCCCATCGCCACCGTCCCGCGTGCATTGAAGACCATCGACGTCAGCACCGGTGAGGCCGCCAAGGCGCACCACCAGCGCTCGGACGTCTGTGCCGTTCCGGCCGCGGGTGTCGTCGCCGAGGCCATGGTCGCCCTGGTGTTGGCCGAGGCCGTTGCGGAGAAGTTCGGCGGTGATTCGGTCGTCGAGACGGCCCGGAACCTTCGGGGCTACCTGGACAGCATCCCGGCAACCCTGGACTCGGTCGGCCACTAGTGGTCCGCGGTACCTCGGGCGCCGGTCAAGGGCGCGCGATCGTTTTGGTGGGGCCGATGGCCGTTGGAAAATCGGTCATCGGCCAGCAGCTCGCCCAGCAATTGGGCGTGCCGTTCGTGGACACTGACGCCGTCATCGTTGAACACCACGGCACTATTGCGGATATTTTCGCCGGTCGCGGAGAACATGCTTTCCGGGAGATCGAGGCCAGGACGGTGGCACGCTCCGTTGAAGCTGCGGATGTCAACGGCGCCGTGGTTTCGCTCGGTGGTGGCGCAGTGCTCGACTCCGGCACGCAGCAACTGCTGGGTGACTGCACCGTGATCTACCTCGAGTGCGACGCGGAGACAGTCGCTGAGCGCATCGCCCGCAACACGGGTCGGCCGCTGCTGGCCGGCGACGCCATGGCCCGCTGGGAGGCCCTTTTTGCCGCCCGGCGTCCTGTCTATGAACGCCTTGCAGACATCACCGTCGACGTCCGGTCCGGGACCGTGGCGGAAATCGCCCTCCACGTGGAGGAAAGACTGCGTGAATACGCGGCCTTGAAAGAGGAAGTGCAAAAGTGAGCAACGAATCAACTGTCATCAAGGTCAGCGGCCAGTCCGCCAACGAGAACTACGACGTCGTCGTCGGGCGCGGCCTCCTGGAGACCCTTCCCGCGAAGCTGGGCGAGCGCGTCAGGCGGGTCCTCGTGGTCCACCCGCGTGCCCTCCGCCTCACGGGCGATACGGTCCGTGCCGAACTCGAGGCCGCCGGTTTCACCGCCCTCACCGCCGAGATTCCCGACGCCGAAGAAGGCAAGCACATCCAGGTTGCCGCCTTCTGCTGGCAAGTGCTTGGCCAGAACGACTTCACCCGCTCCGACGCCATCGTGGCGGTCGGCGGCGGCGCGGTCACCGACCTCGCCGGATTCGTCGCCGCCACGTGGCTGCGCGGCGTCAAGGTCATCCACATGCCTACGAGCCTCCTCGGCATGGTGGACGCTTCCGTAGGCGGAAAGACCGGCATCAACACGGCGGAAGGCAAGAACCTGGTGGGTTCCTTCCACCCGCCCGCGGCTGTCCTCGCGGACCTGGACACCCTCCAGACGCTGCCCAGGAACGAGCTGATCTCCGGAATGGCAGAGGTCATCAAGTGCGGTTTCATTGCCGATCCGGCCATCCTGGAACTCGTCGAAAACAAACCGGAGGAAGTCACCGATCCAGGGTCGGCGGTGCTTCGCGAGCTCATCGAACGAGCCATTGCCGTCAAAGCGAAAGTGGTCTCCGAAGACCTCAAGGAATCCGGCCTGCGTGAAATCCTCAACTACGGGCACACGCTCGGCCACGCGATCGAACTCGTGGAACGCTACTCGTGGCGGCATGGCGCAGCGGTTTCCGTCGGCATGATGTTTGCCGCCGAACTCGCCCGCAGCGTCGGACGGCTTTCCGACGTCGACGCCGACAGGCACCGCACCATCCTTGAGGGACTCGGGTTGCCGGTCACCTACCGCCGGGACCGCTGGCAGGGCCTGCTCGACGGCATGCGTCGTGACAAGAAGTCCCGCGGAGACCTCTTGCGGTTCGTGGTGCTCGACGGCGTGGCGAAGCCCGGAATCCTCGACGTGCCGGACACCTCGTTGCTCTTCGCTGCCTACCAGGAGATCGCATCATGACGACCGAAACCTTCAGCAGCATCAGCGATTGGCCCACGGGTGGATTCCCCGGGGTCCGCACAAACCCGGATACCCTCCTGCCGGCCATCGTCAACGAGGAAGCCATGCAGTCCGCACTCGCTGAGTCCAGCGATCCCGCCGACCGCATCATGGCGCTCATGCTCGAAGGCCACCCGGGCGAAGCCGCGGAATTGTTGGCCGAGGCGCGCTACAACGATCCCGAGTCGTTCAAACTTCGGATCTTCGAAGCCGAACTGCACCGTGCCACCAACCGCTTTGACCGTGCGGTGGAGCTGTTCCGCCAGCTGCTGGGCGAAGTCCACGGGACCGCCAAGGAGCCGGTCGTCCACCAGTATTTGGGGCGGGCCCATTTTGTGGCCGGCAATCACGTCGCCGCGGCAGAGTCGTTTACCAAGGCCCTGGACCTGCGCGTCGCCCTGGCAGCCGACGCTTCCCTGATCTACTCCTCCGCTGTGGCGCTGCAACGCGCCCGGAACGTCCTGGAGTTCGCCTCCTGACAAGGGCGGGGGCGGGCACCCCGCATTTTGCCGGTAGAATGGACTTTGGATTTTTGATAAATACGCGCTGGCTGCCTTCAGGGCATGCCTGCTTGGCATAGTCGGCTGGAAGCTAAACCAGTAGCTAGCACCAGTGAGAGAAACCAGAGGATACTAGTGGCAACCACAAATGACATCAAGAACGGAACCGTGCTGAAGCTCGAGGGCCAGCTCTGGAACATCATTGAGTTCCAGCACGTCAAGCCGGGCAAGGGCGGCGCGTTCGTGCGCACGAAGATGCGCAACGTCATGTCTGGCAAGGTGGTCGACAAGACCTTCAACGCCGGCCTCAAGATCGAAACTGCCACGGTTGACCGCCGCGATTACCAGTACCTGTACCAGGACGGCGCAGACTTCGTTTTCATGGACACCCAGGACTTCGACCAGATCACGGTTTCCGGTGCCACGGTAGGCGACGCCACCAACTTCATGCTGGAAAACCAGATGGTCAACATTGCCATCCACGAGGGCACTCCGCTCTACATCGAACTGCCCCCGAGCGTTGTCCTTGAAATCACCTACACCGAGCCGGGCCTGCAGGGCGACCGCTCCTCGGCCGGAACCAAGCCGGCTACCCTTGAGACCGGCTACGAGATCCAGGTGCCCCTGTTCGTTGAGAACAACACCAAGGTCAAGGTAGACACCCGCGACGGCAGCTACCTGGGCCGGGTCAACGACTAGTGAGCGCCCGTGGTAAGGCCCGTAACAGGGCCCTCGAGGTACTGTTCGAGGCGGAGCAGCGTTCCGCTTCCGCTTTCGACGTCTTGAAGGCCCGCCGGGAAATGACCGACCTCGTGGTCAACCCGTACACGATCGACATCGTGGAGGGCGTGGTTGCCATGCAGCCCACCATCGACGAGTTCCTGCAGACCTACGCCCAGGGCTGGACCTTGGAGCGGATGCCGGCTGTCGACCGCATCATCCTGCGGATCGGTGCCTGGGAACTGCTCTACAACGACGACGTCCCGGACGGCGTGGCCGTCAGCGAAGCGGTGGCACTGGCCAAGGTCATGTCCACCGACGAATCTCCGGCGTTCATCAACGGTCTCCTCGGCCGCTTGCAGACGCTCAAGCCTTCCCTGCTCGCGTAGGCGGCATTGGAAATCAGCCCAACTGACTGGCACTTAATGTCGTTATGAGCCTTCATAACGACATCTGCTGCCAGTCAGTTGGGCTGACCTCATCGCCCGCGTGACTGTGAGCTAAAACGCATTGCCCTGGCCCGGAGCGCGCCAGCCGGGCGCCGCCCCTGTGGTAATTTTGAAGAGCAAATGTTCCTTTTTTAATTCCGTCCCGTGAGGCGGGGAAAGGGGAGACGAGCGATGACTGAAGTCACTGCGCCGGTACCGTCCCGGGTTGTTCTCAACCACGCGGACATCGATCGTGCGCTCACTCGTATCGCCCACGAGATCCTCGAAGCTAACAAGGGTTCCCAGGATCTGGTTCTTTTGGGCATCCCACGCCGCGGTTATCCGCTGGCTGTTCGGCTGGCGGACAAAATCGCCGCCGCGGATCCGTCCGTCAACGCGTCCGCGATTGTCGGTCAGCTGGACGTCACCATGTTCCGTGACGATCTTTCCCATCAGCCCGCCAGGCCCCCATACCCCACCAGGTTGCCGCTGTCCGGAATCGACAACAAGGTTGTTGTCCTCATCGATGACGTCCTGTACTCGGGCCGCACCATCCGGGCAGCCCTCGATGCGATCATCGACCTCGGCAGGCCGCGCATCGTCCGCCTGGCCGTCCTCGTGGACCGCGGGCACCGCGAACTGCCCATCCGCGCGGACCACGTCGGCAAGAACCTGCCGACGTCTTCCTCGGAAAAAGTCCGGGTCCACCTTGAAGAATTGGATTCGGTGGACGGCCAGCCGATCAATGAAGTAGTGATCGAGGCAGGCGTATGAAACACCTCCTCTCCACCGAGAACCTGAGTGCCGCGAACGCCATCCGGATCCTCGACACCGCCGAAGAGATGGCGGCGGTAGGGGACCGGGAGGTCAAGAAGCTGCCCGCCCTGCGCGGCCGCACCGTGGTCAACCTCTTCTTCGAGGACTCCACCCGCACCCGCATTTCCTTCGAGGCCGCGGCGAAACGGCTCTCCGCCGACGTGATCAACTTCGCCGCCAAGGGTTCATCGGTGTCGAAAGGCGAGTCCCTCAAGGACACCGCGCAGACCCTCGCCGCCATGGGGGCCGACGCGGTGGTCATCCGGCACTGGGCTTCCGGGGCGCCTCACCGCCTTGCCGCAACCGACTGGATCGATGCTGCCGTCATCAACGCCGGGGACGGCACCCATGAACACCCCACCCAGGCCCTCCTGGACGCGTTCACGATGCGCCGGCACTGGTCCAGGTTGCACGGCTCGGCGTCGACGGGCGCCGACCTCACGGGCATGCGCGTCGCCATCGCCGGCGACGTCCTGCACTCCCGCGTCGCGCGCTCCAACGTGTGGCTCCTGCGCACCCTTGGCGCGGAAGTAACGCTCGTGGCCCCGCCCACTTTGCTGCCGATCGGCGTCGAACACTGGCCTTGCAAGGTCAGCTACAACCTCGACGAGACCCTCGAGGCCGGAGTGGATGCCATGATGATGCTGCGCGTCCAGGGTGAGCGCATGAACGCTTCCTTCTTCCCCTCCACCCGCGAGTATTCGCGCCGCTGGGGCTTCGACGATGCCCGCCTCCGCGCCCTCGACGAACTCGGGCTCAAGGACACCATCATCATGCACCCGGGCCCCATGAACCGCGGGCTGGAAATTTCTTCCGCCGCTGCCGATTCACCGCGTTCCACTGTCCTGGCCCAGGTCCGGAACGGCGTGTCGGTCCGGATGGCCGCGCTGTACCTGCTGCTCTCGGGGGATTCCCGTGAAGCCGCCCCCATGCCGGGCACAGCCCGTTCCGATAAGGAGAGCAACTGATGACCGAGACCTCAACAGGCACAGCAAGCGGTGTCTACTTGATCCGCGGGGCGGCCATCCTGGGCGGCGACGCCGAGGACCTGCTGATCCGCGACGGCGTCATCGCTGAGCGCGGCGCCGGCCTTTCCGCCGAAGGCGCCACCGTGATCGAGGCCGCGGGCCTCGTGGCACTTCCCGGCATGGTCGACATCCACACCCACTTGCGCGAACCCGGCCGCGAAGACGCGGAAACCGTGGAAACGGGTACCCGAGCCGCGGCCCTTGGCGGTTACACCGCGGTCCACGCCATGGCCAACAGCAACCCGGTGGCGGACACCGCCGGCGTCGTCGAGCAGGTCCACAGTCTGGGCCGCGCCTCCGGTTGGGTGGACGTGCGTCCGGTGGGTGCCGTCACGGTCGGGCTCGCCGGCGAGCAGCTCGCCGAACTCGGCGCCATGGCCGACTCGCGCGCCCAGGTCCGGGTCTTCTCCGACGACGGCATCTGCGTCCATGATCCCGTGCTGATGCGCCGCGCGCTCGAGTACGTCAAGGCGTTCGACGGCGTCGTTGCCCAGCATGCACAGGAACCCCGCCTCACCGCGGGAGCCCAGATGAACGAGGGCGCTGTTTCCGCGGTTCTCGGCCTGGCCGGTTGGCCCGCGGTCGCAGAAGAGAGCATCATCGCCAGGGACGTCCTCCTGGCCCAGCACGTCGGCTCGCGCCTCCACGTCTGCCATGTATCCACCGCAGGATCGGTGGAGATCGTCCGCTGGGCGAAGGAACGGGGAATCAACGTCACCGCCGAGGTCACCCCCCACCACTTGTTGCTCACCGACGAACTGGTCCGCAGCTACGACCCCGTCTATAAAGTCAACCCGCCCCTGCGCACCGACGCCGATGTCCAGGCGCTCCGTGCCGGACTCGCCGACGGCACCATCGACGTCGTGGGTACGGACCACGCCCCGCACCCGAGCGAGCACAAGGAGTGCGAGTGGGCCCAGGCCGCGATGGGCATGACGGGACTGGAGACTGCCTTGTCGGTAGTCCAGGAAACCATGATCGAAACCGGGCTCATGACGTGGGCCGACTTCGCCCGCGTCACGTCCACGGTGCCCGCGGCCATTGGCCGCGTGGCAGACCAGGGACGTCCGCTCGACGCCGGCGAGCCCGCCAACGTCATCCTCGTGGACCCGGCTGCCCGGTGGACAGTGGATCCGCATAAGATGGCGACCATGGGCCGGAACTCCCCCTTTGCGGGCAAAGAGCTGCCGGGCGCCGTCGTCGCGACCTTCTTCAAGGGCCACCCGACCGTGCTGGACGGCAAGCTCAATACGCCGTACCGCTACGCAGCGGAGCCCGCCGGCGCCGGCAGCAACTGATGGACAACAAACTTGCTTCCCTGCTCCTCGTTGTAGTCCTCGCCGCGGTTGCGGCCGGACTCATTGCGATAGGTTGGCGCGGCAGGCTCAAGCGCCAGGCCGGCCTCGGGCAGCTTCCGGAAGTGCCTGAAAGGCTGAGCCCGGCGGGCATCGTGGCTGAAGGCCAGTACGTGGCCACGACGACGGCGGGAGACTGGCTTGACCGGGTCGCCGTCCACGGGCTTGGCTTCCGCGGGAACGCGGAATTGAGCGTCCATCCGGAAGGCGTCCTCTTCGACCGGAAGGGGACCGCGCCACTGTTCGTTCCGACGGAAGCCGTGACAGCTTGCGGCAGCGCCAACGGCATGGCAGGCAAGTTCGTAGAGAAGGATGGACTCGTGGTCTTGAGCTGGATGCTCGGAGAACACGAACTCGATACCGGATTCAGGACCAGGCACGCCGCCGACAAACAACCGCTCCTCGAAGCACTTCAAGAATTGATCTCTGCAGCCCCCCAGGCAGATGCCGATAGTGGAAAGTAACAAAGTGACGGATAGCAATGCAGTAGCAGGCAATACCAACCCAGCAGAGTCCTCCGCGGCAGTGCTGGTCCTCGAAGACGGCCGCACGTTCCGTGGCCGCAGCTACGGCGCCACCGGCGTGGCCCTGGGCGAGGCGGTCTTCGCCACCGGCATGACCGGCTACCAGGAAACCATCACGGACCCCTCCTACGCCCGCCAGCTGGTGGTCCAGACGGCTCCGCACATCGGGAACACAGGTGTGAACAAGGAAGACGCCGAGTCCCGCCGCATCTGGGTGGCCGGCTATGTCGTCCGAGACGCTGCCCGACGCCCCTCGAACTGGCGCTCGGAGCGCAGCCTCGACGCAGAGCTCGTTGAACAGGGCATCGTCGGCATCCAGGCCGTGGACACCCGCGCCATCACCCGGCACCTGCGCGAACACAAGACCATGCGCGCAGGAATCTTCTCCGGCGAAGCAGCCCAGGCCACCGACAAGGAGCTCCTGGACGCGGTCCTGGCCAGCGCTCCCATGGAAGGCGCCCGCCTGGCCGAAGAAGTGAGCATCGACGAGGCATACGTCGTCGAACCCGCGGACCACGGCTGGGAGGGCGAGCCGAAATTCAGCATCGCCGCGATCGACCTTGGCATCAAGGCCATGACCCCGGTCCGCTTCGCCGAACGCGGCGTCCGCGTCCACGTCCTGCCCGCCACCGCAACGCTGGAAGACGTCAAGGCCGTCAACCCTGACGGCTTCTTCATGTCCAACGGCCCAGGCGACCCCGCCACGGCGGACGCGCAGGTGAAGCTGCTCCGCTCCGTGCTCGATGAGAAGATGCCGTACTTCGGGATCTGCTTCGGCAACCAGATCCTCGGCCGGGCCCTCGGTTTCGGTACCTACAAGCTCAAGTACGGCCACCGCGGGATCAACCAGCCCGTCATGGACCGCCGCACGGGCAAAGTCGAGATCACCTCGCAGAACCACGGCTTCGCCGTCGACGCTCCCATGGACGGCGCCACCATGGCTCCCGAAGAGCGCTTCGGCCGCGTGGAGGTCAGCCACGTGAGCCTCAACGACGACGTCGTCGAAGGACTCGCCTGCCTCGACATCCCGGCCTTCTCTGTCCAGTACCACCCCGAAGCCGCGGCCGGGCCGCACGACGCCGCCTACCTCTTCGACCGCTTCATCGACCTGATGGAGAGCACGAAGAACGGCCAGGACGCCGCACAGGCCGCCGACACTCAGACATCGAACTCCGCGAAGAACGAGGACACCAAGTAATGCCAAAGCGTACAGATCTCAAGAGCGTCCTCGTTATCGGTTCAGGCCCGATCGTCATCGGCCAGGCAGCCGAATTCGACTACTCAGGAACCCAGGCCCTGCGGGTGCTCAAAGAGGAGGGCCTGCGCGTCATCCTCGTGAACTCCAACCCGGCCACGATCATGACGGACCCCGAGTTCGCCGACGCCACCTACGTCGAGCCCATCACTCCCGAGGTGGTCGAAAAGATCATCGCCAAGGAGCGCCCGGACGCCGTCCTGCCCACCCTGGGTGGACAGACCGCCCTCAACACGGCTATCGCCCTGGACAAGAACGGCGTGCTCGAGAAGTACAACGTCGAACTCATCGGTGCCAACATTGCAGCGATCGAACTCGGCGAGGACCGCGAAAAGTTCAAGGGCGTCGTGGAACGCTGCGGCGCCGAGTCGGCCCGCAGCCACATCATCCACACCATGGATGAGGCACTGACCGCAGCGGAAGACCTCGGCTACCCGATGGTTGTCCGTCCGTCCTTCACCATGGGCGGCCTGGGCTCGGGCCTGGCGTACAACGAGGACGACCTGCGCCGCATCGTGGGCCAGGGCCTGCAGTACAGCCCCACCTCCGAGGTCCTGCTGGAAGAGAGCATCCTCGGCTGGAAAGAGTACGAGCTGGAGATGATGCGCGACAAGAACGACAACGTCGTTGTTGTTTGTTCCATCGAGAACTTCGATCCGGTAGGCGTCCACACCGGCGACTCCATCACCGTTGCCCCGGCCCTGACCCTGACGGACCGCGAATACCAGCGGCTGCGCGATATCTCCATCGCCGTCATCCGCGAAGTCGGCGTCGACACCGGTGGCTGCAACATCCAGTTCGCCATCGAACCGGACACGGGACGCGTCGTCGTCATCGAAATGAACCCGCGTGTTTCGCGTTCCTCGGCGCTGGCGTCCAAGGCCACCGGCTTTGCGATCGCCAAGATCGCCACCAAGCTCTCCCTGGGCTACACCCTGGACGAGATCCCCAACGACATCACGCAGCAGACGCCGGCTTCGTTCGAGCCGACCCTGGACTACGTCGTCGTCAAGGTTCCGCGCTTCGCGTTTGAGAAGTTCCCGGCCGCGGACAACACGCTGACCACCACCATGAAGTCCGTTGGCGAAGCCATGGCCATGGGCCGCAACTTCACGGAGGCCTTGCAGAAGGCACTTCGTTCCCTTGAACAGAAGGGTTCGCAGCTGGACTTCAGCCACGTGCCCGAATGGGAAGTTCCGGAACTCATCGAGAAGTCCAAGCGTCCGACGACGGACCGCCTCCACCAGGTCCAGCGCGCCTTGCTCGGCGGTGCTTCGGTCGAGGACCTCTACGCTGCCACCAAGATCGATCCGTGGTTCCTGGACCAGCTGCAGCTGCTCAACGAGACCTCCCACGAGATCCGCAAGGCCGGCGCGCTGACGGAAGACATGCTCCGCAACGCCAAGCGCCACGGCTTCTCGGATGAGCAGATCGGCGCCTTGACCCACAACCCGGAGGC
>OUNM010273231.1_pt1 | contig 20176 bp, 18 predicted proteins | sample 1769961 | NCBI WGS metagenome assembly OUNM01 (sample SAMEA3914820, study PRJEB12502) | metagenome | biome: forest; material: soil | place: USA | collected 2012-03-12 | depth 0.3 m
ACGGTGGGCGACAAATACGTCCAGGCCGCGATCCGCGCCGTGGGTGGTCTGCCGATCCTGATTCCCGCCTTCGGCCCGGAATTCGCCGATGATGCGATGACCGACGCGCTCGACCGCCTGATCGACACGCTCGACGGCGTGCTGCTGACCGGCAGCCCCTCGAACGTCGAACCGCATCACTACGAAGGCGAGCCGAGCCGCGAGGGCACGGCGCACGACAAGGCGCGCGACGCCACGACCCTGCCGCTGATCCGTCATTCGATCGACCATGGCGTGCCGCTGATCGCGATCTGCCGCGGCCTGCAGGAAGTGAACGTGGCGCTGGGCGGCACCTTGCATCAGCTCGTGCACGAGGTCGACGGCCGGCGCGATCATCGCTCGCCCAAGTCGCCCGACACCGACGTGAACTACGCGCCCGCTCACGACATCGAGATCGTCGAGAACGGCCTGCTGCACCGCCTGCTGGGCGAGCGCTGCGTGAAGGTGAACTCGCTGCACGCCCAGGGGGTCGATCGCCTGGCGTCGCGCGCGCGTCTCGAGGCCTTTGCCGAGGATGGCCAGGTCGAGGCGTTCAGCGTGCCCGACGCGCCGGCCTTCGCGCTGGCGCTGCAGTGGCATCCCGAGCATCGCGCGCTCGAGAATCCCGTGTCGATGAAGCTGTTCGGCGCCTTCGCCGATGCGTGCCGTGCCCGCTGCGCTGCGCGTCTTGGTGGGCGTCTCGGCCAGCCGCTGCGCGCCGCCGCCGAATAGGGATCCCATGGACGGCACGCCCACCCGCAACAATGCGCGCCGCGACTTCTACGAACGGATCGGCGGCCTGTCGATGGCGCCGCTGTGGGAGCAGCTGCACCAGCTCGTGCCGCCTTCTCCTGCGCCCAAATACGTTCCCGCTGCCTGGGACTACGACAAGGTCCGCCCGTTCCTGATGGAGTCGGGCACCCTGATCACGGCCAAGGAAGCCGTGCGCCGCGTGCTGATCCTGGAGAATCCGTCGATGCCGGGCAGCGCCTGCATCACGCCGACGCTCTATGCCGGCCTGCAGTTGATCCTGCCGGGCGAGGTGGCGCCCAGCCATCGCCACACGCAATCGGCATTGCGCTTCATCGTCGAGGGCGAGGGCGCCTACACCGCCGTCGATGGCGAGCGCACGATCATGCACGAGGGCGACTTCGTCATTACGCCGACCTGGACCTGGCACGATCACGGCAACGATTCATCGAAGCCGATGGTCTGGCTCGACGGCCTCGACATTCCGCTGGTGGCGATGTTCAACGCAGGCTTTGCCGAAAACGGCGAGTGCGACGAGCAGGTCGTGACCGCGCCCGAAGGCACGTCCGATGCGAAGTTCGCGAGCGGCCTGCTGCCGGTCGACTGGAAGCCCGCCCGGCAGACCTCGCCGATCTTCAACTATCCCTATGCGCGCACCCGCGAGGCGTTGGCGGGCTTGCAGAAGGCGGGTGGCCCCGATACCTGCCATGGCTACAAGCTGCGCTACGTCAATCCCGCGAGCGGCGGCGCGCCGATCGCCACCATGGGCACTTTCATGCAGTTGCTGCCCAAGGGCTTCGAGACGGCACCCTATCGCTCGACCGACGGCACGGTCTTCTCGGTGGTCGAAGGCGAGGGCGAGAGCGTCGTCGGCGACAAGACCTTCCGCTGGAAGAAGCGCGACCACTTCGTCGTGCCGAGCTGGGCCAAGGTCGTGCACAGACCGAAGACCGACGCGGTGCTGTTCTCCTTCTCCGATCGTCCGATCCAGGAGAAGCTCGACCTGTGGCGCGAGGATCGCGGCGGGAAGTAGCTTCTACTTGTCGAGCCAGCCCGCCTCTTTCACCTGATCGCGGAAGCTTTTGCTGACCGGCACCTTGAGGCTATTGCGCAGCACCAGGAGGGTGCGCGCGCCGTCGCGTTCCGTCGAGGCGACGGCGCTTTCGGCCACCCACCACGAGCGATGCACTTGCCGGCCACGCTGCGGCCCCAGCTCGGCCAGCGCATCGCGCAGCCGGAGCAGGATGAGGTCGCTGCCCAGCGCCGTGTGGATGCGCAGGTAATGGTCCTCCATCTCCAGCGCCAGCAGGTCGCGCCCGAGCGCCGGCGGCACGCGGCGGAAGAAGTCGAGGGTCGTCACGCTTTGCGGATTGGCCTCCGGCACCGACGCGACGCGGGCGCGCTCGGCGTCAGCCGCACCATGCAGGCGCAGTTCGAAGAAGAGGCCCATGGCAACCGAAATGACCACCGTGAGGAATGCTGTCTGGGGGAAAATGTGTGGTGCTGCGGCAAGCGGAAGCGGCCGCACCAGCCAGCTATGGACGGCGATAATCTCCAGGGTGCTCGGTACCGATGCCAGGACGCCGGCCAGCACCATGCGGCTGACGATAGACCAGCGTTCGAACGTCTCGAGGCTGGCAAGCAGGGCCGCAACGCCGATCACCTGCAGCCAGGTGAGCGTCCCGATGATCACGAAGTAGACGATTCGCGTGATCAGGCTGGTCGCCTCATAGAGGCCGAACGGTCCGATCACGCCCAGCACGATTCCCAACCCGATGACCCACGGGACCTGACGGGTAAACGTCTTGAGGTAGAGCATTTCGCGCATCGTGAACGATGATTGCCGTCCGTTCGCGAAAACACCAGCAATTACACGTAAGCAAGATGGATCGGTACCGGCGTGCGGCCGAACGTGATGGCTCGAAACCGTCACGCAGGGTGTCGTCATGCCGTCATTTTTCGAGATCGTTGCCCACACCCCTCTATGGGTCTGGCCGATCCTGTTGTTCGTCCTGGCGCTCGGCATCTATGGCCTGCGCCCAAGAGTCGTGCCGCCCTGGCGGCTGGCCATCCTGCCGCTAGTCGGCCTTGGCATGTCCCTCTCGGCCATCGTGCAATCGCCCCGTTCGGTGCTGACCTCGGGAGGCTGGTTGATCGGTCTGCTGCTCGCCCTTCCGGCGGGTCACCTTCTGGGGCGCCGCCGCGAGGCCAAATGGCTGGAAGGCGGCAGGCTCGAGATTGCCGGCGGCGCATTCATGCTGGCTTTCGGCCTGTCGATCTTCGCGGCGCGCTATGCCTTGGGCGTCCTTTTCGGCGTGCTGCCCGAACTCAAAGCGGAGTCCCTCTGGATCGTGCTCTCCGGAGGCGTGGGCGGCGCCATTGCCGGCATCGGTCTCGGCTGGCTGGCTGGCCTGTTGGTTCGGCGGCCGACGCCGTGGCTTCGTCGTGCGCGGTATGCGGTTGCGGCGGTGCCGCTTGTCGTCGCGGCCGGGCTGGGCGCCATGATCGCTTTCAATTCACCGGTTCCGGGACCGCGACTGGCCGCGGCCGACACGCTGCCCGGCAGCGAGCGCTGGAACTGGGCTGCCCTTCCCGAGGTCCGGCGCGTGACGGCGCGCGACGGTGCGCCGCTCACCTACCGCCTCTACGCCGGCCCCGCCGACCGCGCCATCGTGCTGGTGCACGGATCGTCGGCCGCCAGCACCTCCATGCACCGCATCGCCGAGGAATTGCAGAAGGCCGGCGCCACGGTCTACTCGATCAGCCTGCGCGGCCATGGCGGTAGCGGCGCGGCCAATGGCGACACGTCATACAAGGCTCAGCTCGACGACGATCTTGCGGATTTCGTGAGGGCCGTCAGTCTGACCGAGCCGAAGGTTCATCGCACGCTGATGGGCTTCTCCTCCGGTGGCGGCCTGGTGCTGCGCGAGGCGAGCGGACCCAATCGCACGTTGTTCGACGCCTATCTCGCGATCTCTCCTTACATCGGCCAGGACTCGCCGACCGAGCGCCCCGCCGCCGGTGGCTGGGCGAGCGTCGCGGTGGCGCGCGTGGTCGCGCTGTCGATCCTCGACGGCTTCGGCCTGCCGCTTTTTCAAGGCTTGCCCGTCGTGCATTTCGCGACACCGGCGGGTCCCAGCGACACGCGCACGCCGGTCTACTCCTTCCGTCTCATGGCCGGAATGCAGCTCGGACGCGACTGGCGCCATCGGATCGAGAGCATCGAACGTCCGACCGGCGTGATCATCGGCGCCAAGGACGAGCTGTTCCGGGCCGACCGCTTCCAGCCGCTGTTCGCCGAGCTCAACCCGCGCATCGCGGTGTCCGTCGTGCCGGATGCCAGGCACATGGACATGATCACGAACGATGCCGCCCTGGCAGCGGTGGTCGCGTCGTGGCACCGTCTCGCCGGCGCTCGGGGCGTCGGCCAGCGCTTCGACTTCAAGGTCCGCGAGGACATGTTCGCCGGCGTGGACGGCGACAGGGAGGCCTTCGACCGCGCCATGACGCTGATCGCCGACACGCTTGCGGCCGATCCCGATCATGCCGAAGCCCTGGTCTGGCGGGGCGACGGCCGATTGTTTCTTTCGGGCCAGGCGTTTCTGCGCGGCGCGATCGGCGAAGGCCAGGCTCTCGCGGTCCAGGGCCTCGCCGACATGGACCGCGCCGTGGCACTCGCGCCAAAATCGATCGCCGTGCGCATTCCCCGGGCGGCCGGACTGATGCCTTTTGCGCGCGGACTGCGCCCTTTCAATCGCGCCGAAGCCGATCGCCTGACGAAGATCGCCGTCGGCGATTTCGAGTTTACGGTCGCCGCCACCGCCGGGAACTGGAGCACGCTCGCCGAGCACAATCGCGGCGAACTACTGGGCGCGCTGGCCGACGGGTGGTTGGAACTGGGCGACGCCGCCAAGGCCAACGTCTACCTCGATCGCCTGTCTGCTGAATTACCCGGAACGCCCTATGCGAAGAACGCCGCATTGCGCCGCATCGATCCGGCCGCCAAGGCGCCGCTCACCTGCCTCGGCTGTCATTGATGTCTGGGGGCGGACGGAGAGTCTTAGACTGTGCGGCGTTGCGCGGCGACCGAGCCCGCGCAGGCATCGACATTGACCAGGGGACGCAATTGCGGGTCGTAGGCCTCGACATACTGCGCCCGCGGTCCGGACATATAGACGAACATGGTGCAGCCGTCGGACTGGTAGCGCAGCACCCGGCTGGCGGCGTCCTTGCGGTCGAGCCTGGCGGGGCCGAAGGTCGCCGTGAGCTGGCGCTCGTCCATCGCCTTGATCTCGCTCACCGCGATCGGCCGGCCGGCATTGGCGGTCCGGAAGACGCCGCTCTCGTTGCCGGTCAGGGAGTATTGCGGGGCCGAATTGCTGACACAGCCCGCAAGTCCAAACGAGGTTGCGGCTGCGACGAGGAAGGCCCGGTTCATGCCGGCAATCTACCGCTGACCGGTGGGAGGAAGAAAGGGCCGGCCGGGCGCTGCCGGGGGTTTTAGCGATTGTGCCACATGCACCATGGCGGCCGTGCCGAGGACGGGCACCAGCAGGTTCAGGACGGGAATGGTGCCCAGGAACACGATCGCAATGCCGGTCAGCCAGAGGATGCCCGGATTGGCCTTGCGCCAGGCTTTGACGTCGGCCGGGCTGCGCCGACGCAGCGCCACCAGCTCATAATACATGCGCGCCGTCAGCCATCCATTGACCGCGTAGAACACCACCGCGCCCAGGCCCGCCACGAAGATCGCCACGATATAGACCGGCAGCAGGACGAGGTTCAGGGCGACCAGCGCCACGAGGAAGGCGACGCCGGTCCAGATCCCCGTCCAGATCGGGATGCCGCGGGCCCGTCCGAGCGCGGGGTAATAACGGGCTTCGACGATGTCGGCGATCCGCTCCATGAAGATCGAGATCACGATACCGAAGCTCGCCGGAAACAGCATCAGCGCCAGCACGATCACCGCGCCGCCGCCCAGCCAGCGGATCAGGTCGTTGACCCACTGCCACTTGAAGGTGGCGTAGGAGGCAAGCCCCCACCACGCCAACGCGATGAGCGCGACCTGCAGCACAAGCGACAGCAGCAGCGACTGCCACAGCACGCCGCGCATCTTGGGGTCGGTAAGCTGGCCGAACGCGAGTTCGAACGCCCGAATCATGCGGCGTTCATTGCGCGCCGACGATTCCGGCGGCCTTCAGCTCACCGATCTCCTTGGTCGAGAAGCCGCTCTGTCCCAGCACTTCGTCGGTGTGCTGGCCGCGCTTGGCGGCAGGTCCCTGCACACCTTCCTTGGTGCGCGAGAAGCGCGGCGCGGCGGCGGGCTGGGCGAAGCCCTGCACGTCGACATAGGCGTTGCGCGCCTTGGCATGCGGATGCTGCGAGGCCTCCTTCATGGTGAGCACCGGCGCGAAGCAGATGTCGGTGCCTTCCATGATCGCGCACCACTCGTCGCGAGTCTTGCTCCTGAAGATGCCCTCGAGCCGGCTCTTGAACTGCGCCCACGCCTTGCGATCCATCTGCGCCGGCAGGGTCTCGCCCCTGAGGCCGGTCTTCTCGAGCAGCAGCTCGTAGAACTGCGGCTCGATCGAGCCGATCGAGACGAACTTTCCGTCCTTGGTCTCGTAGGTGCCGTAGAAATGCGCGCCGCCGTCCAGCATGTTGCCTTCGCGGGCCTCGTCGTTCCAAAGACCGGCGCCGGCCATGCCATAGATGCCGCCCAGCAGCAGCGCGGCACCATCGACCATCGCGGCATCGACGACTTGACCCTTGCCGGACTTTTGCGCCTCAAGAAGGCCGCACACCATGCCGAAGGCCAGCAGCATGCCGCCGCCGCCGAAGTCGCCCACGAGATTGAGCGGCGGCACCGGCCTGTCCTTGCCACCGATCGCGTGAAGCGCACCGGTCAGCGCGATGTAGTTGATGTCGTGGCCGGCCGCCTTGGCCAGCGGGCCTTCCTGGCCCCAGCCGGTCATGCGGCCGTAGACCAGCTTCGGATTGCGCTTGAGGCAGACGTCGGGCCCGACACCGAGGCGCTCGGCGACACCGGGACGGAACGGCTCGGTCATGCCGTCGGCCTTCTCGATAAGGCGCAGTACGACCTCGACGCCCTCGGGCTTCTGAAGATCGACCGAGACCGAGCGGCGGCTGCGGTTGTGCACGGCGAACTTCGGATCGGCGAGGCGGTCCATGACGTGGCTTTTGGTGCGATCGACGCGGATCACATCGGCACCCATGTCGCCCAGCATCATCGAGCACATCGGGCCGGGGCCGATGCCGGCCAGCTCGACGATCGTCAGACCTGAAAGCGGACCCGCCATGACTTCCCTCCTGCGAAACTGAGAATCGCTTGGGGACGACTCTATAGCGAGAGTTGGCTGGCGAGGAAGGCCTGCACCCGCTTGATCGCATCGGCGTGGGCCGCCGGATCCTCGGCCGTGATCGGCACGACGCCCTTGCTTGTGGTGTAGGAGGTCAATTCCTTGCGCTTGAGATGGGGCCAGTCGAAGTCGTGATAGGCGCCGGGATAGGCGTGGAATTCGACCGGCCCGCCCAAGGCTGCGGCCTGGTCGGCCAGGGCCTTGCAGGGACCGGCCGGCGTCCAGACGTCATTCTCGCCTTGCAGGATCAGCAGCGGGACGGAGACGGTCCAGTCGGTGCCGAGCCTCTTCGGGTCGCATGAGCCGGGGTAGAAGGCGATGGCGGCGCGGAAATCCGGACCGGTGAAAGCGGCAGGCTTGCCGGGACACTTGCCGAGCGCGAACAGCACGGCACCACCGCCGTTCGACCAGCCGATCATGGCAACCTTGTCGCGCGCGACATAAGGTTGGGTCTGCAGGAAGGCCAACGCGCCGTAGGCGTCGGCGGGACGCTTCATGTAGACCCACAGCTTGAAACCGCTCTGCGAGCACATCTCGCCCGAGCCGCGCGACGTGAAGCTGTCGACCATCAGCACGACGAAGCCTTGGGCGGTGAGGTGTTTGGCCCAGTCCATCTCGCGCGACATGATCTGATGGCTGATGCCCGAGATCAGTCCGCCGCAGCCATGCAGGAACACCACGGCCGGCGCTGGACCGGGAAGTGCCCCAGTTGGGCGGAAGAGATAGCCGTCGAGCTGGGTAGGCGGCGCGCCGTCCTTGCCATCAAGCGAGGGGAAGTGCACGGCCTCCTGGGCGGCGGCCGAGGTTGCCAGCGAGGTTGCCAGGCCGAGCAGCAGAATGAAGGCGAGAAGCGGGCGCATCGGACCATCATGGTAGCCGATCTCCCGGGGGCGGTCTAAAGTCCGCGCCGCCAGATGAAGGGTCGGAGGAGACGGATGGGTTTGGGCCGGTTGTTTGCGTTTGCAGCACTTGTGCTTGCAACGGCCGGCAGTGCGCTGGCACAGCCCGCGGCGCAGAACGCCGCGCCGACGCCGTCCGTGCCTCGGGAATACAATCAGCAATTCCTGGTGGCCGGCTCCTGGTTCCACGGCATCCACGGCATCGCCTTCAACAAGGACGACCAGCTGTTCGCCGGTTCCGTGCTCGGCCAGACGATCTATCGCGTGCAGATCGACACGGGCGAAGTCGACACCGTCGTCGGCGCGCCGAACGGCATGGCCGACGACATCGCCTTCGCCGACGACGGCACCATGGCCTGGACGGCGTTCCTGCTGGGCAAGGTCTATATCCGCAAACCCAACGGCAAGACGATCGAAGTGGCCAACGGCCTGGCCGGCCCCAATTCCCTCGCCTTCACCAAAGACGGCCGGCTGTTCGTGTCGGAGGTCTTCATCGGCGATGCGCTCTACGAGGTCGATCTCAAGAACGTCGACAAGCCAGAGTTCAAGTCGATCGCGCGCACCGACCTGCGCCGCGTCGCCGAGAAACTGGGCGGCCTGAACGGCTTCGAGATCCATCGCAACGACGGCTTCCTCTATGGTCCGCTGTGGTTCAAGGGCGAAGCAGTCAAGATCAACATCGAGACCGGCGCGGTCGAAGTCATTGCCGCGGGCTTCAAGACGCCGTCGGCGGCCAACTTCGATCCGCAGAATCCCGACAATCTCTATGTCGTCGATACCGCCACCGGCGCGGTGTGGAGCGTCAGCCTTACCAGCAAGGCCAGGAAGCTGGTGGCGTCGCTGAAACCCGGCCTCGACAATCTCGCCTTCGATTCGCGCGGCCGCCTGTTCGTGACCTCGATGACCGACAACGGCATCTATCTCGTCGACAAGCAGACGGGCTCGGCCAAGACCGTGATCGAGGGCAAGCTCGCAATCCCGAGCGATATCGCCGTCGTGACGGACAACGCCAAGGAAACAGTGCACATCGCCGACGTGTTCAGCTATCGCACGGTCGACGGCCAGAGCGGCGCCGTGAGCGACGTGCTGCGCGTGCACGGCGACACCCACAACTACCCGATCGGCATCTCGATCGGGCCGAAGAACGTCCTGCTGTCGAGCTGGTTCTCCAACACCGTCGAGAAGGTCGATCGCAAGACCGGCAAGCTGGTGGTGACCTTGAGCGACTTCGGCGCCCCGGTCGATGCGATCGAAGCGGCCGACGGTACGATCTATGTTGCCGAGCTGGCGACCGGCAACCTCGTGAAGGTGAGCGCCGACGGCAAGCAGCGCAGCACCATCGCCAAGGATCTGCGCGGGCCTGTCGCGATGGCGCAGGGCCCGGGCAACGTGATCTATGTGACCGAGATCGCCGCCGGCGCGGTCAGCCAGTTCGACGTGGCTTCTGGCGCGCGCAAGGTCGTGGCCGACGGGCTCGCAGGTCCGGAGGGCATCGATGTCGGTCCTGACGGCAAGCTCTACGTGGCCGAAGTCGGCCAGAAGCGCGTCGTGTCGATCGATCCCGCAACGGGCGCCAAGACGGTGATCGCGTCGAACCTCGACATCGGCCTCGAGCCGTTTCCGGGCGGTCCGCCGGCGCTGGTGCCGACCGGCGTCGCCGTTGCCAAGTCGGGCGCCATCTATGTCAGCTCCGACCGGCGCAACGCGCTCTACAAATTGACGCCTCCCACGCCGTAGAGGGTCTCATGCCCGGCATTCCGTTCATCAAGGACTTCAAGTTCGACTACGGCACGGCGATGGAGGTGACGCCCCATATCCGTCGCGTCGTCGCGCACAATCCCAGCCCTTTCACCTTCAAGGGCACCGGCACGTACATCATCGGCCATGGCAAGGTGGCGATCGTCGATCCGGGGCCGGACCAGCAGGACCATATCGATGCCGTGCTGAAGGCGGTGCGCGGCGAGACCGTCACGCACATCCTGGTGACGCACACCCATATCGATCACGTGCCAGCCACGCCTGCGCTGGCCAAGGCGACGGGCGCCAAGGTCTATAGCTACGGCCCGCATCCCAAGCCGCCGGAAGGCGTGACGACGGAGCAGGAAGGCGATCTCGATTTCGCCCCCGACATCAAGCTCGCCGACGGCGACGTGATCGCGGGCGACGGCTGGAACGTCGAGGCGGTCTATACGCCGGGCCATATCTCGAACCATCTCTGCTTCGCCGTAAAGGAGGACAATGCGCTGTTGTCCGGCGATCACGTCATGGGTTGGTCGACGGCGGTGATCTCGCCGCCCGACGGCAACATGGCCGACTATTTCGCGAGCCTGCGCAAGCTGCTGCCGCGCAAGGAGGCGCTCTACATCCCCACGCACGGCGCGGAGATCCGCGATCCGGTGCCATTCGTGAACGCCTATATCGAGCATCGCCTGGGCCGCGAGGACCAGATCATCGCCCGCCTCAAGGAAGGGCCGCAGACCATCCCGCAGATGGTGACCAAGAATTACGCCGACACGCCGATCCACCTGCATGCCGCCGCCGGCCGCTCGATGCTGGCCCATCTCGTCCAGATGGTGAAGGACGGCCGGGTCAGGACCGAGGACGGCCGCGCCACCATCGCCTCGACCTATCGTCTCTAGGAGCTCGTCACATGGACATGAAACTCACCGGCAAGACCGTGCTGATCACCGGCGGCAGCAGGGGCATCGGCTTTGCCTGCGCCATGGGCTTCGCCGCCGAAGGCTGCGCCGTGCACATCGCCTCCCGGTCGAAGGAGTCGCTCGAGACGGCGCGCGACAAAATCCGCGCCCGGCATAACGTGCCGGTCGCGATCCATCCCGCCGACTTCTCCAAGGGCGACACGGTGCGCTCTGTCGTCGAGGCTGTGGGCCATGCCGACATCCTGGTGAACAATGCGGGCGCCATCCCGCGCGGCGACATCTTCGGCATGACCGAGCCCAAGTGGCGCGAGGCGTGGGAGCTGAAGGTGTTCGGCTACATCAACGCCACGCGCGCCATCCTCGAGAAGATGTACGCCCGCAAGAAGGGCGTCGTGGTGAATGTGATCGGTCTGGCAGGCGAGAGCTTCAACTACGACTACGTGGCCGGCACCATGGGCAACGCCAGCCTGATGGCCTTCACCCGCGCCGTCGGCTCGCGCAGCGTCGAGCACGGCGTGCGGGTCGTGGCGATCAACCCGCCGGCCACGCGTACCGACCGCATGGAGACCCTGCTGCGCAGCACCGCGCAGCAGAAGTGGGGCGACGCCGAGCGCTGGAAGGAGCTTACCCAGCACATGCCGTTCGGCCGTGCCGCCGAGCCCGACGAAGTGGCCGACCTCGCGGTGTTCCTGGCGTCCGATCGCGCGAGCTACATCAGCGGCGTGGTCATGACCCTCGATGGCGGCCAGGCGGCCAAGCACTAGTCGGAAGATTTCTGGGGGGCTGCCGTCGAGTCGGCGAACGTCGAATGCGGCGCGGTGGTCGGCCCTCGGGTCGTGGGGGCGTCGGATTTGTGACCGATGGTCAACAGGGCAATGAGGACCAGCAGGATGCCCGCCGAGGCGCTGGGGCCGTAACCCAGTTTCCGGCTGTATCGCCAGCACGGAAAGGTGGCGATTCCCGCTATCGTCAATAGCAGGGCAATTCCGAAGATCGGCACCGTATACTCCCCCAAAGTCGTCGCCCTAAAGCAACGACCCGGGGAAGCACACGGTTCCGCCACAATTTAAAAGTGCCCAGCCTAAAAGTGATAGTTCAGGCCGACGCGGACGACGTTGCCGATCGAGCGCTCGTCGGCGCTGACCGAGGCCGGCGACGACAACGCCGTGTTGGGCGTGCCGATCCAGAGATATTCGAGCTTGGCCGTCCACGCCTCGGCGATATGGCCTTCGACGCCGGCGCCGAAGGTGTAGGTCCAGAAGTTGTTGGACGCGCTGAAGTTGCCGGCCGAGGAGTCGAAGCCCGACAGCGTCTGGTGGCCCCACACCGCGCCGCCGGTGACATAGGGCATCACCGAGCCGACGGGATAGCCGACCCTGGCGCGGAAGGTGCTGAACCACGGGATCGCCGAGGTGGCGTTGATGAAGCCGGGGCCCGCGCCGCCGGTCACGCCGGTGGTCTCGGTCGAGCCCTGGAAGTCGACTTCACCGCCCAGCAGGACGGGGCCGAGCAGGTAGTTGTAGCCCGCCTGCGCGCCGCCCATGAAGCCGCTGCCGCTGCCGTTGTAGCCGCCGACGGCGTTGTTCTCGCCGATGGTGGCCGCCGTGCTGCTCCAGATGCCGCCGGCGTTGAGACCGGCGTAGAAGCCTTCCCAGCGGTTGTTGCTCTGCGCATGGGCCGCAAGAGGCACGGCGAGCAGCGCTGCCGCCAAGGATGCGATACCGATCGTTTTCATGTCCAGGCTCCACAAGAGTTTTGAGGGGGTGTCGGTGGGTGCCCGGAGTTATGCGTTGAAAAGCGGCCACGAAACGGCATCAGTTTGGAAGACGCATGGCGGCGATTCGCTGTGACAACGCGGCATCAGTTACACGTCTGGTACTTCGTCTCATCCACAGTGCCCGCGTGGTACGGTCGTGATGAAATAATGTCCCGGTCCGACGTCCTCGCTTCCGCACGCGCCCTGCTGCATTCCGTTTTCGGCTTCAATGCATTTCGCCCGGGGCAGGAAGAAATCGTGCGCGCCGTGCTCGACGGCGAGAACGTACTGACGGTGATGCCGACCGGCAGCGGCAAATCGCTCTGCTATCAATTGCCGGCGATCGTGCGTCCGGGCCTCACCCTCGTGATCTCGCCGCTGATTGCGCTGATGCGCGACCAGGTGCGCGCGCTCACCGCGGCGGGCGTCTCCGCGGGCAGCCTCAATTCGAGCAACGAGCCCGCCGAGAATGCGCGCGTCATGTCGTTGCTGCGCTCGCGCGAACTGCGTCTTCTGTACGTGGCGCCGGAGCGATTGGCGCGTCCCGACACGATCGAGATGCTGGCCGAGTGCAACGTCACGATGATGGCGATCGACGAGGCGCATTGCGTCTCGCAATGGGGCCATGATTTCCGCCCCGAGTACCTGACGCTCGGCAACGCGGCGCGCCAGATTGGTGGCCGCCTGCAGACCATGGCGCTCACCGCGACGGCCGATGCGCCGACGCGCGGCGACATCGTCGACAAGCTGTTTGCGTCGGAGCCGCGCACCTTCGTGCGGAGCTTCGACCGGCCCAACCTCAGGCTCGCCTTCAAGCCCAAGGACCGCTCGTCCAAGCAGGTGCTGGATTTCGTGGCTGAGCACGAGGGCGAGAGCGGCATCGTCTACTGCTCCTCGCGCCGCAAGGTCGAGGAGCTTGCCCAGACGCTGAAGAAGGAGGGCGTCAACGCGCTGCCCTATCACGCGGGCCTCGACAAGGCGCTGCGCGATGCCAACCAGGACCGCTTCCAGCAGGAGGACGGCGTCGTGATGACCGCGACCGTGGCCTTCGGCATGGGCATCGACAAGCCCGACGTGCGCTTCGTCTGCCATGCCGACCTGCCCGGCAACGTCGAGGCCTATTACCAGGAAATCGGCCGTGCCGGCCGCGACGGCCTGCCCGCCGATACGCTGACGCTCTACGGCATGGGCGACATGCAGCTGCGCCGCATGCAGATCGAGCAGGGCGATTCGTCGGACGAGCGCAAGCGCATCGAGCGCCAGCGCCTCAATGCGCTTCTGGCGCTGGCCGAGGCGCCGCGCTGTCGCCGCCAGACCCTGCTCGCCTATTTCGGCGAGGCCTCGGAGCCGTGCGGCAACTGCGATCTCTGCGTCGAGGGCGTCGAGCGCTTCGACGCCACGGTCGAGGCGCAGAAGGCGATGTCGGCGATCGTGCGCACCGGCGAACGCTTCGGCCTCGAACACCTGGTCGCGATCCTGACCGGCGACGGCACCGAGAACGTGCTGAAGTTCAACCACGACAAGCTGCCGACCTTCGGCGTCGGCAAGGACCGCAAGTCCGCGGAATGGCGCTCGATCTTCCGCCAGATCTCCGCGATCGGCCTGATCGCGCAGGACATGATGGAGCATGGCCGCTGGTGGGTGACGGACGAGGGCTGGCGCGTGCTGAAGGGCGAGACGCGCATCGAGTTGCGCAAGGACCTGGCCGCCAAGGCCGGCAAGGGCTCGCGCCGCGACCGCCGGGCCGCGGCAGCATCCGCGATCGCCAGTGACGCCGACGGCGCGTTGCTCGACGCGCTGAAGGCGCTGCGCTCCAGGCTCGCCAAGTCGCAGAACGTGCCGGCCTACGTCGTCTTCTCCGACCGCACCCTGGTCGAGCTCGCGACCCACCGTCCGGCAAGCGAGGCGGCGATGCGCGAGATCCACGGCATCGGCGACACCAAGCTCGCGCGCTATGGAACGGCCTTCCTCGAAGTGGTCCGCAGCCACAAGGGCTGAGGGAACCTTTCGGGTTCCCGGACGTTAGGCCGCCCTTTTGCGCTGCGGTTTCTTTCCCCTCCTTTTGCTGCCGAAACAGGGAGCTTTTTAGAACTTAAGGCGTTGGGAAATGGGCTTGTGGACAGGCACTCAACGCAGGCGAGCGGCGGGCACTATATATGGATATCCCCTACAAGGAGCTCCCCAAGGCGCGGACAGGCATTCCCGGACTCGACGACATTCTGCTGGGGGGCTTGGCGCATGGACGCGTTTTCCTCCTGGAAGGATCGCCGGGCACCGGCAAGACCACCATGGCGCTGCGCTTCCTGATGGAAGGGGCGCACAACGGCGAGCGCGGGCTTTATGTCACGCTGTCGGAGACCGAAGCCGAGCTTCGAGCCACCGTTGAGTCGCATGGCTGGGATCTCAAGAACATCGACATCTTCGAGGTTGTGCCGCCGGAAAGCCTGCTCGACGCGGAGCATCAGCAAAGCCTGCTCTATGCCTCCGACCTCGAGCTTGGCGAGACCATCAAGCCGATCATCGCGCGGGTCGAGCAGAGCAAGGCGAGCCGCATCGTGCTCGATTCGCTCTCGGAGATTCGCCTGCTGGCGCAGAGTTCGCTGCGCTATCGCCGCCAGATCCTGGCGCTGAAGCATTATTTCGCGCGCCACGGTGCCACCGTGCTGCTGCTCGACGATCTCACCACCGAGGCGCTCGACAAGACGGTTCACAGCGTGGCGCACGGCGTCATCCGGCTGGAGGAGATGTCGCCGGACTACGGCGCCGAGCGCCGGCGCCTGCGGGTGATCAAGTATCGCGCGCAAGGCTTCCGCGGCGGCTACCACGACTTCACCCTCCGTGCCGGCGGCGCGCACGTCTTCCCGCGCCTGGTCGCGGCCGAGCATCGCAAGCACTTCGCGCGTACGCGCATGGGCAGCGGCATTGCTGGCCTCGACAATCTCCTGGGCGGCGGCATCGAGCAGGGGTCGAGCACCGTGATCATGGGGCCGGCCGGCGGCGGCAAGAGCCTGCTGGCGCTGCAGTTCGTGCGTGAATCGATCGCCCGGGGAAACAAGGCCGCGATGTTCGTGTTCGACGAAGAGCTTGGCCTGCTGTTCGATCGCGCCAAGCCGCTCGGCTTCGACCTGCCGGCGATGCAGGCGAGCGGCAAGCTTCTGATCACGCAGCTCGACGCGGCGGAACTGTCGCCGGGCGAATTCGCCCATGCCGTGCGGGCGGCGGGTCTCGATCCTGCCGTCAAGACGGTCGTGATCGACAGTCTCAACGGCTACCACGCCGCCATGCCACAGGAGAACTCCCTGATCCTGCACATGCATGAGCTGCTTCAGTTCCTGAACCGGCAGGGGGCGTCGACGTTCCTGACGATCGCCCAGCACGGCATGCTGGGCGAGATGAAGACCCAGGTCGACGTCACGTACCTCGCCGACGCGGTCATCCTGCTGCGCTTCTTCGAGGTCCACGGCTCGGTCCGCCGCGCCATCTCGGTCATCAAGAAGCGCACGGGCAAGCACGAGGACACCATCCGGGAATTCTGGATCAGGGACGGCTTGGTGATCGGCGAGCCGCTTGTCGATTTCCACGGCGTCCTCAGGGGCGTTCCGATGTTGGCGATGGAGCGCGTGACGAAATCGCGGCCGGCGGCGGGCGGGTGAGCCTGTCGTCCCCCGAATCGAGCCTGCGGGCGCTCATTCTGGCGCCGAGCGGCCGCGATTCTGCCGTGGCGAGCGGCCTGATCGGCCGGGCGAACCTGGAAACCGCGGTATGCCGGGACCTGACGCAGCTCGTGTCGCTGCTCAACGACACCACGGCGTTCGTGCTGCTCACCGAAGAGGCGATGCGCAGCAGCGACCTCAAGACGCTGATGGCCTGGGTCAACGCGCAGCCCACCTGGTCCGACCTGCCGTTCATCCTGATGACGCATCACGGCGGCGGGCCGGAGCGCAACCCGGCGGCGGCGCGTTTTCTCGAGACGCTGGGCAATGTCTCGTTCATCGAGCGCCCGTTCCATGCCACGACCCTGCTGAGCGTCGTGCGCGCCACGGTCAAGAGCCGGCAGCGCCAGATCGAGGCGCGCGAGCTGTTCGACAATCTGCAGGTCAGCCAGGCGCGCCTGCAGCAGCTGAACGACGAGCTTGAACGGCGGGTCAACGAGCGCACGCGCCAGCTGCAGAGCGCGCACGACGAGCTGATGGCGCAGATCGCCGAGCGCACACGCACCGAGGACCAGCTGCGCCACGTCCAGAAGATCGAATCGATCGGCGAGCTGACCGGCGGCGTGGCGCACGACTTTAATAATCTCCTGACCGCGGTCCTGGGCAATCTCGAGCTGCTGCGCAAGCGCCTGCCCAGCAATCCCGCGACCGACCGGCTGATCGACGGTGCCATGCAGGGCGCCCAGCGCGGCGCGGCGCTGACCCAGCGGCTGCTGGCCTTCGCGCGCCGCCAGGCGCTGGAGCCCAGGCCGGTCGATCTCGCCGGCCTGGTGCGGGGCATGAGCGATCTGTTGCGCCGCTCGATCGGTCCCACGGTCGAGATCGAGGTCGACCTGCCGCCCGGATTGCCGCCGGCGCTGGCCGACGCGAACCAGATCGAACTTGCGCTGCTCAATCTCGCGGTCAATGCGCGCGATGCCATGCCCGGCGGCGGCACGGTCACGATCGCGCTCGGGATCGCCGAAAGCGGCACCGCGCCGGACCTCGATGCCGGCCGCTATCTTCGCCTCTCGGTCGCCGACACGGGCGTCGGCATGAACGCCGCCACCTTGTTGCGGGCGATCGAGCCGTTCTTCTCGACCAAGGAAGTCGGCAAGGGCACGGGCCTCGGCCTGTCGATGATCCACGGCCTGGCGCAGCAGCTGAAGGGTGCGTTGCGTCTCTCCAGCGAACCCGGCAAGGGCACGCGCGCGGAGCTCTGGCTACCGGTCGCGGCGAGCAAGGTCGTCGCGGTCGAGCCCGAGCGCGCGCCCGACGAAAAGGCCGGCAAGCATCGGGCGACGGTGCTGTTCGTCGACGACGATTTCCTGATCCGCCTCAGCACGGCGTCTCTGTTGGAGGATCTCGGCCACACCGTGATCAAGGCCGCCTCGGGCGCCGAAGCGCTCGAGATCCTGGGCAGAGGCCAGAAGATCGACATGCTGATCACCGATTACGCGATGCCCGGGATGACGGGGCTCCAACTCGCCGAAGCGGTGCGGGGATTGCTGCCGCGCCTGCCGATCCTGCTGGCGACGGGTTATGCCGATCTGCCCGCCCACACCGCCTTCGACCTGCCGCGCCTGTCCAAGCCCTATCACCAGCACGACCTGGCGCAGCAGATCGGCACCTTGCTGGGGTAGGCGCTCGGTTCGCCGGAATTCAATCCGCCGCTTTGGGCTGCTGTTCGAACAGCGGCGGGCGGCGCTGCAAGTCATCCTTGATGGCGCGATTGAGGTCGAAATGGACCTGCAGGGCGTCGTGTCGCGCGACCCAGAGCCGGGCGACGACGATGAAATCGCCGGCGTTCACCGTGTCGATGCCGATCTGCGCCATGCGCGCGATGCGCTTGTCCCGCGCGACCACGGCGCCGATGCGATCGATGACGATGCCGGCATCTTCCGCGATCGGCCTGGTGAACTTGAGCTCGACCCTCTCGGTGTTGTTGCGCGACGGCACCCTGACGACCTGGCCCCACAACAGCCCGTTGGGGAACACGATGCGTACGTTGTCGTCGGTGTCGAGCTCGCTGTAGAAAAGATTGATCTCGCGGATCGTGCCGGCCGTGCCGCCCGCCTCGATGCGGTCGCCGATGCCGAACGGCCGGAACACCACCATCATGATGCCGGCGGCGAGATTGCTGAGCGTGCCCTGCAACGCCAGGCCGATCGCCAGGCCCATCGCGCCGAGGACCGCCACGAAGCTGGTGGTCTCGATCCCGAAGGTCGTGAGGACGGCGGTGAAGGTGAAGACGAGGACGGCGTAGCGCGCGCCATTGGCCAGGAAGAGTCCGACCGTGCGGTCGATGCGCGCCGAGCGCGCGCACATGCGCACGATTCCCGCATGGAGCAGGCGCGAGACCATCCACCCGGCGATCAGGATCAGGATCGCGCCGATGATCCGAAAACCGTAGGTCGCCACCAGCGTCACGACGATGCCGGTGGCGCCGCTCACCTGTTGTTCGATGTCCATCCCTCAGTAACGCTCCGGGCCGGACAAAGGGCTGCAATCAGCACCAGTACTCAGCACCAGTACTCAGCGCCAGTATCCGTCGACGTATACCCAGCCGCCCGGACGGCGGTCGTAGTGCGCCGGCACCCATTCCGCTCCGCGGCGGGGACGGGCGACATACCGACCCTCGACCCAGACATGCTCATGGCCGTCCCAGCGCCAATGGCCGGGTTGCCAGACTTCGATCTCCGCGCGCTCGCGCGGGATGACGGGGATCACCTCGGTGCGCAGCGGCGGCGGCTCCCGCAGGATGATGACTTCCTGCGCGAACGAGGGCGTCGCCAGGACACCGGCGCCCGCGATCATCGCCAGGCTACCGAAAAGGGCACGACGGCCGAAATTCTGCATGTTGGCTCTCCTCCGTTTGCTCCGAACCACAACGGTTGCACTGGAGAGGTGTTCCCTGCCTTATTTCCGCACCCTATTTCCGCTCTATCCCGGCTTTCAGGATCCGATAGCGGCCGTCGCGGATTTCCGCGGCCACGACGATGCCGGTCAGCGCGCTGCCGCCGTCCAGCCCCAGGCGGTCGTGCAGGAAAAGGTGAGGGTCCGCCATCTGCGCCAGCGGCCAATGCTTGTTGGGGGGCGTGTGCCCATGCACGACCAGGGTGCCGCCGAAGCCGCCCTGCCAGTCGAGGAAGCCCTTGGTGATCCAGTCCCAGCGCGCCTGCATGCCCGCGGTCCAGGGCGTCGACAGGAAGGCGTCGTTGTCGGTCCCACCCTCCAGCCCGCCATGCACGAACACCGCATTGCCGATGCGGACGTGCGAGCGTTGCGTCAGCAGAAGCCGGGACGTGTTCTCGCCGAGCGCCGCCGCCGCAAGACCGTAGCTCGGCAGGGCGTTGGGATCGCGCACCGCCGCGCGCATCTCGGCCAGCACCTTGGCGCCGCCGGTGCGCTCGCCCAGCCACATCGTCGTGGCCTTCGCGGCCAACGCCTCGCCGCGCATCGCCAGCAGCATCAGGATCTCGTGATTGCCGATCACCCGGTCGATGCGATCGACGCCGCGCGCGCTCGCGGGCTCCGCCCATTTCTTCAGCACGCCGATCGTGCTCGGCCCGCGGTCGATCATGTCGCCGAGATAGACCAGCCGGCGCGGGCCGCTGCCCTCGGCCGCCAATCCGCCGATCGTGTCGAGCAGCGCCGTCATCTCGTCGAGGCAGCCATGGACGTCACCCACGGCGAACACCGTCTCGCCGTTCACGGCAAACGGCGCAGGCTTCCAGGGCGAGACGTCAACGGGAAGGGGCACGCCCCCTTCTACTCCCTCCCCATTCAGATGGGGAGGTGGCGCCGTCATACGACGACGGAGGGGTCATGACCCCATCGCCCGCGTACGCGGGCACTTCCCCATATGAATGGGGAAGAAAAAGATCAGTTCTCCAGCCGGTAGCCCGTACCGTTCATGAAGATGTTCTGCTTGCGGTAGACGGCGAGAATCACCGCACCCGTGTCGGATCGATTCTCGTGGAACGATCCCGCCGTCCTCCAGACATACTCGCCGGCCCGG
>OUNM010454620.1_pt1 | contig 20142 bp, 23 predicted proteins | sample 1769961 | NCBI WGS metagenome assembly OUNM01 (sample SAMEA3914820, study PRJEB12502) | metagenome | biome: forest; material: soil | place: USA | collected 2012-03-12 | depth 0.3 m
CATTATATTTTGCCCGTTATCTTGACGTTCGCGTAAACATCGCGCACATAAGTCGCAGCATAAAAAGGCGCCGCGAGCGATGTGCGGAAAAGTGTCAGCGGTTTTCCGCTGAACATCGCGACAAACGAATTGCCGGAGGATTCCCACCCCATGCCGACCCCTGAAAATTCAGCCTATATCTACGACCACGTGCGAAGCCCACGCGGCAAGGGCAAGAAGGATGGAAGCCTGCACCAGATCACCGCGCTCGACCTGTCGGCGCAGGTGCTGGCCGCGGTCCGCGACCGCAACGGGCTGGATACGACCCTGGTCGACGACGTGTCGTGGGGCTGCGTGACGCCGGTGGGCGAGCAGGGCGGGGACATCGCCCGCGCCGCCGTCCTGGCGGCCGGTTACGACCAATATACGGCCGGCGCGCAGGTCAACCGCTTCTGCGCCTCCGGCCTTGAAGCCGTCAATATCGCCGCCGCCAAGGTGGTGTCGGGCGAAGCGACCATGGCGATCGGCGGCGGCGTCGAATGCATGAGCCGCATCCCCATGGGCTCGGACGGCGGCGCCTGGGCGATCGACGTCGCGGCGGCCTTCCCGCAGCACTTCGTGCCGCAGGGCGTGTCGGCCGACATGATCGCCACCAAGTGGGGCTTCTCGCGCGCCGACTGCGACGCCTTCGCCGTCGAAAGCCACAAGCGTTCGGCGAAGTCCTGGGCCGAGGGCCGCTTCAAGAAGTCGGTCGTCCCCATAAAGGACCAGATGGGCGTCACCGCCCTCGACCACGACGAATCGATCCGTCCCAATACCGACATGCAAAGCCTGGGCGCCCTCAACCCGTCCTTCCAGGCCTTCGGCGAGATGGCCTTCGACTCGGTCATCCAGCAGCGCTATCCGGAAGTCGAGCGCGTCAACCACGTCCACACACCCGGCAATTCGTCGTCGATCGTCGATGGTTCGGCCGCCGTGCTGGTGGGCTCTAAAGAGGCCGGCAAGCTGTCGGGCATCAAGCCGCGCGCGCGCATCCTCGGCACCGTGTCGATCGGCTCCGAGCCGTCGATCATGCTGACCGGCCCGTCCTTCGCCACCGAGAAGCTACTGAAAAAGCTGGGCATGACCGTCTCGGACATCGATATCTACGAGCTCAACGAAGCCTTCGCCTCGGTCGTCCTGCGCTACATGCAGGTCCTGGACATCCCCCACGACAAGCTGAACCCGTGCGGCGGCGCCATCGCCATGGGCCACCCGCTCGGCGCCACCGGCGCCATGATCCTGGGGACCCTGGTCGACGAACTGGAGCGGACGGGAAAATCGACGGGCCTGGCGGTCCTGTGCGTCGGCGGCGGCATGGCCACCGCTACCGTGATCGAACGCGTATAATCGGCGAAGAGGGAAAAACGACCATGGAAAACTTCAAGACCGAACTCGACGCCGACGGCATCCTGCTCTGCACCTTCGACGTGCCCGGCAAGACGATGAACACCTTCACCAAGTCGGCCCTGGCCGACGTCGAGGCCATCGCCGCCCGCGCCAAGGCCGAGGCCGAAATCAAGGGCGTGGTCATCACGTCCGGCAAGACGACGGGCTTCTGCGCCGGCGCCGACCTGGAAGAAATGATCGGCGGCGCCTGGGAAACCGGCGAAAAGCTGACGGGCGAAGCGGCGCTTAAGGCCAATTTCGACGCGGCGTTCGAAATGAACCGCGTCTATCGCCTGCTGGAAACCTGCGGCAAGCCGGTGGCAGTCGCCATCAACGGCCTGGCGCTGGGCGGCGGGCTGGAACTGTCGCTGGCCTGCCATTACCGCGTGCTGTCGAACGGACCCAAGGTCCAGGTCGGCCTGCCCGAGGTCAAGATCGGCCTGTTCCCGGGCGGCGGCGGCTCGCAGCGCCTGCCGCGCCTGATCGGCGCGCAGGCCGCGCTGATGGCCATGTCGGAAGGCAAGTCGTTCAAGCCACAGGAAGCCTTGGGCGCCGGCATCGTCGATGAAGTCGCCGACGACGACAAGGTCGTCGAGGCCGCCAAGACCTGGATCAAGACCAAGGGCGACGCGGTCGCGCGCTGGGACAAGAAGGACTTCAAGATCCCCGGCGGCGGTCCTTACCATCCGACGGGCGCGCAGGTCTTCATGGCCGGTAATGCCCTGCTGCGCAAACAGTCCTACGGCAACTATCCCGCCGTGCTGAACCTGATGCACTCGGTCTATGAAGGCCTGCAACTGCCGTTCGATACGGCGATCCGGGTTGAGACGCGCTTCTTCTGCAAGACCCTGGCGACGCCTCAAGCCAAGGCGATGATCCGCACCTTCTTCTTCTCGATGCAGGCCCTGGGCAAGGGTTCCGGCCGTCCGGCGGGAACGCCCAAGGCCGATTTCGGCAAGGTCGCCATCCTGGGCGCCGGCATGATGGGGGCGGGGATCGCCTACGTCCAGGCCATGGCGGGGATCGAAACCATCCTGATCGACCGCGACCAGGAGTCGGCCGACAAGGGCAAGGCGCACTGCGCCGACCTGATCATGAAGCAGGTCTCGCGTGGCAAGATGACTAAGGAAAAAGGCGAGGCGACCCTTGCCCTGATCACCGCGACGCCGGACTATGCCGCCATCGAAGGCGCCGACCTTGTCGTCGAAGCCGTGTTCGAAAACACCGAGCTCAAGGAAAAGGTCACCAGGGACGCCGAGGCGCAGCTGTACAAGGGCGCCAAAGCGGATACCGCCGTTTTCGGTTCCAACACCTCGACCATTCCGATTTCGCTGCTGGCCAAGGCGTCACAGAAGGCCGACAAGTTCATCGGCATCCACTTCTTCTCGCCGGTCGACAAGATGATGCTGGTCGAAATCATCCGCGGCAAGGAGACCTCGGACGAGACGGTCGCCAAGGCGATCGACTACGCGCTGAAGATCAAGAAGACGCCGGTGGTGGTCAACGATTCCCGCGGCTTCTTCGCCAACCGCTGCTTCATTCCGTTCACCGCCGAAGGCATGATGATGTGGGCCGAAGGCGTAGCACCCGCCATCGTTGACAATGTCGGCCGCATGACCGGCATGCCGCGCGGCCCGCTGGAAATGCTCGACGACGTGGCGCTGGACCTGATGGTCAAGATCACGTCCGAGACCGCGAAGGCCGAAGGCGCCAATTACAAGCCGATCCCGGGTGAGAAGGAAGTGGCTGGGATGGTCGCCGACGGCCGCTACGGCCGCAAGAACGGCAAGGGCTTCTACGACTATCCCGCCGACAGGGGCGGCCAGAAGACGCTGTGGGACGGCGCCAAGTCGATGTTCCCGCAGACGATGACCGAGGCCGATCCGAGGACGGTCGAGGAGCTGAAGAAGCGCCTGCTGTACGTCCAGGCGGTGACGGCGGCGCGCTGTTTCGAAGAAGGCGTCATCACCGATCCGCGTGAAGCCGATGTCGGGTCGATCCTCGGCTGGGGCTTTGCGCCGTGGTCGGGCGGGATCATATCGCTGATGGACGCGATCGGGATCGGCGAATTCGTGGCCGAGCTCGACCGGATGGAAAAAGCGTACGGCGAGCGCTTCAAGGCCCCGCAGCTGCTGCGCGACATGGCGAAGAACGGCGAAACCTTCTATTCGCGCTTCGGAAAGACAGAAACGGCCAAGGCGGCGTAAGGTCTGGAATTAGCTTATACTCCCCGCTCGGCGGGGGAGGTGGCGCGCCCGGAAGGCGTGACGGTGGGGGGCGCAGAGGTAACGGACTCGGCTCGTGTGTCTTCTCCGCTCCCACCACCACATCTCCTCGGCGCAGGCGCTTCTTCGTGCGCTCCCCCCGCCCCGCCGAGCGGTTTTTTCTCCTCCTGCGACGGTTTCGGCCCTTGCGTGCGTACATCCTGACATGCACTACTCATGCGCATAAACGCGCACGATAAAGCGCCAACGATCACCCAGGGATGCCAACCATGTTCGACCGCCGTACCGTGATGGGCTTTACCGCCATGCTCGCCGCCATGCCGGGGCTTGCCAAAGCGCAGGCCGGACAAGCCAACGCCCAAAATACCCAACAGGAGGGCCTGCCACTAGCGCCGACCTCGGGGCCGGGTGTCAGGCCGTCTCTGCCGCAGTTCGACATCTGGCCGGGCGACGCCCCCGGCGGCGAGCACGTCACTGTCGAAGAAAAGGTCGTGCTGCGCAAACCTGGTGGCGATCCCAACGACACGGCCTATTATCACGTCAAGAAGCCCTGGCTGATCGTCAGGAAGCCCGAAAAGCCTAACGGCGCCGCCATACTCATCGCACCGGGCGGCGGCTATGTCCGCGTCGCGGTCTCCAAAGCCGGCAGCGATATCGACGCGTGGCTGGCGGGGCTGGGCTATACCGTTTTCACCATGGACTACCGCCTGCCGGGCGACAACTGGGCGGCGGGGCCCGACGTCGCGCTGCAGGACGTGCAACGCGCCATCCGCCTGATCCGCTCGAAAAGCGCGGAATTCGGCCTCGATCCGGCCCGTATCGGCGTCGCGGGATTTTCGGCCGGCGGGCACGTGGCAGGCCTTGCAGCGACGCGCTTCAATGACGCGGCCTATACGCCGATCGACGCGGTGGACAGCCTGTCCGCCAAGCCGACCGTCGTCGCCATGTGCTATCCGGTGGTGACCGCCACCCTGCCTTACGCCCATATCGGTTCGGTCAACGAACTGATTGGCAGGACCCCGACCGACGAACAGCGCAAGCGCGCCTCGGTCGAGCAGCACGTCCCGGCCGACGCCGCCCCGACCTTCGTTTGCGGCACGACCGACGATCCCGTCGTGCCGATGCACAACGCCATGCTGATGTTCGATGCGCTGAAGGCGCAGAAGATCCCGTCGGAACTGCACCTCTATGAAGGCGCGACGCACGGCTTCCCGTTGCACGACAAGGCCGGTAACGTCCAGCCCTGGGCGCTGACGGCGCTGGCCTTCATGGAGCGTCACGGCCTGAAAGCGTGATCGCGGAAAGGTTAAAAAGCCGGGGATGAAGGGGCGCCTGTTCAGGAATTGTTAGCCGTGACGGTTCTACTGTCGCGGCAACGATTTCGACTTCGACAGGGCCTTAAATCGATGCTTTTCCGATCCCGTTCCTCGGCGGCGGTCGCACCGGTCGCCGAGCCGGTGCACGACCTGCGCACCGTAGAGACGCTTCCGGCCGCCGACGACTCCGCCGAAAAACTGCGCAAGGTCATTGCGACGATCTCGGATATCGGGGGCTCGCTGGGGCTTGAGCTTGTCTCCGTCGCCGGCACCATCGACGACGTCGTCGCCCGCCACGCCGGCCAGGTCGCCAAGCTGAATGAACTGGCCGAGGCCGCCGAGCTGGTGGCGCAGCAGAATGCCGATGTCGTGGCGACCGCCCGCCAGGCTGAAGCTGCCCTCGAAGCCTCGGCCCGCCAGACGCGCGAACGCGTCGAGGGCACAATGCAGGCCATGTCGGCCTGGGTGCAGAGCGCCGAAAACGCCATGGCCAATATCGCCACCCTCGAAAAGTCGCTGGGCAGCGTCGATTCGATCGCCAAGTCGATCGAAACCATCGCCGCCAATACAAACCTTCTGGCGCTCAACGCCACGATCGAAGCGGCGCGCGCCGGCGACGCCGGCAAGGGCTTTGCCGTCGTCGCCACCGAGGTCAAGGCGCTGTCGGAACAGACGCGCGTCGCGTCGCGCCAGATCCAGGAAACCATGGGGGCGTTGACGCGCGAGTTCGCCGCGCTCAACGACATCAGCGCCAACAATCTCAAGATGGCGCAGTCGATGTCCGGCCAGTCGGGCGAGACCGGCACGTCGTTGTCGGCCGTAAGCCAGGCCTTCGAATTCGCGCGCGGCACGGTCGAAGCCGTGTCGGCCAACGCTGCCGCCATCGAAAGCACGTCGCGTCAGGTCCGCGCCGACGCCGGTCTGCTGGCCGAGGACGTGGGCGCGCTCGACAAGCTGCTGAACGAAGGCGGCAAGAGCCTCGACAAGGTCGCCATGACCGGGGAATCGATCATGCAGGCGGCGTCCGGCGCCGGTGTGTCGTGCGCCGACAGCTTCTTCATCGACATGGCAAGCGACGCGGCGGCCAAGATCAGCGCCCTGTTCGAAAAGGCCGTGGCCGATGGCGCCATTACGACGGACGCCCTGTTCGACACGCGTTACGAGCCGATAAGAGGCAGCGACCCCCTCCAGCATATGACCCGCTTCGTGTCGCTGACCGACCGCCTGCTGCCCGATATTCAGGAAGCGGTCCTGGGGACCGACAGCCGCATCGTCTTCTGCGCCGCGGTCGATACCAACGGCTTTCTGCCGACGCACAACCGCAAGTTCTCGCAGCCCCAGCGGCCGGGGGAAACGGCCTGGAACACGGCCAATTGCCGCAACCGCCGTATCTTCGGCGATCGCGTCGGCAAGCGGGCCGGGGCCAATACCGGTCCGGCGCTGGTCCAGGCCTATCGCCGCGACATGGGCAACGGCGTCTTCGCCATGATGAAGGACATTTCCGCGCCGATCATGGTGGGCGGCCGCCACTGGGGCGGGTTCCGCATTGGCGTGAAGCTGTAAGCGCCCGTCGCTAATCGGTTTCCATAGTTCTTCTCGCTTGCCTTAGTGTCCCGTTCCCGCGCATACGAAGGCGCGAAAGGACTATTCATATGAAGGACATCACCCGCCTGACCTCGGCCACGCTTGGCCGCAAGCATTCGCGTCGCGCCGTCAATGTCGGCGTTGAACGCGGCTCGACCGTGCTGATGGAAAGCGCCGAAGTCCTCTATGACGACGACATCAAGCCGACCTACGGCACCGACGGCCTGTCGACCCAGACGGAACTCTGCCGTCTGATCGCCGAGCTCGAAGGCGCCGACCAGTCCTTCGTCCTGCCGACGGGCCTGGCGGCCCTGACCGTGCCGATGTTCGCCGTGTTGAACGCCGGTGACGAAATCCTCGTCGTCAATTCGTGCTACGCGCCGGTGCGGCGTTTTGTCGAAACCCAGCTGAAGCGCTACGGCGTCGCCGCCCGCTATTACGATCCGCGCCTGACGCCCGACGAGGTGGTCGCACTGGCCACGCCGCAGACCAAGCTGATCTATGTCGAAAGCCCGGGCTCGCTGACCTTCGATATCCAGGACATTCCCGGCATCGCGCGCGCGGCGAAGGCCAAAGGCATCCTGACACTGTGCGACAATACCTATGGCGCCGGCGTCCTGTTCAAACCGCTGGAGCACGGCTGCGATATGTCGATGCAGGCGCTGACCAAGTATGTCGGCGGGCACAGCGATATCCTGATCGGCTCGGTCAGCGTCAAGGACGCGGCCCTGGCCAAGAAGATCTATGCCACGCAGAAGGCCTGGGGCTTTTTTACGTCGGCCGACGAAAGCTATCTGGCGATCCGCGGCATCCGTTCATTGCACCTGCGGCTCAAGCAATCGGGCGAGTCGGCCCTGAAGATCGCGCGTTGGCTGGAGGGGCGACCTGAGGTCGCGCACGTCGTCCACCCGGGCCTGGAAAGCCATCGCGGCCACGAGGTCTTCGCCCGCGATTTCTCGGGCTCGAACGGCCTGTTCATGGTTATCTTCAAGGGCGGAGACGAAAAAACCTCCCAAGCCTTTTTGAACAGGCTGACGCTTTTTGGCCTGGGCTTCAGCTGGGGCGGGTTCGAGAGCCTGGCCGTCTATTGCGAGCCGCAGATCAAGGGCCGCACCAAGCTTTCCAACGACGACGATTGGCTGCTGTCGGGCTCGGCGATCCGCTTCTATGTGGGGCTTGAGGACGCCGACGATTTAATCGGCGACATCGAGCAAGCCCTTACAACGTTCGGCTGATACCGACCGACAGGGTCGGGCGGTCGTGGTTCCACGACGCGTAGGCGTGCCAGTTGTTGACGCTGGCGCTGACACCCATCTTGGGCGTCACCTGGTACCAGACGCCGATATTGGTGTTGAGTGAATCCACGCCGCCCCACTGCTTGTGGTAGCTGAGGCTGAGCCAGCCCGACATGTTCTTCATCAGGCCGTGGCTGACCGAGCCGTTGAGGCCATAGGACTTGCGCACATTGGCGAAATCCTTGTCGCTGTATTCGACGCCCAGCGACGTGCCGACGCCGAAAAGGTCGTGCGAAGCGGTGACCTGATAGATCAGGCCGTTGTCGGTATATTGGTCGAGCGTGCCAGGATAGGTCTTGTAGGTCGCCTGGTAGCGTATCGTCGTCTTGCCCAGCTTCTGGCGGAAGCCGCCGTAGAACTGGTCCTGGCTGTCGCTGCCCAGGTTATTGTCGACCGTGCTGAGGCTGGTGCCGTAGAAGGCCGTGGCCTTTTCACCCGACAGGTTGAAGCCCAGCTGGGGCTTCTTCATGATGATGCCGTTGATCACCGCCGAGGTCGACACGCTGATCGACGCACGCAGGGTGGCCGGCTTTTGCCAGTAGTCGGGATCGCCGGGATTGCCTTCCGCCCAAGCCAGACCGGGCACCAAGGCCAGAAATGAGATGCATACAAGATACCGCATAAGGGCGCTTATACACGGCGTTGATATCGATTTCACTAAACGGCAGGGTGAATCGGAATTAAGAATTATGCCGTTGTTTTTGTGGACTAAAAGCGCGTTTTTCGCTTTTGAAGCACCTTGGACGTGAGCGACTTCAAGCGGGGGACGTATACGCTCCGAAATGGCGGAGCGATCTTCAGGGCGGTGGCGATAAGCGCAGGCAGGACGCCAATGCAAAACCATACCTGCCAGGAGTTCGTACGCATAGGAACGAACAGGATGATTCCCATGCCGATCAAGCTCCCAATAATATATGGTATAAAAAGGATCAGGCGATCGCGAAGGGCTTCGGACATGGACGGCTCCCGGATGACGGTAGATTATCGTGCGTCGGAGGTGTGCGCAATGCTCGCTACTCGCGCTTGCAGAAAGCGGATTTCCGCCGGATGGCGGGTCAGTGAGACCGCTCGGGTGTAGGACTGGCGGGCGTCGTCGATCTGGCCCAGCCGGCGCTGAAATTCGGCGCGCGCGGCAAACGCCAGGTGGTAGTTGTCGAGCCCGCCGGCATTGATCGTGGCGTCCACGGCGCAAAGCCCCGCTTCGGCGCCGTCGCGCTGGCCTACCGCCACGGCCCGGTTGAGCGCGGCGACCGGCGACGGCGCGATGCGGATCAGCGTATCGTAGAGCGAGACGATCTGTGGCCAGTCGGTGTCTTCGAAACGCTGGGCGCGTGTGTGCAGATCGGCGATGGCGGCCTGCAGCAGGTAGGGACCGGCGTGTTGGTGAACCAATCCGCGCGCGATGACGGCTTGGGCATCCGCGATCTTGTCGCGGTCCCACAGGCCGCGATCCTGGTCTTCCAGGGCGATGAAGTCCCCGGCGGCGTCGGTCCGTGCCGTCTTGCGGGCGTCGTGCAACTGCATCAGCGCCACGAGCCCCAGGACTTCCGGATCGTCGATCAGTTCGGCGACCAGCCGGCCCAGACGCAAGGCGTCGTCGCATAGGTCGATGCGGATCAGGCCGTCCGCCTCGGTCGCGCTATAGCCTTCGTTGAAAATCAGATAGATGACCTGAAGCACGCTGTCCAAACGCTGTGGCCACTCTGGCCGGCCAGGGATTTCGTAGGGCAGGCCGAGGTCGCGGATCTTGACCTTGGCGCGCACGATACGCTGGGCGATCGTGGCGGCGGGGACCAGGTATGCACGCGCGATCTCCTCGGTCGTCAGCCCTGCGACTTCGCGCAGCGTCAGGGCCACGCGGCCGTCCGGCGCAAGGCTGGGGTGGCAGCAGGTAAAGACCAGCCGCAATTCATCGTCTCGGATATCTTCCGGCGTCGGTGGCTCTACCAAGTCTTCGGTCAGATCGGCTACGGCGCCGGCAATCCGCTTTTCGCGGCGCCAGCGGTCGATCACGCGAAAGCGCCCCGTCGAGACCAGCCAGGCCACGGGGTTATCCGGAATGCCGGTCGTCGGCCACGCGTTCGCGGCCGCCAGGAAGGCTTCGTGCAGCGCGTCTTCGGCCGCATCGAAGCCTCCCATCAGCCGGATCAGCGTGGCCAGCACACGGCGCGACTGCGTCCGGTAGACGGTCTCGATCGCGTCGTGTGCTGTCTGGGTCATCAGAATTTAGGGCGCGGCTTGCTGTAGTCGATTGCCGGGCGTACCTCGACCGAGCCCAGCCGCGCGTGCGGCATGTCGCCGGCGATGCGGATGGCTTCGTTGAGGTCGCGCGCCTCGATGATCACCAGCCCACCCAGCATTTCCTTGGTTTCCATAAACGGACCGTCGGTGCTCGATACCTTGCCGTTCCGCGCCGTGACCGTGACGGCTTCCGACGGCAGGTTCAGCGGAAAGTCGGCGACGTGGTGGCCCTCTGCTTTCAATCGGGCGACGTGCGGGCCGATATCGGCCAGGACCTGGGCGGCCTCCTCGCTTCCGGAAAAAGCGACCTTTGGGTCGAAATAGATCAGGCAATGGTACTGCATGGCTGCCTCCTGTGGCGTTGTAACCACGAATAGTCGTCGGGCAGGCAGCGAATTCGACAGTCGCCGGGAAAAATTTTCAGGCTAAGGCGGCGTCAGCCGACATCGCTGGCTTTCGGCGACGGACGCTCACGAGGGCGGAAATATTTCGGATAGGTGCGGCGAAGCTGACGGAGCGTGATTTTTTGAAAGGGCGGGCACCACTCCAAAACTGATGATACGAAGATCACAAGGCCGATGTCTACGCCTGCGAGTTTCAACGATGGCCACGTCAAGTCTACCGCGAACATGGCAAGCATGCAGATGATCCAGGGAATACAAAGGATCAGGCGATCGCGAAGGGTTTCGGACATGGATGACTCCAGCGGGAATACCACAGGCTACCGCGATATCCGGTTGCGCGCAATTACAGTCCGAACGCCTGCCGCCTTGCGGCAAAGGCTTCGGCTGCCGCCCTGAACTCGGTTTTCAGTCGCGTTACCAGTTCGGCAACCGGCAACACCTCGTGGATCGCGCCCACACCCTGGCCGGCCGACCAGATCGTCTTCCACGCCTTGGCTTCGGGGCTGAGTTCGTGCGCCATGTCGATCTTGTGCTTGGGGTCTTTTGCCGCCGCCGGATCGAGGCCATTGGCGATCAGCGATGGCGTCAGGAAGTTGGCGTTGATCCCCGAAATCGCGTCCGTATAGGTGATGTCCTTGGCCGTCGTGTCGATCAGCATCTGCTTGTAGCCGTCGTCGGCGCGCGCCTCGGCGGTCGCGATAAAGCGCGTGCCCATATAGGCGAGATCGGCGCCGGCCATCAGCGCCGCGGCCACGTCCTGGCCGGTCGACATGGCACCCGACAAGAGGATCGTGCCCTTGAAGAAGCTGCGGATTTCGTTGAGCAGGGCAAACGGGTGCTGCGTGCCGGCGTGGCCGCCCGCGCCGGCCGATACCAGGATCAGCCCGTCGACTCCGGCCTCCATGGCCTTCTGCGCGTGGCGGGCGTTGATGATGTCGTGGAAGACAATCCCCCCATAGGAATGGACCGCGTCGACCACGTCCTTGACGGCGCCGAGCGAAGTGATGACCAACGGCACCTTGTGCTCGACGGTAATCTTGATGTCGGCCATCAGGCGCGTATTGGTATTGTGGACGATCAGGTTGACGCCGTAGGCCGCGTCGTCGGGCCCCAGAGCCGCCTTGATCTCGCTCAGCCACTCGGCATAGCCTTCTGACGTGCGCTGATTCAGCGCCGGGAAGGTGCCGATCATACCGGCCTTGCACGTGGCGACAACCAGCTCAGGACCGGACACCAGGAACATCGGCGCGGCGACGGCGGGAAAGCGCAAATTGCGCGAGAGCGGGGCAGGGATCATGCCTCTGGTTTTGGCAAAAATTGACGTTCACGTAAAGGGAAATTTGTTCGTCATCGGCTGCTTTCGGCCCTGACGCTTGCGTGGCAGAAAGAATTCTTGGCCCTCCCGGCTTGCGGGGAGGGGGGACCGCCGAAGGCGGTGGGCGGGGCACTTCCCGTGGACGCAAAACGGTTAAGCGCGGCCGTGCTGTGCGCAATCCTTTGTTTTTCTTAAATTACGCCGATTTGTAGAGTTTGCGGGAAGAAAAGAGCCCCGCCCACCACGCTTCGCGTGGTCCCTTCGCGGGCGAAAGCTGTACTTTCGCCTCGCTCACCCCATAAATTGCGAGGGCGAGGTCTTTGCCTTCTTTCCTTCGCAACGCTTGCCAAACCCCGGGCCTGCGCTACATAAGCGCGATGAGCCATTATACAGACAACCTGACGCAGCTGGGCACTGACGCCCGTCCCGCCGCCGATCCCGCAAGCGCCACGCTGGAACGCGTGCCCAATCCGCACCCCGACATCGACTATGTCGCGCGTTTCACGGCGCCGGAATTCACGTCGCTGTGCCCCGTCACCGGCCAGCCGGATTTCGCGCACCTGGTCATCGACTACGTGCCGGGCGACTGGCTGGTCGAGTCCAAGTCGCTGAAGCTGTTCCTCACCAGCTTCCGCAACCACGGCGCCTTCCACGAGGACTGTACCATCCATATCGCCAAGCGCTTGAAGGACCTGCTGGACCCGCGCTGGCTGCGCATCGGCGGCTTCTGGTACCCGCGCGGCGGCATCCCCATTGACGTCTTCTGGCAAACGAGCGAACCTCCGAAGGGCGTGCTGGTGCCGGACTTCGGCGTCCAGCCCTATCGCGGGCGGGGGTAAGGCGGTACATGGGGGGACTATGGCGGAAACTATGGTGGCGGGCGCTGTGCGCCTTGGGGCTTGTGTTCGTCGTCAACCTCGTGCCGCTATTACTGATCGCCGTGCAAATCCAGTTGGCTCAGAGGGGCGCGCTTGATTTTGCTGGAGGCTCGGTCGTCCCCTTCGGTCCGCTAGCGCTTTTTCTCGCCGTGCCGTGGGCCGTGCCGTGGTTGGCGGTCGAAGGCTTTAATCTCCGCCGCGAAGTCCCGGCGCCCTTCGGCAGCTATGTCGCCTTCGCGGTCGCCTTTGCCGTGACCCTGCAGATGACGGGCTACGTTCCCCAGATTCCCCGGCCGGAATGGGGATGGGCCGGGAGGCTGTATCTGCTCATCGTGTTCGGACTGTCCGGAGGCGTGGGCCTGGCGGCGGGTTGGACCTACGCGCGGTTGATCCGGAAAAAGCCCCGCCCGGAGGCAAGTTTCTGATGGCTGAAGCGGGGCAACGTAAAGGCCTGTGGGACAGGCTCTGGATTCGCGTGCCGGCATATCTTATCGGCGCGCCGCTGATCCTCTTGGTCGTGACCGTCGTTGGCGGATGCGTCCTGTTTGCGTTCACCGGTGCCGACGTCGCCCAGGTTTTTGCCAATATGCCAGTCGTTTCGATCCTGGCCGCAGCGCAACTGTTGCCTCTGATCGTTCCGATGGTCCTGGTCGAACTGGGCAACCGCCGACGCGGATGGGCCGTGCCGCCCAGATTGTGCGCGCCGTTTGTCGCGGTCTTTTCGCTGGCCCTGGTGGGTACGATATATGGCGGCGCCATGATACTGGATCGTATTCCGAGCGCCGCTACCAACGGCAACTACATGCCTGTCACAGTGATATTCCTCATAAGTTGTTGCATTATCGCCGGCGTGATCGCCTGGGCGCTGGTGTCGCCGCTGATCCGCCGTTGGGCGCAGCGCAACGCTTCCGCGGTAGACATGGCTGGGCATTTTTAACCGCGCTTAGGTTTACCGATGGCCATGGATTTCTTTAGGCTGCGGATATCAGTCGCTCAGAAACTCGGACCCGCGGCCAACCTGTCGAGGAGGATAAGACATGGAGGAAGGGGCTGATAAGGGCATACGGCGCACGCCGGTGTGGGACTGGTTCTGGATCCGCCTGCCCGCCTATCTGTTCTGCACGCCCTTCGTCATTTTGGCGGTGGACGTCGTGATGGCGGTCCTGCTTTACCTCGCGTTTGACGACATCTCCGAGGTCCTGTCGAATATGCCAAGTATTACCATATGGGCCCTGGTCCAGATGGTGCCGCTGATAGTCCCGCTGATCCTCGTAGAGCTGGGCAACCGCCGGCGCGGATCGGCCGTGCCGCCTGGTCTGTGCGCGCTTTTCGTTTCGGCATTCTCCGTCGCGCTTACGGGAACAATCGCGGGTGTCGGGCTAATGATCATCCGCATTCCGCAATCATACCGCTATACCAGCGGTACGGCGTTTACCGTGCTGTTTATATTGAGCAGTTGCATCGTGGCCGGCGCGATCAGCTGGGCACTGACGGCGCCGCTGATTCGGCGATGGGCCGTCCGCAACGCTTCCGCAGGCAATATGGCCGAGCACTTTTAAGCCGGCTGCCACCAGCCGATGCGCGCGCCGTAGTCCGGGCGGTCGCGTTCCAGCGGCGCTTCGGACGGCGTGCCGAGGAAAATCCAGCCGGCGACGTTTTCGTGAGCCTCAAGTCCCAGCAGCGCCTTGGCCTCGTCGTCATAGGAATACCAGTCGGTGATCCAGTTGGCGCCGTACCCCAAAGCGCCCGCCGCGATCAGCATCGTCTGGCAGACGGCGGCCGCCGAAAGCTGCTGCTCCCACAGGGGAATCTTGTGCGGCTGGATCGGCGAAGACACGATCAGCAGCGCTTCGGGCGGGGTCGACAGCTTGAGCAGGGTGACCTCGGCCTTCTTGGCGTCGGGCTGCTTCTGCGCCAGCACGGCCAGGCGTTCGACCAGGTCGGCCTTGGCTTCCGGTGTAAAGCGCACGACGCGCCACGGGCCGATCTTGCCGTGGTCGGGCACGCGCAGGCCGATTTCGATCAGCAGCTCGACCTCTTCCGCCGATGGTCCGGGCGCCGTCAATGTCGGCGCGGGCGCGCTGCGGCGGTGGAAGAGGCGGTCGAGTACCTCGGCCGAGGGCTGCTGCGGCAGGGGCTGGCCGAAGGCAATGGGCGTACGGTCGAAGTCGGGCAGGGGCATTATCAATCTCATCAAGTGCATTCCAAAAAGTGTGCAGCGGTTTTTGGATAAAATGCGCGCACCTGGAATCAATCGCTTTGACTATATAGGCGCGCGCGTGCAAATCCACAGCATGGATCAGACATTACCGCCCTGGGATACCCCGGATGCCGCCGCCAGGCGCACGCACTGGACACGCCTGACTCTGGACGTGCCGTTTGAAAACCCATGGCTGCGCATCGAAGCCAGCGACGTCATCGCGCCGACCGGCAATCCGGCGAAATACGGCGTGGTCCGCTTCCAGAACCGCGCCATCGCCGTCTTCGCCCTGCACGACGACGGGACGGTGCCGCTGGTCGGGCAGATGCGCTTTCCGCTTTCACGCTACAGCTGGGAAATCCCCGAGGGCGGAGCGCCACTGGACGAAGACCCGGCCGACGGCGCGCGGCGCGAGCTGCGCGAGGAAACCGGACTGATCGCCGAGACCCTGACCGAAATCCTGCAGATGGATCTGTCGAATTCGGTGACCGACGAGGTCGCCGTCTGCTACCTGGCCACGGGTCTCTCCCAGGCCGAAACCGAGCCCGACGACACCGAACGCTTCGAATATGCCCGCGTTCCCTTTTCGCAATTGCTCGAAGCTGTTATAAATGGGCAGGTTCGCGACAGTTTAACCGTTGCCAGTGTACTGAGAGTACACCATATGGCGGTAACGGGCGAGTTGCCGCCGCATCTCGGCGCGGTCGTACTGGCCCGCCCATAAGCTTTTGTGCAGGAGTCCGGCATGGCTCAGGTTTTCGAAGTCATCACCCCCGAGGACAAGCCGATCTGGCTGTGCCTGCGCCAGGAGGCGTCGGATACGCTGACGATCGAGCCAGGGCTGGCTTCGATGCTGCATTCGACCATCCTGTCGCACGACGATATCGCGTCCGCCCTGTCGTACCATATCGCGCGGAAAGTCGGCGACGACACCCTGCGCGGCATGACCCTGCGTGAGATCGCGCAAAAGGCCTATGCGGCGGACGGTTCGCTGGTCCTGGCCGCCGAGGCCGACCTGCAGGCCGTCTATGAGCGCGATCCCGCCGCCAAGGGCTATCTTCAGGCCTTCATGTTCTTCAAGGGCTTCCTGGCGCTGCAAATCCACCGCGTCGGGCATCGCCTGTGGCAGGAGGGGCGCTTCACGATGGCGCACTACCTGCAAAGCCGCGTGTCCGAGCTCTTCCAGATCGACATCCACCCGGCCGCCAGGATCGGCAAGGGCATCTTTATCGACCATGGCACCGGCGTCGTCATCGGCGAAACCGCCGTGGTGGACGACGAAGTCTCGATGCTGCACGGTGTGACGCTGGGCGGCACGGGCGCCGACCGCGGCGACCGCCACCCCAAGATCGGCCGGGGCGTCCTGCTGGGCGCCGGCGCCAAGGTTCTGGGCAATATCACGATCGGCGACTACGCCAAGATCGCTTCGGGCTCGGTGGTGCTGAAGCCCGTTCCGGCGCATTGCACCGCGGCCGGCGTGCCGGCGCGGCTGGTCAATTGCAAGACCTGCGAAGATCCGGCGCGCAAGATGGACCATACCCTGGCCGAGATCGACTACGACTACGTGATTTAGGGGATAACGGGCTTTTCCGTTTGCACTGCGGCATGCCGCGCCGTATGAGGCGACACGCAAATTTTATCCGTATCCAGGGCGAACTGTGCTTTCATGAGGTCATGGGGCGCGTGACAGACCCCGGAATCAAACTGCATTCAGAGGCCGCCCATGTCCCCCACCGAAATCAACAAGGTTCAGGATTATCTCTTTTCGATCTTCAAGACCAAGGGGCTTGAGGTGAAGGCGCGCAAGCAGAAGGATTCGGCCGAGGTCTTCATCGGCGAAGAGTTTATCGGCGTCGTCTATGTCGACGAAGACGAAGAGGGGTCGTACATGTTCGAAATGGCGATCCTGAAGGAAGACCTGTAAAACAGCAAAGGCCGCCTTTACAGGCGGCCTTTTCGTTTAATAAAGATCCGCCTTGGCGCGACGGCGCTTGGCGACGGGTTCGACGTCGGGCGGAGGCGGTGTCGCGCCGCGGGCTTCTTCGGCCTTGCGCACCTTTTCCTCGGCCTTGTGAACACGGCGGCGGTCGAGCTCGTCGCCGGCTGCCTGGACCAGCTCCGAGAACATCGACAGGAACTGCGGGAAGCGCGACGCCAAAAAGCCGCCGATGATGGCGACCGCGGCGGCGGCAAACGGCGAATGCCGCGACATGCTTTCAATCATCCGCGACAGGCTGCCGACCGACGAATTGGCGAAGGCCTCGTCGAACATGCGCTCCTTCTTCGAGCGCTTGTCCTTCTGGTGGAAGGCCTTGATCAGGCCGTAGATGACGATGGGGATGAACAGGACCAGGCCGCAGATGGCGGGCCCGGCGATCGGGCCGAACTGCTGGGTCAGATAATTGTACAGCGAGACGCTGAGCCAGATGATGCCGAGGATGGTGCAGGCAAGCATCAGGACAAAGCCGATCATAGAGGTTTTGAACGACTCGATCTTGTGCGAAACGTTGAACATGGTGCGCCTTCCGACCTCCGCTGACCCGATCCTTGCTGATAGACAGCATACAGGAATAAGAGAACAATATGTTTAAGTTTCCCGTGATTTCCCAAGGCAAGTCAAGCGCATGATACTGTTTCAAGGTTTATGGCACGCGTCCAAGGTCGTCAGCGCCGCCATGTTCTGGTTGCTGACGATCGCTTTCGTCTGGGCAGGCTTCGCGCTGATGGGCACGGACCCGCACTGGGGCTGGACCGACCTGGCTGTGGCCATTGGACTATTTGCCGGGCGCGGACTGATGACGCCGCGGTTTGTCCCTGCGGGCTCAAGCTACGTCATCGGTTTCGGCGCGCAGATCGTGTTTCTGATCTTCGCGGCCATGGTGACGCATTATGGGGTGTCCTGAAGCGCGTCGCGAATGATGGCGACCATCGTGTCGATCTGATCCTTCTCGACGATCAGCGGTGGCGACAACGCGATGATGTCGCCGGTGACGCGGATCAAAAGCCCCTTGTCGTAGCAGCGGTCGAACACCTCCAGCGCGCGGGCGGTGGCGGCGCCTGGGCGCGGTTCCAGCTCGATGCCGCCGACCAGGCCCAGGTTGCGGATGTCGATGACGTGGCGCGCGTCGCGTAAACTGTGTATGGCGTCTTGCCAGTATTCCGCCAACGAAGCCGCACGGGCGAACAGGCCGTCTTCGGCATAGATGTCGAGCGTGGCGATGCCGGCGGCGCAGGCCAGGGGGTGGCCCGAATAGGTATAGCCGTGGAACAGCTCTATCGGCGTTTCAGAGGCCTGCATGAAGGTGTCGTGGATGCGATTCGACACGGCGACCGCGCCCATGGGGACGGCGGCGTTGGTGATGCCCTTGGCCATGCAGATCATGTCGGGGCGCACGCCGAACCAGTCGGCGCCGAAGGCGGCGCCCAACCGTCCGAAGCCGGTGATGACCTCGTCGAAGATCAGCAGGATGTCGTGCTTGTCGCAGATCGTCCGCAGGCGTTGCAGGTAGCCTTTCGGCGGCACCAGCACGCCGGTCGATCCGGCGACGGGCTCGACGATGACGGCGGCGATCGTCGAGGCGTCGTGGAGCGCGACGATCCGCTCCAGCGCGTCGGCGAGGTCGGCGCCGTGCTCGGGCTCGCCCTTCGAGAACAGGTTTTCGGGCAGGCCATGCGTGTGCGGCAGGTGGTCGACGCCGGTCAGCAGCGTGCCGAAGGTCATGCGGTTGCGCACGATGCCGCCGACGCTGATCCCGCCGAAGCCCACGCCATGATAGGCGCGCTCGCGTCCGATCAGCCGCGTCTTCGCGCCCTGGCCGCGCATGCGCTGGTAGGCGAGCGCGATCTTCAGCGCCGTGTCAGCGGCTTCCGAACCCGAATTCGTCAGGAAGATCCGTTTGAGGTCGAAGGGCATGATCCCGGAAAGCTTTTCGGTGAATTCGAAGGCCAGGGGATGCCCCATGTTGAAGGTCGGCGCGAAGTCCATGACCGCGGCCTGTTTCTGGATGGCCTCGACGATCTGGCGGCGGCCATGGCCGGCATTGACGCACCACAGGCCCGACGTCGCGTCGAGGATCTGGCGGCCGTCGTGCGACGTGTAGTACATGCCCGAGGCCTGAGCGAGCAGCTTCGGTTTCGCCTTGAACGCGCGGTTGGGCGTGAAGGGCATCCAGAAGCTGTCGAGGCTGTCCATAATGTGTCTCTTTTTTGGCTGGCGCGGACGCGGAACGTGCTAAGGTACGAGGAGTCGGCGCCCATTGTGATCACAGCGGCGACCGGCAGACAAGAGGTCGTCGCAATAATGAAGGTGGTTTCCCTGAAACCCGCAACCAATGACAACGGCAGCGCCCATGCGCAGGTCTACGAAGCCCTCAGCGAGGACCTGATCCAGGGGCAGATTCCGCCGCTCAAGCCCTTGTCGCTGCGTGGACTTGCCCAGCGCTACGGCGTGTCACCCATGCCGGTGCGCGAAGCGGTGCGCCGCCTGATCGCCGAAAAGGCGCTGGAGCTGCAAACCGAGAACAAGCGCCTGCGCGTGCCGCACCTGAGCGAGCACCGGCTGACGCAACTGGCCATGGCGCGCTGCTGGGTCGAGCCGGAACTGGCCGCCATGGCGGCGAAACGCCTGACGCGCGACGATATCAAGCGCTTGCGCGACGACGACGCCACCGTGATGCGCGCGCTGAAAAGCGGCGACGTCTCGGCCTACATGCAGGCCAATCACGACTTCCATTTCACCATCTACCGGGCCGCCGACGCCGACCTTCTGTGCGGCATGGCGCGGAGCCTGTGGCTGCAAAGCGGGCCGTTCATGCGCGTCGTCTTCGGGCGGCTGGGCACGGTCCAACTGCCGAAAGACCACCACCAGGACATGATTTCGGCCTTCGAGACCGGCAATGCCGACGCGGCGCGCGCCTCGATGCGCGAGGACATCCGCGAGGGCATGAACCTGATGATGGACGCGATCGGCGACCAGGACCTTCCGCAGCCCAAACGGCGGGGCAGGGGTTAACTGCAATTTTCTTATACCTCCCCGCTGGGCGGGGAGGGGGACCGCACGAGGAAGCGCTTGCGCTGACGAGATGTGGTGGTGGGGGCGGAGAGGAAGCGAGAGCCGAGCTTGTTACGTCTACGCCCCCCACGGTCACCACTTCCGCTTCGCTCCAGCGGCGCCACCTCCCCCGCCGAGTGTATGGACCGGAGACATGCCTGACAGGTGTTCGGAGACATACCTGACAGTTCATTTTTCTGCTCGACCTTGTTTCAGGTCAATGGTGG